>Ga0209619_10003144_pt1 | contig 11887 bp, 7 predicted proteins | sample Rifsed16ft3_FD_184011 | JGI IMG/M metagenome (GOLD analysis project Ga0209619, IMG submission 184011) | Soil microbial communities from Rifle, Colorado, USA - sediment 16ft 3 (version 2) | ecosystem: Environmental > Terrestrial > Deep subsurface > Rock core/Sediment | place: Rifle, Colorado... | reverse complement strand
AGGCGGGAGCCAGGAACTGCAAATCTGTTGGGTTCTGCAATTCTGCGGCAGCCTCGAGAGCTCCTTCATGCGCCTGATCGAACACGGCGTTGCCCAGGAACTTCGGTAGGAACACCATATTCAACGCATTCCCCGGAGTGGCTTTCACCACCTCACCTGAGGGAGCAGCAAGTTCTGTTGGCTGGGCGGGTGCTTCTGTCGCTGTAGCCGCTGGCGCACATGCCGAGAGCACCAGCGTAAATACAACTGCCAGTATCATTAGTTTCTTAAACATCTTCTTTCTCCTTTTCTCGAATTTGAACTTGGATTGAATAGCCCGTTTAGGTCTTGGCAAGATAATATCGTTGATGGATTAACCTCCTTTCTCTTCTTCTCCAACACGTATGTGTTGAACATGACGGCGATTCCAAGCCTCCCTTACCCCTCGTCCGATGTTGGGTCCCAGTACTGACAGGATGAGCAGTGCGCCGATCACGCCGGTCTGATTTTCACCGGGAACATTGAGCAAACCCATTCCGTTGCGCAGATTCAGAATGATCAGGATCGACAGCAAAACGCCATACAGCGAACCCGTACCGCCAAAAATACTGACCCCGCCCAGCAGCACCATCGTGATGACTTCGAGTTCGGTGCCTATTGCGGTATCACCCCGCATCGAGCCTAATCGCGCGGCTAATAACAATCCCGCGAAGGCGGAAACCAAGCCCGAGACAATGAACAGGATCATCTTAACCCGGCGCACATTGACACCCGAATAGCGTGCCACCTCGCTGTTATTCCCAATGACGAATACGTAGCGGCCTGCGCCAGACCACTGCAGGATGATCAGTGCGATGATCAGCAGGACAAAAAAGATGATCAGAGCCAGGGGGAAAGGACCCACGAGTGGCTGTTGTCCCAGGCGGTCAAACCACTCGGGAAAGTTTCCCACCGAGCGATTCTCCAAGAGCACGTGCGCCAGCCCACGATAGCCGATCAAACCGGAAAGGGTGACAACCAACGACGTTAACCTCACGTACGAGACCATAAAACCGTTGAATGCTCCCGTCAGCACGCCAGTCAAAAGCCCGGCGAAAAGGCACAGCCCGAAAGGCAGCCCCTTTTCAAACAGGTATGCCATCACGCAGCCCGCCAACGCCATCACCGAGGCAACCGACAGGTCGATCTCGGCGTTGATGATGATAAAGGCCATGATCAGCACGATGATGATCTTCTCGATGTTCAGTTGAAACAGGTTGACCTGGTTTTGGATTTGCAGATAGTGAGGTGTCATCGAGGAATTGAAAATGACTATGCCGATGAGAACAACAAGCAGTACACCTTCCCAACTCTTGAGCCGTTCGAATCTACGCAGCATGGCTCTTTTTCTCCTTGATCACCTTCTTTTCGTCGACCGGATTAATCTCCTGGTCCTGCCGATTCCATAGATCGCTCAGGCGATTGATGATCACCGAGTCGATGATGACTGCTATCAGGATCAACAAGCCCAACAAGGCGTCCACCCAGAAATTACTGATCACCAACCAGCGCAGCAGGCTTTGCTGCAGCAGGTTAATCATCAAGGCACCCAACAACGCTCCCATGATCGCGCCTTTGCCACCGTTCGTGCTGATTCCGCCGACCACCGCCGCGGCGATGACTTTCAACTCCATCCCATTCGCGGCGGCGGTGTTGAGATTGCCGTAGCGCACCAAATATAAAAAACCTGCCAGCCCGGCGATTGCACCGCATAATATAAAAGCCAACAATACAATCCTGTGTGATGGCAATCCACCAATCCGCGCCGCTTCCGGATTCGAGCCGATCGCGTATAGCCGACGACCAAATCGCAGGTAAGAGGTCACAAACTGAAAAATGATGAACATCACCAACCCGCCGACTACCACCGGTCTGATACTGAACTCACCAATGGAAAACAGCTGCCTACTGCCAAGCTCGGTGATCCACCCTGGCAGGTCATTGATCACGACCATTTTATTGCCTGGATAAGCCACCAGGGTCGCGCGGTAGATCGCCATGGTACCCAGAGTGACAATGATGGATGGGATTCGACCATACGATACCAACAGGCCATTGATCAGGCCTAAACATGAACCCGCGCCGATGGCCAATAACATGGCCAGGATCGGCTGCATATCGGGGTAGGCAGTTAGCTGCTTTCCAACAAAAAATGCCGTTAAACCTACAATCGAGCCGACCGACAGGTCGTAATTGCGAGTCAGCAGCACCAGGGTTTCTCCAAGCGCGACCACCGCGATAATTGCCACATCGCTGGTGACACGGTTAAAGATGCGCGGGCTGAAGTAACCTTCGATCTGAGAACCAAAAAACAGAAAGATAAGCGCTATCAGCACGATAAGGCTCAGTTCACGAAGCTGCTCCGGGCGAAAGTACTGTTTCAACTGTTTCAATTGTTCCATCATACCGCCTTCGTTGCGCCGCTATTTTGTCCCATGGCGGCAGTTAAAATGGTTTCCTGAGTTGCTTCTTCGCGGGTAAAAACGCCCATCTGCCTGCCCTCGCGCATCACCAGGATGCGATCACTCATCGCGAGGATCTCGGGCATATCGGATGAAATCAGGATGATGCCCAATCCCTGAGCGGCAAGTTCGTTGATGATGTGATGCACCTCGGCTTTTGCGCCAACATCGATGCCGCGTGTGGGTTCATCGAGGATGAGGATCTGCGGTCGTGTGTTCAGCCATTTACTCAACATCACCTTCTGCTGGTTGCCTCCAGAGAGCATAGCCACCGGGTGCTGGATTGAAGGTGTACGGATCGAGAGACGTTCCCGGTAATGATTAGCAGTAGCCTCCTCCTCACGCGTCTGAATCAGACCGAAACGCGACAGGTACTGACGCAGCATGGGCAGAGAAATATTACTGGTGATGGACATGGGCATCGTCAGGCCGATCTGGCGCCGGTCCTCGGTCATGTAGGCGATCCCCAAGCGCAGCGCCTGCTCCGGGGAACGGATTTTTTCCGCCTTCCCATCCAGGATGATTTCCCCCGAATCGGCAGGTTCGACGCCGAACAGGGCCAGTCCGACGTCGGTACGCCGCGATCCAACCAGCCCGGCAAAGCCCAAAACCTCCCCGCGATACACTTCAAAATTAATGTCTGAAAATACATTATCTTTATTGAAACCTCGCACCGACATCAACTGCTCACCGCGCTGCCCCGCGCTCTTGGCAAAGAAATCTTCGATCTTGCGTCCCACCATATCGCGGATGGCGCTATCCCGTGTTACCTCCATACGCGGCAGCGTTGAAATCCGCTTGCCATCGCGAAATATCGTCACACGATCAGCAATTTCGAATACTTCCTCCATACGGTGACTGATATAAAGGATTGAGACACCCTGATCGCGGAGCGAGCGAGCCAGATTAAATAACTGCTCCGCTTCGTGGGCTGAGAGAGAGGCAGTTGGTTCATCCATGATCAGCACGCGCACATTGAGAGAGATGGCTTTGGCAATCTCGATGGTCTGCTGGGCTGCAAGGGTCAAACCGCGCGCCGGCAAGCGCACGTCGAGTTTGACATCCAACTTGGCAAGGATTTTTTCCGCATCCTGGTACATCTTTCGCCAGTTTACGATTACCCCCTGAGATCGGTGCGAAATAAAAATATTCTCAGCCACGTTCAAGTCCGGATAGACCATCGGCTCCTGGTAGATCGCACCAATGCCATAGGCTTGGGCATCCACCGAGTTAGCGACCCGGATTGGTTTACCATCCAGCAATATTTCCCCTGAATCCGAATGATAAACCCCCGTCATAATCTTGATCAGAGTTGATTTACCGGCGCCGTTCTCCCCCATCAAGGCGTGAATCTCACCTGGATATAGGTCAAGAGACACGTCATCCAGCGCCTGGGTCGTATCAAAGCGCTTGGAAACATGCCTCATCTGAAGAACAGGGGCTTTTGCTTCAACACTCGTCGTCATTGATCCATCCCTTCCTCTAAATGATCTGTGCTATTGGTTATATTCTTCAGTTCAAGGATGTATTCACTCATCTGACAGGAGCCGCCTCTTCTTCGCAAATCGTAAACTCAACTCTGGCTCGTTCCAATTGCCCAATCCATTCAGACGATAGTCCCACATCGGTGAACAAACGCGTGATTTTCTCAGGACGTGCAAAAGGAGTCAGATCTTCCTTTCCAAACTTGGAAGAATCAATCAGAGCAAATAATTGTTGTGATGATTCGATGACCTTGCGTTTAAGTTGCGCCTCAGCCAGATGGACCTCAGTCATGCCACGCTCCAGGCTGAAACCGCTGCAGGAAAGAAAAGCCTTTTGAATGTGCATGTCGGCGATGATTTGCTCACTCAAAAGGCCGGTTACAGATGCGGAATCGTTGTTCACCACGCCGCCAATCAGGATCACAGTGTTGGATGAGTTCTGAGCCAGCTCGCGTGCCACCTCAAAGCCATTGGTCATCACGCGCAGGCGCCGGCGTTCTGACAATCTCTGCGCAAAGTAGTAAGCTGTGCTGCTTGCATCCAGCAAAATTGAATCGCCGTCATTAACCAAAACAGCCGCCTCACGCGCAATAGCAAGTTTGGCAGCTGCATTTTGTTGAAAGCGACGCACAAATGAAGTATCTTGGAATTGGTTTTGATCATTCAATACAGCTCCCCCGTGCACTCGCATAAGCCGCCCTTGCTGTTCAAGCGCATTGAGATCATTGCGAACCGTGCCTTCCGAAACTTCCAGGGCCATGGCCAGCTCTGGAACGCGCAATCCTGGCTGCTTACGCAGAAGCTCCAGAAGGGATTGGCGACGTCCGTATGCAGTCAAAACAAATGCTCTTTGTTGAATTTTGTTGAAATTTGTTGTTTACAGCAAATCCATGATACATATATTGTTGAAATTTGTCAAGTCTGACGATCCTCCCAGATGATCACTGCAATCCCATCTTTAGATCTAATTAATGGAAATAACTTGCCCTTTGCGTGCATAACTGCGTCCGCGCGAAAGCCGACCCGAAGCCACCAAACGCCCCGCGTTGACTCTGTGCCTTGATACCATCTTTCGTTTCGATGGGACGCATGAGCTTGAAGTAGAAGCAACCGTCGTAATGGTCTTTTCGCCCCGCGCCTGCGCCACAGCGCAGGACCATCGGACGTTTCCATCCAAAATAAAATTCCGACTGAGTCATGGAGCGTTTGCGGCGGCAGGAAATTTTCTGAACTGACTGCGTTTCGTCTGACCCCATTTGGGAAGGGATTACTGGAAACCTTGTAACGTGGGAATCATGTCACCCTGCCCGCCTGTTTTCTCGCGTTTCTAGATGTCATCGTCCAGATCATCATCCGTACTGCCGGGAATATCGCGCGGGTCGAATGGCGGCTCATTCGGATCGTATCTCGGCGGTGTGGATGGGGGCGTGATGTTTCGCGTCCAACGGTGCCTATTCCTCATCTCTTCGATCATTTCTTTCGTGTCTTCATCCCCTTCTCTTTCAAGCATCCTGATTTGTTTCTTGACCCAATTGGCAGGCTCGCCAGGCTGGTCGTTGTCTTTATCGAGGAAACTCCAGTCCACGAGGGCGGCGGCAGTTTTCTCTTTTTCGGCTGGGATGGCGTACCACTGGCCCTCATCCCTTGCATGGGCTAACAATTGGTGAATGTAATCGGGATAAGTGGACATCTAAAACAAATTCGGCTGGCTGGGTTGCCGCAGGGGCAGACTCGCGGCTTTCTCTTTCATCCACTCAGGCAACTTCACGGGCGCTTTCTTAAACGGATGCGGAAATGCCAGCGCGCCTTTTTGTAACAATAACTTATTTCCCTCCGGCATTTTTTCGTGCTCTAGAACAAAAACGGGAATCCAACTGTTCTTGAGCGCTTCGGTCGCGCCGGCCCAGGTGCCGCCTGTTTCAGCGTCACTTGCAACAACGAGAGCATAATCTGCCAGTGTATAGATCAAGCGATTGCGACCCATCGCCGCGCCGACGGAGAATCCTGCATTTGGACTGTGCGGTGTGACCAGACATAAATCGCCCCGACTCAACGCCTCTTTCCGACTTCGAACTGCTCTTTCCAAACTATCCGCCAACACACTGACGGCTGTCCCGCGCGCCTCGAGCGCGGCTTCCATACTGATGGTGTCCACGCCCTTCGCGCCGCCCGAATACAAGACCATGCCAGACATGCCGCAGGCGTTGCCAACAAACATCGCGCACTCTTTTCCCGCGTCGTCAAGATGACGTGAACCAACTACTGCAATACCTGGCTGACCTAATAAGGCTTTTTCTCCCGCATAAAACAAAACAGCAGGCGCAGAATCTTTTAATCGTTGTCGGTAGCGTTCGGGGTAATCAGAGTCCGCGCGGGTTATGGGATAAATGCCGTGAGTTTCCAGATGATTTAGTTCACGTTGAATGTCGCGTGAAAGCAAGGATGTGATGCGGGCGCGTTCATCGGAAGAAAGTTCCAGCGGAGAATTATTTGTCGAAGTGGCGAGCAGGTCGGAGGGTCCGAGGGAGGCGGCTTGCAGTCTGCGGGCAAGGGGATTCCATTCGCGCAGTATCAACGGTTTGACGGTGTCATCATCCAATCCAAGCTGGGAGCAGAGCAAAAGAAGGGCGAGGGAGTCGGAGGATAAAGTCATGAGTCGGCGTGGATGGTACGGGTAAAGGTAAGGACGTTGACGCGTGCGGCTTTGTGTTGCAACAGGAGGCGCGTGATTTCTTCGAGGGTCGCGCCTGAGTCGAAGAGGTCGTCAACGAGAAGGATCTGTTTGCCTGTTATATCATTGTTTATCGCAAATGCACCCGCCACATTATCCCGCTTTTGCGGGAGCGTGTGCATTTCTTTTTGCGGCTTTGTTTGGCGGGTCTTTGTAATTGATGTCTGCGTGGGTTTGTTAAACGCGCTCGATAAGGTTTTGCAGAATTCTTGAACAGGGTTGAAGTCGCGTTGCGTGGAGGAGGGGACAGGCTGGATGATATCGAATTGATTCATTTCGGGATGTGCATTAAATAGGTTGCGCGTGTGTTCGATGAGCGCGGGCAATGCTGTTGAGTCCGATTGATATTTGAGTCGGTATGTGAGGTCGCCGATGCCGCTTCGATTCCAGTCTGCGCCTGTGTAACTGCTGTGGAAGTCGAGTGCGAAGCCTGTGTGCCAGTTGCCTGTGAGAGGGCGGGGGTGAGAGGAGGAAAGATAGGATGTGAGGGGGTCGGGTGTGGAAAGTGGCGTGTGTTGCGTAATGGATGATAAAGCGCCATGTGCTTCGGCGTCAGGTGCCAGACTTTCCTGCGCGGTTGATTTTTGATTGTGACATTGCAGGATTGCGACTTTTGCAGAATGGCGTGTGTAATACATTTCCTTTTCATCTTCTGAAATATTCATAAGCAGGTCGAGGGCAAGTGAGTCTCCTATACTGCCCAATGCTTTAACTGCATACTGGCGAACCTGCGGTTTTGTTTCTGTTGCCAGCAAATCCATGAGAGGTTGAACGGCTTGCGAGTCCCCGATCTTCCCAAGCGCGGAAGCGGCTAACCTTCTTGCATTTCCGTCTTCACTTTTCAATGCGGCCATGAGTTCAGGAACTGCGGATGAAGATTTCGATCCTCCAAGCGTAACGATATGTTGTACATGATTCGATGATGTGTTATCTTCTGACGCGGAAGGTTTACCTGTGGTGTAGCGGGACATGACGCAACGAATCATTTCGTAAGTGATTTCATCGGGGAGTAGACATTTGATGGGAAAAAGGTATTGCGTGGAACCGACTTGGTGTACCGCCGTCTCAACCTTTTGCTGAATATCTTTTGGGATAACTGCATCAACATTGAGTTTGCCCGCTTCGATTAGTTTTGCGCAGTGACCGTAGATGGTCATCAGGGTCAGTCCGCGTTGGTGCGCGATTTGTTCGGGCTTGAGTCCATCGGCGATGAGTTGCGCGGTAAAGCCAATTGTCCCTCCTGCCCGTATTTCGGCTTTCTTCCTTTCAATCGTATGGAATGAGAGTCCCTGCGGTATTTTCAATTCGATCGACGCCTTTTGTTGGATGGCGCTTTCTCCCTTTGGCGTGAGACTTAGCACGGGGTATTCGCCGCCGAGGATTTTGAAGTAACCAAGCGAAACCAACTGCCCGATCATTTCTTCGATTTGATTCTGTTTCAACGCGGCGAGTTTGGCGTAATAGATGTGCTTGTCGTAATGGAATTTCAGGATGTCCTGCGCCTTCGAGCCTTTGAGGATTTGTGCCAGTTTCTCGCGTCCCACCCTGACCTTGAGTCTGAGTGCCCCGTCGAGGATGATTAACGCGGCTCTTTCCGCGTGATCCATCTGTGCCACGTCTCCGCCGGTTTCGGGCAGGGTCTTCTTTGATTCGCAGTTATCGCAACAGGCAGGCGCGTCCGGGCTGGCGTTATCGCCAAAGTGCTTGAGCACAACGCGGCGGCGACAGGCATTGGTTTCTGCATAGTTGACCATATGATCCAGTTGGTCTGTGCGACGTTTTGTGTGTTCTTTGCTTCTCAGCGCGGCTTTTTCGACAGCAGCCGAATCCCATTTGCCTTTTCGCAGTAACATGCGCACGCCATCATCGCCGAGATGTTCCAGCGCGCCGACGCGTTCCAATTCTGCGAGACCCACTTTCACTTTGACCTGATGTGAATCGGTGCGGCGCGAGAAGTCGTCAGTCGTCATCCATATTTCACCCTCCACGGTTCCGATGGCTCGATAAAGATGTTGCAGTTCTTCGGGAGTGACGACACTGCTGGCGATGAAAAATTCCTGCAGGGCCCGGTCTTGCGGGTCATAGAGTAAAACCACTTTGGCAGGCAATCCATCGCGTCCCGCGCGACCTGCTTCCTGATAATATGCTTCGAGGGAACCTGGCAAGGAATAATGAATCACCTGGCGCACATCGGCGCGGTCAATGCCCATGCCGAAGGCATTCGTCGCGCAGATGACAGGTGTCGAGCCGCTGATGAACGATTCCTGAATTCGCGCCCGGTCGTCAGGGAGCAATCCTGCGTGGTAATGTTCCGCCTTCAATTTGCAGACGGTTCTCACGAACTCGGCCACTTCTTCCGCGTCGCGGCGCGTGCCTGTATATATAAGAACCGCTCCATTGGGATGCGGGTTCAACAATTCCAGCAACGCGCGGAACTTCGTTTCGGTATCTGCTGCATATTTCACATCAAATGTGAGGTTGGGGCGGTTGAATCCCGTTACAATGCGGCGCGTGGAGTCGGGTAATCCCATCAGACGTATAATGTCGCTTTGCACTTTGGGAGTCGCAGTGGCGGTAAGAGCAACGGTGAGTGGATTCCCCAGTTGTTTCCTGCCTTCGGCAATGTGTAGATAATCGGGGCGGAAGTCATGTCCCCACTCCGAGATGCAGTGGGCTTCGTCAACGGCGAGCAGGCTCAAGCTTGCCCTGAGCGAAGTCGAAGGGGTACGCGTTTGAAGCGAGTGGAGGAAGCTCGCGTTTCTTAATCGTTCGGGAGCGACATAGATGAGTTTATATTCTCCCTGAGAGATGAGCGTCAATCTTTCTTTTTGTTCGGAGACGGGAATGGCGCTATTGATAAATGTCGCGGGAATCCCTCTGCGGTTGAGCGCATCCACCTGGTCTTTCATCAACGCGATCAGGGGGGAGATGACAAGGGTTATTCCCTCCATTTGCAATGCGGCGAGTTGAAAGATGAGTGATTTCCCGGCGCCAGTGGGCATGATGGCAAGAGTATGTTGTTTATAGAGGAGACTCTGAATTGCCTGTTCCTGACCCGCGCGGAAGGAGTCGAAGCCGAAGTAGGTGTGGAGAGATGCTGAAAGTGGCATGGATGAAGTATAACGAAATTCTCCCTGAGGGACCTTACATTCCAGAAACAATCTCCCCGCCAGTTCGATCGAGCAGGGCGAAACAACTGCCTTAAGTTGGGCGGTATTCGCCTGGCTTCAGAGAGATAAGAGTTAAACCACCATACACTTTCATAGGATTGTGGCATTAAGCAACAGAAGGCCGCCGACGGAACTTATACCTGTACTGTTGATGTGTATCGCGCGCTGTAAATCATGGGTAAGCCGCAACTTCTCAAAACAAGTATAATCTGCAAAGAAAATCCCACCATCTGCAAAATCAGCGGAGTTTCCCATGACATCTGACATTCAGGAACAAATCGAACGCCGACGCGAACGCGCCCGCGCGGAAATTCTCAGGATTACCAACAAAGGCAGTCATCCCGTCTTCAGCCAATTCGAAGTCAAATCGGTTTCGGGGCGTATCTACCGTGTTGAAATCCGTTCGCTGGGTGAATTGCAAAACTCCTGCACCTGTCCCGATTACAAGAGCAACCTCATCGGCACCTGCAAGCACATCGAAGGCGTGCTGATTTCTCTTGAAAAGGAACACGGGAAAAAACTCAAGAAACTCGCCGCCGAACGCCCGCGCGGGACTCAAATCTATCTCCGTCACGCAATGGATGTGACTGTGCGTGTCGCTCTTCCTCTACCTGACCGTGCTCCCGTCAGAGATTTGCTTATCCGCTACTTCGATCCTTCTGGACTCATGGTTGGCGCGCCGCTACAAACATTACCGCCCCTCCTCGCCGCGATTGAAAACCTTCCTGTGCGTGAACGGCCTCTCGTTAACGTGGCGGAAGCCGTCCGGGAGCATCTCGCCCTGCTTCAAGACCGCGAAGAAATCCAACAACAAAAAGAATGGTTCCTCGACCAGGTCAAACGCGGACGGCGTACCTTCGACGTGCTGTCCGCAAAACTTTATCCTTATCAGGAACAAGGCGCCATGCACCTTGCCTTCGGTCGCCGCGCCATGCTCGCCGACGATATGGGACTCGGCAAAACCGTCCAAGCCATTGCCGCCGCCGCGTTGCTCAAGGAAATGCGCGACATCCAGAAGACCGTCATCATCTGTCCCGCCTCGCTCAAACATCAATGGGCACGTGAGATTCGCCGCTTTACTTCGCTGTCCGTCACGGTCGTGGAAGGTAACTTGAAAGCCCGCCGCGATCTCTACCGCGACTCCTCCTTCTTCAAAATCATCAACTACGAACTCGTCCGCCACGACATGGATGAACTGCTCAAACTGCGCCCCGACCTGATCATCCTCGATGAAGCCCAGCGCATCAAGAACTGGCGCGCCAAGACCGCCATGATGGTCAAGTCCCTGCCCAGCCGTTATGCCTTCGTCCTGACGGGGACGCCGCTCGAAAACCGCATTGACGAGTTGTACAGCATTTTTCAATTCCTCGACGCTCGCATCCTCGGTCCGCTCTGGCATTTCAATGACCGTTTCTATGAACTCGAAAAGCGCGAGAACGGCACGTACAAAATCCTCGGCTATAAAAACATCGACCAGCTGCGCGCCCTCATAAAACCATACATACTCCGACGCACCCGTGACGAAGTCCTCAAAGACCTGCCGCCGCGCACTGACAACAACTTCTTCGTTGAGATGACCGAAAAACAATGGCAAGCCTACAATGAGTTCAGGGAGAAACTCGCCAAACTCCTCTCCGCATCCAAACGCCGCCCGCTCACACCCAAGGAGCGCGAACTGCTCCTGATGTACCTCATCAAAATGCGCCTCATCTGCAACGCCCTCGCCCTTCACGATAAAGACATCGAACCCAAAGACCGCGAGAAGACGGGCCCCAAACTCACCGAACTCGAAGAAATTCTTACTGAAGAAATTGCATCCAATGGGCATAAAGCCGTTATCTTCAGCCAATGGGCAAATATGCTAGCCTTTACCGAACCCGCGCTTCAACGCATCGGCCTTGGTTATGTCAAACTCACGGGCAATGTCCCCTCTGCAAAACGCGGCGACCTCATCCAAAAATTTTTCGACGACCCCGCTTGCCGCGTCTTCCTCTCCACCGACGCCGGCGGCGTCGGCCTCAA
>Ga0209619_10003143_pt1 | contig 11888 bp, 13 predicted proteins | sample Rifsed16ft3_FD_184011 | JGI IMG/M metagenome (GOLD analysis project Ga0209619, IMG submission 184011) | Soil microbial communities from Rifle, Colorado, USA - sediment 16ft 3 (version 2) | ecosystem: Environmental > Terrestrial > Deep subsurface > Rock core/Sediment | place: Rifle, Colorado... | reverse complement strand
GAATCTGGACCTCCGGAAGTAGCAACCAAAACCCGATCGCCTATGTCTAGCATTTCAGATTTTTTAATGGTGGATAAAACTTTCTCCTCAAGGGAACTCGTCTGACTCTGAAGCTCGGTCATCAAAAATTACTCCTTCGGTTTTATCTTTGTGGTGTATTCTGTGAATAGTTGGATTTCGGAAAAATTTACCGCTCTTTTGTTCCTTTCGCGTTGCCAAACAGGGTAAGAAAAAGGAATTTTGAGTGAAGTTTAAAGAGGTTCTCAACGAATTGTTAAGGACCTCACTGCGTCTTGGTGCTGTTCAGAACTTAGAAATCAACTAAATATTGGTTTTTATTTTACCACTTTAAAAGAAAATTGGTAGTGGCGGCGGAACGAGTGGCACCGGTATGAGGAAACAAAAAGGCCCAAAAATCTATCCTCTAGAAGTTCAAGATATCTTTTTGGGCCTTTAAACCTTTAAAAGACGGAAGTTAATGAAGTGCTTTTTCAGATAGTGACACAAAAGTTCTTGTCTCTTTGACCCCATTTAGCTTCAAAATTCTATTTATAAGAAGGTCCCCGCAATTAGTAATAGAAGTTCCTCCCTTTGTCACGGCCATGATGTCATATTCGCCGGCAACCGCGGCAACCTCTCTAATTTCAGGAAATTTAGCTAAACTTTGAACTAGGGGTCTTATTTCTTTTGGTTCCGCTCGAATCGCAATATAAGCTTTCACTATCTTCACCTCCTTTCAATTATGAAACTACTACATTCAAAAAGATTTTCCTTTTTTTAAATGAATTAATTTTATTATCACTAAACCTAAAGGGCGGTCTTTTAACGGCTTTTTAAAACCAATACACCGCTTAAGATCGCTAAAATAATGAAGAGGAGGAGGATCGAAAAATGGCCCCTGTGAATGATCCAGTGCCAGGTAAACGGAAAATCAAACGCCTCTAAAGTCCTTTGCGTCTCTTCGAGAGTCGTAAAATAAGCCGAGGTATCCTTGTCTAAATTTAGATTCTTTAAAACTTGTACGTCCTTCTGAACCTTTTTAAGGGCCGCATAAAAAAGGGCCGCGTCATTAAGGGGCGGCTTGAAAATTAAACCTGCGTCCCCTTTAGTGATGCCCCATTTTTCTAAGCCCAAGCGAGCTTCTTTTAGCTCTGCGGCCATCTCCTCAAAACTCGATGCTTCCTGGGCGTTCTGAATCTTAACCGTAATATCTGCGTTAATCCGGGAGTCGATAAATACAATCCGGCCCAACAAGATTAACAAAATAATAAAGGCTAGAGTATAAAGCACTCCCCAAAAAGTTTTCACTTTGCCTCTCGGTTCGTTTGCCCCAAAACAAAAAGGGCGAGGAGTCTAACTACTTACCCCTCGCCGCCAAGCTAAGTTTGTTTTACCTTTAATCTTATTATAAATGATTACTGAAAGTAGCGAAACCACTTCTAAGAGGCACGGAGTTATTTTTGGTCCGCACCGGGGATGAGAGCGATTAGTGTGGCGGGGTAAGAGCTCAGGGTTTAGATCTCAAGAGTTTTTTAAAAAAGGGTCTTAAACCAAAACAAGTAGGAGGATTTCTCCTACTTGTCGGATGAAGTGAAGAATGAAGAAACGTTGGATCGCTTCGGCTTATATATTCGGCAAATTTTCCAAAAAACTTTATTTTTTTGACTTTTTTTTCTCGAAGTCCAGCGCCTAACTATAAAGTAATAAACACGAGCCCGAGACGAAACTGGCCTTAATCGGAATAAAAAGAGCCATAATTATTGGTGGTGGGAGAGTTATTCATCCGGAGTTAGAAAAATGGGGGCACCTGGGCTTATAAATTGAATCCGGCCCCGATGGTTTTGGTTAAACCTGATGATGTACCGGAACCGGCCGGCTTTTGGTTGGGTGAAAACCGGTCAAATTAAAATTGGGTACTTTTTAGGAGGAAGTGGCGCCGTCAAAAGCACAGCCGCCCTAATCAAAGAGATGATTCATTTGCCTTAACAATTTTTACTTAGGTCCCGCCTTGCCTGTTTCCGCCGTTAACCATTCATTTGCTTTCTCGGAGTCTTCAAAAAAGGATACCCTATCCGTCATTCGAGCCGATACGGCGGCCGATCGAATAAGGATCTTTCTTGGTGCTGAAGCTCCGATAATCGCCATACGCTCGATATTCTGCCCATTTTTTAGAGCAACTTCCCGCGATCTCTTTAAGATCCGAGCGTCGACACGAGAATCACTAATATCCGCGGAAATTAGAATTGACTTTTCGGGGTGGCTTTTAAGAGACTGCTCCACTTGCTCAATGGTCTGGAGGGCTTCTTGCGGGCTGGTACCGGAAAGATCAACCGACAAAATCGCCCGGTCTTTGTGCTTCACGAATTTTACCCTCCCGGTCTCCTCCTGCTGTTGTCCCGGCGGCTTCTCCTCGTTTGACCGAGGTGACGAGCTATTTTCCTTCTTTTTAACTTCATTTTTTACTAGGGATCCCTTTTGAAATAAAAACGGTGTGGCAAAAATAACCAGAGCGCTAACGAGTAGGGCGACAACTCCCAGAATCTTTTTGCTCTTTTTAACAATGGCCCAGATTCCCAGGAGCAAAGGGACCGCCATGGCGATCAGACTTACCGGAACCATTTTTAAAACAACCACAAAAACGGCAGCACCTATCGCAAGTATTAAAGCGATCAAACCCACGGTTTGCCTCACCCTCTCCCTTTAAAAGCAAAAACCAACCTCATCTAACAAGTTGGTTCTGTTTTGGCAACAATCCTTTGGCAACACCTCATTTGCTTTGTGGATTGTTAAATTTATTCGTTTTTAAAAGTATATAAAACTTGGGTCATAAGTCAAGCCATAATTCGATTTTTAACAAATTTAGTCTCCTTGTGGATCCTCGTATCGGTCCGCGATTTTAAGTCATTGAGGATGGGTCATAAATAGTTTTTGTTTTAGGTCGTTTGTAGGCTCCCGGCTCAGGTAATTGACAAGTAAAAGCAGAATATGTATATTGAGTCTCGATTTCGGGGGTTTGCGATGGTTACGGTAAAAGAGGCGCAAAACAAAATTTTGGACGTGACAAAACCTTTGTCCCCAGCGGACGTAGCGCTTGCTGAAGCGACAGGCCTAGTGCTGGTTGAGGGTGTAAAGTCTCCTATTGACTTGCCGCTTTTTGACAATTCAGCCATGGACGGATTCGCCGTCAAGGAAAAAGATATAAGGACTGCCTCTCCGGAGGGCCCGGTGACGCTAAAGGTCGTGCTGGATCTTGTTGCCGGCGACTTTAGCACCCGGGAGATAAAAAATGGAGAAGCCGCCCGCATTATGACGGGCGCGCCCTTGCCTCCTGGAACCGACGCTGTGGTCCGAGTGGAGGATACCGATGCGCGAGACGAAGAAGTCGCCGTGAAGATAGCGGTTTCGGCCGGTAAAAATATCCGCTGGCGTGGCGAAGACGTCGCTAGGGAGAGCGAGGTTTTGCCGGCCGCAAAGAAACTTACGCCCGGAGACATTGGTCTCTTGGCGGCCATCGGGAAAGGTTCTGTTTTAGTTTATCCCAGACCGAAGGTGGCCGTGGTATCCACCGGTGATGAGCTCGAAGAACCTGGTCAAACGCTCGGGCCGGGCAAGATTTACAACAGCAACGCCTATATGTTGTCTTCATTGCTTGCTTATCACGGGGCTATTCCAAAGTTTTTAGGGATCGCCAGGGATAATCCAGATGACTTGCGAGAGAAACTCAAGAAAGCCGCGGCTTTTGATTTAATTCTTACCTCCGGCGGAGTTTCCGTAGGAGTACACGACCTGGTCAAAAACGTTCTTGCCGAAATGGGCGACATTTTTTTCTGGAAAGTAGCCATAAGGCCGGGTAAACCCCTTGCTTTCGGTTTACTGGAAAACGTCCCCCTCTTGGGCCTTCCCGGCAACCCCGGTGCTTCCTTTGTAAGTTTTTATCAGTTTGTCTTACCGGCTATAAGAAAGCTCGCCGGAAGAAGAGACGCTCTGCCTCACACCAAAAAGGCGCGCCTTGAGGAGACTTTAAAGAAAAGGAAAGGCTTCCTCTACTGTCTTAAAGTAGTCTTATCCGAGAAAAACGGAGAGATTACAGCAAGGCTTTCCGGCGGACAAAGCTCGGGGATGTTGCTCTCCACTTCCACGGCGGACGCCTTGGCTCTTCTCCCGGAAGACAGAGAGATTTTTCACCCCGGAGAAGAAATAGAAGTTCAACTGCTCTATTCTTAGCAAAAACGTCGGCACCTCTTCGCCAGCCTTGCTCCGCCCTAACTTTTCCGTTTCCATTACTTTGGAACTGTGATGCTCATAGGCTAAATTACCTTTGAACACGGTCGGAAGCGACGGTGAGGATCTTGACAAAGCGTTATTCCCTGGCGTATACTACGCTTTAGTAAATTACGTAGTTCCCTTAAGGTGTCCTTAAGACTAATGAGTGAAAAGAAAATGTCTAGCGCAGACAAGATTCCGACCGGGAGCAGTTCCTTCGCGGGAACTTATCAAGCCCGCGGCCGGTTTTGGATATCAACCAACGGAAAAACCTTCCTCGGTTACGGCCGAGTTGTCCTTCTTGAAAGAATCAAAGAGCTTGGTTCCATAACCAAAGCAGCCGCTTCCATGGGCATGGCCTACAGGCACGCCTGGGAACTAGTGGATTCCATGAACAGTCAGAGTCCAAAACCGCTCGTTGCAAGCGCGGTCGGCGGTCGCAAAGGAGGAGGCTCCAAATTAACCCCTGAAGGAGAAAGAGCAATAAAGTTCTTTTGGCGCACCCATGAGTCTTTTAAGAAATTCTTGGCCAGCCTCCGCGAGGAAATGAATTACTTGCGGGTGGATCATGAATAGTTTTGGTTTTAGGTCGCTTGAGGCTCCGATTGCGTATGCACTGTTTTTTTGCCACTTTCACTCGCTTGCAACTTGCGCGACTTTGGACTCAAGCTTACCTCAGGGAGCGAATTCGCAATTGCCCGCTTGCGGGCCGCGAATTGCCGCAACCCTTCGGTGCTCTTTCATCTCAAGTTGCTCAGATTTAGCTCGTTGAAAGCGGCATCTTTTTGGCACTTGGTAGGGGGGCGAGAGAGGACAAATCCCTCTCGAGGCTCTTTTAGATACAGGAAATTTTAGGGGTTCAACGGTCAAGAATAAGTTTGTGAGGGTTGGCCTTGCGAAAAGGGATTTAAGTATATGGGAAGAAAGGGAAAGAAACCAAAGGGCCTAGGGATTTCGCTGACGGAGTTTTTCCTCACGAGCTTGTTGTTACTTGTTTTTGTCGTAGGTTGCGGGCGGACGGAGGGGGCGATTAAAATCGTGGCCGCCTCCGATTTGCAGCCGGCGTTCGAAGAATTTGGAAAAATATTCAAGCAGCAAACAGGAATAAAACCCATTTTCATCTTTGGTTCGAGCGGCCAATTGGCTGAGCAAGTTTTAAAGGGGGCAGAGGTGGACCTTTTTGCTTCCGCTAACGAAGGGTATGTGGACAAGGTTATTTCTCAAGGAAGAGGCTCGGAAGACACTAGGCGCTTATACGCTCTGGGCCGTTTGGCTGTTGTCTCTGGAAATGACGATATGAAACCTCCGAGTGTTGAGGGTCTGGGTAACGCGAGCATAAATAAGATCGCCATCGCCAACCCAGAACACGCTCCTTATGGTAGAGCCGCTCGCGAGGCCTTAAAAAACACGGGCGATTGGGATAAAGTCCGGCCCAAACTGGTATTGGGGGAAAATGCCCGCCAGACCTTTCAGTACGCGGAAACCGGCAACGTGGACGCGGCGATAGTACCCTTATCCTTGGCGCTCTCTTCCAAACGGCCTTATGGCCTGGTCCCCAAGGAGCTCCACTCTCCCATCAGCCAAACTATAGTGGTTATAAGGGGTAGCCGAGAGAAGGAGGCTTCACGGTTCGTATCTTTACTGATATCTCCTGAAGGAGACCAGATTATGAAGAAATACGGCTTTGACCGACCGGACGCGGAGAAATAAGGTGTTAGGAGAAGTTAGCCTCTTTCCCTTTTGGTTGTCTCTTAAGGTGGCTACCATTGCCACTTTGTTGGTAATACTGGTGGGGTTGCCTTTAGCCTATTTTTTGGCCCGGAAGCGATTTGCCGGGTCCGAGATAATCGTGGCCTCCACCATGCTTCCGATCGTCCTTCCCCCTACTGTTTTAGGGTATTACCTCTTGGTTCTTTTGGGAAGAAACACTATCTTCGGTAAGTTTTACGAGGGGATTGCCGGGAGCCCCCTGGTCTTCACCTGGCAAGGGGCGGTTGTGGCTTCGGCCGTGGCTTCCTCGCCTTATATTGTACGCACCGCGATGGCCGCGATACAGTCGGTTCCTAGGGAAATGGAGGACGCCGCCCGAACCTTAGGCTTGTCGGAATTACAAATTGCCTTGAGAATTACCCTGCCTTTAGCCTGGAAGGGAATTTTGGCCGGAGTGGTCTTGGCCTACGCTAAAGCAATTGGGGAATTCGGAGCCACCTTAATGATCGCCGGAAATATACCGGGAGAAACCCAAACTTTGCCGATCGCTATTTACGATGCTGTCCAGGCGGGCAAGAGTGATCTCGCTAATCTGTTGTCGATTTCACTGGCGGTTTTGGCGATTTCCGCCGTTCTTTTAGTGGGCGGTCTAGGAAAATCCCGTCTTTAGACTTGCCGTCGAAAACCAGGTTGAAAATTGAGGCTAGGATGCTTGAGATCAAATATATAAAAAAGTTTCCCGAAAAGACTATGGACATCTCCTTTCGCTCGGAAAGGGCGATGACGGTTTTCTTTGGCCGCTCAGGCGCGGGAAAATCGGTCACCCTGCGCTCGATCGCCGGATTAGTTGTGCCTGATTCCGGAACCATCAAAGTGGGCGATAAGGTCTATTTCGACTCAAAGTCGAGAATTAATCTCACCCCCCAGGAGCGAAGGACCGGCTATGTTTTTCAGTCCTACGCTCTCTTCCCCCACCTTACGGTGGCCGAAAATCTTTTGCTAGCCATGAAAACCGTGCCAAAAAGGGAGACCAGATATGAGGTTCGAGAACTCCTTGAAGAGGTAGGCATACCGGAGCTCCACGACCGCTTGCCAGGCGACCTCTCCGGCGGCGAACAGCAACGAGTGGCTTTAGCCAGGGCCCTAGCACGGAATCCCCAGGTGTTACTCTTAGATGAACCCTTTTCAGCGGTGGATGTGCCCTCCCGGGTACGCCTTCGGACGCTTTTAAAAAGAGTGCAGAGGCACAGAAACATTCCAACAATCCTCGTTACCCATCAGGCTCTTGAGGCATTCACCTTAGGGGAATTAATTGTAGTAATGGACCATGGAAAGGTGGAGCAGGTAGGCCCGCCCGAAGAGATATTCTACCGGCCCAAAACTTTGACCACCGCCAGGTTGGTTGGCGTGAAAAATATTTTTCCCGGGGTGATTTCCGAGATAAGTCAGGACACCGTCTACATCAAGCAAAACGGTAAAGTCTGGGAGGCCGCTTCTCTCTCGGGCCTTCATCTTTCACCCGACCAGAGAGTGTCCTGGTGTATTAGGCCGGAGGCGGTGATGCTCTTAAGAGAGGATCGTCCCCTTTCTCTTAAGAGAGAGAATCGCCTAAGCGGCGTGATCGAAGAGGTTGAGCAGAGGGGACCGGTTTGGGAACTTTTTGTGGTGAGCAAGGAAGGAATGGACCTTAAGATAGAGTTACCCGTTCACGCCGCACAGCATATGGGGGTCACTGAGGGCAAAGAGGTATTGGTGTCCCTCAAAAAAGAGGCGATTCACATTATACCGGAGATACCTGACTCGGGGTTTTGAAACAGTGCGCAAGGATCTCTGCGTGCTCCGCGTTTTTTAAGGCATCGAGAAATTCGCTGAAATGCCGGACGAACGACTTCTTGGGGTATTTGTTAAAATGGGGGCGTTATGGAAGTTAAACTGGGTGTATGGATTAGGCAGAATAGCCGCCACGTCTACGGCGACGGTCGCCAGTATTTGCTGAAAAAGATCGGCGACTTGGGTTCGATTCGCCAAGCAGCCCTGGAGATGGGAATGTCTTACCGGGCGGCCTGGGGCAAGATTAAGGCTACCGAAGAAGGCCTTGGGATAAAACTTTTGGAGCGAACCGTTGGCGGCAAAGCGGGTGGCGGGGCCATCCTGACTGAGGAGGCTAAGCGCTTAATCGGAGCTTACGAGGAATTTCGCCAAGGGCTTGATGAGCTGGTTAACGAGAGACTCACTAAAAGCTTGAAAAAGCAGGGCCTTGTGTTATAATCACTCTTTATAATTACTCTTTAAGCAAAACTCTCAAATTGTGGCACCTTCTCTTAGTAGAATTATTTTAACAGGATTTTGGGACTCAAGACCTACGACACGGTTCTGACGAGGTTATGGATTGGTCATCTTTTTGACTGTCTTTAGCGCCAGGTCTTTCTGGTTTTAGATGCACGTCTGTCACTACGTGGCAGGCGATTTTATTAGCAATGCGTTATGTCAAGATAGACACAACGGAAAACCAGGGTTCCATCGGCATGGGATCCGCAGAACGCAAACAGGAGGCTCCGTGAGCATGAGGTCGGCAAAGATCGCTAACCTATCAAGGGTCACAACCGTAGCAATACTGTCATTACTTTTGGTGCTGGCCGCAGGGTGTAGTCGAACTGAAAAAACGAACCGAAAAGCGCCCCTAAAAACCAATCTCATCTTGGCAACCACTACCAGCACCCAAGACACCGGTCTTTTGGATGAACTTGCACCAAAGTTTGAGAAACAATATCCTTACCAGGTCAAGACGATCGCGGTGGGAAGCGGTGAGGCCCTGGCCATGGGGCAAAGAGGCGAGGCGGACGTGTTGCTGGCCCACTCTCCCCAATCCGAAGAGGAGTTTATGGCCGGCGGTTACGGTTCGAGCCGTCAGCCGGTAATGCACAACTGGTTCTTGCTGGTTGGCCCTAAAGATGATCCGGTGGGTGCCGCTAACGCGGGCTCCGTGAGTGAGTCGCTTAACGCAATTAGCGAAAAGAGGGCCTTATTTATCAGCCGGGGCGATGAGTCCGGTACTCACAAGAAGGAGTTAAACATTTGGGAAGCCGCCGGTATAAAGCCGGCCGGGGCCTGGTATCTTCAAAGTGGCCAAGGGATGGGAGAAACCCTAAGAATCGCCGACCAAAAGAAGGCCTATACCCTAGTGGATGAGGGCACCTTTTTGGCGGTTGGGTCATCCGTTTCACTCAAGGTCATAAAGTCAAAAGAGAAAGACCTGAAAAATCCCTACAGCGTCATCAGGGTGAACGCTAAACGTTTCCCAAAGGTAAATGAAAAGGGGGCGCGGGATTTTTCTAAATTTATAACCGGCCCCGCAGGCCAAACGCTGATAAAAACTTTTGGAAAAGAAAAATACGGAAAGCCGCTTTTTACGCCGGACGCTCGGTAATGCGGACTCGGTAAGATGGATTTGATCTGGAAGGGTGCCGTTAAAGCAATAAGACTGTTGGCCGGGGTCGACCGGGAGCTATTGAAAATTGCCTGGTTGTCGCTGAAGGTCTCGGCTACCGCCACGATCGTGGCGATGCTCATCGGTTTGCCCCTGGGAACCTGGTTGGCACTGGGAAAATTCAAAGGAAGACGCCTGTTACTAGCCATAGCCAATACGGGAATGGGGTTGCCGCCAGTGGTGGTCGGTCTCACCGTGGCTATTCTTCTTTGGCGCACCGGGCCACTCGGTTTTTTAGGACTGTTATACACACCAGCGGCGATGGTTTCGGCTCAGTTTTTTATAGCCGTACCCATTGTCACCGGCTTAACGACAGCCACTATACAGTCGTTAGACCCGAGGATTCGTCTGGAGGCGTTGGCTCTTGGCGCGTCCATCCCCCAGTTGGTAAGGGTGCTATGGAGAGAGGCGAGACTGGGCCTGCTAGCGACGGTAATGGCCGGTTTTGGCGGGGCGATATCCGAGGTTGGGGCGGTATTGATGGTCGGCGGTAATATTAAAGGCCAGACCAGAGTCTTGACGACTTCCGTCGTCACCGAGACCCGCGTCGGCCACTTTGACCAAGCCATCGCCCTGAGCGTTATTCTTTTGCTGCTTGTCTTCCTCACCAATGTGGTTCTCACCTATTTGCAGCAGGAGCGCCAGTGAAATGACCCAGTTTAGGACGGAGAAAAGAATGTATGCAGTCGTTTTTATCTATGAATTTATCTGTGAAAAGGGTGCAAATGAGTGACCCTGTGGTTTGGATAAAGAAAGCGAGCAAATCCTATGGCGTCCTGGTGGCACTGGATGTCGAGGAGTTGAAAATTTGGCCGGGCGAGGTCCTCACACTTAGTGGGCCAAATGGCGCCGGGAAAAGCACTCTACTGAGGCTCATAGGATTACTTGAAGAGCCCGACCGGGCCGAAATGTTTCGGGTGTTCGACAAAAACGCGATGAATGGCGGTCGGCCAGCCTTGAGGCGCCGGGTTGGGATGGTTTTTCAGGAGCCTTTTCTTTTCAAAGGCTCAGGATACGAAAATATCGCCATGGGTTTAAGGTGGCGAGGTTTTCAACCTGAAGAAATCGGGCGCCGGGCTAGATCCTTAGCCGAGTTACTTGGACTGGTTGATCTTGAAAAGCGGGCGCGCGAGTTGTCCCGTGGCCAAGCCCAGCGTTTGGCTCTGGCTAGGACATTGGCACTTGAACCAGAGTTGTTGTTACTGGATGAACCTCTCAATGCCTTGGATAACGCCATCAGGAATCGGTTGTTAGTCGATTTACAGCCAATTTTGACCGCCGGCGGACGCTCTACAGTTTATGTGACTCACAGTCAGGAAGAAGCCGAGCAGTTAGGCACTAGGAAGCTGGGATTATCAAAAGGAACAGTGGTTAATATCGCTGGTCGCAAGTCTCACAGTTGAACTGCGACCTCATAGGCATCCACCTGCCATGGCATCTCTGAGGCGCCGGTTTCGGCAGCCTTGGCGCGAATCTCGTTTGCAATCTGCGCAGCAGCTTTCATAGCGTCCTTTGTCTCCCATAGGGAGATCGTCATCACTTTGCCCCGGCTTCGGTCAACCAGGACAAAGCCCCCTTTCATTCCCTCAAGGGTGGTTGGGATTGCGTCCTGGAAGTAGCTTATTACGGCGTCCACTCGGCCTGGCGCTACTTGTGTAGTGCTCACTCGTGCGAACATGATCCTCCTCCCATGCGGTTATTAAAAAATCCCCTGCAGACTTTATATAATAAAGGAAAATTACTAATATGCAAAGTATTCCTAACGTTTTCACTCAAAACTTAAAAAAAGAAAACCAACCCTAAACAAGCTGTATGAAATTTTGACTCAGGTTATCGCGGATGACCCATATGCTGGTAAAAAACTTTTAGGTGATCTAGCTGGAAGTTATTCTTTTCCCTTAACTTACAAAGATCGGATTGCCTACAGTTTGCATGAAGCGAAAAAAATTGTCTACGTCGAACGGGCAAAAACTCACTACGGTGAATAAATAAAGCTATGTCGAAGACAAGAGATTGCCACATCGTCCCGCTTTTCAGCGGGGCTCCTCGCATGACGGTCTCTGGTCATTGCGAGCGAAAGCGACCCAATCTCATAAAGAGGTTCGTTCCTAAGTCTTGGATGCTTCCCGGACTTTAAGAAAACTTAACAAGCGACCGACTTTGAGGTATTATTTACTATTATCTTATAATAATCTGCGGTTAATAAAAACCGTCATTTTCCGAAATTTTAAAAATCTATTGGGAAAATAGTGAGAAAACGAAGCAAAATAGCCATTTGTGCGATTATTACACTGCTAGGATTGGCTTTTTTCAAACTTACAATAGCGCAGAACTTTGTCAGCGAGACACCGGTGTCTACTTCTCCGGATCAATATCCCGTGGCAGACTCCCCTGGTGTTGACTACCCCACTGACGTCAACGAACCCCC
>Ga0209619_10003141_pt1 | contig 11892 bp, 8 predicted proteins | sample Rifsed16ft3_FD_184011 | JGI IMG/M metagenome (GOLD analysis project Ga0209619, IMG submission 184011) | Soil microbial communities from Rifle, Colorado, USA - sediment 16ft 3 (version 2) | ecosystem: Environmental > Terrestrial > Deep subsurface > Rock core/Sediment | place: Rifle, Colorado... | reverse complement strand
TTCCCGATTCCGCCGACAATTGCCCCTTCGATTACAATCCCGGGCAAGCGGACGGGGACGTCAACCCTGACGGCACCCCGAATCCAGATGGTGTCGGCGACCTCTGCGACAACTGCCCTACCATTCATAATCCCCCCTGCGCCGAATGCTCCTCCCAACCGCCGGCTTCTGAATATTGCCCACAACCAGTAGTTGATCCCCCTCCCCCCCTGTCGCCCGTCCTTGTTCGGGCTTGCTTCCAGTTTACCGACCCCACCAAGGAATTTGTCGTCAGGCCGACCTGCGCCAGGACCGTCTGGGAGCTAACGCCCGTTGTCGGAGAACCAGACCCATTGGTTTCCACCGGGTGCGTTAACGGGCCAGCGGTCGGGATACCGGACGATCTTGTCCCGGTGCCGGGAACCTACTGCACGGAACCGTGCAATTTGCTGGACAGGTTCCTGCCCGACGTGCTGACCGCACCCCCCGGGGGACCGATTACCTATGAAGCCAAGGGCATCTTCACCACCCTGCTCCAGTGCCCCCCCGGCGAGAATATTCCCTATGATCCAAATGATCCTGAGAATTCAAGCGCTGAAAATGTGTGCCCCAAAATCCTGATGGTGTCGGTGGAGTCGGATCCTGTCCAGGTGACGATAGGGAGTTCGATCATCGATGTGTATCCGGGGACCTTCCCCAACCTGATCAATCTCGGATCGACTGGAACTACTCCCGTGGGGATCTTCGGGTCACCCACCTTCGACGTTACGAAGGTGGATCTCAGCAGCATCAGTATGGCGGGAGTTGGTGTGGCATTAAATCCTTCCAAAAAGGGCCAACCGAAGACGTACACGGCATCCACCAAGGATCTCAATGGGGATGGCTACCTCGACATGGTCGTCCATTTCGTAACGAAGTCTTTAAAGTATTCGACTACGAACAACCCGGCGGGTATCAAATCCACTGACACAACGGTTGCCTTAACGGGAAGTTGCGATGGAACATCCTTCTCAGGGATAGACTCCATCAAAGTTGTCAAATAGAAGGAGATTTGGATCCGATATTTGCTGTGTAACGATATATAGATATCGAGAAAGGAGAAATAAACGATGAGAGCGGAACAGGACAATCGGATCATTAAAGCATTGGGGGTATTGGCGATCGCATTGCTGGTCCTTTTCCTGTCCCCCTCGGAGGGGAGGGCCGTGACCGGGTCGGATATATGCGGATCGCTGGATACCTACGGAGGAGCAACCTTCGATTACGACAACGACGGGTTCACCAACGGCGAGGAATGCAACTATATCACCATTGTAGGCAGTTTTGGGGGGGGGGGATACTTCCCCGGCTACAACAACCGGGGGCAGCAGTTGCCAAGAACGGGGTATCTCGACCCGGCGGGAATGGATCTCTTTCTCATCCTGGTCCGTGCGAACAACACTCTGATTCCGGCCGACTCACCGACCACGATCTATTCGAACGGGCTTCCCGTCACTATCCATGTCCATGAAATCACGTCATCGGCCCCGGAGACGGACCGCTCCGACCGCTCCGTCACTTCCACCCAGAAGGCCGTAAAGATCACCGAGAGTCTTAATACGGCTGGGACGATATTCGGCGATGCCCAGCAGGGAACCCCCAACGGGGAGGACGGGGCCACGGTCTACACGCAAGAAATCAAAGACTTTGTCATCGGGCGCTGTACGACTGGCTATCAGTGCAACGCCAATCCAAACACTGCGGGAGTTCCGAGCGTTACGGGAATTGAACCAGTAACAAACCTCTATATAAGAAACGTCATCGCCCACGAATTGGGGCACGTATCGAAACTGACCCCCGCAAAAGACAGGCGGTTCGAATGGCACTACGCGCCGGGATCGGGCACGGTGATGGAGCAGAGCGCCAGTTATACAAAATCCAACAGCGCTAAGACTGTAACGTTTTACCTTTCCACGCAGTACACCCCTCCCGACATTGCCGGCGTTATCTTCAAAGGTCAATGAGCGGCGAGCGCGGGTTCAGGGGGGGCGGTATCCAAACGGGAGAGGAAGGGAAGGCGATGCACCAACACCAATATTTTCAGGAGGGAGACATGAGATGCTTTGCGAGAACGATCATGATCGGACTGGCGGTCCTTTCCGCCATGGCGCTGATGGTAACCCCCCAGGCGTTCGCGGCGAAGGCCTCTTTCGATAGCCCGCCGGGCGAACCCCCCTACGGTCTTGCCGTGCATGGGAATGCGGGGGGCACGAAACTCTACGGCACGATAGAAATTGAGTTAATTAACCCCGATGCGGGCTTTGCAGAAGCGAGAGCGGTCGTGCGATTGCGGAAAGGGAATACAGTGAAAGTGTTTTATTCTGGCCTACTCCTGGATGTCAATTACTCGAATCCTCCACTTTACCAGGATGCGGTCGCGCAAGCCTTGAAGACTGAAATTTTAAATGGGTTTTTTCCAGGTGAGTCAAATTTATGCATATGGTTGAAGGCAGCAAGCGAGCTTGGAGTTTCTGCTTCTTATCAGGAATCTGGAGCAAACTTCCGGTTCGAAATGATGGACGTGGAAATTGCCGTGAACACTTGTTCCGCCCAATAGGGTGTTGACCTTCTTCGGCAGTTACTTTTTCCGGGCCCCGCCGCGCTGCGGGGCCCTTTTTTTATCCCGTTCCCGAAGGGAGCCCACAAGATAATGAGGTTCCTGAAGGACGCAGGATCGATCCTCCTATCTGCTGGTCTGCTGACGCTGGCCTTTCCGGCGGCCGACCTGCACTTCCTCGCCTGGATCGCGCTGGTCCCGCTCTTTGTGCGTATCAGGGACGCCGGTCCGTGGCGGGCGCTCCTCCTCTCCCTGGCCACCGGCTACCTGTTTTACACGGCCCATCTGTGGTGGTCGCTCCGTCTGGTCGGGATGAACCCGTTCAATTTCGCCCTCGGGAATCTGGGCAACGCGTGGTATTTCGGGGCATTCGGCCTTGCCGCCTGGCATTTTCGTAAAACGTGGCTGCGGTGGACCCCCCTGACGTACCCCTCCGCGTGGGTGGCCCTCGAATACGTGCGGTCCCACATCGGGTTCCTCTCCGCCCCCTGGGGGATGCTGGGGTATTCGCAGTACTCCGTTCTTCCCGTCGCCGGAATCTCCGCATATGCCGGGGTCTACGGGGTTTCGTTCCTCCTCGTCGCCGCCAATGCGGCGTTGTCCGATCTGGTCCCGCACCACCTGTATTCGCTTCGCGGAAAGGGGGATCCCGAAGAGGTCCCGCTGGGAGAACGGACGGTCTCCTTCGGAATCCTTGCCTTGGTCCTCGTCTCCCTTTCGGCATCCCACCTGTCCGGGGCCTTGCCCCAGAAAAAGAGCGGGGCAGACCAGGGACTGAAAATCTCCCTCGTCCAGGGGAACATGTCCTACGAGGAGCAGAGCGAGCCGTTCCGCGCCTACCGGGAGAAGGCCTTCGAGAAATACCGGCGCCTCACGATCGATTCCTCCGGTTCGGGTCCCGACCTCGTCGTCTGGCCGTCCTCCTCCGTGCCGGGGAGACTTCCCTCTGACGGGACCCTGAGGCAGATGCTTGCCGACATCGCCGGGGAGACCGGCGCCTACTTCCTGATCGGCACGGCCGGGTTCGACAAGTTCAACGAGGAGCAGAGGAGGCTGCAGCGGGTCGCCAACTCCGCCTTCCTCTTCTCCCCGCAAGGGGAGATCGTCGGGCGCTACGACAAGATGCGGCTTCTCCCCTTCGACGAATACCTCCCCCTGCGGGAGTACCTGGCGTGGCCTTCCTGGATTGCGACCCCGGGGATGACCGATCACCTGCCCGGCAGGGAAATGACCATTTTCCGGATGGACAAGGCGAGATTCGGAGTGCTGATCTGCTGGGAGAACCTGTTTCCCGACCAGTTCCGCGAGATGTCCTCCCGGGGGGTCGATTTCATGGTGAGCATGACGAACGAGGGGTTTACCCTGATCCCCGAGGCCCATTACCAGCTCCTGGCGATCTACCGGTTCCGGGCCATCGAAAACCGCGTCTCCATCGTTCGAACGGATACCAAGGGGGTTTCCTGCATCATCGATCCGGACGGGCGAATCATCGCCCGCGTGCAGGACCAAAGGGGCAACGACGTGAACGTGGAGGGCTATCTGGTGGGGGAGGTCCCCCTGTCGTCCTCCCGGACGTTTTACACCCGGCATGGAGACCGGTTCGTTTTCTTGCTGTTCCTCCTGCTGGCGGGTTTCGTCGTGGCGGGGGAGAGGATACGGTGGGCGAATCGGAAGGAGGAGAAGAATGGGGAATCAATCGCAAGGAACCGATCACTTTCAAGGGGGTGAGGCGATGAGAAAGATCTCGCTATTCATGCTCGTCGGGATGATTCTCCTCCTGGCGGGGACGGTGGGCATCTCCCGGGCGGAAGACGCGGAGGTCCTGCCAAAAGGGGTCTGGACCGTGTACCTGGAGAACAAGTTCTATTTTCCCATCGACGAGAGATACGGCCCGAGCGGGGATGTCGAGGATGCCGCCACGGATTTCAACGCGACCCTGGGAAGCAACGTGTTCCCCGGCCTGGCGGATCTGGAGACCGCCTTGGGGCTGCCCCCCGGTTCGGCGAATATCGGAGACAGCGTCGTTTCCTTCGAGTACAAGGTGGATGAACTGACCTTGCTCCTGGGCTACGGGATTACGGACAAGCTGACGGCAGGCGTCAAGATTCCCTACCTGTGGTTGAAGAACGATGTGTCCGCCCGTCTCGACACGGCGAACGCCACCGTGGGGAAAAACCCTCTCTTTGGGACTCCGGGTGATCCCTTCGGGGGGCTGGCCCCTCTTATCCCGATCTCCCTGGGGGGGACCCCGCTGACGACGGAGGATACGCAGAAACTTCTCGGCGGAGGATTGGACGTCAACGGAGACGGCTCGATCGATATCCCTGGGTTCGGCTACAAGCGTTTCGAAAGCTGGTCCGATGACGGCTTCGGGGATATCGAGGCGGGGCTGAAATACCAGTATTACCAATCGGACAAATGGCGGCTGGCGTTTACCGGAGGCATCCGCTTCCCGACGGGCGAGGTGGACGACCCGGACAACCTGGTGGACGAGGGATTCGGCAACGGAGCATGGGCCCTCCTTTTCCGGGCCCACAATGATTATACGGGCATCAAGAATCTGGTCCTTAACGCCACCTTCAGCTACGATCTGTATCTCCCCGACAGGCAGACGCTTCGGGTTCCCGACGACGTGGATCATCCGATCACGGCCAACAAGGAGAAGGTGGACAGGGACCTCGGGGATGTTGTCAAGGTGGAGACGTCGGCCAAATATCAATTCCTGAAAGGGGCGTCTTTGTTGCTGGCATACAAGTACGGGCACAGCTTCCAGGACAAGGTGTCGGGGAGCAAGGGATTCGCTTACCAATCCCTCGAGGACGAGACGAACTGGACCGAGCATGTGATCGAAACCGGCCTGTCCTATTCGACACTGCCGCTTTACCTGGATAAAAAGTTCGCTATTCCCCTTAACGCTTCCCTCACTTACCGAAACCGGTTTGCGGGGAGGAACAACGTGTTCAAGTCGGAATTCATCGCCCTGGCGGTGCAATTTTATTTTTAGGCCTTCGGGTTGGGGAAGAAACACTTGCCGTTGACCAAAGCATATGCGGGAAAATAACAGAGCGATCGCAGTCTGGTCCTTAAAGGGTGCCTCCGCAAGGCATATCGCGGGCAGGGGACTTTTCTGCTCGCTCATCCTGTCTGTTCTGATCTTAAGTGGCATATGCTTGTGGAACGCCGTCCGATGGATGGATAAGCCCTTTCCCGGATTTCTCCTCAACCAGCGCATGGTGGTGGGGTACGTCGGACTTCGTCACTGGACCGGGACGGAAGCGGGCCTTAAATATCCCGAAAAGATCCTGAACGCGAACGGCAGATCGATTTCCTCGAGAAAGGATCTCGAGGAAGTGCTCTCCGCCGCGGGAATCGGGGAACCGATCCGGTACTCGGTGGACAGGAACGGGGAGCGGCTGGCGGTGGAGGTTCCGACGATGCGGTTCACCGTTTCGGACCTTCTGCTGACCTTCGGGATCTTCTTTTTTCTGGGGTTCCTCTATCTGTTCACGGGGACGACGGTTTTCGTTCTCAAGCCGGACACGACGGTCAGCTGGCTGTTTTTTTCCGGTTGCCTGCTCGAAAGCATATCCAGCTTCATCTCCTTCGACATGGAATCCACCCACTTCGGATTCTTCCGTCTGATGATCCTTTGCGACGCCTTTCTGCCTGCCGTCGTCCTTCATCTCAGTTTCCTCTTTCCCGAAAAATCGAAGTTGGCGGAAAGCCGCCCTTATCTCCTGGTGATCCCATATGTTTTGGCCGCTGGACTGGCGATCGCCCTCGAACTTTCCTATCCGGAACCCCTGTTCTTTTCGTTGTACGGTTTCGTCCTGCTCTTCCTGATTCTGGGCGCCTCGTCCCTGATCGTCGCGACCCTGCGGGCGTATTTCCGAAAAACCTCCACGCTTGCCCGGCAACGCGCCAAGGTCGTTCTCTTCGGTGCGGTGCTCGCCTTTCCCATCCCCACGATGGCGCCTCTAGCCTCCTTCCTGGGGATGACCCTGGGGGGAACGAAGATCCTGACCAATCTGGCCGCCATCCCGATGGTCATCTTCCCCGTGTCCATCGCCTATGCGATCGCCAAACACAACCTCTTCGACGTCGATGTGTTCATCAAACGGGCCGTCGGGTACGGCATCATGACCGCTGTCGTGGGCTCGGCCTACTTCGGAATCCAGGTACTCATCGAGTCGGCATTCGTGGGGGGCGTTTTCGGGGAGTACGCCGGGAAGGTGTCCCCCGTGATCTTCGCCCTGGGCGTCGTTTTCCTGTTCAACCCCCTGAACCGGAAAGTGCAGGGGGGCGTGGACAGGATCTTCTTCCGGAAGAAGTTCGATTACAAGGACACGGTCATCTCCGTGAGCGACGCCCTCTCCTCCGTCCTGAACCTGGAGGAGATCGTCCGGAAGATCATCCACACCGTCCGGAAAGAGATGTTCATCGACATGTCCGGGATCATCGTGCTGGAGCCGAAAAAACAGGTGAGCCAGGCCGTTTTCGTTGCGGACGGCACGGTCAGCGGAAAGGACGAGGTCAAGGAGATCTGCATTCCGAACGACGACGCCCTGCTTTCCCTCGTATCCCGGGAAAGGAAGCTGATCACCAAGTACGACATCGCCGAGGACCCCCGCTACCTCCCCGAAAGGGAATCGTGCGCGCGGCGGTTTTCGGAACTGGGCGCCGCAATGGCGGTTCCCCTCATCCATCAGGACGAGGTGAAGGCGGTCCTGGCCGTGGGTCATAAAAAATCCGGGCATTTCTATTCGAGGGAGGACGTCGAGCTCCTTACGACCCTGGCCACCCATGGGGCGGTGGCGATCGAGAACGCGAAACTCGCCGAGCAGATGCAGAAGGAGGAGATCGTCCGGACGAACCTCTCCCGCTACCTCTCGCCCCAGATCGTGGACAAGATCGTCAAGCACGATGTCCAGGTCAACCTGGGAGGGGACAGGAAGGTGGTCACGGTCCTCTTCTCCGACATCCGGAACTTCACCACGATCACGGAGAACCGCCCGCCGGACCAGCTGGTCCACATCCTGAACGAGTATTTCACCGAGATGGCGAAGATCATCTTCAACCATCAGGGCTCCCTGGACAAGTACATCGGCGACGCGATCGTGGCCGTGTTCGGCAGCCTGATCTCGCTGGAGAACCCTGCGGAAAACGCCGTCGCCGCGGCGGTCGCGATGATGAGGCGGCTTCCGGGGCTCAACCGGCACTGGGAGGCGCGATACGGCTTCTCCATGAACATCGGGATCGGGATCAACACGGGCGAGGTGTTTTTGGGGAACATCGGCTCTCCCGAGAGGATGGAATTCACCGTCATCGGGGATGCGGTGAACGTCGCGTCCCGGTTTTCGGGCCTGGCGAAATCCGGGCAGATTCTGGTGACGAAGGATACTCTTGCCTGCCTGGGCTCGGGGGAAAATACCAAGGAACTTCCCCCTACGGAAGTGAAGGGGAAGAGCGGGAAGATGGAGGTGTTCGAAGTTCTGTATGCCCAGTCCGTTTCCTGAAAGGAGCGATCCATGAGGATCAAGGTCCTCGGGTGTGCCGGGGCGGAGTATCCGGGGAGCAACTCCCCGGCCTTCCTGATCGACAACGAGATCCTGCTCGACGCGGGGACGATCACCTCCGCGCTCGGCTGGAAGGGACAGATGCGGATCCGGACGATCTTCATCACCCATGCCCACCTCGACCACATCCGGAGCATCCCCTTCCTGGCGGACAACATCGTCATGACCGACACGGCCCACCGGGTCACGATCTACAGCATCCCCTCCGTGATCCGGACGATGCGGCGGAACCTGTTCAACAGCGCGGTCTGGCCCGATTTCACGGTGATCCCGCGTCCCGACGACGCGATCCTGACGCTTCTGAAGGCCGAGGAGGGGCGGCCGGTCCGGGCGGGAAAGTACACGGTCACGCCTTTCCGGGTCAGCCACACGGTCCCCTCCGTGGGGTATCTCGTGGAGGACGGGAAAGGGAGGACGGTTTTCTATACGGGCGACACGGGGCCGACGAACGGCACCTGGAAGAGGATCGGAAAAAGAAAGATCCACTGCCTCATCATCGACGTCTCCTTCCCGAATGCCCTGGAGGAACTGGCGATCCGGACGGGACACATGACCCCCTCGCTGCTCCGTGCGGAACTGGCCAAGATGGCCAACCAACCCGACCGCGTGTACGTGACCCACCCCAAGCCCCGTCACCGCAGGACGATCGAGGCACAGATCCGGAAGATGGGGATGGGGAGGGTGCGGCTCCTGCGCGAGGGGGAAACGATCCGGATCTAGGAGGAGGTACGAAGGCATGAGAGAAGGGATCGTGGAAACCCTTTCCTCCCTCATCGACGTCCGGTACCTCCTCCTGTACAAGGTCGCCGTTCTCGGCCTGGCGCTTTCCTTCTTCACGGGCGTCTACGTCCTCGGCGCCCTGTTCCGGCGGCCGGTCTCCCTTTCCAAGGCGTCGGCGACGATCAAGATCGCCCTCGCCGGATTTTTCCTCCTCCTTCTGGCAACGGTCTTCCGCTTCGAGCCCCCGCTTGCCGACGCCCTCGGAAAAGTCGCAAGCTTCCTCGTTGCCGTCTGCGCGGCGAACCTCGTTGCCTACGCCGCGGTGGACCTCTACCTCCACAGCAGGAAAAGGCGGGAGGTCCCCTCGATCCAGCGGGAGCTCGTCACACTGTTCGTCTACGTCGTCTTCGCCGTTTCCTACCTCCGGGTGGTCCTGCGGATCGACGTGGCCACCATCCTCACCACGACGACGATCCTGACCGCCGCGCTGGCCTTCGCGATGCAGGCGACCCTCGCCAATATCCTGTCCGGGTTCTACATCCAGAACGACCCGAATCTCAAAGCGGGGACCTGGGTCGCGCTTCAGGACCGGAACATCGAGGGGGAGGTCGTGAACGTGGGGTTCCGGCACACGACCCTGCGGACGGTGGACCGTCACAAGGTCCTGGTCCCGAACCACTACATCATGCAGAACGTGGTCGTGGCCCTGGGGAACCCCCGGGAAGAGGAGTACGGGGCAGTAAACTTGAAAGTCCACCTCGGGTTCGAGCAGCCGCCGGAGCGGATCCGGCGGATCCTCCTGCCGATCGTGCTTCACCAGGAGGGGATTGCCCGGCATCCCCCTCCGTCGGTGTGGGTGACCGGGTTTCAGGAAAGTTCCGTCGAGTACAACATCAAGTTCTATCTGGAAGACCCCGGGACCGCATTGGCGACCAAGGGGAAAGTGTTCGACAAAATCTGGTATGCGTTCTCAAGAGAGGAGATCACCTTCCCGTATCCCCACCGGGAGATCGTGGAAAAGATCCCGTTGAAGACGTTCGTCTTCGATGCTAAGGCGATCCTCGGAATCATCCGTGGAACGGAAATCTTTTCGGACCTCGATGACGGGGAGGCCGAAACCCTGGCGGGGAAGGCCCATGTGAAAGTGTTCGGACCGGGAGAGGTCGTCGTCCGGGAGAACGATCCGGGGGATTCCCTGTTCCTTGTCGGCCGGGGCTCCCTGCAAGTTTCCGTCGGCGGCGCCAGGGTGGGAGACCTCGGGGATGGGGATGTTTTCGGCGAGATGTCCCTGCTGACGGGAGAGCCGCGGCGGGCGACCGTGGCAGCGGCGGGAGAGGTGTGGCTGATCGAAATCGGAAAGGCGGATGTGGAACCGGTTCTCCGATCGGACCCCTCCCTGATCGGGCGGCTCTCCGATATTCTTGCCCGGCGGGAGGATATCAACCTGGAACGTACCAAGGCGGCGGCGGTTCGTCCTTCCCATGGCAGCCTCGTGGATGGATTTGTGAAAAAGATGAAGTTGTTTTTCAACGTTCCTTAATTAACTATTTAGTATTACTGCTCTTTTTTGTTTTGGTACCAATTCTTGGGATGGGGGCGGTCGAATTGACAATAGGCGTATTCTCGAATAGATTGAGTCTTGTTCAAGAGGCGGGGACGAATCCTGTCAACCTGTAGAAGGCGGCGGAACGGCTCCCGGATGGCCGATCCACAGGGCACGCGGCGGGGAATGCGATGAGTGATGCGGTTCCATCTTCCCGGCGAAACGGTATCGCGGAACCGAAGTTGACCCTCGAAAACGGGTCCCGCGTCGCCGTGATCGGCGGCGGTCCCGCCGGTTCCTTCTTCAGTTACTTCCTCCTCGCGATGGCCGAGCGCGTCGGAATCGACCTGCACGTCGATATCTTCGAGCCGAAGGATTTTACCCAGGCGGGGCCCGCCGGCTGCAACATGTGCGGGGGGATCGTCTCCGAGTCCATGGTGCAGCTGCTCACCACGGAAGGGATCAACCTCCCGCCGACGGTCGTCCAGCGGGGGATCGACTCGTACGTGCTGCACATGGATGTGGGAAGCGTGCGAATCGAGACCCCCAGGCGCGAGAAGAGGATCGCGGCGGTGCACCGCGGCTGCGGCCCGCTCGGGATCGTGGAGAAAACGTGGCAGAGCTTCGACCGGTATCTTTTGGACCTCGCGGCGGCGAAGGGGGCCAACGTGATCCGGGATCGCGTAGAGAGCATCGAGCGGGTAAACGGCAGGCCCGGATTGCGCACGAAAGGAGGCGTCAGCGGCGAATACGACCTGCTCGCGGGAGCCATGGGCGTCAACACCGCGGCGCTGAAACTGTTCGAAAGTTACGGGTTGGGATACAAGCCCCCCAAAACCGCCAGGACGTACATCTGCGAATTCCTGCTGGGGCGGGAGACCCTGCGCGCCTACCTGGGAAATTCCATGCACGTCTTTCTGCTCAACCTGCCCCGCCTGGAGTTCGCCGCGATCATCCCCAAGGGGGATTACGCGACGGTCTGCCTCCTGGGGAAAGGGATCGACAAGGAACTGGTCGATTCCTTCTTGAGCAGCCCCGAGGTGATGCGGTGCTTCCCGCCCGGCTGGAGGGTTCCCAAAGATTTCTGCCGATGCTTTCCCTCGATCAATATCGAGGGGGCCGTTCAGCCGTTCGCGGACAGGATGGTGTTCATCGGCGACAGCGGCGTGAGCCGGCTCTACAAGGACGGGATCGGCGGGTCGTACCGCACCGCGAAGGCCGCCGCCAAAACCGCCATCTTTCACGGGGTTTCCGCGGAGGATTTCCGCCGCCACTTCCTTCCCGTCTACCGGGCCCTCTCCCTGGACAACCATATCGGGAAGGTGATTTTCACGGTGACGCGGCTGATCCAGAAGGCGCGGTTCGCCCGCACCGGCGGAGTCGACGGGTAGAACTCGACCGTAAGTCCAGGGGGCGACGCCGCGGAGAGCTGGACCGTGTCCGTGCCGGTCCCGTAGTTCAGCACGGTCACGGGGATC
>Ga0209619_10003137_pt1 | contig 11900 bp, 12 predicted proteins | sample Rifsed16ft3_FD_184011 | JGI IMG/M metagenome (GOLD analysis project Ga0209619, IMG submission 184011) | Soil microbial communities from Rifle, Colorado, USA - sediment 16ft 3 (version 2) | ecosystem: Environmental > Terrestrial > Deep subsurface > Rock core/Sediment | place: Rifle, Colorado... | reverse complement strand
CATAAAGATAACAGCCCCTACAGCCGAACATCGCCTTCTCGATATAGGAGAGTTCTTCTGCCAAGGGCTCGACCACCCATTGGAACGGATGCGATCGGCGCGATCTTGTTTTTAGAAGATCCGTCTTCAAGAGACAGCAGTTTCACCGAAAAGTAGCGGCAGCCATGTCATAGACGGGGAACCTTGGGCGCAGCGGAAGCCCTTAACCTCGTTCTTCCATTCAGGATGGTAGCGGTGGGAGCAATCACATGAGCCCGTCGGCCCACAGAGCGCCTTGAACGTTTCAGGCCCCATCTCAACATCGGTTGAGGTCCATTCCCAAACATCACCACTCTTCTTTAGCCCTCCACTTTTGCACGTAGCCATCCACTCATCGACTGCGGGCAAACGTTTACCCGCCCAACGGCAGTAGGAGATCGCATCGTGCCAGTTCACTAAGACCACAGGTTCCTCCTCCATTCCCACCGGATAACGGCCCTTCAGCCAATGCTCGGGTGGCGTGTGCCCAGAGGCCTGCACGAAGTGAAGATACTCGCGATTGGTGACCTCATGGGGGTCCAGCAAGGCCGCCAAAAACAAAAGCGGTAGAAGGATAGCCGCGAACAAGCCTGCCACGCACTGAGGTGAGTATACGACTTTATTTGCCATGACCGTTGTGAATCGCTATTAACTTCCTCCCCTTATAGCTCCTAGCGATAAAATCGCAAGCCACTTCTTTTGACAATGACTCCCCTGGATGTTATAGAAAAAATTCGTCCGTGTCGTTGGGGGATCTTGTTGTCATGGCCTGGTTTGATCGCGGTCCGGGAGAAAAGAAAAACCCCTCAGAGGCTCCCCCCCATCCACCTTCGAGTCAGGTTAGGCCGGGAGAAGAGGCGCCAGCGGAGGCCTCAACCGAGGAGCTGGTCGCTTACCTTTATAAAGGGAGCCGGGTGACCGGGCAACTGACCTTTCACGGTCCAGCAAAGATTGATGGAAGCGTGGAGGGAGAGATACTCTGTCACGGCATGCTGACCATTGGAGAAGAAGCGGAGGTGCGGGCGAAGATTTCGGGCGAAGTTGTAGTGATACATGGCAAGGTAGAGGGCGATGTGGCGGCCAAGGAAAAGGTGGAACTGGAGACGCATGCGCGGCTCTTGGGAAATATCGATGCCCCCCGGTTGACGGTCACAGAGGGCGCAGTTTTTGACGGGTATTGCTCCATGGGAGGGGCGAGGAAAAAGCGTGAAGTCCTGAGTCCGTCAAGATCGGGTAGTGAGAAACCATTTGAGGGAGAGGCCCCGAAGTTAATAAGCGAGTTGGAAAAATAGGCTTCGGTGCGCCGCTCATCTCATCCCCACATCCTAGGTTCCTTCCCAGATAACTTGCGGATGTAGGTTAATCTTTTATGGGTCTGGCACGATCCGTTGTCTGGGGGGGACTCTGCTGCGCGCGCTCTAAAGTACTTGGATAGCTTATGATCGCTTTAGATTATACCGTTTTTATTCAGGTTGTTGCCTTTCTCTTCTTTTGGTTTCTTTTGACCCGACTGCTCATCCGACCTTTTCTCGGCCTGCTGGCGGAAAGAGAGCGCAGGACCGAGGGGGTCAAGAGCGAGGCCGCTCTCCTCAAAGAGGAGGGGGAACGTCTGGGGAAAGAGTACGAGCTCGAAATCACGAAAGCCCAAGGCGAGGCTAAAGCGTTGAAGGAGAGCGTAGTGCAAGAGGCTCGTGAGACACGGGATCACCTAATAGCTCAGGCCAGGGAAGAGGCGGCGAGAATGCTCGAAGCGGTCCGAGAGGAAATCCGCAAGGAGCTGCAAAGAGGGCGGGGGGGTGCCGTCCGGGAGGCGGAAGTGATCGCGCACCAAATGGCGGAGAAGATTCTCGGGAGGAAGATCGGATGAGCCTCTTTGCGATACTCTTCTTGTCTGACCTCTGGGCTGCCCCCTCGCCGGGGATTGAGGAACACGCTGCCTCCGTGACGCAGGTTATTTTTCCACTCATCAACTTTCTCATTTTCTTTTATCTCATCAAGCGCTTTCTCCTGCCAATGATCAAAGCCCATCTCCGTACCAGGCGTGAGGAAATCGTGGCCGCCCTGGGGGAGGCAGACGAGAGCAAGAGGAACGCCGAGTCGATGATTCGCGACTACCGGGCGCGCTTGTCGCGCATGGAGGAGGAAGCCAAGAAGCTTCGTGAGATGTTTCGCGCGGAGGGGGAGAGGGAAAAGGCTAAGCTGCTGAGGGAGGCGGAGGAGCTTGCCGCCAAGGTCAGGGCCGACGCCGATTTTCTTGCGGAGCAAGAGCTGAAGCTGGCGCGCCAAAAGGTGCGTGAAGAGATCGCTCGCTTGGCCCAAGCGGCGGCGCAGAAGGTGATCCAGGATCATCTTACACCCGCCGACCAGAAGCGTCTGGTGGAAGAATTCTTGAGCGGGGTAGGACAACAATGATTGAGGGGAGTCTCAGTCGAAGGTATGCCAAGGCCCTTTTCGAGCTGGCCCTGGAGGAGCATAGAGAGGAGGAGATCGGCCAGGAGATCGATTGGTTCGTTACCGCCTATACGACATCTTCTCTGCCGACGGTCCTTAACAACCCGGCTTTTCCTCCGGCTAGCCGGAAAAATATTGTTGTCGAGGTGTCGCGGGGGTTACAGCTCTCTCCCCTCGTGGGTCACTTTTTGTCGCTTTTATTAGAGCGAGATCGGTTAACTTATTTGCCCTCTATCGCTTCTCGTTATCGTCTTCTCCTGGACGAGAAAAAGGGGCGGGTGGAGGCGCGGGTGCTAGCCCCCGTCCCCCTGGAGGCGGCGATGTTGGAAGGGTTGCGTGAGGCGCTCAGCAGGGTTTCCGGGAAAGAGGTGGTTCTCAAGGAAGAGAGCGATCCGGGGCTGGTCGGGGGACTGGTGATTCAACTGGAAGGCAAGGTTTATGACGGTAGCGTGCGCACTCAGCTTGATAAGATGAAGGAGCGCGTCGAGCGCGGATACTGAAGCGCGCTACGCTCGCCAGAAAGCAGATTGCAGCGGGCAGTATGCAGAAGGCAGTTTCCCCTACCGCCAACTGCTGACTGCCTACTGGCCAGGGAGATTTGAGGTAGGTTAATAGCTACTAGGAGGAGGCAAGATGGAGATAGGTACTGCGGAGATCAGTCGGATTATCAAGGAGCAGATCCGGGACTACGAGAAGACGGTGGAGATTCAGGAAGTCGGCACGGTCCTTTCCACGGGCGATGGGATTGCCCGCATCTACGGTTTGGATCGGGTCGCTGCCGGGGAGCTTTTGGAGTTTCCCCACAGGATCTACGGCGTGGCGCTGAATCTGGAAGAAGATAACGTCGGCGCCGCGCTATTCGGCGAGACCCACCTCATCAGGGAAGGGGATACGGTAAAACGCACAGGGAGGATCGCCGAGGTGCCGGTGGGCAAGGCCCTGGTTGGCAGAGTGGTCAATGCGTTAGGAGAGCCGATCGACGGCCGCGGCCCGATTGAGACCAAAGAAAGAAGGCGGATCGAGCTCAAGGCGCCGGGAATCGTGGCGCGCCAGCCTGTCAAAGAGCCGCTGCAGACCGGGCTTAAGGCGATTGATGCGATGATCCCCATCGGACGGGGACAGCGGGAGCTGATAATCGGCGATCGGCAAACCGGGAAGACGGCCCTAGCGATCGACACTATCATTAACCAGAAGGGGGGCGATGTCGTCTGCATCTATGTCGCCATTGGGCAGAAGCTCTCCACCGTCGCTCAGGTAATGGATAGGCTCCGGCAGTACGGCGCGATGGACTACACGATCATTGTTTCTGCCAGCGCCTCTGAGTCTGCCCCGCTCCAGTATATCGCTCCTTACAGCGGCTGTACGATGGGAGAGCATATGCGCGACAATGGCGGCCATGCCCTTTTGATCTACGATGATCTCTCCAAGCACGCCGTGGCCTACCGCCAGCTCTCTCTTCTCCTGCGCCGTCCCCCTGGCCGGGAGGCCTTTCCGGGAGATGTCTTTTACCTCCACTCGCGTCTCTTGGAGCGGGCCGCGAAGCTGAGCGATGCCCGCGGCGGCGGCTCGCTGACGGCCCTCCCCATCATCGAAACCCAGGCCGGTGACGTCTCCGCCTATATCCCGACCAATGTGATCTCGATCACCGATGGCCAGATTTTTCTCGAAAGCGACCTCTTTTATTCCGGCGTGCGTCCGGCGATCAACGCCGGCATTTCGGTCTCCCGGGTCGGTGGCAACGCGCAGATTAAGGCAATGAAGCAGGTTGCCGGAACCCTGCGGCTGGATCTGGCGCAGTACCGCGAGATGGCGGCCTTTGCGCAGTTCGGTTCTGACCTGGACCAGGCGACCCAAAGACAGATCAATCGCGGCAGCCGGCTGGTGGAGATTCTCAAGCAGGGCCAGTATGAGCCCCTCCCGGTCGAGAAGCAGATCCTGATCATATACGCTGGCACCAACGGCCTTGTCGATCATCTGCCGGTCTCGGCCCTGAAGAAGTACGAGCAGGAGCTTTACTCCTTTGCCGAATCGAGGCATCCGGATCTTCTTCCCGAAATCGTCAAAAAGCGCGAGCTTAATGAGGAGCTTCGCGCCAAGATGAAAAAGGTCTTAGAGGAGTTTAACGCTAGCTTTAAGGAATAAGTGTATTAGTTATTGGTTAATAGTTAATAGTTTGAAAACCGCCAAAAACTTCAGCCTTTTACTAGTAACCAGTAACGAATAACCAGTAACTAAACCATGGCGACCCTAAAGGTCATACGCAAACGGATCGGTTCGATCCGCAATACGCAGCAGATTACCAAGGCGATGAAGATGGTCTCTGCTGCCAAACTCCGCCGCGCCCAGGAGGCGGTGCTGCAGGCGCGTCCCTACGCGGAGAAGATGGCCGCCCTGCTGAAGAACCTCTCCGCCCGGGTTTCCGCCGAGGCGCACCCTTTGCTCATGGGACGGGAAGAGAAAAAAATGCACCTGTTGCTGTTGACGGCGGATCGCGGCCTCTGCGGCGGCTACAATGCCAACCTGATTCGGGCCGCGGAGGGGTTCCTTCGCAGCCAGGGCGCCGAGAAGGAGGTCCATCTCACCATTGTCGGGCGCAAGGGGGTGGATTACTTCCGGCGGCGCCAGGTGGAGATCGCCGACCGGTATATTAACGTTACGAATCGTCCCCCTGAAGAGTTGGCTTGCGAGCTTGCGGAAAAGATGATCGGCCGTTTTCGTCAGGAGGAAGCGGACGGGGTCTATATTCTCTACAGCCGCTTTCGCTCGGCCCTTTCTCAGGTGCCGACCATCGAAAAGCTTATTCCGGTGGCGACGGGTGGAGAGGAGGGTGAGGGCGAGATTACCGAATATCTTTTTGAACCGGGCGTGGAGGCGCTGCTATCGAGCCTGCTGCCTAAGGTGGTGGAAGTGGTGATCTACCGGGCTTTATTGGAGGCCTCTGCCAGCGAGCACGGCGCGCGCATGACGGCCATGGATTCCGCCACGACCAACGCGGCTGAGATGATCAGCAGTCTCACTTTACAGATGAACCGCGCGCGCCAGGCCTCGATCACGAGGGAACTCTTGGAGATAGTCTCCACTGCCGAGGCATTGAAGTAAGGAGTGAAACGGAGGTTAAAAGGTATGAATTTGGGGAAAATCACGCAGGTCTTGGGGGCAGTGGTGGATGTCGAGTTTGCCGATGGCTCGTTGCCATCCATCTACAATGCGCTCAAGATTACCAACCCTGCGATCAGCGAGGAGAAGTGGAATCTCATCGTGGAGGTCGCGCAGCATCTGGGCGAGAGCACGGTCCGCTGCATCGCCATGGACAGCACCGAAGGGTTGGTCCGGGGGATGGAGGTGATGGATAGCGGAGAAGGTATCACGGTGCCGGTGGGCCCTGAGACCCTGGGACGCATCATGAACGTCATCGGCGAGCCGGTGGACGAGGGGGGGCCGATTCAGGCAAAGAAACGCTTTCCCATCCATCGCCCTACCCCTGAGTTTGTCGATCAGGAGACCAAAGTGCAGGCTTTTGAAACCGGGATCAAGGTAGTAGACCTGCTGGCCCCCTACGCGCGCGGCGGCAAGATCGGCCTTTTTGGCGGCGCCGGCGTGGGAAAGACGGTCATCCTGATGGAACTGATTCATAATGTCGCGATGAAACATGGCGGTTATTCCGTCTTCGGGGGAGTCGGAGAGCGAACGCGCGAGGGCAACGATCTCTGGCTGGAGATGAAGGAGTCCGGGGTTATCAGCAAAGCGGCCTTAGTCTACGGCCAGATGAACGAGCCGCCCGGGGCCCGCGCCCGAGTCGGCCTCTCCGCTCTCACCGTTGCGGAATATTTCCGCGATGAGGAAGGTAAAGATGTGCTGCTCTTTATCGACAACATCTTTCGCTTCACCCAGGCGAACTCGGAGGTGTCAACGCTTCTGGGGCGTATGCCTTCAGCCGTGGGCTATCAGCCGACTCTGGCCACCGATTTGGGCGAGTTGCAGGAAAGGATTACCACAACCCGCAAGGGATCGATTACCTCGGTCCAGGCGATCTATGTCCCGGCGGACGACTTGACGGACCCGGCCCCGGCAACTACCTTCGCTCATCTCGATGCGACCACCGTTCTCTCGCGCCAGATCGCAGAGCTCGGGATCTATCCTGCGGTGGATCCGCTCGACTCTACCTCGCGCATCCTGGATCCGCGCGTGGTTGGGGAAGAACACTATGGTGTGGCGCGCCAGGTACAAATGATTCTCCAGCGTTACAAGGACCTTCAGGACATCATCGCCATCCTCGGTATGGATGAGCTTTCCGAGGAGGACAAACTCACAGTGGCCCGGGCGAGGAAAATCCAGCGGTTTCTATCGCAGCCGTTCCATGTCGCCGAGGCCTTTACCGGGACCCCCGGGGCCTATGTGGAGCTCAAAGACACCATTCGCGGCTTTAAGGAGATAGTCGAGGGCAAGCACGACGATATTCCGGAGCAGGCCTTCTACATGGTCGGTACGATCGAGCAGGCCCAAGAGAAGGCCAAGAAACTGGCGGAACAATAGAGACGATGGCGGAAAAAATCAGACTCAAGTTAGTTACTCCGAGCCGCCTCTTGCTGGACGAAGAGGTCGATGAGGTCACGGCGCCCGGCGCCTTAGGCGAGTTCGGCGTTCTCCCGAAGCACATCTCATTTCTCACGCTTTTGGAGGTGGGCGAGATGAGCTATAAACAGGGAGGGGAGAGACATCATCTCGCCCTAAGCGGCGGATACGCCGAAGTGCTGGACGAGGTGATGACCGTCCTGGCTGGTGCCGCCGAGTACTCCGATGAAATTGATATCGAGCGGGCGCGGGCGGCGCGGGAAAGGGCGGAGAAGAGAATGGCGGAGTTGAGTCAGGAAGATAAGGAATTCGCTGCGGCCGAGGCCGCGCTGCGCCGGGCGCTCGTACGACTCCAGGTCGCAGGCAAAGAGGCGAGAAAATAAGCTTTACGGGACGCTTATGACAAAGGCTGCATTCAAACCGCAACGGACGATGTGGAGCAAGAAGTTTACCTACGACTACTGGATGGAGTCGACCGGGCTCCCCATCCATAGAGGTTTTTTCGTCCAGGACCTGAGGACGCTCGGGCTCGGCTGGTGGGAGGAGCGCCGATGTATGAGCGCCTTCATCCAGCTGGCGGGCCAGGAGGGGGTGAGTTCAGCCCGGGTCACGGAAATCCCTCCAGGCGAAACTTTACCCCCCTTCAAGTTCGCCCTCGATGAGATCGTCTATGTGGTCGCCGGACGGGGGCTGACCAATATCTGGTACAACAGCAGTGCAAGAAAAAGCTTCGAGTGGCAGCAGCACAGCATGTTTCTGATCCCCCATGGCTGTCACCACCAATTCAGTAACATGCAGGGAGACAAGCCCGTCCGGCTGCTTCACTACAGCTACCTGCCGTTGGGCTTGTCGGCTGTCCCCGACCCCGACTTCTTCTTCAACAACCCTTACCAGAGCCCGGATGAGATGGCGGAACACGAAGGCTACTATTCCGAAGCCAAGATGGTGCAGCTTCCAGAGGGCGTCAATCCCAAGGGAAGACGAGTCTACTGGTACGGGAATTTCTTTCCGGACATGAAGGCCTGGGACAAACTCGATGCTAATGCATCAAGAGGAGCCGGAGGGAGGAGCGTCTACATTCTGTTTCCCAACTGCGAGGTATTCGCCCATATGTCGGTTTTTGCGGCGCGGACCTACAAGAAGGCCCACCGTCACGGCCCCGGGCGAGTCATCGTGATTCCCGCCGGGGAGGGCTATTCGATCATGTGGGAAGAGGGGAAGGAAAGAGTTGTTGTTCCCTGGCACGAGTGCAGCATGTTTGTCCCTCCCAACCGTTGGTTCCACCAGCACTTCAATGTCGGCGGCGTGCCCGCGCGATACCTGGCCTTGCATTCCCCCATGCAGTTCTATGGACATGCGGAGAAGGTCGAGGATCGGGCTAAAGACCAGATCGAATACCCGGATGAGGATCCCTGGGTGCGAAAGAAGTTCGAGGAGGAACTGGCCAAGAGAGGACTAAAGTCACTCGTGCCCGACGAGGCCTACACCAACCGCGCCTTCGAATGGTCCAAGGCCATGGGGAAGCAGTGAGGTTATTTCATGCACGATCTCGATGAAGACCACGGTCACGAGAATTTTGAAATAGGGCCGGACGCCATTGTCGAAGACATTGAAGGGCTGGAGATGTTCACGCTCAAGAGCGTGGGCATCGACATCGGCTCTTCGACCTCCCACCTGGTTTTCTCTCAATTGATCTTGAGACGCGAAGGGGCCTCTCTCTCGGGGCGCTTCAAAGTCACGGAGAGAAAGGTCCTGTTCCGTTCCCACATCATGCTGACCCCCTACCTTTCCGGAACCTTGATTGACATAGAGAAGGTGAAGCGGTTCATCGAGGGCGCCTACAAGGAAGCCGGGCTCACTCCAGCAGATATCGACACCGGAGCCGTTATTATCACCGGAGAGGCTCTCAAGAAGGAGAACGCCCAGCCCATCGTGGAGTACTTTGCCGGCCATTCCGGAAAATTCATCTGCGCGGCAGCCGGCCACAACCACGAGGCGCTCCTTGCCGCCTATGGATGCGGTGCCGTCGACCTCTCGAAGAGCGAGCACAGGACCGTCCTCAATGTTGACATGGGGGGCGGGACGACGAAATTCTCGCTCGTCGAAAACGGAGTTGTTACGCAAACGGCCGCGATTAACGTTGGAGCTCGTCTCATTGCCTTCGATGATTTCGACGTGGTGACGCGGATCGAAGATGCCGGAAGAACCCTCATGCGCGAACTTGGTTACACCGTGGAACTGGGCAAAAAAATAATGCAGAAGGAAAAAGAAGAGCTCGCCGCCTTGATGGCGAAAGTGCTTGTCGAGCTCATCGAACACGAGCCCTCCTCTCCCCTGGCAAAACAGCTCATGGTGACCCCCCCATTTAAGAACTACCGGGGGCTGGACCAGATCGACTACATTGTGTTCTCCGGAGGTGTCTCCGAGCATGTCTATGACCGTGACCGGACCTCCTACGGAGATGTCGGCCCCATCTTGGGAAAACAGGTCAGAAAGTACCTAAATAAGCTTCCTAAAAATAACGTCCTGCGGGAGCCGATTGAAGGAATCCGTGCCACGGTCATCGGGGCCGGGGAATACACCGTACAGGCAAGCGGCAACACGAGCTGCATTACGGACCCGGGGCTCTTGCCGGTTTTCGGTTTGAAGGTCGTCCGGGCATCGCTCAAGCAAGGTCGGCCCGTGCTCGAGGCATTGAAGCAATCGCTCGCGAAGTTCGACCTGACGTCCTGGACTTCCGGGCTTGCCCTATCCTTGTCTCTTGACGGACAGATGGATTATAAGACTATAAGAGCGGTAGCTGAGGGAATTGCTGCAATCTTAAAAAGCTCGAAGGATAACAAGGTCCCTCTCTATCTGGCGCTGGACCTCGATGTGGCAAAATCGCTCGGCGGTATCTTGAAAGAGGAGCTCAAGCTGGACCGGGAGATCATCGCCATTGATGGCATTGAGGTCGGAGACCTGGACTATATCGATATCGGTGAACCCATGGGGATTACAGAGGTGATTCCCGTCACCGTCAAGTCCTTGATGTTTCCCGGAACCAAGCTGAACTAAAACTCACCAGAAACGGCTAAGGAGAAAAACTATGGCAAAGCCCGCATTCAAACCGCAACGGACCATGTGGAGCAAAAAGTTCACCTACGATTACTGGATGGAATCCACGGGAGTCCCCATTCAAAAGGGCTTCTACGTGGAAGATTTAAGAACCCTGGAACTCGGCTGGTGGGAGGAGCGTCAGTGCAATACCGCTTTCATCCAGCTGATGGGACAGGAGGGGGTGAGCTCCACGCGAATCACCGAGGTTCCCGCGGGCGAAACCACGCGCCCCCTTAAGTTTTCTCTCGATGAAGTCGTGTACGTGGTTTCGGGAAGAGGCCTCACCACCATCTGGTATGATGGCAGCAGCACCAAGAAGAACTTTGAGTGGCAGCAGCACAGCATGTTTTTGGTTCCCCATGGCACGCACCACCAGTTCAGCAACATGCAGGGAGACAAGCCCCTGCGATTGCTTCACTATAGCTACCTTCCGCTGGGTTTGTCGGCCGTTCCCGATCCCGATTTCTTCTTCAACAACCCTCATGTGACTCCGGATGATCTGTCGGATCAGGCAGACTTTTACTCCGAAGCGAAAATGGTGCACTCTCCGGAGCTGGATGAAGCCCTCGGATTGCGGGTTTACTGGTACGGGAATTTCTTTCCGGACATGAAGGCCTGGGATAAATTAGACGCCAACGTCAAGCGCGGGGCCGGGGGCAGGAGTGTTTTTATTCAGTTCCCGAACACGGAGGTCTCGGCGCACATGTCGGTTTTTTCGTCGCAAACCTACAAGAAGGCGCACCGCCATGGTCCCGGTCGCGCCATCGTTATCCCCGCGGGCGAAGGCTATACGATCTTGTGGGAAGAAGGAAAAGAGAAAATCGTGGCCCCCTGGCACGAGTGCAGCATGCTTGTTCCCCCCAACCGCTGGTTCCACCAGCACTTCAACGCAGGCGCCTCGACCGCGCGATACCTCGCTTTGCATCCTCCCATGCAGTTTCACGGGCACGCGGAAAAAATCGAAGACCGGGCCAAAGACCAGATCGAATACCCGGATGAAGATCCTTTTATCAGGAATAAATTTGCGGAGGAGCTGGCCAAGCGGGGCGTAAAGCCCCTCATGCCTGCTGAAGCTTACACGGACCGGGACTTCGAGTGGTCCAAGGGAATGGGTAAAAAGTAATGGCAAGCGCGCTTAATCTTAGCTCTCCTTGGAATAGGTAGCAGTCGCTCACGCAGGGAGATGGCCGAATACTTTGCCCTTCAGGCCGCCCTCGGTTTTGCCATTTCCCATATTCTGATCCGCCGTGGCCTGGTGACGTCGAACGCCGTCACCGGCTCCTTCATCTCCCTCGGCATGACAGCTCTGATCTTGTGGCTCCTGTTGCCGTTCTTTATTCCGTTATCGCATCTCTGGACACCTGCCGTGTGGTATTTCCTCGCGGCCGGCCTTTTCGCCCCGGGGCTGGGTCGTACCTTAACCTATGTGGGGATTGAAAGGGTCGGCGTTGCCCGCTCTGTGCCTATCTCCAACTCGTCGCCGATGTTTGCCTCGATCTTAGCGGTGTTCTTATTGGAAGAGCTTTGGACGCTTCAGAACTTCTTAGGAACGACTTTCGTCATCCTCGGTATTGCCGTTCTCTCAAGGGCGCGCGCGGGACAGAGTGAGTGGCGCCGACTCGATTTGATCTACCCAGTCGTGGCGGCGGCGGCCTTTGGCATCTCAAGCAATCTCAGAAAGCTTGGCTTAATGGCGAGCAATATTCCGCTCATGGCGGCGGCTGTCACAGCGACGACGGCAGTTGTCTTTTCGCTGTGCC
>Ga0209619_10003136_pt1 | contig 11900 bp, 10 predicted proteins | sample Rifsed16ft3_FD_184011 | JGI IMG/M metagenome (GOLD analysis project Ga0209619, IMG submission 184011) | Soil microbial communities from Rifle, Colorado, USA - sediment 16ft 3 (version 2) | ecosystem: Environmental > Terrestrial > Deep subsurface > Rock core/Sediment | place: Rifle, Colorado... | reverse complement strand
AATACCCGCCAGTAACTGATATGAGATTTCGGATGTTTTCAAATGTGGCTGGTCCGATGCCCGACACATTTTGGATATCTTCTATTTTATCAAATGCACCGTTGTTTTGCCGATATGTGATGATATCCCCGGCTTTGGCTGGTCCTATTCCCGGCAGGGTGTCAAGTTGGTCCACGGTGGCGGTGTTGATGTTAATCAGCCCGTTCACCTCAATCGGGATTGACCGTTCAGTCCCGCCCACTGGCAAGGCAACTTCACCCTCAGCCATGACCACTATCTTCTGGCCGTCGGCTAATTCGGCTGCCAGGTTGAGGATCTCAACAACTGCGTCCTCGGAAAAGCCGCCGGCTGCCTGGATTGCGTCCTGGATACGGCTGTTGGGAGGTAAATTATACACGCCCGGTTGAACCACCGCGCCGGAAATGTCAATGGTCAGGTTTGTGAGCGCCGGCGTTGGCAGCAAAAGGACCGGGCTTGAGTGCGGTTTTCCAGCAGCCAACAAAATCCCCGCCGCTGCCAGCAATCCAATGAGCAGGCCATATCCTAAATGAATCAAGAAACTGCGCATAGTCAAATATTACTCCAAATATACCATGAGTATATAACTGCAACTTGGAGTGTCAAGCGCCTAAAGGGGAATTTGGAGTTAGAAAAGTGGATAAAGAAATAAAAAAGCCGCGGGTTCGTTGCCGCGGCTTGATGGTCAAGATATTAATTGCGGATTAAACCGGTTCCGGCGCCGATTGTTCGACGGGAATGGGGGTTTGACTTGACGGAGCTGATAGGCGGGCTTCCTGTTCCATCATGGCTTTGAATGCCGTGATGCCAACTTCAATAATGTCCAGTGAAGGCTCGCGGGTCGTCAGGCGCTGCAATGCCAGGTTAGGTTTGATCAGCCAACGGATGACTGGTGAATCCATGTGATTGGCAGTAAAGCGGATATATTCATATGCCAGCATCGCGATCAAGGGTAAGAGGATGACCCGGCTGAGCAGCAACCAGACAGTGGGCAGCGAGCCGATCAAGGCAAATACCAGAATGGAAAGGACAATCAAGGTCAGTAAGAACGACGTGCCGCAGCGCGGGTGCTCCAACGGGTAGGTTTTGACCACCTCAGGCGTCAATTCTGCGCCGGCTTCGAAGGCATTGATGGTCTTGTGTTCGGCGCCATGGTAGGCAAAGACCCGCTCGATATCCTTCATTTTGCCGATTGCCCAGATGTAAAGCACGATCCCAGCCAGGCGGATCACACCCTCGATCACGTTCATCGCAAACGTCGAAATGCCGGTCCAATTCTGGATCAGTTTGCCCAGGGCAGCTGGACCCACGAAAAACAGCAGTACTGCCACCAGCAGCGAAACCCCGAGAGTCAGATAAAGGGCTGGACCCTCGATTTTTTCTTCTTCGCCGCCTTGAAAATTGGCGGATTTGGTCAAATAGCGGGTGCCCAGCCCCAATGCATCCCACAACAGCACCAACCCGCGTAGAAACGGAATTCTGGTAAGTTTGCTGCCATAGATGCCGGTTAAGGGTTCCTCTTCGACGACAATCGAGCCGTCGGGAAGGCGAAAAGCGGCTGCCAATCCGAACTTGCCGCGCATCAATACACCTTCGATCAGCGCCTGGCCGCCATACGACGGCATTTTTAGTTTATCTGTGCTCATTTGTTCCCTATTTCGTTACCGTTAAGCCTGACCGTAGTTATAAAAGAAATGGATTAAGGAGTCGATGCCTTTATACCAGGTTGGCAGGTGCAGTTTTTCATTGGGGGCGTGGATATTATCGTCTGACAGGCCGAAGCCGGTCAGAACCGATTCAACCCCAAGCAACCGCTGCATATCGCCAACAATCGGTACGCTTCCGCCCTCGCGTTTGTAAAGTGGTGTGGTGCCCCAGGCTGCCTCCAGACCCTTCACCAGTGACTCGACTGCCGGGTGATGGATGTCCGAGATGGAGGCTTTGCTCAAGCTGAAATTGTTCATCTCCCAGCGGACGGTCTTGGGAGTATTGGCGGTCAAATAGGCTTTCAACTGCTGTTCCACTTCCACCGGATCCTGGTCTGGGACCAGACGCATGGAAATCTTCGCCATGGCGTAGGCGGGGAGGACCGTTTTTGATCCGACGCCGATAAATCCTGAATAAAAACCGTTTACATCCAAAGTCGGTCGGGCACCAACCAGTTCTACCGGGCTGTAGCCCTTCTCGCCGTACAATGCCGGGGCGCCGGTCATTTTGAGGAAGTGAGCCTCGTCGGTTGGCAGCCGCGAGAGCTGGGCTTTCTCTTCCGCATCGATGGGACGCACGCGGTCATAGAAACCAGGCAGTGTGATGCGGCCCTCGGCGTCATGCATGCCGGCAATCAGTTCTGCTAGAACGATGGCGGGGTTGTGAACCACGCCGCCGTAAAGACCGGAGTGCAGGTCATGTTCCGGACCATACACGCGCACCTCAAAGTAGGCTAAACCGCGTAAGGCATAAGTGATAGTTGGCGCGTCGGCGCCAATCATGCCGCAGTCCGGGTTTAGCGCCACGTCGCAGGCTAACAATTCGGTGTGGGATTTGATAAACGGCACCAGATTGGGCGATCCGATTTCTTCTTCGCCTTCCAGAATGAATTTAATGTTGACCGGCAGCTGACCCGCCATCATGATTGCTTCCACCGCGTTGATGCTGGCCATCACCTGGCCTTTCATATCCGAAGCACCGCGTGCGAACAAGTTTTCACCGCGTTGATTGGGATCGAAGGGTTGGGTAGCCCAAAGCTCTAGCGGGTCGGCCGGCTGTACGTCGTAATGACCATAAATTAACACGATGGGGGCGTCGGCCCGGGCGCAAAAGCAATCTCCGTAAACGACCGGATGGCCGCCGGTCGGCAGGATTTGTACATTCTTCATGCCGATGCTGGTGAGTTTCTTTGCCAGCCATTCGGCTGTTTTCTGCACATCGGCGTTATTTTCCGGGGCAGTTGAAATGGATGGTATGCGGATCAATTCTTTAAGTTGATCAAGGAATTCGGTTTGGTGAGAATGCGCATATTCGATTGCCTGGCTGCGTGAATCCATGGTTACCTCCGGAAATAAAAGTTGGCATGATTATATGCCAAAAATTTTGATTTTCCAGTTGTCCGGTGAATCGTCGGTCAAGTTGTTGTCTTAACGCCAAGAGGTTTATGCTAAAATAGAACCAGGGTTCGGTGGTCAGTTCAAGCATATGCTTGGCTGGCGTCGGGCCGGATGAGAAGAGCTCGTCGAAAAGCGCCGCCTTCCTACTCCACCGATCCTATGGCAAACCCATTTCCCCTGCGCAGCGTTCCGGTCGAAGTGATCCAGTTTCGCATTGTTGCGAAAGAGGGGAACCGTTTAACCGATAGAGTTTTCTATCGGTTTTGTCCATTAACGCATCCAACGATTATTGATGGAAGGCAGCCATGATAATTACAAACGGAAAAATTATTACCTGGGAACAACCAAACCGCATTTTGGAAGGGCAAGCGCTGCGGATCGAGGGCTCGAAAATTGTAGAAATTGGTCCGCAAAGCGCGCTGCTGGAAGAATATCCTCAGGAAGAACGGATTGATGCGCATAGCCAATATGTGATGCCTGGGAATATCTGCGCTCACACGCATTTTTATGGAGCTTTTTCCCGTGGAATGGGCATTCCAGGTCCAGCGCCCAAAGATTTCCCGGAGATTCTATCCAAATTGTGGTGGTCGCTGGATAAAGCGCTCTCCCTCGACGATGTGCGCTTTTCAACATTGGTATGTCTGATCGATGCAGTTAAGCACGGCACGACCACGCTCATAGACCATCATGCCTCGCCGAATGCCATCAGCGGCTCGTTGACGGAAGTTGCTATGGCTGTCAAGGAAGCTGGTGTCCGAGGTTCGCTGTGTTATGAGGTGACTGATCGTGAAGGGGAGCAGGGCACGCAGGACGGAATTGCCGAAAACATTCGTTTCATCCAGGCAGTTAAATCCGACAAAAGCGGGCAGTTGGCGGCGACTTTTGGTTTGCATGCCAGCCTGACGCTCTCCGAAAAAACGCTGGAAGCCTGCCGCGCGGCCTGCCCGGATGATGTTGGCTTCCATGTTCACGTTGCCGAACATCCGGTGGATGAATATGACAGCCTGCAAAAAAGCGGTCTACGCGTGGTAGACCGGCTGCAAAAACACGGTATTCTTGGTCCGCGCGCTCTGGCGGTACACGCTGTGCATGTGGACGTACGGGAAGTCGAATTGCTGGCTGAAAGTCAAACATGGGTCACCCATCAGCCACGCTCCAATATGAACAATGCGGTCGGAATGTCGCAGCCAGAAGCGATGATGCGCGCCGGGATCAAGGTATGCCTAGGCAATGACGGTTTCTCCAACCAGATGTGGGAGGAATGGAAAACCGCTTACCTGGCACACAAGCTGTGGAACCATGACCCGCGCCGCATGAGCGGCACAGACGTAGTGCAAATGGCGGTCTACAACAACGCGCTATTGGCTGAGCAGCAATTTGGCGTAGGGCCGATCGGTTCGATCATTCCGGGAGCCCAGGCTGACCTCATCTTCGTCGATTACCATCCCTTCACAGAACTGACAGCCGGCAACCTGCCCTGGCAGATCATTTTCGGCTTCCATGAGAGTATGATCACAACCACCATCGCAGCAGGCAAGGTCTTGATGCGCGACCGGCAATTGTTGACCCTGGACGAGGAAAAAATCACTGCCGAAGCACGGCAATTATCCAGCCAGACCTGGAAACGCTACGCAGCTATCGCATAACCCCATAAAACTTTGGAGATCGCACTATGACGGACAATGCAACAACCAAGTACACCATCGGCATCATCGGCGGCACAGGCAAGGAAGGCAAAGGCCTGGCTTACCGCTGGGCAAAGGCTGGTCATAAAATTGTCATCGGCTCACGCCAGGCAGAAAAAGCGCTGGCAGCTGCTGCTGACGTCAACCAGATGTTAGGCGCTTCTGAAACAGTAACTGGCCTCGAGAATGACAAAACTGCTTTGCAGGCTGATATCGTGGTGCTCACAGTGCCTTTCGCGGTACATGTTGACATGTGCACCTACCTGAAACCGTTTGTGCAGGGCAAAATCTTCGTGGATGTGACCGTGCCGCTGGTACCGCCCCGCGTGACCCGCGTTCAAATGCCTGCCGAAGGCAGCGCCGCCCAACAGGCACAGGCCATTCTGGGCGAATCGGTGCAGGTTGTCTCGGCATTTCAAAATATTTCCTACGAGCACCTGCTGAATGACGAAGAGGTCGCCTGCGATGTGCTGGTTTGCGGGCCAAAAGAAGCGCGCGAGACGATCGTCGGTCTGGTGCGCGATGCTGGACTGGTAGGTTGGAGCGGTGGCCCGATTGAAAATTCGGTCGTGGTAGAAGGGCTGACCTCCGTACTGATCGGTTTAAACAAGCAATTTGGCGTCCAGGATGCCGGAATTCGCCTCACCGGACTGCCCCGACCTTAGGTTATTATAAAAAACACATGCAACCGCTAGTTTTTACGCCCGTCCCCAACATTCCGCTCATAAATCCCGGTGATGACCTTCCCGCCATATTGCTGGAAAAAATAACCGCGGCTGGAATCGAGCTTGCCAATGGCGACATCATCGTTTTGGCGCAGAAGATAGTCTCGAAAGCTGAAAACCGGCTGATGAACCTGCAGGATGTCACTCCGTCACCGGGGGCTTTGGAACTGGGAACCGCCGCCGAAAAGGACCCGCGCCTGGTGGAATTGATGCTGCAGGAAAGCCGCAGTGTTCTCCGCTATCGTCCGGGAACGATCATTGTCGAGCATAAAGCCGGTTTTGTTTGTGCCAACGCTGGAATCGATCACTCCAATGTCGAAGGTCCGTATGGCAATCCCGAAGATTGGGTTCTGTTGCTGCCCGAAAATGCTGATGAATCGGCTGCCAGAATACGATCGGTCATTCAGGAACAAACCGGCAAGCAAATCGGCATGATGATCATCGATTCTCATGGCCGGGCCTGGCGGGTGGGTACGGTAGGGGTTTCCATTGGCTTCTCTGGAATCCCCGGGTTGGTTGACCTGCGCGGGCAGCCAGATATTTTTGGTTATCACCTGCGGGCAACACAGGTTGCGGCAGCGGACGAGCTGGCTGGATCCGCCTCGCTGGTGATGGGACAGGCGGATGAGCGCATACCGGTTGTCCATGTACGCGGGTTCCCATTCCCGCTCCTGGAAGGTCATTTTAACGAATTGCTCCGACCGCCAGACTTGGATCTTTTTCGCTAAGAGGGTTCAGCCATGTATGCAATTATCACGGATCTAGACAGCCAATCTAAACTCAAGATTGAACAAATCCGCTCCCGCACAGTCAAAGCTTGCGGCGGTGATCCGGTTCCATTGCATTGGCCGCTGCATCTATCATGGCAAGGGGCTGAATCCTACGATCTTGCTGAAACCGAAGACCGCATGCGTATGATCGCGAAAACCGTTTCTCCGATCGTCACCAGGACCGCCGGCGTGGGTGTTTTCACAGGTCCGGCGCCCGTCCTATACCTGCCGGTGACGCGCACTCCGGAACTTACCGCCTTGAACGAAACCCTGTGGGAAACTCTAACGCCGCTCGCTAAAAACAACAACGACTATTTTTCACCCGATCGGTGGGTACCTCACGTCACAATTGTTTACGGCACTCCAGAGGTGACGGAAGCCATTGCCTGCATGGCTGGCAGCTTGCTGACCGAACCCCTGAATCTTGAAATCACACTGGATCACATTTATATGGGTTATTTCAACGAAAATGACTATGGCGTCGCTTTCCGTTTTCCATTGCTTGGCAAGCTAGATGAGGCACAACCATAGTCTCCTGCCTCTATCCGCTAAGGTATAATGAGAGAGAAAATTTACTGAAAATAAAACTAAATAACCATCACCTGGTATGTATTAAAGATATTCAATCCGGGAGGTCAGATAACCAATGAGCCTTTGGGCGATAGTACCGGTAAAGCCGCTGAGAAAAGCAAAATCTGGGTTGTCAGAAGTATTATCGGAAGATGAACGTGCATTAATGATCTTTACCATGTTGAGTCAGACCCTGCGGACATTGAAAGAAGTCCCGGCGTTCGGTCATATTTTGGTAGTCAGCAGCGACTCAGCTGCGCTGGCTATGGCCAGAGAATTTGGGGCCCGCACGCTGCAGGAGGATGGTCAAACCGGGCTGAAAATTGCCTTAAAACGGGCTGTCGTGGTGGCGAAAATGTACAACGCCAGCGAGGTATTGATCCTTTCAGCCGATCTGCCTTTGCTGACCCGCCGCGACATCGAAAAATTGCTTTCATTGGCCAAATCTCCACCGAGCGTAGTAATCGCCCCGGACCGCCACGGCGCAGGCACAAATGCCATCTACCTGAATCCACCCGATGTCATCGATTGTACGCTGGGGGCAGGTTCGAACGAAGTCAATTTGAAAAAGGCGAAAAGCAAAGGAATTGAAGTTGAGGAATGCCACCTGACCACCCTTGGCCTGGATATTGACCAACCGGAAGATCTGGCCTTGTTGCGCCAAATTGAAGCTTTCCATGTAAATAACTGAAATCGTTTTACCTGAGACACCCAACCCACCGACGTTACCCCAGGAGGTTACATGACAGAAAGAGTTGCCCTTTACTTGCAGGACGCCCATGACCTGCGCGATGGATTGGATTACGTAAAATACGCCGAACAACGCGGCTTTGAAGCTGTGTGGCAGGCAGAAAGCCGCCTGGTGAGGGATGCCATTGTCCCCATGGCAGCTTACGCGGCTGTGACGGAAAAATTAAAAATCGGTTCAGGCGTGATCAACAACTGGACGCGCAATATTGGCTTGCTGGCGTCCACTTTCCTCACCCTGGACGACCTGGCGCCAAACCGCATCATCTGCGGCATCGGTGCGTGGTGGGATCCGCTGGCGAAAAATGTTGGCATCGACCGCAAAAAACCATTGACCGCCATGCGCGAGACTGTCACCATACTACGGCGGCTGTTAAACATGGAACGCGTCAGTTTTGACGGCGAGTTTGTGCATGTATCCGGCATCGAATTGGATGTCGTGCATGGCAGACGTGAGCCACGCAATGTGCCCATTATGATCGGCGCCACGGGCGACAACATGATGGAATTGACCGGCGAGATATCAGACGGTGCGGTTTTGAATTATTGCGTTGAGCCCAGCTACAACGCCAGAGCGCTCGAATTATTGGATGCGGGTGCAAAGAAATCCGGTCGGCGGGTGGATGATATCGATCGCCCGCAGCTGGTGGTTTGCTCAGTGGATTTGGATCATGATAAGGCCATTGACAATACCCGCGGATTATTGACTCAATACCTGGCGCAGCAGCCGCATATTGCCAAGGCTTCCGGCGTTTCCATGGATATTGTGGAAAAAATTCAGTCCATTCTCGGTTGGCCGGCTACTAAAGAACAGATTAATAAAGCCAAGTATCTGGTGCCGGACGATCTGATCACGCGGATCACAGCCTCGGGAACGCCAGATGAGGCGCGTGCCAAGGTGAGCGAGTACCGCAAGAACGGCTGTACCTGCCCGATTTTGTATCCAGTTGGCGGAGATGTGAAGCTGCTTATTGATACGTTTGCGCAGCAATGAGTCAGAAACAGCCAAGTGCCCGGTTTTGTTTCGTCTGCGGTGTCGAAAATCAGCATGGATTACAACTGAAATTTTACGACACCGCTCCCGGGCGTGTTGAATCAAATTTGATCGTCCCAGAGCTTTTCCAGGGTTTCCCCGGAATCGCTCATGGCGGTGTATTAGCTTCTGCCCTGGATGAAGCCGCCACACGGACCATCCTGGGAGCGAACGGCTCGCGTCGCATGGTCGTCACAGCTTCGCTGGAAGTGCGGTTTCGTAAACCATGTCCTCTGAATACACCCTTGAAGTTGATTGGCCAAGTCAACGAGGACAAGGGTGAGATTATTCTGGCTTCAAGTAGAATTGAGGATGAAAGTGGCGCTATTTTGGCAACTGCCAAAGCTGTTTTGGTGGAAGCCCCAGCCGATCTGACCCGGAAAATTGAGCTACAGCCGGAAGATTGGAAAGTTTACCCCGATGGAGAGTGATTCATGATCACAGCCTACTATCGACCTAAAACCATGGAAGATGCGCTGGAATTGTTGTCGCGAACCGACGGTGTATATCTGCCGCTCGGCGGTGGAGTCAATCTGAGTCAAATGCCGGAGAGGGTATTTTCCGTCGTTGACCTGCAATCACTCAGGTTGAACCAAATTACGCAAGAGGGGCAATTCCTTCAGGTTGGCGCAACGACAACGCTGGAAGCGCTCCACGAGTTTGAAAACCTGCAGTCTGGCATAAATAGCGCGCTTCAACTCGAGGCAAATTACAACTTACGCCAACAGGCAACCGTTGCCGGAGCGCTGGTGTCCGCGGATGGACGCTCAACACTGGGGACAGTGCTTCTGGCATTGGATGCCTCTATGCATTGGGTACCCGGCGAGCAGGATCAAGGGTTGGGGGAATGGTTCACGCTGCGTCAAGCACCTGCCGATGGCAAGCTGATCACGAAAATTCAAATCCCGCTGAATGCCGGTTTGGAATTTGACAGTGTTGGCCGTACGCCGGCGGATTTGCCAGTGATTTGCGCCGCAGTGGCTAAATGGCCTTCAGGCCGCACCCGCATCGCGCTGGGCGGGTTTGGTGAAGCTCCCATACTGGCATTGGATGCGCCTGAACCTGGCGGCGCTGAAGCCGCGGTGAAGGATGCGCTTTCCCGTGCGGCAGATGAGTGGGCTAGCGCAGAGTACCGGCAGGAGTCGGGCGTGAAATTGGTTACGCGCCTTCTCGGTCAGGTACTGACATTATAGGCTCACCACGAAATTTAAAGTCGAAGGATAACCGTATGCTGATCTATTTCACACTGAACGGTGATCTGGTTGAGTGGGAAGTCCAACCTTCCGAGACGCTGCTTTCAGTATTACGCCGGCAAGGGATGTTTGGGGTTAAATATGGCGGATGCACCAAAGGAGAATGCGGCGCCTGTACAGTGCTGATCGACAAGAAGCCTGTCAACTCGTGCACCACTTTGGCTGCTCAGGTCACAGGCCACCAAATTGAGACGATTGAAGCCATGGGTCAGCATCCTGACCAGGGCTGGAAGAAAACCAGCGGCTTGCATCCAATACAGCAAGCGTTAGTTGAGAGCGGAGCTATCCAATGCGGCTATTGCACTCCGGCCTTTGCGTTGGCTGCCCGGGCATTGATCGATAGAAATTCTAATCCAAGCGAGTCTGAGGTTCGCGAAGCCATTTCCGGCGTCCTTTGCCGCTGTACCGGCTACATAAAACCGGTCCAGGCGATCTTACGGGCGGCAGCGGTGATGCGCGGCGAGTCGGTCCCGCCAATCCTCGGAACGCCGGAGAGCGAAGCACCGGTTTGGCCAATAGGTACCCTGCCCGAGGTAAATTCACCTTTGGGTGGTGACACCTGGCCTGAAACCACCAGCCAGACACAGGTAATGCCGAAAATTTGGACGTCGCAGGCAGCCAGGGAAAAACCAAGAACAAAAATTGGCCGCCCCGAAATCAAAGTGGATGCCATCAAATTGGTGCAGGGAAAGCCGGCATTCTCTGCCGATATCGAGAAACGCGGCATGCTGGTGGCAAAAGTGCTGCATTCACCGCTGGCGCATGCCATGATCAAATCGATCGATTTGACCGCTGCGCGCGAATTGCCTGGCGTGGCGGCAGTTTTATGCTACCAGGACGTTCCGCGGGTGATCTATTCCACCGCCGGACAGTCGGATCCTATACCCGGACCGCTGGATGCCTTCTCGCTGGATCGAAAAGTCCGCTTCGTCGGCGACCGGGTGGCCTTTGTGGCGGCTGAAACCGATGAAATCGCGGAACAAGCTTTGAAATTAATCAAAGTTGAGTACGAAGAACTGCCCGCGATCATCGATTCACGCCAATCTATGCAGCCAGACGCCGTTCGTATTCATGATGAACCCGAATATGTCAATTTTGCCGATTCGAACCCGGCCAAAAACCTGGCGGCAGAAATCCGCATCGATATCGGCGATGTCGAAAAGGGATTTGCCGAAGCCGATAGAATTTACGAAGAAGAATACGCGGTCCCCAAGGTGCAGCAGGCGCACATCGAACCGCATGTGGTGGTCACTTATTGGGACGAGGACGACCGCCTGGTGGTGCGTACCAGCACCCAGGTACCTTTCCACGCTCGCCGCATTTTGGCGCCGGTGCTGGGGTTGCCGGTCAAACGCATTCGCGTCATCAAACCGCGCATCGGCGGCGGTTTTGGCGCCAAGCAGGAAGTTTTGATCGAAGACGTGGCTGCCCACCTGACCATTGCCACCGGCAGACCAGTCATTTACGAGACAACCCGTGAGGAAGAGTTCACTGCATCCCGTTCGCGCCATCCCATGCGTGTGCGCTTGAAAACCGGCGTCAAACTGGATGGAACCATCACTGCCAACGCCATGTATGCCCTATCGGATACCGGCGCGTATGGTTGCCACGCCTTGACTGTCACCGGCAACACCGGGCATAAAGCCATGGCTCTGTACGTGGGCGATGGACCTTACCGCCTGAGTCCCAACATCCGTTTCTATGCCGATGTGGTGTACACCAACACACCGCCTGCTGGCGCGTATCGCGGTTATGGCGTACCGCAGGGCTTTTGGCCGTTGGAACGACATATTGAACATATTTGCCGCGACCTTCGATTAGATTCGATCGATTTTCGCTTGAAAAACACGCTGCGTTCGGGCGAACTGCACCCCTTCAGCACCGCATGGAGCGAGGGACGTGAACCGGTTCCGGAAATCGTCCATACCGTCGGACTGGAAGAATGTGTACGGCAGGCAAAAGCTGCCATAGGCTGGGACCAAAAGTACCCGAATA
>Ga0209619_10003131_pt1 | contig 11909 bp, 9 predicted proteins | sample Rifsed16ft3_FD_184011 | JGI IMG/M metagenome (GOLD analysis project Ga0209619, IMG submission 184011) | Soil microbial communities from Rifle, Colorado, USA - sediment 16ft 3 (version 2) | ecosystem: Environmental > Terrestrial > Deep subsurface > Rock core/Sediment | place: Rifle, Colorado... | reverse complement strand
CTACCCTCCCCGAAGAAATAGAGATCCAGCACCGCATGCTCGCCGAGGTGGCCCAGTCTCACCTCATGCGGCGGGACGGCTTCTTTTGGCGGCATCAGCCAGCCAAAAATTCTACCCCAAAACCCTTCGAGACCGTCCCATTGAATCCACTCCCTGCTCCAACGTCCGTGCAGATCCGTGGTGAAAGCGATCGCTTTGCCTTTGCCATAGGTCCAAGAGGCCAATAGCGGGGAAGTACTTTCTGCTCGCGGAATAACCAGATCCAGCTTGGCGCCCTTCTTGATCTCCGTCTCGATGTATCCTTGCAGCGGCGGGTAAGACCGCGAGGAAAAGCCGGCGAGGACTTCGGAGCCTCTGACTGGAAGCGGGACGAACTCCTTCTCGACGAGCGGTGCCGACTGCGGCTTTTCCTGTACCTCTTCTAAAACGATCTGGGGCAGCGTCTTTGGATCATAGGTGTGATGAAACAGCCCGCCACCGTACTGCGCGATTCTTTTGAGCAGGGGAATATTAGCCTGGTCGCCGATGGCCACGGCGGAGACGGTCATTTTGAGTTCCCCTTTCATGAGGGTTACAAGATCGACGTAGTCCCCGCCGCTGCCTCCGGTCTCTCCGTCGCTCAGGATAATCACATGCTTTCGGCTCGCCGTCTGTCTCTCCAGTTGGCGCTTGGCTTCGAGGAGGGCAGGGTAGAGATAAGTCTGCCCACCGGCCTTTAAGCGATCGATCTCAGCGCCAAAGCCTGCGCGAATCTTTTCCAGCGGGGCCAAGGGAACCACCGCAAAGGGGGCCACGTCGAAGCCGACCACGCCGAGCAGGTCTTTTTCCCCGAGTTGCCGCGCCATCGCCTTGGCCGCCTCCTTCGCATAAAGGAGTTTATCCTCTTCCCGCATGCTCCCGGATTTGTCGATGACCAGGACCACTGCGCGATTTTTTTCCTCTTTTTTCGGCTCTTTGAGTTCCACGGGCAAGAGCCTCTCAATCGGCGTGTGCCGGTAGCCGCCGGGACCGAAGCTTGCCTCACCCCCGAGCATTACGAAGGCCTTTCCTGCGGTCACCTGCCGCTCGATTTCCGCCAGATAAGCGGGAGAAAACTGCTCTCTTTCGATATTGTTGAAGACCACCGCGGCGTAACCCCCAGGCGCGGGGGACGCTGCATTCAGTGCCAGCGCGGTCACTTCGAAGCCGCGCCGCTTGAGGATTTCCTCCAAATGGCGGTTTTCAGCGGCGCGGGCGCCCAAGAGCAAAACCTTCTCCTTGCTTTGTACCGCAACCCAAGCCGTTGCTTGGTTATCCTGCGCGAAGCGGTCCAGCGCTGGGGTCTGGGGCACAAAGTTGACCTGAAAGGAGGTGAGCGGCCCGTCCTTTAGCGCGGCCTGAAAGTTGTAGATTTGGCTTCCCGGCGCAACACGCACGGCCTCATCTTTAAGCAACTCACCGCTGCGCTTTAAAACCAGACTTCCTTCGATCTCACGCCGGCCATAGTTTTCCACGATGACCCTCAACTGGATCCCCTCTCCGCTCATACCCCGATGCGGGGCAAGGACCTTTTTGACCGCCACGTTGGGAATCTCAGGACGCTGGAAGGGTATAAGCGGAAAAACCTTCAGGCCGGAATGCTGAAGAGAAAGGAAAAGACGCTCCACGGAACCCTGATTTTCCCAGCCATCAGTAAAAAGAAAGAGCGTCCGAGGCGCTTTAGGCAAACGCGACAGCGTGGAGAAGAGCGCTTCCAGGCTGGTGCGCTCGGGACCCAGAGAGTCACTTGCAGCCTGGCCCCGAATCCACCTCTCCCAATCGGGCACCTCCTTAACCTCGCGTGAAAAAACGAAGGTTCGGTCTTCAGGCCGAAGCGCTAAATCCTCTTTTGCTGTCCGCTCCATCCAAACCCTCATCGCCTCAGGGATGCTGCGCGAAAGGTCAAAGGCAAAGATGCGCTCGAGTTTTTCGGGCGCCTGCTCCACCTTAGACTCCTCAATCCGCTCCGGACCGGCCAGGGCGAGCACCAGGAGAAAAAAGATTAACGATCGCCACAAAGCGACGGCCGAAGCGCGGCGGCGCAAACGAATCCAAAAAAGTGGCAGGAGCAGGAGCAACCAAAGATACCAGGGCTGAGCGAGATGAAGCTGCGAGAGAAAATGTTTCATCGCGTCGAGCTGGCCCGGGCAGGTTTCCCGCGTCGATCGGCGGCAGACCGGGAAGCGGGCGGGTTAAGAAACCATTCCAACAAGAGAAGCAGAACGGAGAGGAGAAGGAGATAAGGCCGAAGGGTAGAAAACAGATCGCCGCTCGCGCCGGCGTCCCCATGCTCCGGGAAACTGATCGGCGCAGGATGGTTGAGATCGGATTCCTTTGCGTCCTGATAGTTCACCGCCCGGTACTCTCTCTCCTGGTCTCGAAGCACTTGATACACCCCTTGAAAATAGGTCCGAGAAAAAAGTTGCGGGCCCTCCCTGAAGCTGAGTTCCTCTCCCTGCGGGGTCACGAGGATTCCGCCCCGCTGGGTGTTGAGGGGAAGAAACTCTCCCGTGGCCGTTCCTCCGCTTCCCCCTGCTTCCTGGAACCACTGAAGCATATTCAAGGTGAAGATCGATACGGGAAGGTTCTCGCTGCCGAGATAGGGAAAAGGATCGAAACCGAGGACGAGGTAGCGAAAGCCCTGATGCTCTATGGCAATCGCCAACGCTCCCTCGGGACTCTCGAGGATGGTTTCACCTATCAAGGACAGGGGCCTCAACGGACGGGCATAGGTCGGGCGAAACAGCGCAAAATTGATGTAGCGAGTAAGCGCATGGGGTTCCCGCCAGTCGGAGACGACCGGTCGAGTTAAGGCTCTTCCTACGGCAACTAGCGGGTTCTGCGCCGGTGGGAGGATTAACAGAGCATGGCTTTGCGGCAACATGGACGGGGCAGAGAAGTGAAAAATCTCCACTGCGTGATCCTCGACCCCGATCTTTGCGTAGTCCCCCGGTGGAATCACCTTCACGCTGAGACCCGGAACCGAGCGCAAGCTCAAAAGCGCTTCGGGCCGGGGTGATATGCCGAGCAATTTGAGTCCTCTCAAAGTTGGCGCCACTGCAAACCGTCGGTTGTCGAGGGCCAGGCCATCACGCACCGCCAGATCGGCCTGGTAGTAAGGATAAGCGGGGAGACCTTCAAAGGCTGTCTCTATGCGCCTGCGCGGTCCGATCTTAAGCGTGCGGGCAGCGAGCATCCTTTCCCCGGCCTTCAGGGAAAGCTCGACGCTCGCGTCTTTCGTGAAAAAATTCGTGACCTCGACCCTGGCCTCCAAGCGTGATGCGACCAGCGCAGGGCGGCTGAGATAAAACGAGGTGATCGCAAGATTGTCCTGTGGCCGCCCCACGGTGATGACTCTGACCGCGTCGCTTCGGCCCTGGACGGGATGGTCGGTGAGAAGGTAAATTTGCTCGTAATGCATCTCCTTCTTTAAACGCGGAATCTCTGCCTCAACATCGACCGGGGGATCGCCCATATCGTACGGGCGAAGCGAGGAGAGCAGGGATCGCGCCTCCGCGGACCCCAATCCCTTTTCCCCCACCCGTTCTATTCTCGGGACGGTTTGATAAACATCGATTCGAGCACGGGCAGATAACTTGCCCATCAGGTTTCGCGCCTGCTGCTGCGCCAGCTCAAACCTGCTCCATTGCCCTTCCCGAGCCTGCATGCTCGCCGAGTTATCCAGAACGATGGCAACCTGCAACGGGCGCACGGAAAAGACCGGCTCTCCTAACGCCAAGATGAGAAGCACGAGAAGCAAGAGCTGGAGAAAAAATATCGGGGGAAGCCGGATCATCCTCCAGCGTCGCTCAGTGGACCGGGTCGAGAAATCCCTCAGAAACAGAAGGCTGGAGAAGACCATGCGGCGCGGCCGGCCCCTGATCAAATACGCTAACAACAAAAGCGGCAAAAGCAAGAAGGTGTAGAGCGCTGCCGGATTGAGAAATTCCATAAGGCTATTTAAAAAGGCCGATCGTGGGCAGGGTCTCGAGCACAAACTCGCTTACTTCCTCGTCCGTTAAGAAAACCGAGTAGCGGATTCCCGCCTGGTGACAGAAGCTCCGAAGCTCGCGATTATGGCGCTCTAACCGCTCTTGGTAATTGGCCAAGGAGGCCGTGTCCCACTCAAGCCTCGCCTCGAGACCACTTTCACAATCAGCCACCGCCAGCCCGCCGCGGGGAAAAGACGGGCGGCGCTCCTGGCTGCTCAGTACCTGAATCACGGCGATATCTAGGTTAAAGGCTCGAAGAAGGTTGAGCCCCTGCTGATAGGAGGGGGCAGGCAGGAGAAAATCGGAGAGCACAATCGCCTTCCCGGGCCGGCGAATGCGCTTTAAGTGCTCTCCAAGAGCCGAAGCGAATTCCACCTGGCCAGCCGGAGAAACCTGGGAGAGAAAATCCATTAATTCTATGATCCGGTGGCGGCCCCGGAGAAAAGGCGTGGCCGCAGCAGAGAAAGTCCCTCCCAGAAGATGGAGCTTTACATGGTCATGATTGGCTAAAACAACATAGGCGAGCGCCAGAGCGACGGACGAGGCAGGAGAAAACTTCTCCGCCCTGGAGGGAAAGGCCATGGAGCCGCTCGCGTCTATGAAGAGATAGACAAAGAGGTCCACCTCTTCGCGGAAAAGCTTGATATAAAACCGGTCGCTACGAGCGAGAATGCCCCAATCGAGATAGCGGATGTCGTCTCCCGGAGAATACCTCCGATAATCGGCAAACTCGAGGCTCGTTCCCCGGCGCGGCGAGGAATAGCTACCAGGGCGGTTGCCGAGAAACTCCTTACGCGTGCGCAGCCGGAGGCACTCCAGACGACTGATGAACGCAGGCGTGAAAGGAGGGGGCAACATAACTAACTCTATATATAGAATTACAGATGCGCACCACCGTCAAGAGAACCCCGCGCCCGGACCTTCAGTAAATCGACCTTTGGTACGGCCAAAGCCGTGCCGCCAAGCCCTCAAGCACAGGGGATAAAGCCTCCTCCAACTAGCCACCAAATGACATTTATGGGATATCAAGAGCCCAGGGTTCTCCCATCTGAACAATCCTGCGATCTAAGATTTTGAGAGTGGCTGATGTTGGCATTTCTTTGTACCCGATTGCCCAAAATTGTACCCATCTGCCATCGCGACGAAGGAAAACATTCTCAATATTCGGTAGTTACATATTGGCATCCGTTTTGCTTCTTTCCTCCAGAGCCAAGCTACTAAAGCTTAAAAACAGCTGCTGAGAAATTTTATGTGGAAGGAGAAAATCATGGTTAGTCGGTTAATTTTTCCCTTGCCCGGCTTTATTTTTCTCGTCTCGCTGGCGCTGCAGGGTTGCGCCCCTACATCCATAAACTCGAATGACGATTCCGCTCCGGGGCTAACTCGCACTTCAATGATTAATCCCGGAGAAAACGGAGTCCAATCGGGCTCGAGCCTCGAGGCAATGCGTCGGGGACAACTGGCGGAGTCCGGCCCCCTGAAGGACGTCTTTTATGATTTCGATCATTACAACCTTCGGCTGGAGGCCAGGGAGACACTGAAAAGAAATGCGGAATGGCTAAAGGCCAACCCTTCAGTCCGGGTGGAGATCGAGGGTCACGCGGACGAACGGGGAACCAACGAATACAATCTCGCCCTGGGCGCCAAGCGGGCGCATACGAGCAAGGATTATCTCATCTCGCTCGGGATCTCGGGGAACCGCCTGAACACGGTGAGCTATGGCGAGGAAGTTTCTGTTTGTGCGGAGCACAGCGAGGAATGCTGGCAGAAAAATCGCCGCGCGCGCTTCGCCGTCATCGCCCCGCGGCCGGCTCTTTAGCGGCAAGGTCGCTGGCTAGATCCGAGCCAGCAAACCACCCGTCTCAACTGGGCCTGAACGCAGGATCATTTTGGACCAAAAAGATCATCGCCTAGAGGCTCTCAAACGCTTTCGCGTTCAGGCCCAGAATCTTCTCCATTATCGAATCCGTTAGATCTTCGCGTTCCTGTATTTCTTCGGCAGAGGTCTCCCTCGCTGCGCCGTGCGGCATATCTGCCGAAATGACGATGCCTCATTCCAGTCTCTCGACGGCGCCCGCGCGACTTTAGCCTTTAGGGACCTTCTTTAGCAACGCCGCCAAGATCTGCTCGGCACCGACATTTTCCGCCTCGGCCCGGAAATTGAGAATCAGCCGGTGACGCAGCGCAGGATAAACCACCGCCTCCACATCCTCATAACTCACATGAACCCTCCCTGCGGCCAAGGCGTTCCCTTTGGCCCCCAGGATCATCGCCTGGGCCCCTCGTGGGCTCGCCCCGAAGCGCAGATATTCCCGCACTTCGGAAAGCACGGACTCTCCTCTCTGACCCGCCGGTTGGGTTCCATGAACCAAGCGCACCACGTACTCCTCGATAGGCGGCGCAACGAGCACTTGCCGGAGCAGGAGTTTCATCTCCGCGACAAGCTCAGCCCCGTCCGCAGAAAAAACCGGCGCTGCTTCGTGAAACTTTTCGCCCGTCGTCCGCCGCAAGATTTCCGCGAGCTCCTCAGGAGCGGGAGAGGAGACCAGGAGCTTGAAAAAGAAACGGTCCAGCTGAGCCTCGGGGAGAGGATAAGTCCCCTCCAGCTCGATAGGATTCTGGGTTGCCAGGACCATAAACGGAGACTCCAGAGGATATGTCTCGCCGAAAACCGTCACTTGCCGCTCTTCCATCGCTTCCAATACGGCAGACTGGGTCTTCGGCGTGGCGCGGTTGATCTCGTCGGCCAAAACTATTTGAGCAAAAATCGGTCCCTTGCGAAACTGGAATTCGCGGCGGCCATCGCTTTCGGTCAGCACCTGAGTCCCGATGATATCCGACGGCATCAGATCGGGCGTGAATTGAATTCGCTTGAAGGAGAGGCCCAGGGCGCGGCTCAGGGACTTGATGAGCAAGGTTTTTCCTAATCCCGGCACCCCCTCAAGGAGCACATGACCTCCGGAGACAAAGGCAACGAGGACCTTGCGGATGATATCATCGTGGCCGACGATGACCTTTTTCACCTCCTGCTCGACCCGGTACAATAGTTCACGAAATCTTTCCGGCTCCACGGCTTCCTTCCTTTAACGAATCAGCTCTCGGTATTCCACAGGCAAAGATTGTTTCTCAGGAGAAGCCTCGGGCGCATGCGGGCGGCGCAAAGGCACATTGCTGATGGAAACCTTGGGACGCAGCACACGCTTCGCCTCTGACCCGCCTTCACCGCCGGAGGCCTCCGCCTCCGCTTCAGGCAACTGGACCGTGACAAACCGCGCGTCCTTGATCGACCTGTCTCCCTGCTCTCCCGGCTTGAAGAATCGCTCCGGCGGAGCTCCGCGTGGAATTTCTTCCTGCGTGCTCCTTCCCCCGCTCCGCCCTAGATCTCCCCGCTCCCCACCCTCGCTCTCTCTCCCGCCTCCCGGCTGCAACTGGGGCTTATCGGATTTAACCTGATCGCTCTCTCGCCGCGTCATCTCTGTCCCTTTCGCCCCTGCCCTTCCTCCCGTCAGCCGCTCGCTTACCCCAGCCGTTTGGCCCTCCCGATCACCGTCCCCGGTGCCGGAAGATTTCTCCTCCTTCCCCTCACCTCCCCTTGCCACGTCACTCTTCAATTCCCCTCCACTCTCGCCTTGATGCTGACCAAAACCACCGGCCAATTCCCGCAGGGCATTCGCCGCCTGAGCCAACAGCGCATCGCCGGCCCCCTGGTGCGATCCGGTCCTCAGTTGATCATCCACCCGGCGCAGTAGCTCTTGAATCTGCGACTCCTTTTGTGCGTTGGCTGTCCCCTTCTCTTTTTTGATTTCGACCGCCACCGCGTTCAGGTCACGGGCGAGCTCCGAAAGAGCGGGCAGCCGAGCCAATTCTCGGGCTAAAATCGCCAGCTCATTGGCAGTGCGTGCTTCTGAATTGAAAAAGAACCAGAGCTCCAAGAGGATTTGAAACAAAATGAAAACGATTAAAGAGGCGATCGCGGAGCCCATAAAAGAGCGCTTGAGCCGGTAAGGAAAATCCCTCCGCCAATCTATCCGGTGAAGGAGCCCGACGGCCTCTTCCTGCAAGCGGACCAGGAGAAAAGACCGGCAAGATGATCGATCCACGGATGCCAAAGTGAGAAAACGATCTTGCGCTTGAGCTTTGATATCCATCAGGCGGGCGGCGAAACGAAGGGAAAAGGAGCGCTTACGGTGCCGCAAAACCCCCAGGGCCAAAGCGGTCACAAGGACCGCCACGCCCGCGCCGATCACAGTCCCTCGGGCCAGGAAGGCCGACCAATAGAGGAAAGCCCCGAGGTAGACAAAGACTCCGAGCGGGGGGAGAAGCATCAGGAGAGAATCCCACAGCGCATGGCGCTTGAGGCGGCCGAGAAGACGCTGCATGAGCTTTTCGGGTAAAGCCGCTCCCCGCTGAGCCGGTGAGCCCGTCGTCCTCTCTCGATCTGGATCTCCAGCCATTATGTCCCAAAACGAACCCGGCAGCGTTCAAGGCCGGGAGTGATTGTGACCCTTGGTCTGATATTTCTCAACTGCTCGGTTGTGCTCTTCCAGAGTTCCAGAGAAGAGATGTGATCCGTCGTTTCTGGAAACAAAGTAAAGGTACGGAACACGGGCCGGAAAGAGTGCGGCCCTGAGCGAGGCGAGGCCGGGATTGCAGATCGGAGCGGGAGGGAGACCCGCGACGCGGTAGGTGTTGTAAGGGCTGGGGCTCTGGAGGTCCCGTCGCGTCAAGTGGCCGGAGTACCGCTTGAGCCCATAAATCACGGAAGGGTCGCTTTGCAGAGGGATTTTGCGCTTTAATCGATTATGAAAGACCGCTGAGATCAGCGGCCGTTCGGCCTCGTTCCCGGTTTCTTTCTCGATCAAAGAAGCCAGGGTGACCGCCTGATGTAGGCTCAAGCCCATTTCCCTGCTTTTGTACTGCATCGACTGATTGAAATTGCCTCGGAACTGACCCGCCATGGCGAGCAGGATCTCCTGCGCCGTCGTGCGAGGGGTGAAATAATAAGTATCCGGGAAGAGATAACCCTCGATGCCTTGGTTCTCGAGACCGAGGCGGGCGAGGACCAGCGGATCTCGGGCCTCGGCGAGGAATCGATCTTTACGCGTGATTGCCGCACCCTCCAGAAGCGTGGCAATCTCCATCACGGTTAGCCCCTCGGGAACGGTGATGCGCCGAAAGGCGCCCTTCCCCAGCAGCATCTGATCCAGCACTTCGCGGGGCGACTGGGGTAGCTCGAACAGGTATCGACCCCAGTGGATCTTCCTCTCCACCGACAAGAGGCGGGCCCAAACGATGAAAAGCCTCTCGTTGGGGATCACGCCCTTTTCCTTAAGCTCGTTCGCGATGGAAGCAACCGGTTCCCCTCGCTCGATCTTGACCTCCACTGCCTCCCGCCACCCCGGAAAGGGAAGCCAGAGGAACGAGAGAAAAAACCCAAACACCAGGAGAGAAGAGACGGCGAGAAAACAAGCGGTGAGGAGAGAATATTTCACGGTCGACAAGCCTTGGGCTTAAACGCCGGGATCGCTAGACTAACCCCCGGCTGGCTGGGGCTAGTTCTCGGTCAGGTTCACCTTCATCCAGCCTTCGATCTGCTTCAGGAAGCCGGCAAAGGGATCCTCGCCCGGCTGGGGAGCAAAGTAGGCCTTGCGCATATAGTCAAGGGCGCCCGAATAGTATTCAAACTTCTTAGAGAGTTCCTGAAAGAGAATGAAGCCGGTGCGGTAAAGAGAGAGATCCAGCTCGGAGACAGTCCAGTAGGACCGCCTCCCCTCTTGAAGATAGTAGTCGAGAAATCCCCGGTTCTCCACATAGGAGCGAAAGATGCCGCTCATAAAGAGCGTATAATCTCCCAGATATTTCCGCTGCGCCCTCTCCCTGAGCAAGCGGCCCTCCTCTGCTCCCTTGGGCTGGCTTTCCGTCAGAATCTCCACCACGCTGCCCGGCTTCCTTCCGGCGTGGGAGCGAATCCGATAGAGGTTATCGCTCCGGGCGAAATCAGTCAGCACGTCCGCCACGTACCCGGCCACGGTAGCATCGCAGATCCCCAACTGCCAGAAACTCTGACGAGTCAGCTCGTGGAAGAAACTCTGCAAACGGTTGTGCGAAAGGTTCCGTTCCATCACCAGGACAAAATCATACCAAACTTGGACGGGTTTTTAAAGATTGTTCGCTCAGGGTGTTCGCTCAGGGTCTGCGTCAGACCCGAAAGACCCGATCGTGCTCACGCACCTTCTCTTTCACCTTGATACCGACGACTTTCCCCTTTTCCGCGCGGGTCACGTTTTGATGCTCGACCTGCATCGAGTCCACGGTTTGGGTGAAATCGGTGTGCGTGCCCTTGACGTGGATCGTGTCCCCGAGCTTCAGTTCCCCCTCGGTGAGCTCGATGATCCCCACACCCAGATGGGAAAAATAATGGGTAATGTGTCCGATCGGAATTTCCGTAGCTTGGGCAGCCATAGCCAATCCTCCTTCGCCACATATTATAGGCTAAAAAATCTTTGCCCCACAACACATTTCTGTCCTTGGCCATTTCCCAACGCGGAGGTATAATGGGACCGCTTTTTCACCCTCACCGAATGGCCAACTATAGACTAGGAGGTGCCTATGGAAAAAGCTCTCAAAGAGGTTTTCTTTCGCCTGGACGGGGCGTGGGCCTCATTCGAGCTCATGTCGATTCGCAAGCGCGAGGACTACTTGAAGCCTTTTCGCGTGCTCAGGTGCAAGATTGACGATCAGGTAGACTTCCAGGCCGCCGCGGAGAATAAAAACACCACCGAAGCTACCGTGTTGATCGAGATTTTCGGGGACGAAGAGCTGGTAGCGGCGAGTGGGCGCGGACCCGTCCATGCGGTGGACAACGCCATGCGAAAGGTCCTGGAAAAGCATTATCCCCAGCTCTCCGAGGTGCGGCTTGAGGAGTTCGACGTGCGCTTGCTGCACCACGGCGAGACCGGCGCGGATGAGGAGGAGAAGGGGGTTGAGGCCCCGGTTCGAGTCTTGGCCATTTTTTCTGACGGGAACGAGCGATGGGGAACTGTTGGGGTAGCCGAGGACATCCTCCGGGCAAGCGTGGAGTGCATCATCGACGGGTTAGAGTGGAAACTCAGGGGCGAGCACAAGCACTAGGCCTCTTGGTCCCGTTGGTTCCTAGACGCAGGATCACTAACCCCTCTCTTTTAGTAACCCTGCTTTCCTTGCTCCTTTCCGGATGTCTGATGGAAGAGAGCTTCATTTTCTTTCCCGAAGCGCGGATTGACCAGACCCCGCGCGACGTTGGGCTCGCTTTCGACGACGTCTATTTTACCACTAGCGATGGAATTCGCCTGAACGGCTGGTTTGTCCCTTCGCCAGGCGCGCGCCTGACCCTCCTCTGGTCCCACGGCAACGCCGGCAACATCAGCCACCGTGTGGAGAACATCAAGCTCTTGCACGAGAAGGTCAAGATCAACGTATTTATCTTCGACTACCGGGGCTATGGTCGGAGCGAGGGAAAAGTCTCCGAGGAGGGAACCTACAGAGACGCAACGGCAGCGCTTCGGTACCTGCGCTCCAGAAACGACATAGACCCTAAAAGAATAGTTTTTTTCGGCCGCTCCCTGGGCGCGGCTGTCGCGGCTGATCTGGCCGCACGCGAAGAGTGTTTGGCGCTCATCCTCGAGACCCCTTTCGTCTCCATCCGCGAGATGGCCAAGGCGGCTTTCCCATTTTTACCCATCGGCCCGCTGCTCCGCACCCGCTATGACATCGTCGAGAAAATCGAAAAAGTCCACGTGCCGGTGCTCGTTTTACACGGCGACAGGGACGAAGTGGTTCCCTACGAGCAAGGGAAACGAGTTTTCGAAGCGGCGCGTGAGCCTAAGGAGTTCTACGCGATCCGCGGCGCACACCATAACG
>Ga0209619_10003130_pt1 | contig 11910 bp, 12 predicted proteins | sample Rifsed16ft3_FD_184011 | JGI IMG/M metagenome (GOLD analysis project Ga0209619, IMG submission 184011) | Soil microbial communities from Rifle, Colorado, USA - sediment 16ft 3 (version 2) | ecosystem: Environmental > Terrestrial > Deep subsurface > Rock core/Sediment | place: Rifle, Colorado... | reverse complement strand
GGTCCCGGAGGCCCGACGCTAGAATGGGGCTGCCCACCTCGCCCGCACCCCGGAGTCCCGTGACCCGTTTCCAACGACTCGCCGCCGCGACCGTCGTGACCACGTTCCTGCTCGTCGCGATCGGCGTCATCGTTCGAGTGACGGATTCGGGCCTGGCCTGCCCAACCTGGCCGGGCTGCTTCGCGGGCCGATTCCTGCCCGGCCTCGACGCGGACTACCACGTGTGGGCCGAGTGGATCCACCGGACCGTCGCGGCGCTGATCGGTTTCCTGATCCTCGGGATGGCGGCCATCGCGCTGATCGACCACCGGGACCGGCGATCGATCCTTTGGCCATCGCTGTTCGCGGTGATGCTGGTCGGCTACCAGGCGTACCTGGGGCGCGAGACGGTCCGCCTCGGGAACTCCGGGGAGAGCGTGACCGCTCACCTCGCAGCGGCGATGGCGCTCGTCGGCGTTCTCGTGTACCTCCTGGTCCGGGCCGGATATCCGGCGAAGATCAGCGGGCGCGGGGGCAGCCAGTGGTTCACGCTCCTCGCCGCCCTTGGCGCCACGGCAACGTTCGCGCTCCTGCTGTTCGGATCGAACGTGACCGCGCTGAATGCCGGCCTCGTCTTCACGGACTGGCCGCTCATGTCGGGTGGACTCTTCCCGTTCGATCCGAGTACGCCCACAGACGTCGCCGTCCTGTATACGGCCCACGCGCTCCATCGCTATGTCGCGGCCGTGGTCTTCCTGATCCTGCTCCTGGTGGCGGTCGCCGCTCGCCGCCTGCGGCCCGCCAAGCCCGGCCTCGCCAGGATGGCCGTCGCCACCTTCGGGCTGTACCTGCTGCAGGTCGTGATCGGGGGCCTCCAGGTCCTGACCCTGCTGTCGGGTTGGTCCCAGACGCTGCACGTCGCGATCGGCGCCCTGATCTGGGGCGGCGCCGTGGCCCTCGTGGCCTCCAGCTACTACGGGGCGCGCATGGAGCCCGCCACCGGACCGCGGGACGCTGGTCCGGCCACTGGTTCGCCGGCGAGCTCGTCTGCAAACGAGCCGGACCGTCACGGCGTCGCTGAGACGAGGGCGGTCTCGAGCGGCTCCCGGAAGGCCACCATCCGCGCCTACATTGCCCTCACCAAGCCGCGGATCATCGAGCTCCTGCTCGTCACGACCTTGCCGGCGATGGTCCTCGCCACGCGCGACGTACCGGGCATCCAGCCGCTCGACTGGCTGCGCCTGACCTTCTGGACACTCATCTGCGGCACGCTCGCGGCCGGCGCCGCCAACGCCATCAACCAGTACCTCGACCGCGACATCGACGCACGGATGGTGCGGACCCGGCGCCGACCGCTGCCGGCCCTGGACGTCACGCCGGAGCGGGCGATGGGCTTCGGCCTGGTGCTCGCGGTGGTGTCCGTGGCCCTGATGGCCTGGTTCGTCAACCTCCTCGCCGCGTTCCTGACCCTCCTGGCGATCGCGTTCTACGTCTTCGTCTACACGATCCTGCTGAAGCGGAGCACACCCTCGAACATCGTCATCGGCGGGGCCGCCGGTGCTCTCCCGCCCGTCATCGGCTGGGCGGCCATCACCGGCAGCGTGGGGTTGCCGGCGCTCATGCTGTTCCTGCTCGTCTTCTACTGGACGCCGCCGCACTTCTGGGCGCTCGCCCTGCGGATCAAGGGCGACTACGCCGCAGCCGGGGTCCCGATGCTCCCGGTGGTTCGTGGCATCGCCGAGACGAGTCGCCAGATTGCGCTGTACACGGTGCTCCTCGTGGCGGTCTCGCTCGTGTTTGCCGTGGTCGCCCAGATGGGCCTCGTGTATCTCGCGGCCGCGGTGATCCTGGGTGGGATCTTCCTGTGGCGCGCGTTCGTGCTGTGGCGCCAGGGATCCGCCCCGGAGGCCTCGACGGCCCAGGCGATCCGCCTGTATCGCTTCTCGATCAGCTACCTGACCCTGCTGTTCGCCGCCGTGGCCATCGATGCCGTCGTGGCCCTGCCCATCCTCTGAGGCTCAGCCCGCCCGCTGGATGTCGGCCAGCAGGGCATCAGCCGTCAGCGGCCCGCCCAGGAAGCCCGAGAGGATGTCGTGCGGCGTCCGCGCGCCCGCGAACCGCAGGAGCGTCTCGGAGGCGAACCCGTACCAGCCGGGGTCGCCACCCGACCAGTCGCCGCGGAGATCGCGGATCCGGGTCCGGACCGCGGCGACCATGACGGCGCCGAGCGCGTAGTTCGCGAGGTAGCCCGGGCCGTCGATGAGCTGGCCACGTCCGGCCCACCAGGACCACTCCGGGTGCCCCCGGACGCCGAGATCGCCCTCGGCGATCTCGGCCCAGGCCTGGTTCGGTGATCGATCGGGATGCCGATGGAGCTCGATCTCGAAGAGCGTCCAGGCCGCATCCAGCATGACGTTCCCGTAGCGCGAGACAACCGATTCCCTCGCGGATACGTCGACGCCGAGGTGCTCGCGCAGGAAGGCCGGCTCGTGGGTCGTCCAGCCCACGACATCCGCGACCGCCTCCACGAATGCCGTCTGGTCCGCCGGCCACGAGAAGTGCGCCGGGCGTGCGCGGAGCGCGGCGTAGTGGAGCGCGTGGCCGCTCTCGTGGAGCAGTTCCTCCAGGTTCCCGATCCCGCCCTCCGCGTAGGTCGCGAAGACCCAAGGCGTTGCCGGGATCCACGTGCCGTCGGCCGCCTGGCGGGCGATGTCCGACGTCACCGTGAACGCGGTCGGGATGACCGGCCGGTCCGGTCTCGGGTGGATGTCGTAGTGGATCTGGAGGTCGGCCGGGTCGGCGCCCAGGGACCGCAGGTGCGCGTCGTTGATCGCCCGAAGGCGCTCCACGGGGATCCTGGCGTCCAGGCGCCGCGCCAGGCCGCCGACGGCGTATCGGTAGTCCCACGGCTCGATCGGCGCCTGTCCCAGGGCGACGGTGCGGAACGCGGCCAGGATCCGGCGCATCGTCGGCTCGACGTCTCGGGAGTCCATGCCGAGGGCGGCGGCGTTCGCCTCGATCGGGGAGCCCTCGGCGGCCCATCGGGCGGCCGACGATCCCAGCAGCCGGCGGTACGGGCTGTCGGGCTCGTCCTCCCCGTTGACGGCACGCCACCCCGGATCCATCGCCAGGAACAGGCGGCGGCGGGCGGCCGGGTCCTCCTCACGCGCGAGGCGCGCGCTGACGGTCAGACGGTCCAGGCGCTCGTCGCCGACCTCGAGGTCGGCCATGGCGGCCCCCCAAGCGTCGAACGTGGCGCGTCGGAGCGCTGCGATGTCCGGCGGCTCACCGGGCGCCGTCTCATCACGGGCGAGGCCGTCGAGTGGCGCGGCCCAGGCATCGAGGTCGGGCAGCGCGCCACGGATGTTGCCGAGAGCGGCCCGATCGGTCGTCGAGAGGTGGCCCCAGGCCTCGGCCCCCAGCTCCGCGGCCACGGCTCGACGTGCGTCGACGAGCGCGGCCGCGAGCTCGGCATCCCGATCGGGGCTTGCCCCCGCGTGATGCCCGACCATCCAGGCGCCCCACGCCTCCTGGTACGCGCCATACGCAGCCTCCAGGCGCGCGAAGGCTCGATCATCCGTGTACTGCATGACGTGCTACTCGCCCACGGAGCCGGGACTGCCGTCCAGGATCCGGACCTCGCGCCGCCGGGACACCCGGCCCTCCCGGTCGAAGATGCCCAGCATGACCTGGACGACCGGTCCGATTCCGAACGCGAACACGACCGTGCCGATCCCGATCGTGCCGCCCAGCGCCCAGCCGACGACCAAGGCGCTGATCTCGATCACCGTCCGCGAGCGACGGATCGACCATCCGAACCGATGGTGGATTCCGACCATGAGCCCGTCACGCGGACCGGGTCCCAGGTCCGCCGAGAGATAGATCCCGGACCCGAGGCCGATCACGACGACGCCGGCCGCCATCTGGGCCAGCTGGAAGGCGGGCACGGTCTGGGCCGGAATGAGCGCGTTCCCGACGTTCGTGGCCGTCCCGATCAGGAGCACGTTGAGCAGCGTCCCGAGCCCGGGCCGTTCGCCCAGGGGCCACCACAGGGCAAGGATCGGCACGCCGAGGAGGATGGAGACGGTTCCCATCGGGATCCCCGTCCGGAACTGGACGCCCTGGTGCAGGGCCTCCCAGGGACCAAGGCCGACGTTGGCTTGGGCCATGAGCGCGATCCCGAACCCGAACACCACGAGGCCCGCCAGCAGCCCGGGGATCCGGATCAGGACGGCGCGGGACAGGAAGCGGGCGCGGATCGAGGGGGTGGACACTCAGGCGATGGTAGCGCCCTCGCCCGGCCGGGCGTCCGAGCAACTCCTGCGGCCCCGGGACCGCGCTGGCACACTCCGCGCATGCACCTCCACTTCCTCGGCGCGGCCGCCACGGTCACCGGCTCGCGGTTCCACCTGACGACCGAGCGGGCGAGCGTCCTCATCGACTGCGGGATGTTCCAGGGCTCCCCGGACGAATCCATCCGGAACCGGATCCCGTTGGGCTTCGATCCCAAACGGCTGGACGCGATCCTCATCACCCACGCCCACCTCGATCACTGCGGGCTCCTCCCGCTTGCCGTCAAATTGGGCTTTGCGGGTCCGATCCACCTCACCTCGGCAACCGCCGAGCTGGCCGAGCTGGTGCTCCTGGACAGCGGGCGCCTCCAGGAGGAGTTCGCGAAGCGCGGCGCGCGCTGGGAGGCCCGGCACCCGGACGAAGCCATCGACGAGGATCGGGAGGCAGCGCGCGATTACGTGGAGGCGCTCGACCTCACGCGGGAGTCCGGCGGGCCGCCAGCCGGCGTGACGCTCCGTTTCGCGACCGGCTCGGTCGGGACCGGGGAGCACGTGGAGACGACGATCGAACCGGCGAACGGTGCCACGCCGGAGGGTCAGGACGCGGAAGCGGACCTCCGTGCCGGTCATCCTGAGCTGCTGATTGACCTGGATGCCCCGCTCTACACGGAGAACGACGCGGCAGCGGTGCTGCCACGGTTCCGGACCGTTGCCTACGATGACGAGATCGAGGTCGCACCGGGTATCCACGCCACCTTCCTGGACGCGGGTCACATCCTGGGCTCGGCGATCATCCGGCTGCGCGTCCAGGAGCGCGAAGGCGGGCCAGAGCAAACGCTCGTCTTCTCGGGGGACCTCGGACGGCCCGGCGCACCGATCCTGAGGAACCCGTCAGTCCTCACCCGCGCCGATTACGTCTGCATCGAGTCAACCTACGGCGGCCGCGAGCACGAACCGCAGGCCGAGTCGATCCGGATCCTCGCCGACGCGGTGCGCGAGGTCGAGAGGAGCCACGGCGTCCTGCTCGTGCCCTCATTCGCGATCGGGCGGACCCAGGAGATCGTGTGGGAGCTGGACCGGCTCATCGATGCGGGCGAGATCCCGCTCCTGCCGCTGTATCTCGACTCCCCGATGGCCTCGAAGGCGTCCGACGTCTACCGGCGACACACGGAGATGTACGACGCCGACACTGCGGCGCTGTTCAAGTCGGCCGACACGCCACTCGACTACCCGAACCAGATCGTGACGAACAATTTCGAGCAATCGAAGAAAATCGCGGGCGCTCCGCGGCCGTACTTGATCGTGGCCTCCAACGGGATGCTGACCGGCGGTCGCGTGGTCGGCCACCTGCGCGAGCTGATCGACGATCCGACGGCCACGATCCTGTTCGTCGGCTACCAGGGCCGGCGGACGCTGGGCAGCCACCTCCAGGCAGGCGCGAAGACGGTCAAGTTGGACGGGCAAGTCCGCAAGGTGCGTTGCCGCATCCGCTCCATCAGCGGCTTCTCCGCCCACGCCGACGAACCGGCGCTGCTGGCCTGGGTCGGCCGGTTCGGGGAGGGGCTGCAGGCCGGCGATCCGGGCTTCCCGCGCCGCGTCTTCCTCGTTCATGGGGACCCCGAGGCGCAGCAGGCGCTTGCGCCGAAGGTCCAGGCGCTCGGCTTCGATGTGCACGTCCCCGCCTGGCACGAGCGGGTGGCGCTGGACTGAACCGCGGTCCTCGCGGGTGCTCCCCGGCCGCGCTTCGGGCCCTGATCCGGGTACACTCGCTGGGTCATGAAGTTGCTGATCGCGTTCGTCCAGGAGGCCGACGTCGCGCCCGTGTCCGAGGACCTGCGGTCCCACGGGCATCGGTTCACGCGGATTCCATCCAGCGGCGGGTTCCTCGAGGAATCCAACGCGACGTTCGTGCTCGCGGTTGCCGACGACCAGGTCACCAACGTCCTGGGAGCCTTCGAGCGCAGCGCGCACGCCCGCGATGTGGACCTCCCGCTCAGCCTTCGCGATCGCCTCGAGGACTGGCGCGCCAGCACCGTCCGCCACGGCGGGGCGACCATCCTCATCACTGACCTGGAGCGGGTCCACCAGACCTGAGCGTCACCCGCCCAGGCGGGGCTCGGGGAGCTCTCAGGCGCGAGGCCGTGGCCTCGTTCGGGCGGCGATCCGTTCGAGGGCTCCGGTCCAGCCGGTGTCGAATGGGTGGCCCGGTGCATCGACATCCATGACGACCGGCGCATGGTCTGACGGCGTCGGCGGGCCCTTGCGGGCCTCGCGATCGATCTCCGCCCAGATGACGCGCGACGCGACGGGTGCCGTCGCGTACAGGAGATCGATCCGCATCCCCTCGTTCCGATGGAACATGCCGGCGCGATAGTCCCACCAGGAGAAGCGCCCGAGGGCCGGCTGCGCGCGCCGGTAGACATCCTCGAGGCCCCAGTCCCGCAACCGCGCGAGCGCGGCCCGTTCGGGCTCGGATACGTGCGTGCCACCGTGCGCCGCGACCGCATCCCAGACGTCGTCATCGGACGGGGTCACGTTGTAGTCGCCGCCGAGGACGAGCGGCTCGGTGGGGGAGCGGGTCTCCTCCAGCCAGCGCGCGAGGCGCTCGAACCAGCGCAGCTTGCCCTCATAGAACGGCGAGCCGACGACGCGCCCGTTCGGGGCGTACAGCGAGGCCACGCGGATCCCGCCGCAGACCGCCGAGATCATCCGCGCCTCGGACAACGGATCGAAGTCGTCCTCGGAGTCCGTGACCGTGGCGCCGGCCGTACTGTCGCGGACGGGTCCATCGCCGAAGTTCGTGACGACGTCCTCGGCACCCACCCGGGTCGCGATTGCCACGCCATTCCAGCGGCCCTCGCCGTGATGGACCAGGTCATAGCCGAGCATCTGGAACGGCATCACCGGGGCGTCCGCATCGGACAGCTTCGTCTCCTGCAGGAGCAGGACGTCCGGTTGGGCCTTCACGAGCCAGCCCTCGACGGCCTCCATCCGGGCCTTGAGGGAGTTGACGTTCCAGGTGGCGATCCGCACGAGCTGGTTCTCCGGCCGCGCTCAGTACTGCCGGCCGCGCTGGCGCGCGAGGTCGAAGATCGCCGTGTCCGCAACGGCCATGACCGCCATCGTCCCGGCCTGGACGGGGTCGCTCACGACGAGATCGGCAACCCCCGTGATCGAGCCCACCATGTTCAGGCAGATGATCGGGATGCCCTGCTCGCGGAGCTCCCGCGCCGCAGTGGTGATCTCGCCGCCCATGATCGAGCCGGCGAGGACGAGGAGGCGGGCACGGGGCAGGTCCGCCACGGCTCGCACGGCCGCCGCGATCTCCTTCTCGCCGACGAGGGCGATGGTGTCCACGGAGATCCGCTCGCCCCGGAGGTTGTGCCGGTCCGCCTCACTGACCGCGCCGAGCGCCACCTGGGCGACCTGGGCCCCGCCGCCGATGACGATGACCCGCTTGCCGAAGATCCGATCGAGGGCACGGGTCAGCCGATGGGCCTGCACCCCTGGCGTGGCGTGGACCGTCCGGACGAGGCGCTCCTCGTCCAGGCCCTCGACCTCGATCTCGATCTCGACGCGGCCGGTCAGGAGACTCTCGACCGGGGCCGCCTCGTCGGGATGCGCATCTCCCTCGGCCGTGTCGGCGGCCAGCCGCCGAACCGTCGAGAGGGTCCGGACGACGCCGCCGGCCGCTCGGATTCGCTCGATGAGCGCGGGGATGACCGTGCTGCCGTCATCGACGATGGCGCGGGCGGCAACGGTGGCCGGGAGGCTCGGGCGACGTGTCATGGCGATCGGAACGGGCCAGGGATCAGCGCGAGCGGACGTCGGAGACGGACATCGTGTGTGGGTCCATCCCATCCGACGCGTCGTGCTCCTCGAAGGCGAGGCCAAGGGCCTCGAACGCCGCGCGGGAGGCATCCGGGTTCGAGGTCGTGAGCATGAGCGCACCGTCCGTGTCCTCGGCGACACCGACGATGCCGGTGATGTTGACCGAGCGCTCCGCGAGCGCCGTCGCAACCCGCGCGAGCGAGCCGGGGCTGTCACTCAACTGGACCGTGAACCAGACCGACACCGGGCACCTCCTGTGTCGCTGATGGTAGCCGACCCGCTACCCTTCGCCCGATGCCCCTGTCCACCGTCGCGTACCGCCTCATCGGGCGCTTCTCGATCAGTCGCTTCTCCACCCAGGCATCCGGATGAGCTCGTCCGTCTCGGGCCCGGTCATCCAGGTCTTCGGTCGGGAGGACCATCAGGACACCCGCGCTGCCCTGCGGTTCTTCAAGGAGCGCCGACTCACCATCCAGTTCGTCGACCTTCGACGCAAGCCGATGGCCGCCGGCGAGCTGCGCCGGTTCGTGGAGCGACTGGGCGCGCCCGCCCTTGCCGACACCGCGGGTCGGGTCTGGACGGACGCCGGCCTCGGGTACCTGCAGATGGACCCGGCCGATCTTGCCGGACGGCTCCTGGCAGACCAGCGCCTCCTGCGGATCCCGCTCATTCGGCTCGGCAACGGATTTGCGGCCGGCCGTGACGAGGCGGCCTGGAGGGCCCTCCTCGAGCGGGCCTGACGGCTAGCGCCGCGCCCGCAGCGCGAGACCCACGCCGAGCGTCACGAACGCCGCTCCGATGACCGTCCAGGTGCGGTCTCCGATCATGAAGCTCCCGCCGGCCGTGAGGATGCCCAGGCCCTGAAGGATCCAGACTGCGCCGGCCAGGATCATGCCACTCGCCAGGACCAGGCGAAGCGGGGAGCGGCGCGGGGCGTGGCCCGGGGTGCCCGGATCGTTCATCGGCGTAGGATGCCATCCTCGCCCGAGAGCGGCAGGACAGCGGAGGACGAAGGGTGCCAAGCGGCGACCATCCCGGCGAACCCATCAGCGACCAACGGCGGAGCGGTCGCCTGACGATCGGCCCGCGGGCGGCGGCGAAGATGGCCGGCGACCCCACCATGACCGAGGATCGCCGGCTCCTGGAGCCGAGCACTCGGCCGCCATTCCTGAACACCGATCCGTGGCGCGCCCTCCGGATCCTGGCCGAGTTCGTCGAGGGCTTCGATGCCCTGGCCACGCTCGGCCCGGCGATCACCGTCTTCGGCTCGGCTCGCGTGGACGAGGTTTCACCCATCTATGCGACCGCACGCGAGATCGGGCGTCGGCTGGCCCTGGAAGGCTTCGCGGTCATCACCGGCGGCGGACCGGGAGTCATGGAGGCCGCAAACCGCGGCTGCCAGGACGGCGGGGGAATCTCCGTGGGCTGCAATATCGAACTGCCGCACGAACAGGCCATCAATCCGTACGTGGATCTTCGGGTCGAGTTCCGCTACTTCTTCGCCCGCAAGACGATGTTCGTCAAGTACGCCGACGGCTTCGTCATCCTGCCGGGCGGGTTCGGGACGATGGACGAGTTGTTCGAGGCCCTGACCCTCATCCAGACCGGCAAGATCCGGCACTTCCCGATCGTCCTCGTCGGGACCGAGTACTTCTCAGGACTGCTCGACTGGTTCCGGGGCCGCCTGCTGGCAGACGGGATGATCGGGCCCGGTGACATCGATCTCATCGCGGTCACGGACGACCCGGCCGAGGTCGTTGAGATCGTCAAGCGCGCCTCACGTCGTCGCGGACAGCCGACCGAAGCCTGATCCCCCCGGTCATTCGGACGGTACGCGGATCTCGATGACGCCGTCGGCGATCCGGACCGGGTAGTACCGGAAGCGGCGGACCCGGGTCAATCGGCGGGCATCCGACTTCCTTCCCGGCAGGTCGGGCTTCGGGTCGCGGCCGCCGGGCGACCAGACCGGGTGGTAGGCCCCGTCGGCATCGAGACCGCCCGTCGTCGGCATCTGGACGGGATCACCGGTCGAAAGGTCGAAGCGGCCCTCGTGGAGCGGGCAGGCAACGATGCAGCCGTCCAGCTCGCCGAGACTGAGGGGCGCCGCCATGTGCGGGCAGCGGTCATCCACGGCAGCGATGCCCCTGGAGGTGTGCGCGACGAGGATGTCGAGGTCGCCGAAGGTCACCCGGCGCATGGCACCCAGCGGCAGCCCCCCCGCCTCGGGGATCGACACCCAGGGCGCGTTCGCCGTTCCCTGGGCCGCGAGCTCGGGCGGGAACGGGGCGGCGAGCTGGGCGACAGGGGCGTTCACGGGACCGGATCGTAGCGCACGAACAGCGACAGCCCACCTCGGCTATCGAGACGGGGCCTGAGGGTCACGATCGGGGGTCGATCAGTCCGCCGTGGACGGCACCAGGCCCTCGTCCGCCGCCGGGCTCCCTGCGGGCACGGGATCGGCGCCGTGCGTCCGCCGCAGCGGCAGTTCGCGCATGAACAGCGCTGCGCCGAAGCCGAGGACCGTCGCGCCGACACCAAGCCAGAAGGTGTGCGCGATGGCGAGGCTCATCGCGTTGTTGAACGCCTGGTCGAACTGGAGCACGAACGGCTGGATCACGCTCTGGAAGGCCGACGGGACCTGCCCGAGGATGGCCTCCCCGAAGCTCTGGCCCACGCCGGTCTGGTTGTTCAGGTCGATCCCCTGGCCGGACTGGATCGCGCCGTTGAAGGACGCCTGGAACTGCTCGATCGCCGGCCGGGCCTGGGCCGGGGCTGCACTTGCCATTGAGCTGAAGACGGTGTCGGTCTGCGCCGGCAGTTCGTCGGTGAGCGCCTGCCCGAACAGCGTCCCGGCGATCGCAAGCCCGACCGAGCCGCCGATCTGGCGGAAGAAGGTCAGGTTGCTGGTGGCCACGCCGAGCTTCGCGAACGGCACCGCGTTCTGGACGATGATCGTGAACACGGACAGCGTTGGACCGATGCCGAGTCCCGTCACGAACATCCACAGGAAGAGGACGGGGTATTCGGTGTCGGCCCGGAGCTGCGTCATCAGCGTGATGCCGACGGCCATCGTGGCCAGCCCGGCGATGACGATCGCCTTGTACTTGCCGGTCCGCGAGACGAGGATGCCGGCCATGATCGAGCTTCCGATCATGCCGATCAACATCGGGAAGATGAGATACCCGGACGCCGTGGCGGTTTCCTCGCGCACGACCTGGAACCAGCGGGGCAGGAAGATGATCGCGCCGAAGAACCCGAAGCTCACGAAGAAGGTCGACAGGACCGACGACACGTAGGTCCGGTTGCGCCACAGGTCGAGGGGCACAATCGGCTCCTTCGCCCTTGTCTCGGCGAGCACGAAGACCGCGCTCAGGGCGAGCCCGATCGCGATGAAGCCACCGACCACGAAGTCCGACCAGTCACCGGACTGCTTGTTGGTCAGGCCCACGAGCAGGAAGCCGATGGCGATCGTGAAGATCATCGCTCCGAGGTAGTCGAGGTTGCGCGAGGCACCGCTCCGCTTGATGGTCGGCAGGAGCTTCCAGATCACGGCCAGGCTGACGATGCCGATCGGGATGTTGACGAAGAAGATCCAGTGCCAGCCGACGTTGTCGGTCAGGAAGCCGCCCAGACCCGGCCCGATGAGGAACGAGATCCCGAAGACCGCACCGAAGAGTCCCTGGTACTTGCCACGCTCGGCGGGCGTGAACAGGTCGCCGATGACCGCGAGCGCGATCGGGAAGAGGGCGCCGGCGCCGAGGCCCTGGACGCCCCGGAAGAGGATGAGCTGCCACATCTCCTGGCTCAG
>Ga0209619_10003124_pt1 | contig 11919 bp, 12 predicted proteins | sample Rifsed16ft3_FD_184011 | JGI IMG/M metagenome (GOLD analysis project Ga0209619, IMG submission 184011) | Soil microbial communities from Rifle, Colorado, USA - sediment 16ft 3 (version 2) | ecosystem: Environmental > Terrestrial > Deep subsurface > Rock core/Sediment | place: Rifle, Colorado... | reverse complement strand
ACCCGAGGACGTGAAACGCCTCCGCGAGCAAACGGGGGCGGGGATCATGGACTGCAAGCACGCGCTCGAAGAGAGCGGAGGGGACGTCGAGAAGGCACTCCTCTGGCTCAAGGAGAAGGGCCTCGCGACCGCGGCCAAGAAGTCCGGGCGTGCGGCCCGGGAGGGCGTCATCGCGAGCTACATCCACCACGGATCGCGCCTCGGCGTCATCCTGGAGTTGAACTGCGAGACCGACTTCGTCGCGCGCACCGATGATTTCCAGCAGCTCGCCCGTGAGTTGGCGATGCAGGTCGCCGGCCTGTCGCCGAGCTACGTGAGTCGCGACGATGTGCCTGCGGCAATCGTCGAGGAGCAGCGGCGGACGTTCGCCGAGGAAGCGGAGCGCGAGGGCCGCCCCGCCGATCGTATCGCCATGATCGTTGACGGCAAGCTCGGCAAGTGGTTCGAATCGAACTGCCTGCTGGAGCTCCCGTATCGGGATACCGACCGGAAGATCAGCGACCTGATAACCGAGAAGATCGCGCTGCTCGGTGAGAACATTCGGGTGGCTCGATTCTCGCGCCTGGCGGTGGGAGACACCGCTCCCGAATCCGCGGAGGAGGCGGCCTAGGTGGACCTCTCTCGCGCCACGTCCGAGCTCACTGCGTCGCAGCCTCGCCGCGTGCTGCTCAAGCTGTCCGGCGAGGCGCTGCTCGGCGACCGGCAGTACGGGATAGACCCCGATGTGGTGCGCGACATTGCCCAGCAGATTGCCGCCGGCCGAAAGGAAGGGCTCGAGGTCGCGGTCGTGGTCGGCGGGGGGAACATCTTCCGTGGTCTCGCGGCGGCCTCGGCCGGGATGGATCGGGCGACCGCCGACTACATGGGGATGCTGGCCACGGCGATGAATGGGCTTGCGCTGCAGGACGCGATCGAGCAGGCCGGCTGCCCGACGCGGGTGATGAGCGCCATCGCCATGAACGAGATCGCTGAGCCCTACATCCGCCGGAGGGCGGTGCGGCACCTGGAGAAGGGACGTGTCGTCGTGCTCGTGGCCGGAACCGGCAACCCGTACTTCACGACCGATACGGCGGCCACCCTGCGTGCCGTCGAGATGGCGGCCGAGGTGATCCTCAAGGCCACCCGGGTGGACGGGGTGTACGATGCCGATCCGGAGAAGAATCCCAACGCCACGCGCTACGCGCGGATCGGCTACACCGAGTTCCTCGCCAACCGGCTCGAGGCGCTCGACGCCACCGCGGTGAGCCTGGCGATGGATAACGAGATGCCGATCGTGGTCTTCGACATGACGCCCCCCGGAAATATCCTGCGGGCGATTCGCGGGGAAGGGATCGGGACCGTCATCGGCCCGGAGGTGACGAGTTGACGCACCCTGACGTGGCCGCGGCGGAGCCGAAGATGCAGCGCGGGCTCGAGGCCATGGAGCGTGACTTTGCCGCGATCCGTACCGGCCGGGCGTCGACCGCGCTCGTCGAGCGGATCAACGTGGACTACTACGGGACACAGACCCCGCTGAACCAGATTGCCGGGATCAGCACCCCCGACTCGCACCTCATCGTGATCCAGCCATGGGACCGCTCGGTCCTGTCCGCGATCGAGCGAGCGATCCTCAAGAGCGATATCGGGCTCATGCCGAACGTTGACGGGACGGTCGTCCGGCTTAACGTCCCACCGCTGACCGAGGAGCGTCGACGCGAGATGGTCAAGCAGGTGCGCCGTCGCGCCGAGGATGGTCGGGTCGAAGTGCGGGGACACCGTCGCGAGGCGGCTGACCACCTGAAGCGCGCCCTGCGCGAAGGTTCCATCTCCGAAGATGAAGAGCGGCGCGAGCTCGACGCGCTCCAGCGCCTGACCGACCGCTTCATCGACGCGATCGACGCCCGGGCCGAGCACAAAGAAGCTGAAGTGATGGAGGTCTGAGGCACTGCCGCTCCGTGAGCATCCGCGACACGTCGCGATCATCATGGACGGCAACCGCCGCTGGGCCGCAGCGCGCGGACTGCCTCCCATCGCGGGCCACGTCCAGGGCGTGGAGGCGATCCGCCCGGTCGTTCGCATGGCTCCCGACCGCGGAATCGAGGTCCTCTCGCTGTACGTCTTCAGCCAGGAGAACTGGCGTCGTCCTGATGAGGAGGTGGCCGGGCTCTTCGGCCTGATCGACGACGCCGTGCGCCGGCATACCGACGAGCTGATCGAAGAGGGGATCCGCGTTCGAGTCATCGGTCGCCTGCACGAGGCGCCGCCCGAGATCCAGCGCTCGATCGGGGAGGCGCAGGAGCGGACACGCGGCGGCACGCGGATGGCGCTCAACATCGCCTTCAACTATTCGGGCCGGTCCGAGATCGTCGATGCGGCACGTGCCCTCGTCGTCGCCGGCCTGGCGCCTGAGTCGATCGACGAGGCCGCGGTCGCCGAGCGCATGTACACGGCCGGTCAACCCGACCCCGACCTGATCATCCGCACCGGCGGCGAACAGCGCACCAGCAACTTCCTGCTGTGGCAGGGCGCCTACGCGGAGCTGGTCTTCATCTCCACGCTGTGGCCGGACTTCGGCGCCACGGACCTGGACGAGGCGATCGCCGAGTTTGCAGCGCGCCAGCGCCGCTACGGGGCATGATCGACAGCATGCTTCGGACTCGTCTCATCGCCGCCGGGCTGCTGGGCCCGCTGGTGATCGTGATCGCCCTCCTCGGAGAGCCGTGGCTCTCGATCATGATCGGTGCGGTCATCGTCCTCGGCATGATCGAGCTGACCGCCCTGCTGCGGGCTGCCGGCTACGAGCCGCCGCCAAGGCTCACCGTCGGCGTCGGCCTGCTCGTCGCAGCGGCAGGGCTGGTGGCGGCCAATCGGTCGATCAGCGACGGCCCGCTGGCGGATCTCACGCGAGCCGTTGGCCCGCTCGGCCTGCCAACACTCGCCATGGTCGGCGCGACCGTGGCCCTGGCGCTGGCGGGCTTCACGCGCGCCGATCCCCGGAGTGGATTCGCTACGTGGGCCACCACCACCTTCGGCGTCGCGTACCTGGGGCTGCTGGCGCCCTTCATCGTGGTCGTCGGGCACCTGTCACCGCCCGGCGGGGCACCGGTCTCGGAGGTCGGAGTCCTCGACCTCGGATCCGGCACCGCCTGGCTGCTGCTCCTGATCGTGGTCGTGTGGGGCTACGACTCGGGCGCCTACCTGGTTGGCCGCTGGCTGGGGCGGCGACGTCTGATCGCCCATATCAGCCCGTCGAAGACGATCGAGGGCCTCGCCGGCGGACTGCTGGTCGCCACGGTCGCTGCCGGTCTCGGGGTCGCCATCGTTGGCCTCGATGCGTGGCACGCGGTCGTCATCGGTCCGCTGCTCGGGCTCGCCGCGCAGGCGGGCGACCTGGCTGAGTCACTGGTGAAGCGGGCCGCGGGGCGCAAGGAATCGGGCTCGCTAATCCCCGGACACGGAGGGATGCTCGACCGGGTCGATTCGTTCCTGTTCGCCGCACCCGTGCTTGCCGGCTACGCCCTCGTGGTTGTCGGCTTCGGGCTGTGATCGGCGTCGTCGTCCTCGGCTCAACCGGCTCGATCGGCAGCCAGACGCTCGAGGTGCTGTTGGCGCATCCCGACCACTTCTCGGTGCGCGGGCTCGCCTCGGGGCACGCATCGGCGGTCTTCGCCGAGCAGCTCGCCGCGTGGCCCGAGGCGCGCGCCTGGACCCCGGGTACGAGGCCGGCTGCGATCGAACGTTCCCGCTGGGTGGACGGCGGCCTCGAGGAGATGGCCACCCTCGATGGTGCCGGGATGGTGGTGGTGGCCACCACCGGGATGGCCGCCCTGCCCGCAGTGCTGGCTGCGTTGGGCGCCGGCCGACGGGTTGCGCTGGCCAACAAGGAGACCCTCGTCGTCGGTGGACACCTCGTCGCGGCGGCGCTCGATCGCGCAGGCGGCGAGCCGCTCGATCGCCTGCGGCCGATCGACTCGGAGCACTCCGCGATCTGGCAGTGCCTGCGCGGGGAACGGATCGCCGATGTGGCGCGTCTGATCCTCACCGCCTCCGGCGGGCCGTTTCGTGACCGTGCCCCCACCGAGCTCGGGTCAGTGACTCCCGATGAGGCGCTGGCGCATCCGACCTGGCGGATGGGTCCCAAGGTCTCCATCGACTCGGCGACCATGGTCAACAAGGCGTTCGAGGCGATCGAGGCGAAATGGCTGTACCGGCTCCCCTACGATAGGATTGCTGCCGTGATCCACCCCCGCAGCGTCGTGCACTCCCTGGTCGAATTCACCGATGGCTCGTTCAAGGCGCAGCTCGGAGCGCCGGACATGCGCCTCCCGATCCAGTACGCGCTGACCCACCCGGACCGCCTCCCGTCGCCGGCGCGTCGCGCGTCCCCCGAGGAGTGGGGGAAGCTCGAGTTCGCCGCGCTGCTGCCGGGTCAATTCCCGGCCTATGACACGGTCCGCGCGGCGGCCGCGGCGGGCGGCAACCGTGGAACGATCCTGAACGCCGCCGACGAAGTGGCAGTCGCCGCCTTCCTGGCCGGATCGTTGCGGTTCGACCAGATCGCCGGCGTGCTCGAGCGATCCGTCGCGCGCTGGGGAGGCCATGCGGAGCCCGAACTCGCTGAGATCGTCGCGCTCGATGCCGACGTGCGGGCGGTCCTCAGCGCCGAGCTGGACCTGGGGGGTGTCGCCTAGATGGACGTCCTGGGCACCATCCTCGCCTTCCTCGCGGTCCTGGTGATCCTCGTCCTGGTCCATGAGCTTGGACACTTCGCGGTGGCCAAGTGGACCGGGATCACCGTCCAGGAGTTCGGGGTCGGCTTCCCGCCACGCATCGGGTCCGTCGTCTGGCGCGGCACGCGCTACTCGCTCAACGCGATACCACTCGGCGGCTTCGTCAAGATGCTCGGCGAGGACGGCGACGTGGAGGCCGAGAAGATGCGCCAGCGCGGGCTCTCCGACGCGGCCATCGACAAGGCGATGGCCGGTGCCTTCAACCGAAAGCCGATATGGGTGCGGATGCTGGTGCTGCTGGCCGGCGTCGGCATGAACTTCCTCCTGGCCGGCATTCTGTTCAGCGTGGCGTTGAGCCTGCCGATCCAGCAGGGTCGCGGCCCGCTGACCGTCACGGAGGTGCAGGCGGGCAGCCCGGCGGTCGCCGCTGACCTGCGGGTGGGCGACATCATCGTCTCGGCCGACGGCCAGACCTTCGCCGTGTCACGTGACCTGACCGCCTACGTGCGCTCGCACGCGGGCCGCGTGGTCGCGTTGACGGTCATCCGCGCTGGCGAGGAGGTCGTCCTCGAGGTCACGCCACGTACGTTGACGCCGGCCGATGAGGCGCGCGGTCTTGGTGCGGTGGGATTCACCTACGATCCAGAGGAGCTCGTTGAAGTACCGGCATCAACAGCCGGTCCGGTGGCAGCGCTGGCCGCGGGCTTTGGAGCGACTTGGGACCTGGCGATCCAGATTCCGGGCGGCCTGGCCGACGCGGTGGCAGGCCTGATCGGCCTCTCGCCGGATGCCGGATCGGCGGTCGGGCCGATCGGGATCGCCGAAGAGACGGGTCGTGTGCTTGGCGCGCCGCTGGTCAGCCAGCTGATCTTCGTGGGCATCCTCTCGGTCAACCTCGCGGTGCTCAACGTGCTCCCCTTTCCGCCCCTCGACGGGGGCCGCATCCTGGTGACTCTCATCGAGGCCATCCGGCGACGCCGGCTTCCCGCGGAGCGTGAAGCGCTGATCTATCTCACCGGATTCACGGTGCTGATCGTGCTCGTTGTCCTCATCTCGATCCGGGACGTCGCCAACCTCATCGGCGGCTAGGTCAGACCATCTTCTGCGCTCACCGGCTCGATTCGCCCGGTGGCGATGATCGGTGGCTGCTGGTATACTCCGGGCGGTTTCGCGGACCGTGAGCGGACCGAATCGGATATTGATTGTGAGTACTTACGTGGGTCGGTTCGCCAGTCCCACGTTCTTTTTTTCCCCGGCGGGGAGCGAGGTGTGGATGTGAACCGGGACTTCGTCGGAGCGCTGCTCCAGCTGAACGCCGAGAAGGGCGTTCCCCAGGAGATCCTCATCCAGACCCTGGAGCAGGCGATCGAATCTGCGTACCGGCGCAACGCCGACGCGCCGGAGAACGTGGTTGTTCGCGTCGACCCTGAGAGCGGTCAGATCGCGGTCTACCGTGAGTACGAAGTCGTTGCCACGCCGGACGAGGTGGTCGATCCCGAACTCCAGATGCTCGTCGGCGACGCCCAGAAGATCGACGCGACCACCGGGGTCGGCGCCAAGGTGCGCGTTCCCGAGAACGTTACCCAGGCGCAGCTCGGCCGGATCGCCGCCCAGACCGCCGGACAGGTCTATCGCCAGCGCCTCCGCGAGGCGGAGCGCGACGTGGTCTACAGCCAGTACGCCAGCCGCGAGGGCGAGATCATGACCGGCGTCGTGCACCGGACCACGGACCAGGCCGTCGTGCTCGACATGGGCAAGGGTGTGGAAGCGGTTCTGGCCGTCGGCGAGCAGCTGGCGGGGGAGCACTATAGAATCGGTCAGCACCTGAAGGCCTACGTCCTTGAAGTGCGCCGCACCACCCGTGGTCCGGTGCTGGTCGCCAGCCGCACCCATCGGGGCTTCCTGCGCCGCCTGATGGAGATGGAGATCCCCGAGATCTACAACGGCACGGTGGTGATCCGCGGCATCGCGCGCGAGGCGGGGAGCCGCTCGAAGGTCGCGGTGGAGAGCCGACAACCGGGCGTGGACGCCAAGGGCGCCGCGGTCGGGCAGCGGGGCGCGCGCATCCAGGCGATCGTCGCCGAGTTGAACGGCGAAAAGGTCGACGTGGTGCTGTGGAGCGACGATCCGGCGCAGTTCGTCGCCGAGGCGCTCTCGCCGGCAGAGGTGTTGAACGTGCGGATCGACGAAGAGCACAAGATCGCCAACGTCGTCGTGCCCGAGCGCCAACTCTCGCTGGCGATCGGCAAGGAGGGCCAGAACGCGCGGCTCGCCGCCAAGCTGACCGGGTGGCGCATCGACATCAGATCCGATGCCGGCGTGGCCACCGCGGCCGCAGCGCACGGCAGTGTCCCCGACGAGCACAGCTCGCCCGCGGAGGAGGCGGCCGATGCCGAAGCGAAGGCCTGACCATCAGCCGCAGCGCTCGTGTGCCGTCTGCCGCGGCGTGCACCCGAAGCAGTCGATGACCCGCATCGTGCGCCGCGTTGATGGCTCGCTGGCGCTCGACCCGACCGGCCGGGCGGCCGGGCGCGGCACCTATCTGTGCGACGCGGCCGCCTGCCACGATCCGACTCGCCTGGGCGAAGGTGTCCGCCGAGCGCTCGGCACCGACGCGGGACTTGACCAGCTGACCGGGGAGCTCACGCATGCCTCCGCGTAGGTACATCCCGCGCCGCGGACCACGGCCCCAGCGTCGTCGCGGGGCGGGGAGCAACGGTGGGGTGGCAACCCAGGCTCCGGTTGTGGTGCGTCCGACCGGGCCGGTCGAGCTGCCCTCATCGGTGGTCGTCAAGGACCTGGCGGAGACGCTCGGCGTGAGCCACGCCGATGTGATCAAGGAGCTGATCCGCAACGGCATCTTCGCGAGCATCAACCAGTCGATCGACTTCGATACAGCCTCGTTGGTGGCGGCCGAACTCGGCTTCGAGACGGTCCAGAGCGGGATCGCCGAGCGAGCATCCGCCGAGGCAGCAGCGCAGCAGGAGATCGTCGCCCCGGGGAGCGATGCCGACGGCAGCGGAAAGCCGGTCCTGTGGGCCGACGACGCACCCGAGGACCTGGTCACCCGCGCCCCGATCGTGACGATCATGGGCCACGTGGACCACGGCAAGACCAGCCTGCTCGACGCGATCCGCAGCAGCCGGGTCGCAGCGGGGGAGCGGGGAGGCATCACCCAGCACATCGGTGCGTCCGAGGTCGTGCACAACGACAAGCGCATCGTCTTCCTCGACACACCGGGCCACGAGGCGTTCACCGCCATGCGCGCCCGCGGCGCGCAGGTGACCGACATCGCGATCATCGTGGTGGCCGCCGACGACGGGGTCATGCCGCAGACCAAGGAGGCGATCGATCACGTCCGGGCGGCCCGCGTCCCGATGATCGTCGCCATCAACAAGATCGACAAGCCCGACGCCAACCCGGACCGGGTGAAGCAGGAGCTCGCCGAGCACAAGGTCCTGATCGAGGAGTACGGGGGCGACGTGATCGCCGTGGCCGTCTCGGCGAAGCAACGCACCGGCCTCGAGGAGCTGCTCGAGATGATCCTGCTGGTTGCCGACCTGCAGGACCTCAAGGCGAATCCGACGCGCCGGGCGATCGGAACCATCGTCGAGTCGAAGATCGAGAAGGGACGCGGCAACGTCGCCACCGTGCTGGTCCAGACCGGCACGCTCAAGATCGGCGACATCGTGGCGGTGGGGCGCACGTCGGGGCGCGTGCGTGCCCTGCAGAACGCCGCCGGCAAGCGGGTGAAGACCGCCGAGCCGGCCACCGCGGTCGAGATCATCGGTCTCGATGACCTGCCGGAGGCGGGCGACATCCTGCGTGTCGTGGAGGACGAGAAGACAGCGCGCGACCTGGCCGAGGCAGCGGCCCGTGCCGGCCAGGGGAAGACCGCCCGGACGCTCGAGGAGATCAGCGCGCTGATCGGATCGGCCGAGGTCAAGGAGCTTCGCGCCGTGCTCAAGACCGACGTGCAGGGCTCGCTGGGCGCCATTCGTCACGCGCTCGAGCGCCTGAACACCGCCGAGGTGCGCATCAACGTCATCTCCGAGGGCGCTGGCGAGATCAACGAGTCCGACGTCCAGCTGGCGACCGCGTCGGATGCCGTGGTGATCGGCTTCAATACCAGGCCGGACCCCGGAGCCCAGCGTGCGATCGATGTCACCGGGGTCGACGTGCGCCTGTATGACGTGATCTACAAGCTGACCGATGACCTCGGTGCCGCGCTGCGCGGGATGCTCACGCCGAAGCTGGTGGAGCAGGTCGAGGGGCACGCCGAGGTGCGTCTGGTGATCAAGGCCGGCAAGGCCGGCAACGTCGCCGGCTCCTACGTCGTGGATGGCCGGATCGTGCGCGGGGGATCCGCCAGGCTCTACCGGGCCGGGGCGCTGATCGGCGAGACCCGCATCGAGTCGCTGAAGCGCTTCAAGGATGACGTTCGCGAAGTGGCCAACGGGTTCGAGTGCGGCATCGGCCTCGGCAACGCCGAGATCGCCGAGGGGGACGTCATCGAGTGTTACCAGATGGTGTCCGAGTCAGCGTGACGGGACGCGGATGAGCCAGCGCACCGATCGCCTCGACAGCCAGATCCAGCAGGAACTGATGGACCTCCTCCAGCGGGAGATGGCCGATCCGCGCATCGGCTTCGCCACCGTGACCCGCGTCGAGACGGCCCGCGACCTGGGGCACGCCAGGGTCTGGGTCAGCGTGCTCGGAACCGATGAGGAACGCGAGCGCTCCATGAAGGCCCTGCAGGTCGCGACCCCGTGGCTGCGGCGCCGGCTCGGGGACCGACTCACGCTGCGTCATGTGCCCGAACTGTCGATCCGCCTCGACGAATCGATCGCGTCGGGCGACCGCGTCCTGCGGCTGTTGCGCGAACTCGACGAGGAGCACGCCGCGTCCGACACCGATGAGAGCCCCGACTCTTGATGCACGAGGTCGTCGAAGCGCTCCGGTCGGCCGACCGGATCACCACCTTCTGCCACGAGAACCCCGACGCGGACACGCTCGGTGCTGCCCTCGCCATCGCGCTCGCCGGCCGGCGCCTGGGGAAGCTGACCGAGGTGGTGAGCGTCGACCCGCCGCCGCCCTTCCTGGCCTTCATGCCCGGCGTGGAGGAGGTGCGCCGCGCGCCGCAGCTCGAGCCCGACGTGGCGGTCATCCTGGATGCCGGTGAGATGAGCCGGATCGGCGCCGTGGCGTCCGACGAGGCCGAGTGGTTCGCCCGCGCGCGGACCGTGAATATCGATCACCACGTCAGCAACCCCGGCTTCGGCGCCGCGACCTGGGTCGACCCGCAGGCTGCGGCGACCTGCGAGCTGGTCGCCCTGCTGCTTCCCGAGCTGGGGGTTCCGCTCGACGTCACGCTGGCCACGCTGCTGATGGCCGGAATCGTCCAGGACACGCACACCTTTGCGCATCCCAACGCCACGCCGCGCACCCTGCGCGTCTCCGCCGACCTGGTGGAGGCCGGCGCCCCGCTCGCGGCCATCAATCGCGCGATCTACGCGGACAAGCCGTTCAGCACCCTGGCCCTGTGGGGAATGATGCTTGCCGGCATCGGCGAGCGGCTCGACGGGCGGATCGTTCACGCGTCGATGACCACCGCCATGCTCACCGCCGCCGGGGAGCTGCCGACGGCGTCCGAAGGCTTCGTCGATCTCCTCGCATCGACTCGCAGCGCGGACGTCACGATCCTGCTCAAGGAGATCACCGCGACCGAGACCCGAGCGAGTGTCAGGACCACCGAACGCGCGGACGCCGTGGCGATCACCTCTGCGTTCGGTGGCGGCGGCCACGTCCGCGCAGCCGGCTGCACGGTGCGCGCGCCGATTGACGAGGCGCGGGTCCTGGTCCTCGCCGAGGCGGAGCGCCAGCTCCTGCGCCAGCCGGACGATGCACGGAGTCGTTAATCTCGACAAGCCGGTTGGGCCGACCTCGCATGACATGGTCGGCCTGCTGCGCCGTCTCAGCGGCACGCGGCGCATCGGACACGCCGGTACGCTCGACCCGTTCGCCTCGGGGGTGCTGCCGATCCTGGTCGGCCCGGCGACCCGATTCAGCCAGGAGCTGACGGGCGGTGCGAAGCGCTACGAAGCGGTGATCCGGCTCGGCAGCCGGTCGGCCACCGACGACGCCGAAGGACCCCTGGAGCCGGGAGGCGAACCCCCCGACGCGAGCATCGCCGCCGCCGCGTTGCAGCACTTCGTCGGCACCTTTGATCAGCTCCCGCCGGTCTTCTCGGCACGGAAGCAGGGCGGCCGGGTGGCGCACCGCGCCGCGCGCGCAGGGGCGCCCATGGAGCTCCCCGCGCGCCGCGTCACCGTCGACTCGATCGAGCTGCTGGGTGCCGAGCGGGGCGACGGCTGGCTCGACCTGCGCATCGACCTGCGCTGCCAGGCCGGTACGTACGTGCGCTCCATCGCGCGTGACGTCGGAGCGGCGTTGGGCTGTGGGGGCCACCTGCACGCGCTGCGCCGCCTCGAGGCGGCAGGGCTTCACGTCGACGACGCCATCACGCCCGTGCAGCTCGAGGCGCTCGCGTCGGACGGACGGCTTGCCGACGCGATGCGCCCGGTCGCCGGCCTGCTCACCCTGCCCCGGCTGGACGTGTCAGAGCTCGAGGCGGATCGCTTCCGGCATGGCTCGACGGTCCACCTGACGGCGCCCTCGAATGATGGTCGCACGGCCGTGTTTGTCACGGGATCGTTGTTGGGGATCGGCACCGTGCGCCTGGGCTGGCTGCAGCCTGACAAGGTGATCCCGCTGCGGGAGGACGGCCGACCATGACCGCCGAGCCGGTCGGGGTGGGGACCTTGCCGCCCATCGGGCCCGCGGTTCTCACCATGGGCGTCTTCGACGGCCTGCACGCCGGCCATCGCGCGATCCTGGAGGCAGCCCGCGTCGCCGCGGTCGAACGTGCCATACAGAGCGTGGCGCTCGTCTTCGACCCCCACCCTGAGGAGGTCCTGCGACCGGGGCTGGTCGTGCCGTATCTCGCGCCGCCGGCGGCCAACCTGACGCGCATCCGGCAACTGGGAGTCGATTGGGCGCTGGCGATCCGCTTTGATGCCACGCTGCGTTCGCTGACGGCGGAGGATTTCCTCGCGGCGTTCGCGCCGGCGCTCGACCTTCGCGCGCTCGTCATGTCACCCGAGAGCGCGTTCGGCCGCAATCGGGGCGGGACGGTCGCCCGCATGCGGGA
>Ga0209619_10003121_pt1 | contig 11933 bp, 14 predicted proteins | sample Rifsed16ft3_FD_184011 | JGI IMG/M metagenome (GOLD analysis project Ga0209619, IMG submission 184011) | Soil microbial communities from Rifle, Colorado, USA - sediment 16ft 3 (version 2) | ecosystem: Environmental > Terrestrial > Deep subsurface > Rock core/Sediment | place: Rifle, Colorado... | reverse complement strand
GGGCCCGGGTCGTCCTCTTCTGAGCGGAACGCATGACGAATGCCTACGGGCGGACGATGTACCGCCCGGACATCGCCTAGCGTCCTCGGTGGACGACCGCGCGGTGCGCTTGATACGCCTCGTGGCCGAACTCTTTCCCGCATATCGGGCAGCGCACCCGAGGTCTCGACCGGGTAGGTTCCTGCATGCCGAGCGCCCCCAGGACACCTGCCATTTCCCGGGCGATTTCCTCGGATTCGGCCTGCGAGCGATGAAAGGCCCTCACCTCGCGGAGGAAGTCCACGTGGAGGTCGAGCTCTGCCCCCCGCGGGACCGTCTCGAGGCCGTGTGTCTCGAGTCGCATGTGGAACCTCTTGCCGTTTCGCAGCGGCAGGAATGCCACGAGGTCGAACGTCTCCCGCGCGACCTTGTAGCCCAGGGTGAGGAACGCGGCCTCAATCGCGTGCAGGGTCATCCGGCGAGGAAGGGACGCCTTCATCGTGGTCCGACCCTAGTCTGCGTATGCCACGCGGGCCGTAACGATCTCGTACCCGAGGGGGCAGTCCATCTCCGGGCCCGAGCCCAGGACCTTGAGCCGCGTGCCGCGTGCGATCCCGACGGGATGGCACAGCCGGAAGTGTCGGCATGCGGCGTTCGAGCATACGAGACCGTCGTACGTGACGACGGAGCCGTCCATCGCGGAGCGAACCGGCAAGCTGCATTCCGGCGCTACGGGCTCGACCTCGACGACCCGAGCGGTCGCCCCGTTGAGGAGGCACGGATGGACGACCTCCCGGGCCTTCAGGATCCGGTAGCGCCGCCCCTTCTCCTGGTTCAGACACGCCGCCTTGACCTTGCAGGGGCGGCACTCCGGTTGCGGGCCCCCGTAGATGAACTCGCGGCCCACCGTCGCCTGCGGATCGCCAACGAGCGTCACGTGGGCCAAAAGATCCCCACGCGTCCTAAGCGGGTCGTCGTCTTAAGTTTCACCCTCGCCTCGAGGGAGAGCTGAACGGGTCCATGGTCGGGCCGGCAGATTGAAGTGCGGAGAGGCCCATCGACGCATCGGTCTTGAGGACCAGGAGGTTCCCGGCATGATGTCCGAATTGGTTTTGCGTGATGCACCGGGAGCCGCCTGAGCGACGTTCCGCGGCCTTCCGGCGTTCCGAGTGCTTTGCCCTGCGAACGCCCTTGATGAAACCGGACCTACACGATGCCCAACGATCCGACGCTGGACGCGAGCGTCCAGTGGCGCATCAACTCCGGGACGCTCGACCTCCACGAGGCGGGCTACCGGTCCACGACGGACGCGATCCTCGCCTCCGGACTCGCGACGGAGGTCGACGGACTCATCAGCGCAGGCAAGGAGGCCGACGTCTACCTGGCGCGATACAAGGGCGGGCCGCTTGCGATCAAGGTGTATCGACTGTACCGGACTTCCCGCCGCGGCGGGCGACCCGTCAAGGTGGACGTGATGTCCTGGGCCGCCGCTCGGGAGTTCGAACTGCTCCGTCAGGCGTGGAAAGGGGGAGCCCGCGTGCCCACGCCGGCGCAACGCGCGGAGAACATGTTCTCGATGCGATACCTCGGAGGCGACAGCCCGGCTCCTCGTCTTCAGGACGTGCGCCTCGAGGATTCGGGGGCCTTTCTCGGACGAACCCTCGAGGGCGTCGAGGCGCTCGTGCGAGCGGGTGTCGTGCCCGGAGACCTGAGCGCCTACAACATCCTCGTGCACGACGGCGATCCGTGGTTCATCGACTTCTCCGAGGCCATCCGGGTCGACCGCCTCGGACCCAGGCCTTGGCTGCGACTCGGAGAGGCTTCACGGCTACTGTCCCATGGGTTGCATGCCCTCCAAGTCCATTTCCGGAAGTACGGTCTGGTGATCGAGACCGACCCCATCGTGAAACGCATTCTCCACGGACTCGACCGGTTTGGCGTCCTCGACGATGAAGACGGATGACCGTCCTTGCCGTCTCTTCCTGGGCATCCCCGCGACATGTTCAAACCGCTCTTCGTCCTACGCTGGCTTGTGCGGAGGACCGTGGGCCAGATTGCCCTGGGCGTTGCTGCGGTGTTCGCGGTGGAAGTTGCGTGGATCGGGGCGTCGAGCTCCTTCGTCACGGTCGACTTCGGGGCCCTTGGTCTCTGGCTCGCCGTAACGGGAGCTCTCATCCTCGTGGGGACATCCCTGGCGCTGCTCGGACCCACACCGCACGGGGGGATTGCAACCAATAGCCAAGACATGCTCGTGTCTTCGGGAACTCGATCCCTGTGGGACTTGACCAAGAGTCCGGGCCTTCACGTCACACGATCTCAGGCGCTCGTCGCCGTCGGAGTCGGAAGCGTCCTTATCCTCCTAGGCGCTCTGTTTACCGTCTTATGACGCCGCTGATGGTCAGGTGACTTTCGTGATTTTCGCGAGTCGCTCCGCGGCCTCCGTCGTGAGGCCCGCGTCCCCGAGGACCGTGTAGCGCTCCTTGGTGATTTCGTGTGCGTGGCACAGCGCCTGGACGATCTCGTCGTCCGTCACCCCGAGGGCCCGAGCCGTGGTGGGGGCCCCGATGGCCAGGAGCGCGTCCCGGACCTCCTGCCAGTGCCCGCTGTGCAGGTACATCATCATGATCGTCCCGACCCCGCACTGCTCCCCGTGCAGGGCGGGCTTCTTCGCGACCCGGTCGAGGGCGTGAGAAAACTTGTGCTCGCTCCCGGACGCCGGGCGCGAGGAACCCGCAATGGACATCGCGACGCCGGACGAGACAAGGGCCTTGCACACGAACCACGCGCTCTCCTCGAGGCGGGGCTTGATGTTCGGCGCGTTCTCGATCACGAGGCGTGCCGCGAGCTCGCTCAGGGACGCCGCGTACGAGGAGTAGTACTCGTTCCTCAGGTTGCGCGCGAGGGCCCAGTCCTTGACGGCCGTGAGATTCGAGATGATGTCCCCGCAGCCTGCGGCGAGAAGGCGGAACGGGGACTCTGCGATGATTCCCGTGTCCATGATCACCGCGATCGGGGTGTGGGCTGCGAGGCTCACCTTCTCCCCGCCCTTCGTGATCGACGCGCGGGACGACACGACCCCGTCGTGGCTCGCCGCCGTCGGCACGCTCACGAACGGGATCCCGGTGTTGAAGGACGCGCACTTCGCCACATCGATGGATTTGCCGCCGCCCACACCGACCGCGAAGTCCAGGTCGTTCTTCCGGATCCGTTCCTCGGCGGAGCGGACCTCCTCCCACGTCGCGTCCGGGATCAGGAAGGACTGGACCTTGATCTTCCTCGACCCGAGCTGCGCGGCGACCGCGTCGCCCGCGATGTCCATCGTCACCTTGTCCGCGACGAGCAGCGCGCGACGCCCGAGCTTGAGGCTGTGGCACACCTCGCCGACCTGCTGCACCGCGTCGTGTCCGACGACAACGTTCCGCGGGAGCTCCATGATCTTGGATTTGGAGAAACTCTCCATGTCGACGGTCGTCAAAGAGCCGCCCCGGAGCCGCTCCATCGGGACCTCCGTACTTAAAGGTGCGGACCTCCCTCTTACTTGGTCTCACGGATGACGCCGACCGCGGAACCTTTATGACGGGCCCCCAGGATGGACGCGGCCCGATGCCCGTCGTGGCTTCCTCCGTCCTGATGGCCCTCGCGGCGTCAAAGGACCTCGCCCGGGGCGAAGCGGAGTTCCTTGCGGGGAACACCCTCTGCGACACGCGTCGCTATGCGGACGCGCTGCCTCACTACGACCGCGCGATCGAGATGGGGTACGAGGACCACGTCGTATGGAACAACAAGGGCGTCGCATTGGACAGCCTCGGCCGGCACGAGGAGGCAGTGGACGCGTACGAAGCGTGCCTCAAGCAGAAGCCGGACTACGAGATCGCGTGGTACAACCTTGGCAACGCCCTTGCGTACCTGGGGCAGTTCGAGCGGGCCGTGGAGTCGTACGACCGCGCGATCGAGATCCGCCCCGGCTACCCCGAGGCGATGACGGACAAGGCCCTTGCCCTGGCGCGTCTCGGACGGACGAAGGCCGCCCTCGCGATCTACGAGCAGCTGAACAAAACGGACGCGTCGAACGCGGAGGCCTGGTCGCGCAAGGGCCACCTTTGCGAGGAGCTGAACAAGTCGAGCGAGGCGGTGGAGGCGTTCAAGTCCGCGGTCGCGCTCAAGCCGGACGACGAGGCGGCGTGGCTCGGCCTCGCAGGATCCCTGTACTCCCTCGAGCGCTACGAGGAAGCGGTCGACGCGTACGACAAGGCGCTCGGCCGGAACCCCCTCAACGAGGAGGCCTGGAACAACAAGGGATTCACATTCTTCATGCTCGGAATCCACGACGAGGCCTTGCGCTGCTACGAGCGCGCCCTCGAGCTCAACCCACGGTACAAGCAGGCGTGGTACAACAAGGGCTACACCCTCCATGGGATCAACCGGCTCGAAGAGGCCGTGTCCGCGTACGAGCGCGCGACCGCACTCGACCAAAGCGACGAGGTCCTCTGGAACAACTTGGGGAACGCGCTGTACAACCTCGGCCGGTACGAGGAGTCGATTCCCTACTTCGAGAAGGCCATCGACGTCAACCCGACGTACGAGATCGCATGGAACAACATCGGCAATGCGCTGAACAAGATGGGCAAGCACGTAGAATCCGTGCCGTATCACGACAGGTCCCTCGGGATCAGGCCGGACTTCGACTATGCCCTCTATGCGAAAGGCCACGCGCTCGATCGGCTCGGGCGGCCTGAGGAGGGCCTCGAGCTAGTCAATCAGAGCCTCGAGCTGAATCCGAACTACGACCACGCGTGGATGGCGAAGGCCGAGGTCCTCCACCACCTCGATCGGCTCGAGGACGCGCGGGACGCGCTCAACAACGCCCTGATCCTGAATCCGGCGTACGACGAGGCCTGGGTCTTCCGGGGCAAGGTCCTCGAGGAGATCGGCAACCCCTTGGAGGCGGGCCGCTGCTTCGAGGAAGCCCTCCGATGCTTCGATGGCGCCCTCGAGATCGAACCGGACAACTCGGAAATCTGGCTCCTGAAGGGAAAGCTCCTTGAGGACCTCCATCGGGACGAGGAGGCCTTGCAGGCGTACGAGGCCGCCTCGGGGAAGGCCCGGGGACCGGACGCCCTCGTCCATCTATCGATGCTTCACCTGGAGCTCGGACACATCCTGGAGGCGTCCGCGGCCTCGTCCCGAGCCTGCGAAGGCTACCCGGGCCATGCGGCCGCCTGGCTCGCCGCCGGGACCGCACGCCGACGCCTCGGACGGGCGGACGAAGCCCTTCCCCTCCTCGAGCGAGCGGTGGGGCTCGGCGCTTCCGTCGACGGGTCGCTCGAGCTCGCGCGCACCCTCGCGGACCTCGGCCGGAGCGAGGAGGCGCTCGCCCGGCTCGACGGGATCGTGGATTCCGACGGATGGCATCTCCGTGCGGACCTGCTCGCCTCCTTGGGTCGCGGCGACGACGCCGTCGACGCATGCGACGAGGCGGCTCGACGGTCGGATTCTGCGAAGGATGTCGCCTTCCATCGTCGGGCGAAAATCCTCCTCGAGGCAGGGCGCGCCCGGGAGGCAATCCGGGCTCTCGAGGCGGCGATCGGCCTGAGTCCTCGGGATGACGTGTACTGGTGCGACGCCGCCGTCGCGTGGCAGCGACTCGGGCGGGACGATCGGGCGCGTCGGATGATCGAGCGGGCCCTCGACCTGAACCCGGGCTCGGAACGCGCGCGGCGGCTCCGCGGCGAATCGAACGAATAATTATCGAGATGACTCGATAGTAATCTGTCCCCGACAAGGGTTATCTTCCGGCGCGGCATCCTCCGCGGGTGTGTCCCTTCGCGTGCGACGTCGGACCCGCCTGCGCCGCAAGGACGTCGCCCATTGGCTCGGCATGCTCGCGCGGGACTTCGGGATGGACATCGCGCCAGGGGACACTCCCGTGGACGAGGCGGAGGCGGGAGACCTTCGGCTGCTGTTCCTCGGTCCGGATCCGATCGCGATCCTCCTAGAGGACCGAGTCGCACCGACCGTTCGGGGGCTCCTCGCGCATCCCGCGCGAGACCGGTTCGTGACGGTCGACATGGGGGCCGTTCCCTATCTGTACAACGGCGCGGACGTGATGGCGCCGGGGATCGTCGACGCGGACCCCCGGATTCAGCCCGGAGACATCGTGTGGATTCGAGACGAGAAGAACCGCCGGCCCCTCGCGGTGGGGAAGGCCCTCATGGACGGCGCGACGATGGCCCGGGAGGAGAGAGGGAAGGCCGCCGACACGATTCACCACGTCGGAGACGCTCTTTGGAACCTCGGCGAGGAAGAGGCGTAGGCCGGCTCTCAGGCCCAATATGGCTGCTTGATGTGCTTGTACGCGGACATCACGGCGGTCACGGCCTCGCCGCACCCCGTGACGATCCGCTTGTCCTTGCCCGGATAGGAGACGATGTCCCCGCATGCGAAGATGCCCGGCGCGGAGGTGGACATGTCCGCCTTCACTTTGATGAGCCGCTCTCCTTCGAGCTCGATGCCCCACCTCGGGAGGGGCGTGATCTTCGGCGCGAAGCCGATGTTCACGATCACGGAGTCCACGTCGAAGACGGTCTTCTGGAGGGTCCGGTTGTCATAGACGACAGCCTGGCGCACCCGCTCGCCCCCCTCGAGGCTCGTGACCTCCGCGTTGTACATCACCTGGATCGGGGACTTGAGGACCGCCTCGACGTTCTTCTCCATCGCGCGGAACTCGCCGCGCCGGTGAACGAGAATCACGTGCTTCGCGGTCGCCACGAGCTCCAACGCGATCTCGAGGGCGCTGTCTCCTCCCCCGACGACGAGGACCCTCTGGTCCTTGAACTCGTGGCGGTCACGGACGCGGTAGTCGACCCCGCGCCCCTCCAGCTCCAGCTCCCCCGGGATGTCGAGCCGCTTCGGCTCGAAGAGCCCCATCCCCATCGCAAGGATGACCGCGCGAGCATCGTAAGATCCTCCCGGCCTCGTCAAGACCCGGAAGCCGGATTTCATGCGTTCGATGTCGACGACCTCCTCTTGGACGATTCCGGAACCGCTCTCGCGGGCATGGAGGGTGAACAGGTCCCCGAGTTCGCCCCCCTCCGTTGCGATGTAGCTCGGGTAGTCGTAGACGGATTTCGTCGGGTAGAGCCAGGTGAGCTGCCCCCCGACCGCCTGGGCCTCGAGGATAAGTGTGCTCAGGGCGCGCGTCCGTGCGTAGATCCCCGCGGTGAGGCCCGCAGGCCCCCCGCCGACGATGATCACGTCGAAGGCCATGGCGAAGGCGGACAGAGGAGGCTCCTTCTTAAACGTTTTTGAGGGAGGGTGGACCCGCCATTGCGTGCGACGAAGGAACACAGCTATTATAAAGCTGAACCGATGATGCTCGGGCCTCCGTCGCCGACCCACTCCCGGGAGAATCTTCGGCCGCGATATCTTTAAATTCGTGGTCCAGAATGTGCACCGCGCAGAAGGGATATGGGATGGCGTTCATCAAGAAACCATTCAGGCGACACGCGGAAGCCGGCTCCGCCGCCGAGGCGGACGCATACATCGACCTGGGCGAACTGGAGTTCGAGGGCCAGGGCGGCTCCCTGGGAGAGCCGGTGGAACACCTGGTGAAGGTCGCAGAGATCTACCGCTTCGAGGACATCACGGATCTCGCGACGCACGTGTACAACGGGAACATCCTCCTAATCGACTACACGAGTCTCTCGAGCGACGATCTCGCGTTGAAGCGGATCACCGCGGAGCTCAAGGGGGCCGTTCGCGATTGCGGGGGCGACGTCGCCGTCGTGGGGAAGAACATGCTCCTGGCGACCCCCTCCGGGATCAAGATCGACCGGGCCAAGATCAAGGGCAACTTCTGAGGGCCCCTACGCCCGGCGGCCCCACCGGCGGGCCTCGCTAGCGTACGGGCGAACGGCGAACGTCTTGTCCGCGTACGAGAGGACGAAGTAGTCGCGCGAATGGTTCGCGTGCCGCATCTTCGCACACCGGAGCAGGAGCTCCACGCGGCCCGCGCCCGCTCCGCTGAACCGGAGCTCGAGGACTCCGTCCGCGATCTTCTCGACCCCCGCGTCCGCTGGCTCGACGCCGTCCGTCTCCAGGACAAGCAGAGTCGTGAGCCCAAGGGAGCGGAGGAACTCGATGAAATGGAACAGATCGCCCCGGGGATGGCTGAGCCGAGCGAGGTCCGTCAGCGCGTTCAGGGAGTCGATCACCACGAAGCCGATCGGGTCCCGTTCGCGACGGCGGACGAGGAAATCCCTCAGCACCTGGATCCAGTCGCGGAGATCTTCCGCCCCTGCGTGTTCGAGCCGGAGCCGGCCGATGTCCACGACGAAGTCCTCGGAGTCCCCGAGCCCGAGACGTCGCATCGTCTCGACGATCGACTCGCGCCCCTCCTCGACGGTCACGTACACCCCGCGAAGCCCCGCCGCTCGGTTCCGGACGAGCATGTGCAGAGAGAGGGACGTCTTCATCGCGCCCGTCGGACCCGCCAGGACGACGATGTGTCCGCGCGGGATCCCGCCACCGAGGGCGGCGTCAAGGCCGGCCACATGGGTGGACACGAGGGCGTTCGCGTGTTTCTGGCCGGACGCGAGCGCGCGCACCTGTTCCTGGAGCCGGCGCATCTCGTCTCGGAGGGACCGGAGCTGTTCCTCCACCTCGCCCGGGAGGCCCCCGGCCCCTACGTCGGCCTCGCCGGCCGCGGGCCCTTCGTCTCCTTGCACCATCGGGAACGGAATACGGTCTGCTGCGTCGTTAACTTTTTGGCGCGCGCGAAAACGGGAAGGTTGATAATCAGTCGAGCGCGGCGGCCGCGAACCATTAAATAGACGGTCCCAGCAATAGGAACCTCCGAGGCGACCCGTGGCGATCAAGACGAAGTCGGAGCGGGGTCCGGCGAACACGCTCACCGTGGACGACCTCACCCGCGCAATCAAGAACTCGATCGACCGCACGGGCATGAAGGAGGAGGAGGCCCGGGCGATGGCCACGCACGTCCTGAACTTCTTCGGCTACTCGGAACGGATCATCGACAACGTCCTCGAGCCCGAGGACCGTGACGCGTTCTACATGCTCGAGGATTCCGGCATCCTCACGACCGAGCGGGAGGAGACGACCCTCTACGACGGCCGGGAGTGGCGGATCCACTACTGGATGTTCCGCAAGGAGCGGATCGCGGAACTCGTCGAGGCGCAGAAGGCCAAGGAGGAAGCCGAGAAGACCTCCTCCGTCTACGACGACGTCCCGGAGGATTTCTGGGCCGCGCGAAAGGAGAAACCGGCCCCCGAGCCATAGGCTCAGCCGAATGCGATCTGCAGCACGCCACCGTATCGTCGGACGAGGTCCAGCGCGAGGGAATGCGGCAGGTACATGCGCCCGTCCCGGAACGGGAACGCTGCCCCGAAGCTTTCGAGGGTGCGCAAGACCTTTGCCGCGGGCCCGTCGCGCAGTGACGCGCTATCGTCGACGTCTCCGCTCACGAACAGGGTGATCGGCAGGCGCAAGGTCTCCGCCTCCTCCGAATCGAGGGCGCCCCGGACGCGGGTCAACACATCCCGGTCGAACGGGTGGGTCCCACCTTCCCGGGTCCGGCACGCGGGGGAGTCTTCCGCGAGGAGCGCGGCGAGCGATTTCTTCTCGGTCACCAGGCCCGCGTTGAGCCGGCCCAGCTCGAAGGCAACCCAGCGGTCCACACCTCCCGGGGACGTCACGATAGGTGACGAGGCCGTGCATGGCGAAATAGCCTTCCCTTCCGTGGGCCGCGAACTATATCCTGCCGGGGACCATCTCGACGTCCAGGTGGAGGGTCATGGCGTCGGGAGCCGTCTGTCCGAGGTGCGGATTCTCCAACCAGGCGGGATTCCAGTTTTGCACGAACTGCGGTTCTGCGCTGCCCGCGGCTCCCATGTCGCCCGCCGCTCCTTATCCCGGCGCGGTTCCGGTGCCTGCCTACGTCTATGGCCCGCCTCCCTGGGAGATGGAGCGTCGGAAACAGATCGACCGCACGAAGACGGGGATCTTGATCTTGCTCGTCGGGACGCTCATGGCCTGGATCCCGGTGACCTCAATCCCGTTGATCCAGGTTGTCGGATACCTCCTCCTCCTCATCGGTGCGATACTCGTGATCCTAGGCCGAAGGGCCTTCGGCCCCGCGCACTCCCGCCACGTGATTGTCTCTCTCGCCCTGTTCATCGGGGGGATCGTCGGGGGCTTCGTCATCGGCCTCTGGTTCTATCTCGCGCTCTTATCGATTTCCGCCACCACCCCGGCCGAGGTCGCGGCGACGGTCCGGTCCCTAGTCATTACGGTTCTCGTCGGAACACTCGTCATTACGGCGGTCTCTAGCGTTTCGTCCATCCTTCTCACGTACTCGCTGCAGAACCAAATCGGTCGGGTGCTGCTCTTCGCGGGCTATGGCGCGAACCTCGCGGTCGAGATCGCGGTCTTCGTCTTTGTCATCCCGGTCCTGGACGACCTGGTCGCATTGATCGCCGCCGGGGGCGTGGTGGATCCCGTGGCGGTGGTAAACCTCCAGAATCAGGCCGCCACCCTCGGGCTCTTGGCCGTGATTCCATCCGCAATCTACGCGGCGGCCAACTACATCGCCTGGTCCCGAATCAATCGAGGGGAGATTCCGGCCCTTCCGGGCGCTGGACCCCCGCTCTTCGGGGTGGCTCCTGGAGGCCCACCGGGCATGGGGCCTCCCCCTCCCGGCGGACAGGCTCCCCCCGTCCATCCGCAATGACGTGCGACGCTGGATCGTCCCGAGCCCGCAGGCTCACTTCTTGCGCGAGATCACGTGCCCGACGAAGAACTTCTCGCCGTCGTGGTTCAGAGCGACCGCGCTGTGGTCGTGGTTCATCCAGCGCATCTTGATCGTGCGCAGGCGCAGCTGGACCTCCGTGTCGCCGACCTCGACCTGGCGCAGGTGCAAAATCCCGTCGACGAGGAAGTCCTCCCCCCACTGGGTGAGGCGCGACGCCCCGAAGGGCGTCTCCGCGATTATGAACGTCGTGAGTCCGAGATCCTTCACGTTCGCGAGGAAGTGAAACATCTCGCGTCGCGGAGTCTTCATGTCCGACAGCGCGTACAGGGCCTCTAGGCTGTCCAGGGCGAGCATCCGATAGCCCGACGCGGAGACAGCCTCTCGGATGATCTCCATAAGGATCGTCATCCAGTCCTTCGACGCTTCCGCCCGGAACAGGGCCTTCCGCAGCTCGACCATGTCGAGCAGGTAGACCTTCGAATCGTGGAGGTCGTTCATCCCCATCCGTCCCGCGCCGGTACGGAGGCTCGTCGCGTCTTGTTCGAGGCTCACATAGAGCCCCTTCGTCCCGTGCGTCTTCGCGTTCTCGAGCATCATCCACAGGATGAGGGACGTCTTCATCGTGCCCGGGGTGCCGGCGACGAGGACCGTGCTGCCCTCGGGAATCCCGCCGCCGAGGGCCTTGTCGAGCCCGTCCACGTACGTGTGGACGAGGGGCACCTCGACCTGCATGTATCCCGACGACGGAACCCACATTATAAAGGAATGGCGTCTCCGTTATCGTCGAGGATATTCACCTCGACGGAGCCCGGGTTTCCCTGGGGAATCCTTTTGTAGCCCGACCCCGTTCGGGCGCGATTAGGGATGGGATGGCGAAGCGTGACGATGCGGCCCGCAAGCTGTTGCTCTGGCAACTCGAGGGCCAAGACGGCGTCGTGATGGAGGCGATGCTGCGCCACCCGGACATGGAGCTCGCGGACGCCGTCGAGATGGTCGAGAAGGAGCACCCGACGTTGGCCCCCCGAGGGGAGGGCGCGGAGGCTCCCATGCCTGATGCGGCCCGTCCGCGATCGAACACGGAGATCGACGCCCTCGGCCAGGAGTTCCAGACGTTCCGGCACCTCCTCACCCCGGGCGAGGCGAAGTCGATGGAGGTCGAGCTCCGGGAGCTCGCGAGGAATCCGGA
>Ga0209619_10003117_pt1 | contig 11942 bp, 9 predicted proteins | sample Rifsed16ft3_FD_184011 | JGI IMG/M metagenome (GOLD analysis project Ga0209619, IMG submission 184011) | Soil microbial communities from Rifle, Colorado, USA - sediment 16ft 3 (version 2) | ecosystem: Environmental > Terrestrial > Deep subsurface > Rock core/Sediment | place: Rifle, Colorado... | reverse complement strand
CATCCTTGGCTATATCGTGTGCCAGCCTGATTCTCTGTACGCAGAATGTGCATTTTTCCATTATGCCCCTTCCTCTTGCGGAGATGTCCGGATTGAGCATGAGATCCAGCGGTGACGCCCCTTTATGATCAAACCAGTTGAACCTTCTTACCTTATAAGGGCAGTTGTTTGCGCAGTACCTTGTTCCCACGCACCTGTTGTAGATCTGAGCATTAAGGCCTTCGGGATTATGGTATGTTGCAAAGACCGGGCATACACTTTCGCATGGAGCATAGCTGCACTGCTGGCAAAGCATTGGAATAAAATAAAGTCTGTCACTGCTATCAAAGAACGGTTCAATCCTGATCCAGGACATCTCCCTGCCTTCCAGATGCGCTTTTTCTCCCACAATTGGAATGTTGTTTTCAATATAGCATGCTGCCACGCAGGCAGAGCATCCTGTGCACAGGGTCAGGTCAATCGCCATTGCCCAGCGGTAATTCTTATGTTCTGGTTCAGGATAAAGACTTTTCTTTACTGTATCATGTTTTTTATTATGTTCAGGGTAAGGGATGATTCCCCGTCCTTCCGCATTAGTTGAACCAGATAATATTGGAATATATTTTCTGACGCCAGTTTTTGTAATTTTTATTCCTTCAATGATGGTTTTCATCTCTCCGGTCCTGCTGTCATATAAAGGGATAACACTCTCCAGCATATCAATCTGAATCATGGCGCATCTTTCATTTATTCCGCGCAGGACCTTTACCGGCAATTTTAAGTCCAGCCCATCTCCGGAAACAATAACTTCATCGCCATCCCTGATACCCAGTATTTCTGCTTTGCTTTCGGAAACTGCTATCCATCTGCTGTAAGTAATGGTTGAAACAGGATCAGGAACCTCGTATGAAAGGGGTAATCCCGCGGATCTCCCGTCATAGGTTCTTAAGGATGGCGCGATAATGAGCACTGATTCAGTTTTTACTTCAGGAAGTTTAAACGCTTTCAGCGAGGATAATACAGATTCATGGTTAAGAACAACGCTGGCGCCGGACTTTTTTCCCTTAAAAAATCCCTTTTCCAGAAGTTCTTTTACAAATTTCTTATCCCCTGTTTTATCCCATTCCTGCAAAAGATATTCATGATAGGTTAATCTTTTTTCATTTCCCTTCTGCTCCAGAATTTTAAGGAGTATATCCCCTGCGGATAGCGTGCCGTAGAGCGGTTCCATAACTGGCTGGATCAGGGAAATTATTCCCTTTCGCGGTTCTGCATCGCCCCATGACTCCAGGGCATGGGAAACTGGGAGTATAATATCGCACGCCTTAATCAGTCCTTCGGGTAGATCCGCTAATCCGATTGATAATTTTGCTTTTTTGATGTCAATTTCTGGCAGTCTCTGGCTTATTCCCGAAAGAAATATTACTCCCGCAGCGTTATTTCCCAGTTCCCTTGAAAATTTCTCAACATCAAGGAATGAGCCTACCGCGGAATAATTTTCTGCCTCTGAAAAGTCAATCGTGTTGCCAATCATTCCTGTTGCCCACTGAATCAATCCGCACACAAGGGCAGCGTCAAGCCCTGATGAATTGCCTGTTGATATGCCCCCGGTTATCATCAGTGGTCTTTTGGCTTTTTTCAGGCTTTTAACAACTTCTTCAATTTCATCTGTTTTCAGCCCTGTTTTCTCAGCAATAGTTCCAGCAGATGAAGACGGGAGCAATTTTGTTATTTCTGGCGAAAGACTATTTTTATAATGTTCTGAATTAACTATCTCGTGGAGCAGGTATATTAAAAGGTACAGTTCACTCCCTGGATTTATCACCAGCCTTCTGTTTGCTCTTATGCCGGTGAGAGAAATGTGGGGTTCAAGATGAATCCATTTAAGATGGTTCTGTTCCTTTGCTTTCGCAAACCGGAGGGAATACGAGACAGGGCTTACAAAGGTATCAATGATATCGGTTCCGATTGTCAGAAGGAAATCGGCATTCTCTATCCGGTACAATGGGATATCGTTGAAATTGAAAAGGATCTTGTTTGCTTTCCTGATTGCGGAATGGCTGTAGGCCTCAAATTCTGCCAGTCTTACGATCCCAAGATTTTTACAGAACCGGTCAATGAGCCTTGATAGGGACCCGGTGATCCTGCCAGAAAGGTAGAAATTCCTGCTCCCTGAAGAATCTGATTCTTTTAACGCCGCGGCTATCCTTGCAAATGCTTCATCCCATACGGTTTCTTCATGTTTCCCACCTTGTTTGCGGACCAGCGGTTTTTTAAGCCTGTCAGGATGATATAACCTTGTTAATGAAGCCTGGCCCCGCAGGCAGAGTCTGCCGTCATTGACTGGATGTCCGGGCAGTCCCTCTATCTTTACGGGAAAGTTCATTCGCTGGTTGTTGTAAACCTTATCCCTTACTTTTACAATCTGCCCGCAATTCGCTGGACATTCGGTACAGGTGGTCCGGTAGTAAAACGGCATGCCGGGAATCATTTCCTCCGGCGGGATAAGATAGGGAACGATTAGCCTTGATGGTTTTTCTGAACAGGCGGAGCCAGTTGCAGCAACTCCGCCAGTTATCCCCAGTAGTTTAAAAAATTCCCGTCTTTTCATACACTAATCTTGGCTCTCATCCGCTATTGACATAAAAATTTATCTCCTGCGCCTTATTTATGACATGTGTAGCAATCCAGCGGTGCATTTTTTGATCTGTGGCAGGAAACACACCATCCCATATTAAGGGAATAAACCTTTATAATTTTCTCCATTGTTTTTACATCACCATGACACACTGAGCAATCAATCCCCTTTAAAACATGTCTCTTGTGAGAGAAATATACATGATCCGGCATGAAGTAGATTTTTACCCATGGCACCGATTCTTTTCGTTCCCAGTAACCAAGGAGTTTTTTGATCTCCGGTTTTTCAGTTGCAATAAAAGCATGGCAGTCAATGCATTTCTGGACCGGCGGAACCTCAGCCCTCGGAGATTTGTCCGGATAAAGGTGGCAGAATGCGCAATCAATTCCAAGTTCGGACACGTGCTTTCTGTGGCTGAAGGCAATTGGTTGTTCATGGCCATTCTTATCCGTGTTCCAGTAGAATGCAAATGCAGAGACAATCAGCAGTAACAAAGCGAAGCAAAGCAATGATCCCGCTATTAAGAACAGTTTCAGATTTTTCAATTTCATAATGATTGTTTCATTTTACACTAAGATTTTAGAATTTGCATCTTGATTTTCTATTTTTTATTATATCGTTTTTCCGAATTCGCTTGACAATAAACACCTGACAAACTAAATTTATAAATTATAGATAGATAAAAAGGAGGTGTATTATGCAAAAGAGAATTTTATTGGTTGTGATAGTTTGCACTGCAATATTCATGGGGTGCCCAAAGAAGGCCGAGATTAAACCCGAGGAATCGGCAAAAGCCCCTGTACAGCAGGAAGAGCCAAAGGCAGTTCCTTCTCCTGCGATGCCTGCGGAGGCAATAACGCTTAAGAGCGTTAATTTTGATTTTGACAGCTCAAATATAAGATCAAAAGATGCGGAGATTTTGAAGGAAAACGCAAAAATGATCAAGGCAAACCAGGATGTTAAGGTGGTATTGGAAGGTAATTGTGACGAACGCGGAACAAATGAGTACAATATGGCGCTCGGTGAGCGAAGGGCAAATTCAGTAAAGGCATATCTTCTCACTCTCGGCATAGATGCTGGCAGATTGTCCTCGGTTTCTTACGGCGAAGAGAAGCCTGTATGCACAGAATCTGATGAATCCTGCTGGTGGAAGAACAGACGGGTTGATTTGATAATTTCCAAATAAATGTGGCAGGGGCACGCAGCAACGTGCCCTGTATTTTTTAATCCAATCTTTATTTTATTATTAAATAATGAAATTTAACGAAGGAATTTTATGGCTTGAGTGGGGGGATGAGGCATTCAAAAGGGCCGAATCAGAGGACAAACCCATAATTTTATCAATCTCAGCTGCATGGTGCCACTGGTGCCATGTGATGTATAACACAACCTATGCCGATCCCCGTATAATTGAAGAGATAAACCGCGAATACATTCCGGTTAGCGTTGATACCGACCACAGACCCGATATAAATGAAAGATACAACATGGGCGGATGGCCCTCAACAGTTTTCCTGACGTCCGGTGGGGATATACTTACCGGGGGGACATACCTACCTCCCGATCATATGCTGAACGCTCTCCAGTCGGTTGCCAGATTTTACCGCGAGGAAAGGCCCGGCATATATTTGGATATTCAGAAGAGAAAATCTGCAGAAAAGGCCACTGCTATGGGTATTGCGGAGGAAAAACCGGTAATTCAAGATATTGAGGAATTAATAAGATTTAATTTTGATAAAAAAATGGGTGGATTCGGAACAGAGCCTAAGTTTCCTCATATTGATGCGTTGCTATTTGCGCTCAGGCACGGGTTCATCCATGATGATCAGGAACTGATTGAAATTGCAGAAAAGACCCTGGATATTATTGGAAACTCTGCAATTTACGATAAGGTTGATGGCGGTTTTTTCCGGTATTCAACAACAAGGGACTGGTCGGTTCCTCATTATGAAAAGATGCTTGAAGATAATGCCGGCTTTCTCCGGCTTTACACAGAAGCATTCCAGGCAATTGGAAAAGAAGCATATAAAAAGAAAACCGAAGATATAATAAGATACCTGATGGATACGCTGTATGATTCTGAAAAAGCATGCTTCTGCGGGAGCCAGGATGCAGATGAAGATTATTATTCAAAGAATCTTTCCGCAAGAAAGGAAATGCCGTCTCCAAGCATTGATAAGACTATTTATACAAACTGGAATGCTGAGGTTGCAGAGTCATTAATGTATGCAGGGGCTGTATTTGAAAGATCTGATCTTATAAACACTGGTATGGGCGTACTTCAAAACCTGATGGAAATTTCTTTTGATAGCGAGGGGAATATATATCACTATTTTACTGACGACAAACACCTTAATGGCCTGCTGGTGGATTATATCGGCGTGATCAGGGCTTCTCTTGTTGCTGCGTCAATCAACGGGGAAAAATACCTTGTTGACCGGGCAAGCCGGATGGTTGATTCAGTTGCAAGAACCCTGTGGGATAAGGATGAGGGTGGATTTTACGATATACCTGACAGCATTGGAAATAATGGCGAACTTAATAAAAGATTAAAGCCGTTTCTTAGCAACTCAAAAATGGCTCAAGCGCTGTGCAGTCTTTTTTTTGTAACCGCAGATGAAAGTTTAAGGAAAAAGGCCGAAGCGATACTTAATAATTACGCAGAGAGTTACAGAAACTACAATATATCAGCATCTGTCTATGCTCAGGCATTTGCCATGGCAAAGACCCCGCCTGTTATTTTTACCGTTGCAGGCTCAATTGACGAACCAGAAACAAAGAATTTGTTAAGGGAGGCGTTTCGTTTTTATTATCCGGGAAAGGCAGTGGTTTTTCTTGATAAGGAGAAGGATGCCGGGGTTATACGGGAACGGGGCATTTCAGCTGGCAATATGCCTGTTCTGCTGCCGTGCGAGGCCACAATATGTTTTTCTCCTGTGAGGAAGGCGGATGATTTCAGAAATCTGCTTCGTGAATTGAAGGGATAGCGCTCGGGAGCAGCGTAATTTTCTTTTCGCTTGTAATTGCGGTCCCGAGGGCGCCAAATCCCTCGCCAAATTAAAAAAAAGTTTTAATATGTTTTTTAAATGTTTTTAAATGTGTTACACTCTAAATCTGAATTTATGCAAAACAATAGATTTCTAAATGCGTGTCTGAAAAAACCAGTAGATTGCACTCCTGTCTGGATTATGCGTCAGGCCGGAAGGTATCTTAAAGAGTACATGGCGATCCGGGAAAAGATGCCTTTTATTGAAATGTGCAAGACCCCGGATATTGCTGCGGAGGTTACCCTGCAGCCGCTCAGAATTATCAATCTTGATGCTGCCATTATATTCGCGGATATCCTGCTTCCCTTGGAGAAGATGGGGATAGGCTTTGAGTTTTCAAAGGAAGAGGGTCCGGTGATATACGACCCCATAAGGACTGAGCGGCAGATAAACAAATTGCGGGTTATAGAACCAGAAGAGGATGTCCGATATGTTCTTGAGGCGATAAGGCTTGTAAGAAAGGAGTTAGGGAATAAAGTCCCGCTGATTGGTTTTTCAGGAGCGCCATTTACCCTTGCTAGTTATGTAATAGAGGGCGGGCATTCGCAAAATTACCTTCTTACAAAAAAAATGATGATCCCCGAGCCGGCGCTATGGCGGAAACTAATGGACAGGCTTTCAGCGGTTGTAATAAAATATCTTCTTGCCCAAATTGCTGCGGGTGCACAGGTTGTGCAGATATTTGATTCATGGGTGGGGTGCCTGAGCCCGGTGGATTATAGCAACTTTGTGCTGCCGTATATGAAAAAGATAATGAGGGCCCTTAAAAAGGGAAGGGTGCCCGTCATCAATTTCGCAACGGATACATCCGGGGTGCTGGGGCTGATGCGTGAGGCAGGCGGTGATGTGATTGGCGTTGACTGGAGGATAGATCTGGATGCGGCCTGGAAAAGGCTTGGATACACAGTGGGAATCCAGGGTAACCTTGATCCAGCGATCCTGTTTGCGAAGCCAGAGGCTATTAAAAAACGTGTCAGGGATATACTGAAAAAGGCAAATGGCAGACGGGGGCATATATTTAATCTTGGGCATGGTGTATTTCCGGGAACGCCCGTTGATAATGTGAAGGCGCTCGTGGATATGGTGCACAGCCTGAGCGCCCGGTAGATGAAAAGATCTATTTCCAGGTGCGCCCTTCTCCTTGGATTCGGGTCTCCTTCCGCAGTTGAAGATATTGAGGCATTTTTAAAAAAGGTCACCGGAAAAGAATCTATTCCTCCGGAATACGTGAATCCGGTAGTTTCAAGATACAAAGCCATCGGAGGCAGATCCCCGTTTATTGATATAGCATTGAAACAGGCGGAGTTGCTGCAGAATGAACTGACGCCCGACGGCACCCTCGTGATGCTGGGGCTTAGGTATTCTAATCCGACGATTCAGGACGCGGTCAGAAGAATTTTAGCGGAAAAAATAGACGAGGTAATAGGGATGCCACTTACACCTCACTATTCAGCCATGAGCACCGGAGAATATTTCAAGGCTCTGTCCGGCGAATTAAAGGAATACGGCAATATAACTTTAAGATTGATTGACTCCTGGTATAGCAACAGAAAGTATATTGGATTGCTTTCAAAAAGAATCCAGGAGGGTATTGCCGGATTTGGCAGAGTGGCTATGTCCTCTGTCTGCGTGCTTTTTACAGCGCACAGCCTCCCCCTTGACCGAATGCCCGGCAACGATCCTTATGTGGAGCAATTAAAATCTACGATAAATTCAGTTGTTAATGTTATGGGCGATCTGCGCTCGGTTCTGGCATTTCAGAGCAGGAGACCGGGCAGGGACAAGTGGCTTGAACCGGAAGCGCTGAAGTCTGTGGACGATCTGGCATCAAAGGGTATCAAAAATATACTGGTTGTGCCGCTGAGTTTTGTCTCTGACCATCTTGAGACGCTTTATGATATTGACATTCAATTAAAGAATCATGCGGAGGCAAAAGGCATTAAACTGATTAGAGCGCAATCATTTAATACCGACCCTGAATTTATTGATGTCCTTGCGGATATTATACATTCCGCCGGAATAGGACATGTTTTGTCCGGTAAAAGGTGAATGATGAAAAAAGTTTGCATAATAGGCGGAGGAATATCAGGACTCACTGTTGCGTACAGGTTAAGGAAATACTATGGAGAAGCCTGTGAGGTTGTGCTGATAGAGAAGGAGAACAGATTAGGGGGGACGATCCGCACGGAGAGAGATTCAGGATTTACCATTGAGGGCGGACCTGACTGTTTTATAACGGAGAAGCCCTGGGCAAGGGAGTTCTGCTCGGAGCTTAACCTGGCTGACAGATTGACAGGGACAATTCCTGAACACAAAAAGACATTTATTCTCTGGCAAAGCAGGTTGCATCAGATCCCGGAAGGCTTGATACTGATGATTCCTACGAGGTTTATTTCTCTCCTGACAACCGGGCTCTTTTCTATTACAGGAAAACTGCGGATGGGAATGGAGTTCCTTATACCGAAAAAAAAGACGGACGAAGACGAAAGCCTTGCCGGTTTTGTCAGGAGAAGGTTTGGTGAAGAGGCGCTGGAAAGGATTGCTGAACCGCTGGTTGCCGGTGTTCATGCGGGTGATCCTGATAATATGAGCGTGAAGAGCAGTTTTCCGCGTTTTATTGATATGGAGAGGAAATACCGCAGTTTGATTCTCGGAATGCTTAAGATGAGACGGTATGCGAGCAAGCGCTCGTCCGGTAATTCCGGAGATGCCAGCATGTTCATGACCCTTAAAAACGGACTTTCTGAACTAATAGAGACGCTTGCTGAGTTAATCGGACCTGAAAGAATCCTGATTGACAATGAGGTGGTTAAAATCCAAAGGACGGACAAGGAATTCAGGGTTTTATTGAACAACAGCTCAGAAATTCCCTGCACTGCCGTAGTTTTTGCCATCCCGTCTTATTCTGCCGGAAAACTGCTTACCGGTTTAAATCCTGAACTTCCTGTGCTGCTTAATAAGATTCCATTTGTATCCACTGCTACGGTTACACTTGTTTACGATAAAAAGGGGTTCAATCATGATCTTGATGGGTATGGCTTTGTAATTCCGAAGAAGGAAAATCGCAGGATAATGGCTGTAACATGGACATCCAGCAAGTTTCCTTGCAGGGTGCCTGAGGGTTATGTAATGCTGAGAAGCTTTGTCGGAGGGGCAAACAATCAGGAAATGGTTTCGCTGAGCGATGAAGAACTTCTGAGGGTTGTGCACGATGAACTCAAGGTAATTATGGGGATACGTTCAACCCCGCATCTCACCAGGATCTACCGGTGGTTCAAGGCAATGCCACAGTACACCATCGGGCACGAGGCAAGACTGCAGTTGATTGACAGGGAAATGGAAAAACTGCCTGGAATATTTCTTGCAGGCAGTTCATACAGGGGGATCGGGATCAGCGATTGTGTTAAAAATGCCACCGAGACAGCGGATCGGGTGAAAAATTACATCGCTAAAATACCTTAAATTATTCGGCTGATAGCCAGATTAACTGTTCTTAATCTTTCTTCCTGAAACCCATGCTTTTCCAGTCTTAAAAAACTCCTGTTTCCAGATTGGCAAATATACCTTGATTTGCTCAATTGCATACCTGCACGCTTCAAAGGCTTCTTTTCTGTGCGGGGCACCTGAGGCAATAGCTACGCTTATTTCCCCCACCTTCAACCTGCCCACCCTGTGGACAATGCTTACCCTTTTTGTTTTCCATTTTTTCCTGGTTTCGTCAGCAATTTCTCTCAGTCTTTTCTCGGACATTTTTTTGTATGATTCATAGTGGATTTCCCTGACCCTTTTCCCCTCGTTTGCGTTCCGCACTGTGCCGAGAAATAACACTACAGCGCCGCATTCATTGCCTGTGGCATCTCTGATTACCGCATTTACATCTATTGGTCCTTCAATTATCTTTATCATAATCCACCACTAACCGGCGGCAAAAACGCAATCTCATCGCCATCGCTGAGTCTTGCATCTTTATTTGTGACCTCGCCATTTACTGCAACAGCCACACCCCTGTCAATCTTCATTTTGTTCCAGAACCTCTCTGAAAGATATTTTTTAAGATCCGTTAATCTTGTTCCATTGTCCATATCAATTGTTAATGAATCAACTCCAGCTTTTTCTCTTAATACTGCAAAAAATTTAACCTTTATTTTCATTTAATTGTATTATATTATTTGTTGTTAAATTCTGCAAAGAAATGGGTGAGTTTTATTTGACACTATGCTTGCCCGCCTGTTATCCTAAAATAAGGCTATGATTAGAGGACAGAAATTCAAAATAATAAAAAAGAGAATGCTCAATCCTCAGACGGGAATTTTTGTTATATCCGCACCCTATATAGCGAAGAAGCATAACCCGGGTCATTTCATCATACTGAGGGTCAATGAAACAGGAGAACGGATACCACTTACTATCGCGGATTCTGACCCGGAACAGGGCACAATTACGATCGTTGTCCAGGGTATAGGCAAGACCACCACAATGCTTAATTCCCTGCAGGCAGGCGAGGATATCCTTGATATTGTCGGCCCTCTTGGGAACTCTACGCATATAGAAAATTACGGCACTGTGCTTATCATTGGCGGTGGTGTGGGGACCGCAGAAGCATATCCGATTGCAAAGGGAATGAAGGCTGCCGGCAATAAGGTTATAGGAATTATTGGCGCCCGGACTCAGGATCTCGTAATATTTGAAGAAGAGATGGCAAATGTATGCGATGAGATTTTTATTACTACTGACGATGGATCATACGGACATAAGGGGTTTGTTTCCGATATTCTTAAAGATATGATTCAGAAAAAGACAAAAATAGACCTTGTTGTCGCTGTTGGTCCCGTTCCCATGATGAAGGTGGTTTGTGGCATTACAAAAGAAGTAAATATCCATACGCTTGTGAGCCTCAATCCCATTATGATGGATGGCACGGGTATGTGCGGCGGATGCAGGGTTACTGTTGGTTCAGAAGGAAAATTTGTCTGCGTTGATGGCCCTGAGTTTGACGGGCATAAGGTTGATTTTGATCTCCTTGTCAAGAGACAAAGAATGTATGTCAATGAGGAAAAGCGTTCACTGAATGTTTTTAAAGAACATAAGTGCAAGGTGTCGCCGTGAAGGTAGATAAAACAAAGATAAAAGAAATTATAAAAACAATGAAGATTCCCCGGGAGACGGAACTTAAGATCGAGCGCGATAAAGATTACCGGAAGGATCTTGCTTCAAAAATGTCCGCTCAAAACAGAAATAAGATTCCAAGGCTTCGTATGCCGCAGCAGGAGCCTGAAGATAGGCGTACCAATTTTAACGAGGTTAATTACGGTATTACCCCGGATATTGCCCAGCAGGAAGCAAGACGTTGCCTTGACTGCAAAAAGCCATACTGTGTTGCTGGCTGTCCTGTGGGGATTGATATTCCGAGTTTTATAAAACTAATAGATAAGGGTGATTTTCTGGCTGCTGCGCAGAAACTGAGGGAAACCAATGCTTTGCCCGCAATATGCGGCAGGGTCTGTCCGCAGGAGGAACAGTGCGAGATGGTCTGCACTACGGGTTTGAGCACTGGTTCGCCTGTTGCTATAGGACATTTGGAGAGATTCGCTGCTGATTTTGAGAGAAACGCAGGTAATATATTAATTCCTTCGCTGCCTGCGCCGACAGGAAAAAAGATTGGTGTTATTGGCGCCGGACCAGCAGGGCTTACAGCCGCTGGTTCTTTGGCATTGATGGGACACTCAGTTGCTATTTTTGAGGCACTCCATATGCCGGGCGGGGTTCTTGCTTACGGGATACCGGAGTTCAGATTGCCCAAAAGTGTTCTTGCCGCTGAGGTTGAATATGTCATGAATCTGGGCGTGGAGATAGTTACAAATTTTATTGTTGGCAAAACCGCTACGCTTGATGACCTCAGGGCTGAGGGCTATGAAGCCTTCTTCGTTGGAACCGGTGCAGGGCTTCCCATCTTTATGAATGTTGAGGGCGAGAATCTTAACGGGATTATGTCGTCTAATGAATATCTTACCAGGGTCAATCTGATGAAGGCATATCTCTTTCCGGAGTACGATACGCCGATCAGCGCAGGCAGAAATGTTGCTGTGATTGGCGGTGGCAATACTGCTATGGATGCGGTGAGAACTGCCAAACGGCTTGGGGCTGAACGCTCAATGATAGTTTACAGGCGCTCCCGTGAGGAGATGCCTGCAAGGGAGGAAGAGATCGCCCATGCAGAGGAGGAGGGGATTGAATTCCTGCTCCTTACGCTGCCAAAGCGGTTCATTGCCGATGAAAAC
>Ga0209619_10003116_pt1 | contig 11943 bp, 13 predicted proteins | sample Rifsed16ft3_FD_184011 | JGI IMG/M metagenome (GOLD analysis project Ga0209619, IMG submission 184011) | Soil microbial communities from Rifle, Colorado, USA - sediment 16ft 3 (version 2) | ecosystem: Environmental > Terrestrial > Deep subsurface > Rock core/Sediment | place: Rifle, Colorado... | reverse complement strand
GCGATCAACGGTATAGCGTGACCAGGGTTTGGGCGAATCGCCAAAGCCAAGCGGGTCCACCAGCAGGATACGATAATTCTTTTCGAGCGCGCCCAACCGCCCCTGCCAATAGCGCGTCGTCCCGCTCAGGCCGGGGATGAAGACCAGCGTTGCGCCATCCACGCCGATTTGAATAAAGTGAAGGGAAGTCGATTTCGTTTTCATAATTTACTTTGTGCTTTGGGTCAGCATGCTTTGATGATACGCTCTTAAGCTTCTCCACACCAGCGCTAGTTAGCCAATCCCGATACAAGCAAAATTGCGCATCAAAAATTAATTGGCCCACCAATCGCGAACCACTTATGTGTAATATGATCTGACGTTAGGCTTTTGCCTTGATCCCTTCCAGGATGTGGCCCAGATTCGAAAGTCAGCACATTTCCTCTGCGGTATGAGTCAGAAAAGAATATCGTTTCATCTTTTTCTCTCCTCAATTTCTAAAATCGAATATTTCGCTTACCTTAAAAGTTGCCACTTTGCGATGGATGTAGCGCGCGGCGCAAATTATCCACACGGAACTTATGTGCATGCTTCTCGCACACTGTATGGTTTGCATAACCGGGTTATTTGAGGCTCGAAATCACCCTTTCCAGCTTTGTCTTCGCTTCGACGGCAACTGCTTTCACAGCCGGGTCTTCTTGTAAGACACCAAGCATTTGTATCGGGTCGACGGCGGTGACGATAATCTCATTGCCCGCCTCCTGAACAGTGACATTGCATGGCAGGAGCAATCCCACATCCGGATTGGCCGAGAGGGCGCGGTGAGCCAGCGTTGGGTTGCACGCACCGAGGATCACGTAGCGGCGAAAGTCAACGTTTATTTTGTCCTTCAGCGTGGTTTTTACGTCAATCTGCGTCAACACGCCAAAGCCTTCTGTCTTGAGCGCGTCTATGGTTTTTTGAATGGCCTGCTCGAAAGACGTTTTCAGTGTAACGCGAATACCAATGTCGGTTGTCATCGTAATATTTCCTTTATTTATTCGGAACCTTAATTTCTGGCTTTGATGCCCTCAAGCTTCGTGTTCTTCAACATCAAAGCGTTGACCGCCACGAGCAGGGACGAACCAGACATGGAGATGGCTGCAATCTCCGGACGCAAGATCAACCCAAAAGCTGGATAGAATAAACCGGCCGCGATAGGGAAAGCGATGGTGTTATAGCCCGCTGCCCACCACAGGTTCTGGTGCATCTTTCGCAGGGTTGCGCGGCTCAATGTGATCGCGCCGATCACGTCGAACGGATCAGATTTCATCAGCACAACGTCGGCGGTTTCCATCGCCACGTCGGTGCCCGCGCCGATGGCGATGCCCACATCAGCTTGCGCCAGGGCAGGTGCGTCGTTGATGCCGTCACCGACCATGGCGACCAGCTTGCCTTGCGACTGTAATTCCTTCACCTTGTCGGCTTTCTGCCCCGGCAGGACTTCCGCGAAAACGGTTGTGATTCCCAGTTCGCTCGCGATGCGTTCGGCGGTGGCGCGGTTGTCGCCGGTCAGCATGGCGACCTGCACGCCCATCTTCGTCAGTTTTTCGACGGCGAGTTTGGCGTTGAGCCGAACCGCGTCTGCAATCGCAATCATACCTGCGAACTTGCCGTCCGCCGCGGCGTAGACTACTGTGCGTCCCGCGCCTTCAAGCGCCGCGCCGCGCTCTTCGTATCCATCCATGGTGATATTGTTGTCGCGCATGAGTTTGCGATTGCCCACAAGCAGAGTCTTGCCTGCCACTTTCGCTTTCATGCCGTGACCGGGGATGGCATCGAAGCCAGTTGCATCTTCGAGTTTTTCTTTTTGCGCTTTGGCTTTATCCACAATCGCCTGCGCCAACGGATGCTCGGATGATTGTTCGGCGGAGGCAACGAGCCGCAAAAGTTCATTCTCTGTCAACGGATTGCCCACCGCCACAATCTCGACGACTTGCGGTTTGCCCTCGGTGAGCGTGCCGGTCTTGTCGAAAATGATGGCTTGCAGTTTGGCGGCCTGTTCGAGCGCGGTCGCGTTTTTATACAGGATTCCATTCTGCGCGCCAAGCCCGGTGCCGACCATAACCGCCGTCGGCGTGGCGAGACCGAGCGCATCCGGGCAGGCGATAACGACAACAGTGATCGCCAGCGTCAACGCCCAGACGGTAGGACTCATCTCCGCTGGCACATACTCGCCACCGAAGAAATACCAGCCGAAGAGTGTCGCCAACCCGAAGATGATGGCGGCGGCCACCAGCCATTGCGCGGCCCGGTCAGCAAGGCGCTGTGACGGGGCTTTGGAGTTCTGCGCCATTTGCACCAATTTGACGATCTGCGCCAGCGCGGTGTCCGCGCCGATTTTCGTTGCGCGAAATTTGAATGTGCCGGTCTTGTTGATGGTCGCGCCTGCAACAGCGGAGCCAACTTCTTTCTTGACTGGCAAACTTTCACCGGTCAGCATGGATTCGTCCACGCGCGACCCGCCCTCAATCACCAAGCCGTCCACTGGGATCTTGTCGCCGGGTCGGATGAGGACGATGTCGTCCAGCAACACGTCCGAGGTCGCGATTTCGACCGGTTCGCCGTTCCGAATGACGGTGGCCCTTGGGGGGGCGAGATTCATTAGAGCCTGGATTGCCTGCGATGCTCCAGAGCGGGCGCGCATTTCCATCCAATGGCCGAAGAGCACGAAGGTCAGTAAGAGAATGGCAGCTTCGTAGAAAACCTCACCTTGAAAGATGAATGTAGCGGCGACGCTAAAGAGGTAACCTGCTAGCACTGAGAGTGTGACCAAAACAGCCATGTTCAGCACGCGGTTCTGTAGGCCGCGCCACGCACCGATGAAAAACACCCAGCCGCCATACAGCACAGCTGGCGTGGCAAGCAGGAACGAGATCACTTCATTGGACAAGCCGAATGGTAACGGCAGTTGGATCTTGAAATATTGAGTGAAGAGTGGCGAATAGAGAAAGACCGGAATGGCAAGCAGGAACGTGACATAGAAGCGATTACGCATGTCGCGCACCATGCCTTCCATGTTCATCCCTCCGCCGTGACCCATCTCGTGCGCCATGCCTTCCATCTCACCTGCGGCCACACGTCCACCGGGCGCAAGTGCCGGTGTCTCGTGCCCGGCATGTTCGCCCGCTTTCGTGGTGGGCATGGGCATTGTATGACCTGCATGTGCGCCCATATCATGCCCCGCGTGTTCATCTGGTTTGGCGGCAGGCATTATATGTCCCGCGTGCTCCATGCTTGCGGCAGGCGGATCGCCGGGCTTGGCGATATTCTCCGGCGCGGCTTCACCCGCGCATCCATATCCGCAATCGGCAACACATTGCTTGATTTCAGCCAGGGTTACAGAATCGTCGTGGTAGACTGTGGCTGTGCCGGTCATAAAGTTCGTTTCCACTTTGTGGATGCCGGGATGCCTGCACATCTTCTTCTCGACCCCGGCGGAAGCAAGCGGTGTTTCAATGCCTGCGAGATGGATGACTGTTGTTTTCATGTCTTCTCCTTTTTCTACGGATAAAGCAAAACCAACGGTTTACGTGATTCTATAACCGCTTGTGCAAATCTGCCAACTGCGTTGAGTTCTTCGCTGTTTAGCGCGCCAGAAACTCGCGCACCAGGCCGAGTGCCGCGTCAGTCTTGGCGATGGACGCCGCGCCATCCTTCTCAATGCCGGTCAACGCACGGATAGCGTCAATGGTCTCCGGGACAACGATGGCTTGGTTGTAGACCTGATAATTGTAGAACAACTCGCTCCCAACGACAGTCAGGCCATCTTCCCATAAACCTACTTCCCACATATCGCCGCGCGGGCGGCCCAGGTCAGCCATCATCTCCAGTGTGCTATTGAGGGCAACTATGCCATCAGACATTCGCAAAAACGCGATGCGCGGGGCGGCGCGGAATGCGGCCAGCACTTCCTCTTTGCTGGAGGGCCGGGTCAGTTCCACGCTCCAGGCATGGAGATGACTCGTGGTATGTGCGGCCACCACCGCAATCGTCACCACATCGAGATCGGGCATAACCGTTTGGGCGTCTGGGCCTTGATGCGATGGGATGTTCTTTTCCGGGACAACCGTGTTCATCACACCGCCATGGTCGGATTCCCACGGATCGGTCGCACGGCGGATGAGCACCCCGCGCGCCTTCTTCAGCAGCCCGGCGTTCTTAAGTGCGCCCAACGTGCGGACGATGCTGGTGGTGTTGCACGAAACCACACGAGTCGAGTCGCGGCCAATGGCGGTTTCGTAGTTGGCCTGCGCCACAAACGAGTGGCCGGTGAGACTGTGTTTCTCGGCGCCCTGAAAGATAGATTTGACTCCGACGGCCTTGTACTTCTCGAAGTTGGCCGAGGCCACTTTCTTGGGCGTCGCGTCGGCGACCACATCGATCTTGCCCAATGCGTCATCCAAATTCCCAGCTAGCGGAATGCCGCCGGCGCGCATTTGCGCAGACGACTCGGCGCTGGATGCGAAGATCGGGTAACCTTTTTCGACAGCGACCATGATACGCCAGTCGCTGACCACATCGGCCACGCCGACCAGTTCCATATCATCCTGCACGGCCACTGCGTCGGCAATGCGCTTGCCAATAACGCCGTAGCCATTAACCAACACGCGAACTTTTTGATTTGACTTTGACATTTAAACCTCCGGACTATTAATTATAAGTGGAAGAGTACTCAGAGTTACAATTTCACAAGCTCCGCTTGATTCTGGCAGACGGGTTTTGCGTTGCCGCAATCAGGCTGTCCGACCGATGCGTCTGCGCACCGGTCGGCTTGCCGGCGCGTTCGCGTTCATAGCCAACCAGCGCGCCGAGCACGACGGCTGTCAACAAACGCAGGAACATCTCCGCATCGAGCGAGAGCGGAATTGAGTTCATCGTACTTTCACATTTTCTCTAAGTGTAATGATGATGAGGCAACCGCGTTAATTTTTTTGCCTTCTCTCCCAGTTCGGGCCTGGCATATAGCTTCAGATTGTGTTCGAATTCCGTCTGGCATCGTGGGCAGCAAAGGAAGTAATTCACACCTTCATACTCGATGACGATATGAGCTTTTCCGCGTTGAAGACGCTTGCCGCATACAGGGTCTTTGAATAACATGTTAAGGAACCTCCTCTAGTGGCAACCACCGGAGTGTCCGGCATGTTCGTTCTTTTTCGCTTCAGCAGGGTTCGATTCCGCGCCGGATTGGTTTCCAGCATGACTGCCATGTCCGGCATGGCCGCCGTGCATAAAGAAATGGCCGCCGAACACGAAGGCAAGCAGGCCATAATAGGCGACTGTGTTGACTGCCACGTTGAAGACGAAAATAGCAATCAGCGCGATCACCAGTCCGATCCCGAGGAACCAGACAATGGGTGGGATGCGAACGGGGCGATCCGTTACAGAGGGATGAGATTCCATAGTTACTCCTTTGAAAGCAATGTACTTTCAAGAATGAGTCTAAAGGATCTGCGGATAGAGCGTGAGAGGCGTTTAGCCTATTTCCTCATGCGCCGTTTTGCTGATGGCTTCCTTATCGTCTGAATGTGTTGAGCTGGTTCCCCATTTTATGAATACGCAAGATTGCCTATTGAACTGAACGCCTTTTGGCGCTTGTGAGCAAGAGCACAAGACCTCATAATCAGCGAGGATGAGGCGCATTCTTCCCACTCTGCTGGTAGGAATAGGGATCTTGTTGCTCGTGGGGCCGACAGGCTGGTTGTATTTCAGCAGCCTGGTCAACCATCCCGCGGCCGTTCCTTTACCAGACCAGATCGCTGGTCTGCAAATGACCGATTACACAACTGGCGCTCAAGCCGCGGCCCAGTTTGAAGACCTGCACAATAAACAATTTCCGCTGACTTCAGGGGCGATTGGCATCTACGGAGATCACGAGATCACTTTATGGGCGGCTGGGGCCCCTCTGAACTTCATGGCCACTCGCATGGTGGATGCAATGCAAGAGAAAATTGCAAACGGAAACTCTCCATTTACACCCCTAGAACAATTCACTCAGGGTTCTCGCACAATCTATGTTTTGGAAGGAATGGGGCAGATACATTACTATTTCCAATCCAAAAATCTAATCATCTGGCTGGCGGCTGATCCATCGACCGCCGATGAAGCACTTGAACAAATCCTGGAGGCTTACCCATGAAAAAATCACACATGTGGATCATGATCTTATGCTGTTTGATTCCGATAGTTGGACTTGCAGCGGTATTTCTCTTCAAAATCCCTTTGAGCAACGTTCTCCTGTACGGCATGATTCTGCTCTGCCCGCTTTCCCACATCCTGATGATGAAATACATGGGGCATGACCATTCTTCGCCGGAGCGGAATTCTCAGCATCATGCAAATTCTCCAATCCCTCCTTCTCACAAGAGAAGTAATCGATGACTCAGCAGCCAATAAATGAACAAGAAGTGCCGTCATCGCCGACTGCGAAGAGCAAAAAGATCGGCCTCATCATAGCCTTTGCGGTCATTCTGGCACTCCTGGGCCTATTAGCCTGGGGATTAGGAAAAGTCCAGGCTGGTCCGCGCGAAAGTGGAATGGCACCTGACTTCACCATCACAGGATTTGACGGCCGTACTGTAACACTAAGCGAACTGCGAGGCCAGGTGGTCATTGTCAACTTTTGGGCTTCGTGGTGTCCACCGTGCCGCGAAGAAGCCGCCTATCTCGAAGAGACCTGGCGAAAGTATGAAGGCAAGGGTGTCGTTTTCATCGGTGTCGACTGGGTGGATACCGAAAAAGAGGCGCTTGCCTACATTGATGAATTTGACATCACTTATCTCAACGGTCCGGACATTGGGACGCGCGCCGCGCAAGCATATAACATCCAGGGCGTTCCAGAGACATTCTTTGTCGCCAAGAATGGTGAACTGCGCGGTGTCCACATTGGTCCTCTGGCATCCCCTCAACTGGATGAAAAGATCGAAAAATTACTGGCAGAACAATATCCATAGAACTCGGAGTACTCCATGCTTGCCGAAATTGGTTTGATTTCCCTTACCATCGCCTTCATCTTCAGTCTTTACGCTACCTTCGCATCAGTCTATGGTGGCTGGCGTGGACGCCTTCTCTGGGTCGAGAGCGCTCGCAATGCAGCCCTGCTGGTCGTTCCCCTGCTGACGATTCCCGTCATCGTGATTGTATATTCGCTCTACACGTTTGATTTCTCGCTCGCATATGTTTACGATGTTTCAAGCCGTGCGATGTCCCCTTTCCTGCGCGTGGCCGCGCTGTGGGGTGGACAACAAGGCTCGGTGCTTTTCTGGGCCTGGCTGATGGCCGCATTCGTTGGGATTGTTTTGTTGCGCAAATGGGACCGAGATCGCGAACTAATGCCTTACGTTATCTTTGTTTCCATGCTTACCACAACCTTTTTTGTAGGGGTCGTGCTCTTCATCACCAATCCATTCATGCGCCTCTGGCACATCGAGGGCGCGGCTGAACTGACGCAGGCGCTCTTCCAGCCACTCACTTCGATGCCGTATCTTCCTGAGGATGGTAATGGCCTGAATCCGTTATTGCGTCATTTCGGTATGATCGGTCATCCGCCGACCACCTATCTTGGCTTCACCGGCTTTGTGATTCCTTTTGCGTTTGCTATGGCCGCGTTGATCACCGGCCAGTCACGCCGCGATGAATGGATCCTCACCACCCGACGCTGGACATTATTTGCATGGATATTTCTCTCCATCGGTCTGATCCTCGGCGGACGCTGGGCATATGACGTGCTGGGCTGGGGAGGTTTCTGGGGCTGGGATCCGGTGGAAAATGCCATGCTTATGCCCTGGCTAACCGGCACGGCCTTCCTCCATTCGGTAATGATGACCGAAAAGCGCGGCATGATGAAGAAGTGGAATATGGCGCTGATCATTCTTACCTATTCACTTTCACTCTTCGGCACATTTATCACCCGCACGGGTGTGATCAGTTCGGTGCACGCGTTTGCGAAGACTGCCCTCGGTCCGGCTTTCTTTGCGTTCATCGGCTTCACATTCCTCGGCTCGATGACAATCCTCTACCTGCGCTGGGATACACTGAAATCAGATCACTCCCTTGAAAGTTTCATCTCGCGCGAAGCGGCATTCGTATTGCAAAACATGCTCTTCCTGGCGGTCACTTTTGCGGTGTTCTGGGGGACGGTATTCCCGCTCATCAGCGAACTTGTGACCGGCACCAAGATAACCGTCGGTCCCCCTTATTTCCAACGTGTGACCGGGCCGCTCTTCTTCGCACTTGTCCTGTTGATGGGCATTGCCCCGCTTGTCGCCTGGCGGAAACAGGCCGCTAGAACGCTTGGAAAAGCGATCTGGTTTCCGTTTGCAGCGTCGCTCGGGATAGCAGCCATCTGGGGAGCCAGCCATCGGATGCACCCCGCCTCCATCTTCGGACTTTGGCTGGTCGCCTTTGTCTTGAGCGCTATCCTGGCTGAATTCTGGAAAGGCGTCCAGGCGCGGCGCACGACACGCAACGAGAATCCCTTCACCGCGTTGTTCAATTTGATTGGCCGCAACCATCGCCGCTATGGTGGATACATTATCCATCTCGGTGTGGTGCTGATCGCAACGGGTGTTATCGGGGACGCGTACTTCAAGCAGGAGACTCAGGGCACAATCTCTCAGGGTGAGGTGCTGAGCGTCGGTGGCTACCAACTCGAATTCCGGGAGTTGCTCGGCTACCCAGGCTCAGACGGTCGCCAAATTGTGGAAGCGGTCACTAGCCTTTCTCAGGACGGACCGATCATTCGGGAGTTGACTCCGCGCCGCGATTACTTCGTTGTCCAGGAACAGCCCGTTACTGTACCTGGCGTTTATTCAACACCGGGTGTGGATGTCTATGTCATGCTGATTGGCTGGGATGATCTGGGAACAAGTGCAACCTTCAAGATCTATGTCAACTCGCTCATTAACTGGGTGTGGATTGGTGGCATCGTGATGATCCTGGGCACGATGATTGCGACCTGGAGCAACCCTGCCAGGCGTGAGACCACATATGTGCTCAAGCCGGAAGTCCTGACTTCCCAGCCTTGACAAGAAGGTTAGACATGCAAAACATGAAACGAAAATTTATACTGCTTTTGAGCATTATCCTTGCAAGTTTTTTTGCAGTCTCTGTAGTCTCTGCCCAGGATGGCCAACCCGGTGATCCCACCGACAACGACGTTATCCGGGTTGCCAAGCAACTCTATTGCCCGGTCTGTCCCAATACGCCACTGGATGTCTGCGAGACGAAGGCTTGTGAGGATTGGCGCGCGCAAATCCGCGATCAGCTATCACAAGGCTGGACTGATCAGCAGATCATCGATTACTTCGTTACTCAGTACGGCGAACGTGTGCTGGCTGAACCGCAACGCAAAGGGTTTACTTCATTGGTATGGTTTCTGCCATTGGTTGTTGTGTTGATTGGAATTGGGATCGTCTTCGAAATTTTAAAGAGTTGGCGGAAACAAAAAACGGTCACAACTGCCGCCTCGCCGGCGCCCGAAATCTCTAAAGACTTGCTTGAAAAAATCGAACGCGAGATACGCGAACTGGGCTAATAATGGAGTGCAAATCATGAATATTGCTGCGATCCTGATCGGGCTGGGAATGCTGGGCGTTTCAATCGTGTTTGTCATCAGACCCTTCCAAGAGAAGCACATAAAAAGCGTGAAGAAGTCAAAGACACTTGCTCAAAATGAAGAAGACCGCGTTGCCGCTTTGTCCGCGTTACGTGACCTGGATTTCGACCACAAGATCGGTAAAGTGATTGATGAGGATTATGTTCCTGCACGGGCGCAACTCCTGGCGAAGGCGGCTCAATACATCCAACAACAAGAGGAAGAGAAGGATAAGCTCGAGGCGCTGATTCAGGCGCGTCGAACTTCAAAGGATTCGAAATGCGAAAAATGCGGCACATCTATGGAAACGGGTCAGCGCTTTTGCAACAAATGTGGCGCACCTGTTAATAGTGCGGCTTGCCCTTCCTGTGGGAAAAAAGTTCGGGATGGCGATCTCTTCTGTTCTTCGTGCGGGAGTCAGGTTGAGGTCCAGATGGAAGCGGTTGGTCAATCATGAAGCGGAGGGCATTTTATTTGCTGATAGTCCTGTTGGTTGTGTCCGCCCTTATAACGCGTCCGGCCCTTGCTCAAACTGAAACGCCACCCACTGGCCCAACGGGCAAAGTTATGGGGACGATCATTAACCAGAACACAGGGACGGCTGTCGCTGAAGAATTGGATGTGATGTTGCACATCCTGGATCAGGATTCTACAGAAGCCGGCATGGTGCATGGGAAATCCCAATCGAATGGTACGTTCCTTTTCACCGACGTGGCATTTGATGAACAGCTGCAGTATGCTGTCATGGCAACCTATGACGGTGTGACTTATTTTTCTGATACAGTCCGCGTGGATATGACCTCCATGCAGGTTGCGCTGGAAGTGCCAGTTTACGAAAGCACATCTGATCTTGCGAATGTTCAGGTCGATCAAATGCACGTGCTATTCAACTTCGCCGAAGACGGGCTGGAGACAAAGGAGATTTATATCCTTTCCAATACCGGTGAACGCACTGTGAAGGATGTTTACAAATTGGATGGAGATATATCAGCCGCGCTGAAATTTCCTCTGCCATCCAGCGCAGACTATATCTTCTTCAAGCCTGATGATCAGGACCGCTTTGTTAAATTCGATGGAGGATATGCTGATACCTATCCGATCCTACCCCGAACGCAATCGGCGCAGATCATGGTCAGCTACCTGGTGCCTTTTTCGGACGGGGGAACCTATTCTTACACAGCTCCTTTGAATATCGCTCGCATAAACTTCCTGCTCCAGGAGAATGCGAATGTGGCTCTTCAAGGAACAGGTCTCACAGGACCGGAACGCATGGCACTTGAGGACGGCAAATCCTATCTCGTTTATTCCTTCTCAAACCTGAGTGCGGAGCAGACTGTCAAGGTTTCTTTCACAGGGCAAGTCAATACGGAAGCCAAGAAGATGAAAGATACAACGATTCCACTTACCAGTGGGGCAGCTGTTCTTGGTTTGGCGATGATCGGCTTTGGGGTATGGTGGTGGCGTAAACCCGAAAATGCCCAGAGTGAGGACGGTGATATTCAATCTGACGAGGCAACGCTGGATGAATTGATCGCCGAGATTGCCCAACTGGATGAGGAACATGAGCAGGGCAGTCTCGGTTCCGAGGAATATCAACGCCAGCGGCAGAACCTGATGCAGAGGGCGAAGCATCTCTTGTAAATGAGAAGACGCAAATTCACCGGCTCATTTCTGATCCTCCTTATCATATTTTTTCTGGGGATCCCGGCGATCTACAACCTGCCTCCAGTTCAAGAACGACTGGGCTGGAGGGCTGCTGAAATGTTCGCGCGTTTCAAATATGCACTCTCGCCTCCAGAACAGTTTGTCTTTGTACCCGAGGAAGGGAGCATGCTGCCAACGCAGACGATCTCACCTCGTTCCACTACACCAGTTCCTTTTTCAGTCACGACCACACCGATCCCCCCTTCTTCATTATCTATATCTTCACCCACCTCTACCAAAGCATTGACGCCAATCCCGAAAAGCATACAGCTCGATGGCGTTCGGCACGAATATCAGACCTGGAACAACTGCGGCCCTGCAACACTGGCAATGGCGCTTTCCTACTGGGGTTGGGAGGGCGACCAGCGTCCCATCGCGGCCTTCGTCAAGCCGAACCCGCGTGATAAGAATGTAATGCCTTATGAGATGGTCGCTTACGTTGAAGAAGAGACCCAACTTAAGGTTGTGAATCGAGTAGGCGGGGATATCGAGTTGCTCAAACGTTTCATTGCCGCTGGACTACCGGTCATCATCGAAAAAGGTTTCGAGGGGCGTGACTTCGATGGCTGGATGGGTCACTATGTGCTGGTCACCGGCTACAGCGATTCAGACCAGCAATTTACATT
>Ga0209619_10003115_pt1 | contig 11946 bp, 11 predicted proteins | sample Rifsed16ft3_FD_184011 | JGI IMG/M metagenome (GOLD analysis project Ga0209619, IMG submission 184011) | Soil microbial communities from Rifle, Colorado, USA - sediment 16ft 3 (version 2) | ecosystem: Environmental > Terrestrial > Deep subsurface > Rock core/Sediment | place: Rifle, Colorado... | reverse complement strand
ATTGCCTTTTCGTCATACTTTACAGCCACCGCCATATGCGAGGGATTAACAACCACAAAGTCCGCTCCCATTACAGATTCCCTCAGATTGTGCGCTGATATCTCGTGGTGCAACTGCCGCCGCCGTCCTTTGGTCTCGGGATTACCCTCGTCCTCTTTGAACTCCTCTTTCAACTCCGCCTTCGTCATCATCAGTTCCTTGCGCAGGCTGTTTTTCTGGTATATGAAATCCATTATTCCAATAACCAGGAGAAATGGAATAAGTGTTTTCAGCAACAGGCTTGAACATAATTTGTAAATATCCGGAATAGCCCCGTAATCAACCATCTGATAGTAATTCAATTCTTTTGAAACAGAGGCGGCGGCATAGATAAAGATTATAAATATTACGCTGAGTTTTAAAAAAATTTTAATCAATTCAAACAGGCTCTTTTTGGAAATAATCTGCTTTAATTTCCGGACTGGATCCAGCCTCTCCATTTTGGGTTTTATCGTTTTAATGCTGAAAAGGCCCCGGGTCTGGACAAAACCCGAGAATACAGCCATCAGGGTAACTGGTATAAGGATAGCCATCAGGATTCTAAAACCAATCCTCTCCGCAGTAATCATGGCTGCGTCCGCTCTCAGGTTCCCTGATAATGAATCTTTTAAATAGCCGGCAATTTTTATCCATCCCGCATTTAACAACGCCAGAACGCCGGCAAATAATATAAAAACTGCCGCAAAATCATGGCTTTTAGCAACGCGCCCATCCTCCCTGGATTTCTTTAATCGCTTGGGCGTTGGTTCTTCGGTTTTTTCGCCATTGGCAGACATCTCTATTTATATTTATCGGATAGTTTCAGAAATCTTTGCGTCCATACCCCGCCATTTTTACTTTGCGGCAACATATAAATTTTTCTATGTTGCAACCTGGTTAAATATTTAATATAATAATAGCGATATGGATGAACTGAAGCGGACAATGTTTGATCCTCCGGAACCGAAAGAGCCTGAGGACTATAAATTCAAACTGAAACAGAACCGTCCTCACCTGCTTATCCTGAGCGGAGTCAGCAAAGGGAGGGAAATTACTATTAAAAAGGACCCCTTTATTATCGGCAGGGATGCCAACGCAGACCTCTGCATTAAAGAGGAACTGGTATCACGAAGGCATACAAGTATATATTTTAAAAACACCGTTTTCAGGATAAAAGACCTTGCAAGCACAAATGGGACTTATCTTAATGGGAAAAAAATAAGTGATTCAATTCTGAATAACTCTGATAAGATTCAGATCGGGGATACAGTCGTGCAGTTCCTTCTTGGCACCATTGAGTTATAACCTTATATTTATTTTCCTCTCAAAGTAAAGCCGGGGGCAAAATCTTACGGAGGTAATTAGGACATGGATACAAAGTTTCACAGAATAAAATATGAAATGAACAGGTTGCAATATAAGTTTTCAACATCCGTGAGAGTAAGATTTGCAGAGACCGATGCGCAGCAGGTGGTTTATAATTCAAATTATCTTGTATATTTTGAGGTGGGCAGGGTTAATTACTTCCGGAATATGGGCATTAAATTTTCATGGTCCGGCGACAATCAGTACGACATAACATTGGCTGGTGCATCCTGTCAGTTTAAATCGCCTGCCCGGTTTGACGATGAAATAGAGATATTCGTCCGTGTTCCTGAGATAAGGCACACAAGTTTTATTTTTGAATACCTGCTTATCAACAAAGCAACGGATGCAATGGTTGCCTGCGGGCATACAGTAATGGTGCTCCTGGATGCGGCAACACACAAACCTGTCCAGATCCCGGAGGAATTAAGAAAAAAACTTGAAAGTTTTGAGAAGGGCTCTTAATGAAAAAGATTGTTTTTGCCACCAGGAACGAGGGGAAAGTGCGGGAGATAAAATTCATTCTGAAGGAATTACCCCTGGAGATAATATCGTTAAACGATATAACCGGACCGCCTGAAATTGAAGAGGAGGGATACACATACAGGGACAATGCCCTCCATAAAGCAGCAATTATAACACTTCATACAGGCATGCCGGCTCTCGGAGAGGATTCAGGGCTTGAAGTAACTGCGCTAAATGGAAGGCCCGGCATTTTTTCGGCAAGGTATTCCGGCTGGAGAGCAAGCGACAGGGAAAACATAACCAAACTCCTTGAGGAAATGAAAGATGTTCTACCGGAAAAAAGACAAGCGCGTTTCTGCAGCGCGGTTGCCCTTGCCACCCCTGATGGAGAAAGGCAAATAGAGGAAGGCGATGTAGAGGGGGAAATACTTTTTGAACCCAGGGGAAATCACGGATTCGGATATGATCCTGTTTTTTATGTTCCGGATTATAAACTCACAATGGCGGAAATGCCTCCGGAGCGCAAGAATATCATAAGCCACAGGGCAAGGGCGTTTGAGAAAATCACGCCGGCAATCAAAAAAATGCTGAACAAGTGATTTATAAGGAACTATATTTACTTTGTTTTTTCAATATAGAGCTTCCACTTTTTGCCTTTCTCAATCTCCGCTAATTCGTAAGAATACCCCTTTTTCTCGCACATTGAAGGAATGGTTGATTTGACTGCCGGTTCATAATCGCTGAGAATCTCCAGAACCTCCCCTTTTTTCATCTCCTTCAATGCCCCATTTGCATCAATGAGGGTGTAGGGACAGACCTTGCCGGAAATATCAATGTTCCTGACAGGCTTTATCGTGGAAATCTTCAAGAATTTTTTCCTTTTTGTATCACAATCTGCCAATCCGTGGAATTAATCTTGTTCACATCCAGAATGGCATGCCCTTCGTTCTCCATGCTTCTCGGGACATTTTTTATCGCCGGCTCATGGTCAACTATAACCCTGAGAATCTGTCCCGAAGCAAGATCCTCCAGCGCCAATTTTGACCTCACGAAGGTATAGGGGCAAACCTCGCCTTTGATATTCAATTCTTTGTCTATATTGAGTTTATTCTGCATATCTTTTTATTATATCCGGAATATCAAAAACCGTCAACAAATTCAACAGCTATCCGGCTTTAAACATCTCTTTCCGCTTCCGTACCATCTCCTTAATTACAATCGGGATCCTCTGGGCAAGGATCAATATTTCGCCGATATCTGTTGAAACATATTCATCCTTTCCGTTATCCCCATAAATAATAAGCACCAGCTTACCGTTGAACATAATTGGCATCAACAAAGCGCTTGCAGGCCTGCCATTCCCAAGATTTTTTAGAAAGAAGTCATTGACTGAAATGTTGGGGATGGGCCCCAGAAAATGACATTTAGTGTCATAGACAAGTTTAAATATAGAAAGCTGTGTCAATGGTATCGCTAATCCGAGAATTTTTCCTCTTGATATATCGCTTCCGAGGCAATCCCAGGGAATGATTTTGTCACGCTGCACAGTGTAGAGTATAGATCTTGTGAATTTATTCATGCAAAAACCCAGAAGTATATTCGCAAGTTCATCCCTGTTCTTGGCAGCATTCAAAAGTTGCATTGCGTCCTGGAATGAAAGAGCAGAAACAACCCGTTGTTCAACAACTTCTTCGGTCAATTCTATTACCTCGTCTTGCGCAGCGAGGGAATCATGTATTTTATTCTCAGCAAGAACGGGTTCGGTTGCAAAAGAGGGAACTGTCTCTGTTTCCAACTTCCGGAACTCGCTTTCAGAAATAAGATCTTCCCCTTCCTCCAGAGGCTTGAGATTCTGAAGCGGTTCTAAAGCCGGTTTGGCCGGTTTTCTGCCTGCAGGCTTTTCCCTAATATAAGAGGCAGGGGAGTCTTCCTGATGTAATTTATGATTTCTGACCATTTCTTCTGTATCTCTCCGCGAAAGTGTTATATAACGAATGTCTCTCTTTATACCGTACACCTTCTCAAGAAGGGCATAAATCCTGAACTCCGGGGCAACATAGATCTTCAGATTTTTTCCTGTCTGAAATTTCAGTTCATGAACAGCGTCCAGGTCTGATGGATCCAGAAAAACCGCATGGAGAATTTTATCCTCAAGTTTTAGAGGTATGGCTTTTATCTTGGCAGCAAATTTTTTCGGAACCAGTTTCACTGCCTCCGGATCAATACTAACCCTACCCCTCAGGTCAACATAGGGAACATCATGCCTGTCGGATAGAAACTTGGACAGTGTTGGCTCATCAATGTAACCGAGTTCAAGGAGATTTGTCCCTATCCTGCCGCCGAAGATAACCTGGGAGTTAATCGCATCCTCTAATTGAGCTTCGGTTATAATTTTTGCCTTCACAAGCATTGTTCCAAGAAGCTTGACCATAAGCATAAAATACCCAAGAATACGGTTATTGTCAAATTTATAATCCCCCTTGACAGACCATTTTTATAATAATAGGATAATAATCAGTTGCCTTTTATTTTATGCATATACCAGACGGTTATCTCGGCCCGAAAACGTTCATTCCTCTCTGGACAGCATCCATTGCATTGTGGATTCTGTCGTTTAAAAAAATAAGAAAAAAAGCAGGCACAGAGGCTCTTGCGCTTACAGGGATCTTTGCTGCTTTTTCCTTTGTGGTGCAGATGTTCAACATTCCTTTGCCAGGCGGGACAACCGCCCATATAATCGGCGCTGGCGCAACAGCGATCGTCCTCGGCCCATATCTTTCTTACATTGCAATTTCTGTTGTCCTTGTCCTCCAGGCAATCCTCTTTGCTGACGGAGGCATTACTGCAATAGGCGCAAACGCATTCAACATGGGATTCCTCTTTGCTTTTATTTCCTGGGGGATATTCAGCCTGTTTAAAAATCTCTCCGAAAGATGGAAAATCATTGGGGCATTTCTTGCAGGCTATGCAGGCATATGCGCTTCCGCCATTGCTACAGCGATAGAATTAGGAATCCAGCCCATTCTGGAAACCTCAGATGCAGGAAACCCTCTCTATTCCCCATTTCCACTTAAGATAGCCATTCCGGCAATGATGGTTCCGCACATCCTGGTGATCGGTATCATAGAGGGCATTTTTACTGTCCTTGTGGTAAAATATTTCAAAAAGAATTTTCCGGAGTTGCTTAAATGAATAAATTTTTAAAAAAATACCGTGTATTGCTCATAATTCTTTTAATAATTGCCGCACTCACACCCGTTGCTTATTACGCAGCTGAACGGTTAAATTTTGGCGAAACATGGGGCGAATGGAGCGCTGAGGAAGTTAAAATGATAACCGGAAAAACATCCACGGGGATGAAGGACTTGGAAGGGATGCAAAAAATCGCTCCACTGCCTGATTACTCCATCCCGGGTCATTCTATATACGGCGGAGCCGCGTGGTATTTTCTCTCTGCTGTTGCAGGGGCGCTAATATTGATACTTGTCTTTTTAGCTGCTGGCAGAATCATCGGAAAAGGAGCAAACTCTGAGAAAGGATAGGCTTCATCCCGGAATAAAATTGCTGTCATTCCTTTTTCTTATAATCTCAATAACAATGTTGAGGGAGATATTGCTTTTCCTTCTCCTTCTGCCTATCACAATAGTAACATCCAGCCTGATTCTCAAATCCAGATTTAAAAAATATATAATTGAATTTCTTCTGCCTGTCTCAGCCTTTACCTTTTTCGCAGGCATCTTTTCAATATTCAGTTTAATCGTCCCCGGAGAGCCGTTGATAAGCCTGAACAGCAAAATCGCCGTAACGAGGGAGGGCATTAACGCATTCCTTCTTTTTTTTCTGCGGACAGCCACAGCGCTCTCCGTCACCGGACTTTATGCAATAGATTCTTATGAAGGGGAATTCCCCGAAGCGCTTAAATGGTTGAGATTCCCTGACGAGATAATTTTTATATTCTCAATGGCAATAAAACACATAAAAATTTTCATTAAGGATCTGAAGGAATTCGTTATAGCGAAAAGGTTAAGGGTAATAAGAAAAAACAGCCTGTTAGAAGAATTAAAATTAATTGCCTCAAGGTCCGGACTGCTTTTCAAAAAGGCAGAAAGATCCGCTTACGAGATCAATATGGGGTTCAGGATAAGAATTGCCGCTGAAAAAATCAGGTATCCGGAAACAGAAAAAACTGGTTTCCGCGGATTTATCTTCCTTTTTCTATTCATATCTCTTTCTGTAATTCTTGTGCTTTTTGACAGGATAATATTATGATCTACGAATTGAAAAATGTCTTCTATTCATATGACGCCGTTCCAGCAATAGCGGGGGTAAATCTTAATATTGAGGAATCGGAAAGCGCTGTTATTATTGGTGCAAACGGTTCCGGAAAATCAACCCTTGTTATGATGCTTGCAGGGCTTATCTTTCCATCCGAAGGAACGATCAAATTCAGAGAAAAGGCATTGACGCCGTTATACATGAGGAACAAGGATTTTTCAATCGTGTTCAGGCAAAAAGTCGGTGTCATGTTGCAGAATCCGGATGCACTGCTTTTCTGCGATACGGTGAAGGAGGAGATAGCTTTTGGACCATTTCAGTTAGGCTGGAGCAGGGGAAAAATCAAAGACAAGGTTGAGGAAATAGCGAACCTGCTGGAGATAAAAAACCTGCTTGAAAGGCCATCTGGAAGCCTTAGTTTTGGAGAAAAGAAAAAAGTATGCCTGGCTGCCATCCTCGCAACTAACCCGGAGATACTCATACTTGACGAACCTCTTTCGGGACTGGATCCGCGCTCTCAGGCATGGACTATAGAAATGTTAATACGTCTTAAGGAAACATCCAAAACCCTTATCGTCACAACTCATGACCTGGAGAGCGTAGAGGACTTTGGAGACAGAGCAATCGTATTTGGAGACGACCACACAATCCTGAAGGACGGGCGCGCGCATGAAATCCTTGAAGACATTCCGCTGCTTCTCAAAGCCAATCTCATTCACGAACACGCCCACCGCCACGGCAGGTACTCCCACATCCATCCGCACGTCCACCGGCATGAACATGAGGAATGAATAATATTGAGAAAAAGGCGCTTGACAAACTAAGCACAATTTGATATTTTACCTGTTAAGCTTAACATTTGTACAAATTTGCGAAGCGAAATAGATAGTTTCAAAAAATTTGTTAGATTTTAAAATACTAAGGAGGGTCTAATTTATGAAAAAGTTTATTTTAGGAATAATTATTCTATGTACAACAATTGGAAGCATTGGCGCTCTTGACAATCCGCGACCCCAGGTTAAGAACGCTGAAAAAAAGGACATATCCCCTGCTTTACGTTCAACACCCCCAATCCAGCCAACACCAGGGAAAACCAGAGAAATACCCTTATTTCCTCTTCCTAAAAAAATTATAAAACAAACACCGGCACAATTTCGTCCAGTCATAAACTATTCTACAAAAAATGATGTATCGTCTGCGCTTCGTTCCATCAAACCGATACCGCTCAATGCAGGTACTGTCAGAGAAATACCGCAGTTTCAGCTCCCGCAAACCAGCACTGGCAACATTGTATTAGAGCCGTTTTACATTGATCCTGTTCTGCAATCGTGGCAGGGCAGAGCGAATATGCCAGCGCCGATAAGCAATTTTGATGGCGTAGACAATGTCAACGGGGTACTGCCTCCGGACACAAACGGAGATGTAGGACCCAACCATTATGTGCAATGGGTAAACCTTTCATTTGCCATCTGGAATAAAAGCGGAACGCTCCTTTATGGTCCTGCTGCCGGAAATACATTGTGGACCGGCTTTGGCGGAATATGCGAAACAAACAACGATGGGGATCCCATTGTGCTTTATGACCAACTTGCAGACAGATGGATAATGAGTCAATTCGCTCTGGGTTTTCCAAATAACTTCCACCAGTGCATTGCCATATCGCAAACCGGAGATCCGACCGGAGCATGGTACAGGTATGACTTCCAGGTGAGTACCACTAAGATGAACGATTATCCTAAATTTGGAATCTGGCCTGATGGTTATTACATGTCGGTTAACCAGTTTGACGGCAGTACTTTCGACTGGGCAGGAGCAGGCGTATTTGCCTTTGACCGTACAAACATGCTCGCCGGAAACCCTGCCAGTTATATATACTTTGACCTTTATTCTGTAAATCCGAATTATGCAGGATTGCTGCCATCCGACCTTGACGGTTTTTCAGCGCCTCCTGCCAGTTCACCAAATTATTTTGCTATGTTTGCCGACAATGCCTGGGGATGGCCCGCGGACAGCCTGATGATATTTGAATTCCTTGCAGACTGGGTAACACCTGCAAATTCAACATTTACAGGACCGATTGTTCTGAATACGGCGAGCTTTGATTCTAATATGTGCGGTTATGCGAGAAACTGCATTCCCCAGCCAGGAGGGGCAAATCTGGATGCAATATCCGACCGGCTTATGTACCGCCTTGCATACCGCAACTTTGGAACTCATGAGTCCCTGGTTTTAAACCATACAGTGGATGCTGACAGCGCGGATCATGCGGGTATCCGCTGGTACGAGGTGCGGGATCCCGGCGGAGCACCTGCTATCTATCAGGAAGGAACATACGCCCCTGACACAGACCATCGCTGGATGGGAAGTATCGCTATGGATGCAGCTGGCGACATAGCCCTTGGATACAGCGTTTCAAGCAGCAGCATCTATCCATCAATACGCTATACCGGACGCCTGAGCGGTGATCCTCTCGGCAGTATGCCGCAGGGAGAGACAGCGCTTATGGCTGGCTCAGGTTATCAAACACACTCTTCGGGCCGCTGGGGCGACTACAGCATGATGGGCATTGACCCGGTTGATGACTGCACTTTCTGGTACACACAGGAATATATTGCCACAAACGGCAGTGCACCGTGGAGAACACGCATCGGCTCATTCAAGTTTCCATCCTGCACAACGGGACCTACCGGCAGCCTTGAGGGTACCGTGATTAACGCTTCCACAAGCAACCCGATAAACGGCGCCGCTGTTAATGCAGGCGCTTCAACCACCTATACAAACGTAAGCGGATTTTACCGGTTTGCAACACTGCCGGCGGGCAACTATAATGTTACTGTATCTGCATACGGATATGCCCAGCAAACAGTGAATGGAGTTGCAATAACCGATGGTGGAACCACTGTTCAGAACTTTTCATTAACACCACTCTCTACTGTTGTTGTGCAGGGGACTGTAACTGATGGCTCAGGAGGTGGCTGGCCTTTGTATGCCCGCATTGATATATCAGGGTATCCTGAGAGCCCGGTCTTTACTAATCCTGCAACAGGGGTTTACAGTGTTAATTTGATAGAAGGCGCAACTTATACATTTACTGTAACTGCAGTCAGCAGTGGATATAATTCTACAATCCGTTCTGTTACCCCTCCAGCAAGCGACAGCACAGAGAATTTTGCATTGACAGCCGACAACACCTGCACAGCTCCAGGGTATTCTCCATCATACATTTTCTATGATGATTTTGAAAGCGGGTATGCCAACTGGACAATGACCGGTTTATGGAATCCAGAAGCTGAAACTGATGCTTGCGGCTCACTGATTGCCCCATTTCCAAGCCCTGCAAACGGCGCTTACTATGGAATTGACGGCACCTGCACCTTTGACAACGGCGCAACAAACATCGGGACATTGACAATGACCACCCCTGTTTCCCTTCCTGCATCAGGCAATGTATTGCTCAACTTCTCAAGTTATGAGCAAACCGAATGCGGGGGCAATTGCCCCTATGATAAGCGCTTTATTGAGATCTCCACCAATAGCGGGGCAAGCTGGACAACACTTGGAGAGGGCAATACCGAGGACAGATGGTACAGTAAAACTTATGATCTGACGACATACCTAAGCAATAATATCTTGATCCGCTTCCGGTTTGACACTGTTGATAACTTAAATAATAATTATCTTGGCTGGCTTGTGGATAACATAGGCATACAGAACGGTTGTTCTCTGTCTTCCGGCGGCCTGGTGGTCGGCAATGTTTATGACGCCAATACATCCCTGGCGCTTAACAATGCCACCGTAAACAATGACAGCGGATACATTGCCACGACCTTTGCTACACCTGATGACCCGGCAGTCGCGGATGGGGCATACATTTCTTTCTCTCCATCGGGTTCGCGCACATTTACTGCTTCAAAAACAAAATACAGCAATGATATAAAAATAGTCAATGTTGTCGCTAACAGCACAACCAATCAGAATTTTAATCTTCCTGCAGGTCTTCTAAGCGCCACTCCTGCCAGCGTCACTGTAACAATCGGAGCTAACCAGACCCTTAATCTGGATATAACCCTGAACAACAATGGCAGCACAAACGCTGATTTTACAATCTTTGAAGTAAATCTCCCTCCGTCTGCACCCATTGTTCTCGGACCATTTGCCGAACATACCCGTAATGTTCCGCCCAAATATCTTAATGCCCTGAATGCAACCACCGTGTATGAATCAAACCCACCAGCGGTACCACCATTGGCAGTAGGCGATGTAGTGCAGACCTGGCCAACCGGGCTTGTCTATGCGTGGGGCATTGGGTTTAATACGAATGCCAACGATCTCTGGCTTGGCAATATAGCCGCAGGCGGCGGTGACGATCTGGACTACCGTTTTCTGACAGACGGCACAAATACCGGCGACACAATTGACACTTCCCCATGGGTTGCTTCGTTCGCTGCAGACATGACCTATAATCCATTAACAGGGATGCTCTGGCAGGTTAATGTGGGTGGAGATAACTGCATCTATGAAATGGACACTGTCACAATGGCGTCAACCGGCAATAAAATCTGCCCGGCATTCGGGACATCGGAACGCGGGCTTGCTTACGATCCTGTTACAGATACATACTATGCCGGTTCATGGAATGACGGGATTATAAACCATTTTGACGCCTCAGGCACTATTTTGGATTCAAAGAATGTCAGTTTGGCTATTTCCGGACTCGCGTACAATCCCTCAACAGGACACCTGTTCGTAATGACCAATTCGGCTGCAGCCTCATCAGACGATGTCTATGTGCTGGATGTAAACAACAATTACAATCCAATTGGATCTTTCAATATCGCCGGATTGGGCGACAATCAACAGGCAGGATTAGAAATCAACTGCAATGGATCCTTATGGGCGGTCAACCAATCTACCCAATCAGTAATTGAATCTGATTCCGGAGAAACAGGGGCATGTCCATGGGATATCCCTTGGTTGAGCGAGGCGCCGACTTCAGGTACAGTATTAAGTTTGGGCAATCAGTTGGTTACCCTTACTTTTAATACCACAGGGCTGTCACTTGGGACATACACTGCGCATCTGAAGATACCTAACAATACTCCTTATGGCCCAATTACTGTGCCAGTTAGTATGACAGTAGTCCCACTTCATACAATAATCGCTACGGCTGGGTCAGGCGGCTCCATCGCACCGTCCGGCGCAGTAACAGTTACTGACGGCGCTGACCAGGATTTCACAATAACGCCAAACTTAAATTATTTCATCGCAGACGTACTGGTAGACGGAGCATCCGTCGGGGCTGTTGCCACATACACATTCACAAATGTAACCGCAGATCATACTATTAACGCAACATTCAAGAAAAAGGGCTGCGGGTGCTCCATCTTGGCTGGTTCACCCAATGCGCATCTTGACCTTGGGAGTATAATCATATTTCTGTTTATACTGTCAGGTCTGATAAGGAGAAAAAGAAAGATTTAAATTCAACAAGGTAGATCTCAACAGTCAAAGCCCCGCCTTTTGGCGGGGCTTTTTTATTAAGCAAAACTGAGCGCATTGTTAAGGAAAGAATTTATCTCATCAGATACTTGTGTATACTCTCTGCTGCCTGTTTGGCATCGCCCATAGCGAGGATCACGGTGGATCCACCGCGAACAATATCGCCGCCTGCGAAAACTCCCGGAATATTCGTCATCTTTGTCTCTTCTTCAACAACTATGGCGCCCCATTTATTAACCCTAAGATCAGGCACTGTCTGTGGAATCAGGGGATTGGGGCTTGTTCCGATAGCGTTAATAACAAGGTCAACATCCAGGATAAACT
>Ga0209619_10003114_pt1 | contig 11946 bp, 10 predicted proteins | sample Rifsed16ft3_FD_184011 | JGI IMG/M metagenome (GOLD analysis project Ga0209619, IMG submission 184011) | Soil microbial communities from Rifle, Colorado, USA - sediment 16ft 3 (version 2) | ecosystem: Environmental > Terrestrial > Deep subsurface > Rock core/Sediment | place: Rifle, Colorado... | reverse complement strand
TCGCGCAGTACGAGCGGGTGAAGAGAGTAGCCCTGCTCTCGGAGGAGTTCACTATCGAGCGAGGCGAGCTCACTCCGACGCTCAAGGCCCGGCGGTCGGTCATCGAGGCTCGCTATAAGCACCTCATCGACGAGCTCTACCACGAGCAAAAGCCGGCATGAACTCCTACGAAACCGTCATCGGGCTCGAATGCCACGCGCAGCTCCTGACCAGGACGAAACTCTTCTGCGGCTGCCGCGCGGGATTCGGAGATGCGCCGAACACCAACGTTTGCCCGGTCTGCGTCGGTCTTCCCGGGGCGCTTCCCGTCTTGAACCGCCGGGCGGTCGAGCTCGCGACCCGGATGGCGCTTGCCGTGGGCTGCCGCGTCAACCGCGATTCGATCTTCGCGCGCAAGAACTACTTCTATCCCGACCTTCCCAAGGGGTACCAGATCTCGCAGTACGACCGGCCTCTGGCGCAGGAGGGCGGCCTCGAGATCGAGACCGCGTCCGGGCGCAAGCGGATCGGAATCGAGAGGATCCACATGGAGGAGGACGCGGGAAAGCTCCTCCACGAAGGTTTTCGAGACGCCGCCACCAAGAGCGGCGTCGATTTCAATCGCAGCGGAGTCCCCCTCATCGAGATCGTGAGCCGCCCCGCGCTTTCGAGCCCGGAGGAGGCGGTCGCCTACGCGGAGTCGCTCCGGGAGATCCTGCAGTATGCGGGCGTCTCCGACGCCGACATGGAGAAGGGAAACTTCCGCTGCGACGGGAACGTTTCCATACGTCCGCGGGGTGCTTCCGAGCTCGGCACCAAGGTCGAGATCAAGAACCTGAACTCGTTCCGATTCCTCGGACGTGCCCTGGCCTACGAGGTCGAGCGCCAGGCGTCGCTCCTCGATGCGGGCTCTCGAGTGGCTCAGGAGACGAGACTCTACGACCCGGATGCGGACGAGACGCATCCGATGAGGAGCAAGGAGGAGGCGCACGACTACCGCTACTTCCCCGACCCCGACCTCCCGCCTCTGAGCTTGAGCGCCGAGCAGGTGGACGAGATCGCCGGCGCCCTTCCCGAGCTTCCAAAGGCGAAGCGGGGCCGGTTCGTCGCGGAGCTCGGCCTTCCCGCGTACGACGCGCAGGTCCTCACGAGCTCGCGCTCGCTCGCCGACTTCTTCGAGGCCGCGGCCCGTCGCTCCGGCAATCCCAAGGCGACGAGCAACTGGGTGATGTCCGACGTCTTGCGGAAGCTGAAAGAATCTCCGATCGCGCCGGAAGCCTTCCCCATCGCCCCCGAAGCCCTGGGAGAGCTCGTAGCGCTCGTCGACCAGGGAAAGGTAAGCGGGAAGATGGCCAAGGAGGTCTTCGAGAAGATGTACGGCTCGGGTGAGTCGGCCGCGAAGATCATCGAGCGCGAAGGGCTCACGCAGATCTCCGACCCGGCGGTGATCGAGCCCATCGCGCGGACCATCGTCGAGGCTCACCCGGATCTCGTGGCTCAGTACCGGAGCGGAGAGGAGAAGGTCCTGGGATTTTTCGTGGGCCAGGTCATGAAGGCTACCCAGGGACAGGCGAACCCGAAGCTCGCGCGGGAGGTGCTTGTCCGGATTCTCTCGGTGAGCCCCGCTTGATCCAGACGTTCCACGTCTCGAAGCAGTACAGCCGCGAGAACGTGGCGCTGACCGACGTCACCCTCGAGATCGACAAGGGCGAGTTCGTGTTCCTGACCGGCCCGAGCGGCGCGGGCAAGACGACGTTTCTGAAGCTCATCTTCCGGGAGGAGACTCCGACGTCGGGACAGATTCTGGTCAACGGCCGCAACGTCTCCGCCATCCCCGAGGCGAAGATCCCCTACTTGCGGCGCGACATCGGAGTGGTGTTCCAGGACTTCAAGCTTCTCCGGCGCAAGACGGTCTTCGAGAACGTCGCCTTCGTGCTGCGGGTGATGGGCGTGGAGACGATGGAACGGAAGCGCCGGGCGTTCCAGGTGCTGAAGCAGGTGGGCCTCCACCATCGGATGAACAGCTACCCGTTGCAGCTCTCGGGCGGCGAGCAGCAGCGGGTCGCCGTCGCCCGCGCCCTCATCAACGAGCCGGTGCTCCTCCTCGCCGACGAACCCACGGGGAACCTCGACCCCGACCTCGCCTACGAGATCATGTCGCTCTTCCAGGACATCAACGCCCGCGGCACCACGGTTCTGGTGGCGACCCACGACCGGGAGCTCATCACCCGGATGGGCAAACGGGTCATCGTGCTCGAACAGGGAAGGGTGGTCGAGTCGTGAGCGCCATCGTCATCGGGTCGGCTCCGACCGGGCTCGCGAGGAACTTCCGCACCGAGAGCAGGCTCCAAAGACCAGTCTAGAGAGTGCCTCATTCTCGATAGACCCACGCCCCGAGAAACTTCAGCCTTCACCCGGGTTGGATATACTGCTCCTCCATGCGACCAGAAACCTTCCTCGTCCTCACCCTCGTCGCCGCCGCGGCCCCGAGCTCCCCTTCGCAAGAGCCAGCCCTCGCCATCGTGGCCATCGTGGGAAGCACCGTCATCGACGGCAACGGCGGTCCGCCCCTCTCGAACGCGGTAGTGGTGATTCGAGACGGCCGCATCGCCGAGATCGGTCCGAAGTCCTCGACTCCCGTTCCCCCAGGGGTGCTTCCGCTCGACGCCACGGGAAAATTCCTGACTCCGGGTTTCATCGACACCAATGTTCACCTTTCCCTCTACGGCGGCCACACGGGCGAGCGCTACGAAACCCTCGTTCGCTACCACGATCGCCAGGAGGAGGTCGTTCTCGAATCCGCCCAGCTTCAACTGAAGTACGGGGTTACGACCGTGCGCGACAGCTACGGTGTCCTCCCCCCGCTCCTTGCGGTGCGAGACCGCATCGAGCGCGGGGATGCGGTGGGGGCGCGCATTCTGGCCGCGGGAAACATCGTCGGCTGGGGCGGACCCTTCTCCATCACCTTCAGCTTGATCCCCGAGGATGGGCTCACGCCGTTCCAGGAGCGAATGAACGAGCTCGTCGCCCAGGGTTCGGGCGAAGAGCTGATGGACATGACGCCTCCGGAGCTTCGGGTCGCAATTAACGCGTATCTCGACAAGGGAGTGAACTTCGTGAAGTACGGTGGCACCGGCCATACCTCGATGCCGACGCTCATCGGTTTTTCTCCCGAGGCGCAGAAGGTGCTGGTCGAGGAGACCCACCGGCGCGGCCTCGTCGCCGAGACGCATTCGACGACCCTCGAAGGCCTGCGCCTTTCCCTCGAGGCGGGCGTCGACCTGGTGCAACATCCCGAAGTCCTGGTTCCGCGAGAGATCACGGACGAGATGGTCGCGCTCTTCCGCGAGCGGGAGGTCATCTGCTCGATGCTGGTGAATACCGTGACCGGCCCTGCCTGGAAGGAGCATCTGGAGAAGCGGGAGAAAGCGACGAAGACGATCGAGGCGTCCCCGGGGGCCCTTACCGGACATCAAGGAAAGCCGGAAAAGCGCGAGCTCACAAAGGCCGAGCGGCGCCGGCAAGCGGAGGAACTGGGCGAGCTTCTCGAGACGCGGCGCCGAAACGCGATGAAGCTCATCGCCGGAGGCTGCCGGGTCACCGTCGGGACGGACAACTATCGTGCGGCGGCGCCGGAGCTCGCGCGGAAGCCGAAGCCCGGCTACCAGGATCCCGGAGAAGGGACGATCGTGGCGATCGAAGGGCTGGTGGAGCTCGGCATGACGCCGTCCCAGGCCATAGTCTCCGCCACCCGAAACGGTGCTATCGCCTGCCGTGGGCTTCAGGACTTCGGGACGCTCGAGAAAGGAAAGAGGGCGGACCTCCTGGTGCTCGACGCCGATCCGCTGGAGAACATCTCGAACATTCGCAAGCTGAGCGCGGTGATTAAGGGCGGGACGATCGTCGCGACCGACAAGCTCCCGGAGAAGCCCGTCTACTACCACCCCGAAAACTGACCCATGCTGAGTCAGAAGATTCTCGACCGGTTCCTCATCACGCCCGGGGAACGGGAGAGGAGGTGAGATAGAAGCTCTTGAAGGAGTAGCTATTCGCCTCGCTCGCGGCAGAGGAACTCCTCGCGCGCGAGCACCCGGCCCGTCTCGTCGCGCGCCTCGACCACCCAGGTTCCGCTCGAGCCCTCGGAAAGAGTGTAGCGAGAGAACGTTCGCCAGTGGGGACCTCCGATCCGAAGCACCGCCCTCATCACCGCCCGCCCCTCGTAGAGCCAGTAGTGGTGAATCACGTCCCCGGGCTTGGCCGCGAGAACGCGCGTCCAGAACAGGACCCGCTCCCCCTCGGAGAAACGATTCGCCCGCCCGATCAACGCGTGATTGACGACGCCCGTGCCGAACGCAGATTCGGAAACGGAGATGGCGGTGGGGCGGGATGGCTCTTTCGCGGGAGCCGGCTCGGACTCGGGCCCTGTGGCGAGCGCGGGGGGCGCCGCCGCGGCCTTTTCGACGAAAGCGTCTTGCTCATGAGGGGGCCCGGAGGGCTCGGGGCCGCGAGAGGCAAACCACACCGCATAGAGCGCCGACGCCCCAACCACCGCTCCGACCACCAGCGAAAGGCGAAAACGCCTTGGTTTCGGCCGTCGCTCGAGCAGCCGCGAGAGCTCCCGGATCGCCCTGTCTCGACTCTCGGCCGGCCCGAGCCCCTTGTGGGCCTCCTGGGATCGATAGGAGTCGAGAACCGGCTCCGGGTCGATGCCGAGGAACTCAGCGTAGGAGCGGAGGTAGCTCCTCCCGAAAGGACCGCTCGGCAGGGACTCGAGATCGCCCCTTTCGAGAGCATCGAGGTGATGTCGTGCGATGCGCGTGGCGCTGGCGACGGCATCGAGAGGGACGCCGCGCTTCTCGCGGGCGCGCTTCAGTGTCTCTCCGAAAGCGCTGATCTCGACCAAGCGACAACTCCCAGGCGGAGATGCGGTCGGCGCGCTCGGTCCCGAACTCCGTTTCCTACATTATTACCCCGGTTCGCCCGAATGTGGTAGACTTTACGCCTCCAATTCAGAATCTGACGCGCCGGATCCTGAGGAGGATCGATGCACGAGCCAGCTTGCTCTTGCGGCCACGCATTCGCGCGCCACGGGGATTCTCGGGGGGCCTGCAGGGAGAGCACCTGCCGGTGTCCTGGATATCGCCGCGGGTCTCTCCCCGGCGTTTACAACCTCAGCTTCGCACGACGACTGCTAAAGAAGCACTCGGGAAGGCCGCTTCTCGCGAGACGGCCTCCCGCGAGCTGAAACACGCGTCGGTCTTCCTTACACGCTTACACCACGAGAGCTCTTCATGGGCCGCGGGAGAGCTCCTCATCGAGATCCCGGCCTCGGCGGCCAACACCCGCTACCTCTTCTTTCAGCCGCTCGACTGGACGCTCGGGAGACTTGAACATCAACGACTTCCTGGTCTACCAGGCCACGATCGAACAAACCAGGGTTGCCCGAGCCGGGCTCGATCGGTCTACTGGGAATCGATCTTCTTGCGATTGGCCGCCTGCGCCGAAGGCGCTAATTCTCTTTCGCGAGACGCTGGAGCTCGACTTCAGCTGCGATGTGACCGAACGCTGGCCAATAGCCGACGGCGACGATCTGCTCGAGCACGTTGCGCGCCCGGTCCATATCTCCGTTGTACAGGTACCAGTTCGCCACTCCGTAGCCCTGGGTCGCGACCTGTAGGGGCTCGGCATCCTCCGGGTTCAAGACGGTCTCGGGCTTCACCAGCCCCTTGTACATGAGGAGGCGCTGGTAGTAGGCGGTGTTCTCCTCGATCGGCATCCCCTCGCGGATGGGCTCGAGCACCTTCGAGGCCTCGGCGGCGCTTCCGTTGCGGCGGTAGGCCATGTAGAGCCAGTCGCTCGTCGCCACCTTCGACTCGTCGTCCGCCGAGGCCTTCATGCACTCGAGGTAGGCGTCGATCGCCTTTCCGAACTCCCCTGTCAAGTAGTGCGCGAGCCCCAGGTGGTACCAGACGTTGAAGTGCAGCGTGCTCGGCCGGCCTCCGACCCCGCTCGGCTCTTCTTCATCCGCCTTTCCGCGAATGAGCTGAGCGCCTTTCGCCAGATCCGAGACGGCGTGGTCGAAGTCGCGCACGCTGATGTAGCGGTGTCCCCGGAACCGGTAGAAGCGCGCGTCCTCGGGATAGAGCTCGACCCCTTTGGTAAAGGCGTCGATGGCGTCGTGATAGCGATGCAGGTAGCCGAGTCTCCGGCCGAGCCAGATGATGTTCTCGGCATTCTTCGGATCGCGGGCGTACTCCGCTTCGGCCTTCTTCAGGTTCTCCTCGAGCTCGGGTCTTTGCTCGGCGGTGATCAGCGGATCACGGTAAAGGGGTTTCCCGTCGAGCGACGTCGCCTCCGGTTTTTCCTGGGCGCTCGCGCTCGAGCCCATGACCATCGCCAGGACCAGCGCCCCGGCCACCAACTCGAACATCTCTTTCATCTCACACCTCGCGGGGAATTCTAGTGCCGTTCCAACTCTTGATGCCACGAAAACCTTCCGGAGGGCCGCTGTTCATCATCGTGACCTATACCATCGTCGGAAGCCTGTTCCTTCCGTTTCTGGCTGCGACGCTTCTTTGGCTCCACCGGAAGGCGCACTGGGATGAGCGCGTGCCGCGAAACGGCTCAATCACGACGGGACTCCTGATTCTGGTGCTGGTGCTGTTCGTCGCGATCGGCGCGAGAGAGATCTTGGAAGCGGTTTGATTCTGGTGTAAGAAGGCGGATGCGGAGATGGGAGGAGATATGGAGATGAGAAAAATGACCTTATCCCCCTCTCCCTCCTATCCTCTTATCCCCCTGATTGGATTCAACCAGGCTGGAGTATTATCAGGCGCGTTATGGATCGACGCCGGGCTCTCTACTCCGTGGCCGCTCTCGGCTTCGGCGCCGGCTCTCGCCGACAAAGCAACTCCCTTCTCGTCCGCGGCGGACGTGTGGTCACGACCGAGGGACAGCGTGACGCCGACGTCCGCGTTCGGGACGGGAAGGTGATCGAGGTGGGACCCGGGCTCGCGCTCGCGGACGACGTCCTCATCGAGGCCAAGGGCCTCCTGGTGCTCCCCGGCGGAATCGATCCCCACACCCACCTCGCCCCGCCCTGGGCCGACGACTTCGAGAGCGGGTCCAAAGCCGCCCTCGCCGGAGGTATCACCACCCTCGGATGTATGACGTCGCCAAAAGAGGGCGAGAGCGTGCTCGATGCGATCGAGCGCGAGGAGGCCCGCGCGGCGAAGGAAGCCATCGCCGACGTCTTCCTGCACCCTGTGGTCGGCGTTCCGAGCGAGAAGACCACGAGCGATCTCACCCGCCTCGCCGAATCCGGACGGACCAGCCTGAAGATCTTCATGGTGAGCTCGCGCTTCGACGAGAACGAAGCCGCCTATGTGGAGCTGATCCGTCATGCCGGTACCCTGGGAATGCTGACCATCCTCCACTGCGAGGACGCCCGGATCCTCGCCGAGGCCGTTCGCCGTCTGAAAAGCGAGGGGAAGACGGCGCTCCAGTACTTCCCCGAGAGCCGTCCCGTCGAGGCGGAAGCACGAGCGGTCGAGCGCGCCGTCAGGATCGCCGAGACGACGGGAGCGCCGATTTACATCGTGCACCTGTCCTCGAAGGCGGCCCTCGACGTGGCGGCGGCCGCGCGGGAGCGTGGGATTCGAGTCGGCATCGAGACCCGGCCTCTCTACCTCCACTTCACCGACGAGCGGTTCGCCGGCCTCGATGGACCGCTCTTCGTGGGTCAGCCCCCGCTCCGGAAGCCCGACGACGTAGAGGCTCTTTGGAAGGCTCTCGGCGAAGGTAGAGTCGACACCGTCGCTTCGGACCACGCGCCCTGGACGCGGGAGCAGAAGCTCGACCCTTCGCTTGATATCGAGAAGCTTCGGCCCGGTGTCGCGAACCTCCAGTGCATGCTCCCGGTCCTGTTCTCGGAGGGCGCGCGGCGCGGGCTTTCGCTCGAGCGGTTCGTGGCGCTGACGTCGACGAACGCGGCCCGTCTTTTCGGCCTCTATCCCACGAAGGGAACCGTCGCCCCGGGCTCGGACGCAGATCTCGTCCTCTGGGACCCGGAAGAGTCCCGTGAGATCGACCGCCGGTCTCTCTTGTCGAGGGCGGGCTTCTCGCTGTTCGAAGGGTTCCGGGTGACGGGATGGCCCAGGCTCACGATTCGCCGGGGAGAGGTCGTGTACCGCAACGGCGCCGTTCAGGCCCCGGCGGGCTCGGGATGGATCCCAACTCGCGGGTCTACTCAGTCGTTGCGCTTCTAGCGCGCAGACTGTCGGCAATCACGCGCTGGCCTTTCTCGTCGCCCCGCTGAACGCCACACCTTCCGCCTGAGGCCACTTCCGTTATACTTCCGCCGGCCATGGCGGAACTGAATGCAAACCCCCGTCGTTCTCTCGGTCCCATCGCCATCGCTCTCATCGCCGTCGGCGCCCTCGTGGCCTCGGCAGGTTTCTTCCTCGAGAACCCCTCCGTGGGTTTCGTCGGCCGATGGGTCGTGATCTGGGGTCTCATCGGCTACGGGCTCCTGCGGCGCTCTCTTACCGCCTGGATCCTCGTCTCCATGGCCGTCGGGGCCGAGGTCGGCCACGACTGGCCATCGATCGGACAGGGCGCCCGGATCCTCTCCCAGGTATTCCTGAAGCTCATCAAAACCATCATCGCTCCCTTGCTCTTCGGGACCCTGGTGGTGGGGATCGCAGGACACACGAACCTTCGCCAGGTAGGACGCCTCGGCATCAAATCGATCATCTACTTCGAGATCGTCACCACCCTCGCACTCTTCATCGGGCTCGCGGCGATTAACTTCACCGGTGCGGGAAAGGGCGTGGTCCGACCGGAGGCCCTGGAAACCTCGAGTGTCACCGCCGTCAAGCAGACGGCGTCCGAAGTGATCCTGCACGTCTTCCCCGAGAACATCGCCAAGTCGGTCGCGGAAGGACAGGTGCTCCAGATCGTCGTCTTCAGCGTTCTTTTCGGCGTCGCGCTGGCACTGCTCTCGGAAGAGAAGCGCCGGCCGATGCTCGACTTCGCCGGAAGCCTCGCGGAGACGATGTTCAAGTTCACGAACCTGGTGATGTACTTCGCTCCCATCGGCGTCGGTGCGGCCATCGCCTATACCGTGGGCCACATGGGCCTCGGGATCCTGCTCAATCTTTTCAAGCTTCTCGCGACGCTCTACGTGGCGCTCACCTTCTTCCTGCTCTTCGTGCTCCTTCCCATCGCTTTGATTGCGCGGGTTCCCTTGCGCCGGTTCATCGCGGCCGTCGCCGAGCCGGTGTCCATCGCCTTCGCCACCACGAGCTCCGAGGCGGCTCTTCCCCTCGCGATGGAGCGGTTGGAGCAGTTCGGAGTGCCCCGGCCGATCGTGGCCTTCGTGATGCCGACGGGGTACAGTTTCAACCTCGACGGGACCACGCTCTATCTTTCGCTGGCGGCCATTTTCGTTGCCCAGGCGGCTGGCATCGATCTGCCCCTGTCGCAGCAGCTCCTCATCGTCTTTACGCTCATGCTGACGAGCAAAGGCGTTGCCGGTGTACCGCGTGCCTCGCTGGTCATCCTCCTGGGCACCGCGGCCTCGTTCAACCTTCCCGAGTGGCCGATCCTGGCGATACTGGGGATCGACGAGCTGATGGACATGGCGCGCACTTCGGTCAACGTGCTCGGGAACTGCCTCGCGACCGTGGTCATCGCGCGGTCCGAGGGCGTTCTTCAAGAGGGTCCCGCACCTTCAGGAGTCGCGGCTCAGCCTCGGGCGATCTCGTCCGAAACTTCGACGGCTTCGTGAGCCTTTTCATAGCCCTACCCCCAGGGCTCTCTCTAGCTGAGCTTCTGCCCGCGGGTCTCCCGCGCGAAGAGGAGCACCACCATCCCCACGAGGTAGACCAGGCTCACTGCGGTCGCCGCCTTCGCGTACGAGCCCATGACCCCGACGAGATAGCCGGTGAGGAAGACACCGCCTGCGGTGACGAAACGGCCGAAGTTGTAGCAAAAACCCACACCGGTCGTGCGCACCGCCGTCGGAAAGAGCTCGGGGAGGTAGATGGGAAAGCCGCTCGTGACCCCGAGAGTGAAGATGCCCACGAGCGGGATCAGAAGGAAAAGAACATCGACGCTCGACGTCGTAAGAAACGCGATCGGGAACGTGACGACCGCCCCCGCGAAGTAGAGGAAGAACGTGGCCCTTCGGCCGATCGCGTCCGCGAGCGGTCCGAAGAGGAGGTAGCCGACGAGAGAGACGGCGTTCAAGAGCATCACGCCGTCGCTTGCCTTTTCGGTCAAATACCGCTCGGCTTCAGGCCCGGTCAAGCCCGCCGCCTCGGGCGAGGCGGCCGCGATCTCGCGGATCGCGGCGGGGATCCACATGGTTCCACCCCAGAGGCCGAGGAGCACCACGAACGCGAGCGCCGAAGCTACCAGGGTGTCCCGGCGGAGCTCCGGCTGGAAGAGCTGGGAAAGGGTGAAGGCCCTCATTTTCGATTGGCGCCGCTCCTTACGCGCCTCGACCCAGCCTTCCGGCTCCTTCACGACCAGGCGAATCAGGAGCACGAGAAGCGCCGGGAGAGCGCCGACGAGGAACACGTAGCGCCAGGAATGGACTCCCACCAGGCGGTTGGCCAGCGCCGCGAACAAAAAGCCGATGGCCGCGGCCGATTGGAGCATCGCCCCGGCGCGAGCCCGGAGCCGATCGGGCCAGACCTCGGCCACGAGCGCAGCGCCCGCGGCCCACTCGCCTCCGAGTCCGAGGCCGGTCACGAATCGATAGATCGCGAGCTGCCACCAGGTCTCAGCAAGGGCCGAGAGCCCGGTGAAGAGGGAGTAGATCAGGATGGTGATGGTGAGGGCCTTGGTCCGGCCGATGTAGTCGGCGAGGACTCCGAAGACGATTCCTCCGAACGCCCAACCGAGGAGCATCACCGAAAAGACGGCGCTGCTGTAAAAGCCGATGTCCGCCCCGCTCGCGCCGGACCCCAGGAGCTCGGTAATCACCGGCTTCTGTACCATCGCGTAGATAGTGCCGTCCATGGCGTCGAACACCCAGCCGAGCCAGGCGACGAAGAGCACCAGCCACTGGTAGCGGCTGACTTCGCGCACCCATCCCCACCACTGCCACCATCCGGCTCGCGGCTGGGGGTTCGCGCTCACGTGTTCCTTCGCTTTTGCGGGCGCTACCATACCCGAGGGTAGGCCAGGGCTTCCGAGTTGCAACGGCCGCCCGCCATGCTATCCTGGATCTAAGAATTCCCCCCAAAATCTGCGGCAGGCGTCACCATGAAGCTCATCGTCGTGCTCTGGGCCTACGGAATCCTGAAGGTCGTAAACCCCGCTCCCGAGGAGCCGATCTACCTCCTCTACGACCCGGCGTGCCGCGTCGAGAGCGGCGCGGTCGAAGTCAAGGTCACGAACTGGCTACCGGCCGATCCGCCTCCCCAGGACCCCATGGGAACGTTGAAACAGGGCGGGCGCACGTGTGACGTCGACGAGGTGGTCTTCTCCGGACCCTGATTCGTACGCGAACTACCAGAAGCCGACGAGCTTCCACCAGGCGAACCCCACGGTGGTCCAGATGGCGAGGTTCACGAGCGAGACCAGGAACCCGACGCGCCACCACTCCCCCACCTCGAGGTAACCCTGAGCGAACACGATGGGTGCGGTTGTCGTTCCGTAGTGGGTGAGGCCGGCGGTCAAATTCGCGAGGCAAGCGAGGCTATAGACCGCGAGGCCTGGAGGCGCTCCCGCGGCGATGAGCATCGCCAGAAACGGAGGAAACATCGCGAGGAGATGGGTGGTGATGCTCGCGAAACCATAGTGCGCGTAGAAGTAGATGACGAGAGTGATCGGCAACACCCAGAACCAGGAGATCCCTGCCGTCGAGGCACGGATCGCTTCGGCGAAGGCGGTGGTGGCGCCGGTCTCGTTCAGCACTTCTCCCATGGTGAAAAGCCCCCCGTACCAGACGAGGAT
>Ga0209619_10003110_pt1 | contig 11954 bp, 11 predicted proteins | sample Rifsed16ft3_FD_184011 | JGI IMG/M metagenome (GOLD analysis project Ga0209619, IMG submission 184011) | Soil microbial communities from Rifle, Colorado, USA - sediment 16ft 3 (version 2) | ecosystem: Environmental > Terrestrial > Deep subsurface > Rock core/Sediment | place: Rifle, Colorado... | reverse complement strand
CTTGCCGCCGGCAAAGCTGTGGATGACCCCCCGCGGGCCGAACCTCTTCTTGAACTCGGGGTTCTTCGGATAGTCGGGATTTTCCGGCTCCTCCTCCGCGTTCAGGTGGTAGAGGTTCCCCAAAAACTCGTCGAACCCGTGATTCGACGGCAGCATCTCGTCGCGGTCGCCGAGATGGTTCTTGCCGAACTGCCCGGTGGCGTAACCGAGCGGCTTGAGGAGCTCCGCAATCGTCGGGTCTTCCCTCGTCATACCCTCCGGGGCGCCGGGGAGACCGACCTTGGTCAGGCCGGTGCGGATGGGCGACTGGCCCGTGATGAACGCAGCTCGCCCGGCGGTGCAGCTCTGCTGGCCATACCAGTCGGTAAAGAGCGCGCCTTCCCTGGCAATGCGGTCGATGTTGGGAGTCTTGTAGCGCATCACGCCCTGGTTGTAGGCGCTGACGTTGAACTGGCCGATGTCATCGCCCCAGATGATGAGGATATTGGGCTTCTTCGCGGCGGCCGGCGCCTGGGCGTGCGCCGCCGGCACCGACAGGACGGAGGCCAATCCCACGCCTATCCAACAGCTTTGTAGCTTCTTACCTATCTCGTTCACGTTACGATTCTCCTTCTGAAATGCTTTAGGATGAGCCGCGATGGTATCATTCTTTCTAGAGCAAGAGCTTGAGCCGAAAATCTACGATGTTCGCGGCGGTGGCGAAGCTCCCCTCGCCCGTCGCTCTCGTTCCATCGCGGATGTAGAGGACTTCGAATCGCCACTTGGGATCGCGGCGGTATCCCAGGCCCGCTCGCGTCCTTCGCTTCGTAGCAAATCGCTCGGGGACGTCGTCCGAGAGCGGTACGAAGATCTCGACGTCGGCGATGAGGTAGAGAGTCTTGTCGAGGCTCAGCTCGGCGTGATTGAGCCCGACTTTGAGCTCGAGCCGGTTCCGGAAACGCGTCTCGTGACTGCTCGGGGTGTCGTCGGAGTACCAGAAATTGCGCCACTCAACTCGAGAGAGATTCGCGACCGACACTCTGCCCAACGGGCGAGGTCCTGGACGCATCGTTCGCAGTTGGCTCAGGAGGTGGAGGCGGACGCCGACCCGGGGCGTCACTTCGAAGCTCGACACGTCGTTCGACTGTCTCGTCCTGGCGATAGCGGTCTCCCCAACGAGATCCATCCAACGGTTCGGGTAATACTCGACGGCGGGGGTCAAGTCGACGCCTCGCCAGGTGTCGTCACCGGAGAATTGCGCCTTGGGCTCGAGGTCGACCTCGAAGACCAGGCGCTCTCCCTTCGGATGGTCCAGAGTGAAGTTCGCCCAGATCTGCCCCGATGTGGTCTGGGCCGGCACCTCGACGGCGGCCTGGCACAGAAGGAACGGGACGAGAACCCGCTTCAGCCCCACTCGAAGGCCTCGGCGCTCCTGGCTACATCCCCAGCTTCTGATAGTCGTAGTTCTCCACGATGAGCTCGATCTCCTTGTCGGGATACTGCAACACCGATCGCGCCGAGTACGTCGGCCCGGTGGTGAGTGGCTGAAAGCCGCCCTTGAAGTGAACCGGCTTCTCTTCGAACGAAGTCTGGATCTCGACGCCCCGGAACATGTAGCTCTTCGGGTCGACCCAGACGCTCATGGTGTCTCCCGCCAGGAGGACGCTCTTCCCCTGAACGAGCAACTGGTCCTTCTTGTCCCCCTGGTTGGGAGTCAAGGTGGCGCTCGCGGCGAAGGCCTGCATCTTTTCGGGGGGCATGTGGGCGTAAGAACCGACGAGCTGTCCGAGGTTCTGTAGAAGCTCCGCGAACTCGTCCTTCTTCTTCTCGATGACCTTCTCCTTGAGCTTTCCCCCTCCCCGGCGGCCGCGCCGTCCCGCTTCCTCCTGGGCCGGAGGCTGAGGGGCGCCGTCGATTTGGGTCTTCTCGAGCTTGCCGTCGAGGTCGTAGCGCACCTGCTCGAGCTTCACGCTCTTCGACTCGCCCTTCATCTTGATCTCGGTCCGGGTCTTCCAGGTGTACTGCCGGAGGGCGGCGGCGTTGTCTTTCTGAGCCTGAGCGAACTGCTCTTTTTGCTGACCCGAGGCCAGCGAGCTTGCCGTCAGCGCAAAGGCGGCGAGGAGGAGACTTGGCCACTTACTGAACATGATTCACTTTCACTTTCTCGCCTTCTTTCATCTAGAAATGAAACGTCAGCCCGCCGCCGAAGCCCGCAAGAGCGGCGTCGAGCGTCTTGAGGTCGTTGTCGCTCTCGTAGTCGAAGTCCCAGATTCGATAACCGAAGTCGAGAGAGATGAGCCGCGAAACCCGATAGCCACCGACGGCATTCAAGAACCAGGAGAATTCCGAGCCGACGCCGAAGCCGCCGACGTCGCCTCGGAGGTTGACCCAGAACTTTTCTGAGAGATCGCGGCGGAATCGCAAGCCGACGAAGGGATCGACGAAGCCGCCATCGGCTTCCGCGAGCGTACCCGCGTCGACCGCGACCGAAGACGAAGCCTTCACCCCGCGAATTCCAGCCAGGACGTCGAGGGAGTTTGCAACCTGGTAGCCGGCGTTCCCCTCGATGATGGTCATGCTCATGTCGAGCCGCGGGTTCTGGGCGTCCGATATCCCGCTCGCGTTCTCGAAGGCCACGTCCTTGCCGAGATCGGCATAGACGAGATCGGTCCCGAAGGACCAACGACCTCGCCGCGCCTCGAAGTTCCCCATGAACCCGAAGTCGAGCGACTTAATCAGGTCTTTGGCGCTTACTTCGAAATCGGCGTCGCGTCCCGCGATACCTACGGTGCCATCCATGCCCGAGCCCCAAAGATACGGAGTCAGTAGGAACTCCCAGTCATCTGAGGAGGGCGAGGCCGGCTGGGCTCCCGCGATTCCAGGAGTCACCAGAAGCAAGGCCAGGGCTAATTGCCAGAGTCTCTGCATCACTTTTACCTCATTTCCGTCGCGGAAGGAGAAGCACGATCGCCGACCGGATCTTCCAGGACGGCCCGGTTTCTGGATGCTCCGCGAACACCCCGAAGCCGAACTGGTAGCTGGCGGGAAAAGGACCGAACGACGAAAGCTTGGCGACGAGCACGTTGACGGGCACCGTCCACCGGTCCTCGTCGGCCTCCCAGTTGGCGGTCGTTTCGGACTGGAGGGTGAACGTCCACAAGCTCTTGGTGTTGTAGGCGACGAATGGCTGGAGGAACATCTGGTTCACGTCACTTCTTTCCGTGTTGCCGGAGAAGGACCAGATCTGGTTCCAGAGAATTCCGTAGGTCCAGGGACCGGACTGCTTCAGCGCCACGACCGTCGGACCCGCGCTCCATTTCTCGGTGCCGAGCGTAGGAATGGTAGTGGATGGAAGGCTCACGACCGGGCCCACACCCCAGGTGAGCCCGCCTTTCGACGGCGAAAAGAAGAACGAAGTCAGGATGTCGCTCACCCCGAAGGCCGCGGCTCCTCCCTCGAAAAGAGGCGGCTGGCTCACGAGGGGCACGATGACCCGGGCGATGAGGTTCCAGTCCTCGTTCAACGCGAACGGCATTACCGGCTGAACGTTGAGGATGAACCGGGTCTGCTCCTTGGGGCCGACTCCCTGCTCCCAGTTGAACTGGAACGGGACGCTCACCAGGTCCGAGATCGGGTTCGACAGCTTCTTCTGGAGATCGGCGTTCTCCTCCGGCGCCGCTTGCTGCCCGCGGCTTGCCGCGGGAAGCGAGAGCATAACCAGGACGACGAGCGCAAATGCACCCGCCCTTCTCTCGAAAGCGCTCATGACACGCTCCTCAGGATCGAAGGCTCAGTCCGCCGGAAATCTCGAACTGGTTCGAGTACTGTCCGCCGATGGCAATCGGATCGACGGTCACACTGTCGCTGAAGCTGTAACCAAAGAAGGGGTTGATTTCGACTCTCTTGTCCTGCGAGAAACCCGGCAAGGCAATCGCGAGGAACGTGAATAGCGTGACGGAAACGATTCCAAGGAACTGGCTCGTTTTCATAATCCACTTTGATGTTTCGTTGTTCCGGTCCTCGACCAGGTCTCCCCACCGGCCGAGGACCGCGGGCAGTCTACTCCAAATCTCGTGTCTCTCTACTTGACGGTAATCATGATGGCAGCGGTGTAGGTAATGTCGACGCGATCCCCGACTTTCACGCCTTCGAGGTTCTTCTTGTCCTCGACCTTGAAGCTCATCGTGCGCCCGTCCTCCGTCTTGACGGTCACCGATGGCACTTTCGAGTCCAAGGCAGTGATGGTCACTGTAGCCGTCGTCTGCTGGGACAGCGTCGCCGAGGGTTTTGGGCCTTTGCCGCGTACGAGAGTCGGATCGCCGGACGGGGCCGGGGCGGACTCACCCGGCTTGCGGATCTGAGAGACGATCGACTCGTAGTACCGGAAGGTCACCTTGTCGCCGACGTTCAGATCGTCGAAGCGCTTCACTTCCGGCCCCGCGAAAATCGTTTCGCTCTCCCCGTCTGCGTCCTCGAGCGTGATGAGCCGGGCGTCGTGGTCGATCGCAACGATCTCCGCCGTCATTTCCACGATATCGCCGTCGGTTACCGCCTTCTGCGCGAGCGCGTTCATTTGAGCTAGGGCGAGCAACACCAGCGTGTTCAATATCTTCTTCATTACTTCTTCTCCTTCACGTCGAACCCGAGCTTCTTAGCCAGAAATAGGGTACCCGGCCGGCACCTCTGCTCGGGCCTCCGCGACATACCCTCCATTTGAGCGGTCGCAGAATATAGGAGGCCTCCCGTTTGGGCAATACGACTTTGGTCTTACGCCGTGACCGAGCTTTCGACCGGCGCCGATCCCTTGAGCACGAAGCACGTCGAGCGGTCCGCCCCGCGACGGCGAACCCAAAGACGGTGGCGTCGTCCGGCGAGACTTACAATCCAGCATGACCGACCTCGAAACCGCGCTTCGCCTGCTTGCGATCGAGGAAAAATGGCTCCAGCCGTTCGCGGTTCAGGATCCGTTTGGCGATCTCGCGCTCGCTGAGCTTCGAGACGCTCCCGCCACTTCTCCTCGAGGAGTACACGCAAGAGGAGATCGACCGCTTCCGCGGCCATATCGACGACTGCATCGCCGAGGTCAAAGGCGAGCTCTCCTTCCGCCAGCGAGCGCTCGAGGAGTATGCGAGGGTCGGTCTCACTCTGGCGGAGGACAAGGGGGACGGTCATGCGGGCGCTGTCCTCGAGCTTCAAGAGGAACGAGATGAAGAAAGTGTACTCGCTCATTATCCGCTACGGCTCCTCTTCTTGAACCGGGCAAACTCTAGCCTAGGGACAACAGCCCCTCGGCGACCCTCGCCTTGTCGCCGACCACCACCAGGATCGATGGAGCGCTATCAGGATTGACTATATTGACTATTATGTTGAAGGCGACATCTGGGCCATGGATGTCCTCCCCGAGTGAAACGAGGAGATCGATGACTCCGAACAGGAAACCTCTGGCGCCGATCGCCGCTTTGACCGTGTGGGTGGCAATCGCGTCGCTGGCAAGAGCTCAGGAATGGCCGCAGTGGCGTGGGCGCGACCGCGATGGCGCGATACAGGTTTTCCGCGCACCGGAGGCGTGGCCGGAGCGGTTGACGGAGCACTGGAGGGTAGAAGTAGGGCTAGGCTACGCGACGCCGCTCCTCGTCGCGGATCGGATCTACACGTACACCCGCCAGAGTGAAGACGAGGTCCTGACGGCTCTCGACGCCGGCAGCGGGACCGCTCTCTGGCGCACCGCGTATCCGGCTCCGTTCCAGATGAACCCCGCGACGTCGAAACACGGCGCTGGACCGAAGTCGACCCCGGCGTTCGCCGCCGGCCGGTTGTTCACGCTCGGGATGAGCGGGATCGTCACCGCCTTCGACGCGGAAACGGGTAGACGGCTTTGGCAGAAGCCTGCGCCGCCGGTTTCCCCCCTCTACCACACGGCGACGTCTCCCCTCGTCGACGGCGACCTCGTGATCGTTCACCTCGGAGGCCACGACCACGGGGCGCTCACCGCTCTCGACGTCGCGACGGGGGACGTCCGATGGAGTTGGAACGGTGACGGTCCCGCCTATGGGTCACCGATGGTGTTCGATCTTTCGGGAACGCGGCAAGTGGTGACCTTTACCCAGGAGAACCTCGTCGGGGTCTCGACGGCGACGGGTGAGCTTCTGTGGCGCCGCCCGTACACCACCCAGAGCACGACGACGTCTCAAACCCCGATTCTCTACCGGGAGACGGTGATCGAGGCCGGGCGGGGAAACGGCATCACCGCGTTTCGCGTCGTGCGACAGGGAACCGAGTGGAAGACCGAGAACGTCTGGCACACCGACGAAGTCTCGCTGCACTTGTCGAGCGGGGTCGCCCTCGACTCCGTGTTGTTCGGGCTTTCCCACTTGAACCGCGGGCAGTATTTCGCCCTCGACCTCGATACCGGTCGGATCCTTTGGACGAGCGCGCCACGCCAGGCGGAGAACGCCGCCATCGTCCGGGCGGGCGGGATCCTCTTCTCGCTCGAGGATGACGGAGAGCTTGTTGTCTTTGGGGCGAGCCGCACCGCTTTCGGGGCGATCCGGCGCTACAAAGTCGCGCCGAGCGAGACCTGGGCTCAGCCCACCGTCTCTGACAACCGCGTTTTCGTCAAGGACGTTTCCACCCTGGCCCTTTTTACCTGGGATTGATGGAGGTGTGCTCCTGGGCGGGCAGGAGAGTCCCCCTCTCCATCCAGCGAATTGGAGACAAACGAGCGGGATCGACCCAGAGTGCGGAAAACGGGCTGGCCTCATGAAAGACTCAGTCCGGGAAGCGTATGAGGGTAGCCCTTCGTAAGACCGGGCTATCATTCGTCCAAGCTGTCCGGCGCGCAGGACGACATCTGGGCGGCGGTCGAGCCTTTCATCGTGCCGGGCCGGGAGCTCAAGGCTCAGTACGCTTTCGCGGATCTGTGGGAGGCCGAGCGTGGACATCGCTGACCTCAGTCGAGCGCTGGCTACCTTCGATGCCCTGGCAGCGCGGCAGTTCGTAGCCGATGCCGGTCGGGAGGGAATCGAGTGGTCTCGGGTGGCCGCGCCTTCCATCGAGGATCCGCGAGAGATGGCGATTGCCGCTTCGGTGGTGGAGCTATTGGCGGAAAGAGCGGGGGAGCGCGCACCCGACTGGACCCGCACCGTTCCTCCCGCTCCCCAGCCGATCTTCCTGGTTCGAGCCGCCGCCTCAATGCCTCGAACTCGTCGGATGTGCGAGGAAGAGAGTCCAGAACCCCTCCGGCGTCGGAGGATCTTTGCTCTGCCCGACTTTCTCACCATCGCCTGATTCGAAAAGCGGACGAGCCCCTGTGCCGGACTCCCCTGCTGCGCGGCCTACGGCTGATCTACAATGCCGGAGGCTCTACGAGATCAGCACTAGCGCCGTTTCAGGAAGAAGTAGACCGGCACTCCCAGGAGCATCACCACCGTCCCCAGACCCGCGTTCCGCGGGTCGCCGACGGCGATGAACACCAGAAAGAACGCCGCGACCAAGAGGTACAGCGCGGGGATGAACGGGTACCCGGGCACCCGATAGGGACGCTCGAGGTTCGGCTGCCGGAAGCGAAGCACGAAGAGGCCGAGGACGGTCAAGGCATTGAACAGAAGCGAAGCGAACGAGGTGAACGTGAGAAGATCGCTATAGAGCTGCGCGCCGCGAGTGCCCAGGCTGCCCGTCAACACCAGGAGAATCGTCCACAGCGCTTGGTACCAGAGCGATCGCACCGGCGTTCCCCGCTCGGGATCGATACTCGCGGCGCCCTTGAGGAACAGGCCGTCCCTGGCCAGTGCGTAGTAAAGCCGCGGCCCCGCGAGGACGAGGCCGTTGTCGCAGCCGAACGTCGAAATCAGGATCGCGGCGGCGATGAGGCTCACCCCGATGGGGCCCAGGAGGATGCGGGCCACCTCGGCGGCGATTCTCTGATCGGGAACGGCGGCGGCGGCCTCCACCGGGAGAACGTGCAAGTAGGCCACGTTCGCGAGGGTGTAGAGGATGGTGACCCCGAGCGTACCCATGAAAAGCGCCTTCGGAAGCGTCTTCACTGGATCGCGGGTCTCCTCGGCGACGAAGGTCACGGTGTTCCAGGCGTCGAGGGCGAATAGGGCCTTCGACATTCCCACGGCGAAGGCCGCGAGAGCTCCGCCGGTGACGGCGGAGGGGAGCCACGGTTGGAAGTTCGACCAGCTTCCTTTGCTGGTAAAAACGCCGGCGAGGATGAGAGCCACGAGCGCTCCGACCTTCGCGATGGTGAGGACGTTCTGGACCCAGGCGCCTTCTTTCACGCCCCGGGTGTTGATCCAGGTGAGGAACACGACGAGGAGGATGGCTACGAGCTGCGCGCTCGAGAAGCTGAAGATCCCCGCCTCCACCAGCCTGTTGGACTGGCTCACCCAGGGGAGAAAGACTCCGAGGTAGTTTGCGAAGGCCACGGCGACGGCGGCGATAAGGCCCGTCTGGACCACGAGAAAGATCGTCCAGCCGTAGAGGAAGGCGGGAAAAGGCGAGAACGCTTCCTTCAGGAATACATACTGCCCCCCGGCGCGGGGAAAAGCTGCCGCGAGCTCGCTGTAGGAGAGCGCACCGCACAGGGTGAGGATGCCTCCGATCACCCAGATGAGGATGAAGGACCCGGGTCCAAGGTTCTCGGCGACGATGATCGCGGCGATGAGCGCAGGCGCGAGGAAGATACCGCTTCCGATCATCGTGCCCATGATGATCGTCGTGGCCTCGAGGAGCCCGAGATCGCGTTTGAGACCGCTCGCGTCGCTGGTCATCTTTCAGTGCTCGCCTCGCTCGCGCAGGCTGCGGATGCGTTTTTCAGCAGCCTGCTCATGTCGGCGAAAAGCGCGGGCAGTCTACCACAGGTCTCATCGGTGAAGATGACGAGAGGTGCACGCTCGTGAAGGCGCCATCATGCGAAGCAAGGGCTTCAGGTCGGCGAAGCGAACGCAGCTCAACCGCTCTCGAAGCGACGTTGCAGCTCGACGTACTTCCGGTACTGGCCTTTCAGAACACTGTCTCGCTCTTCTTCGCCCGAAGGCTTTCCCAGCGCCTTCAGCAGCCTCTGAACCGCCACCTTCTTTTCTTCGGCGGGAACCATGTGCGCTTCGTCGGGAATCCGATCGTTCGGCTGGTAGCGGCGCTTCAGATCCAGGTAGGTCGCGTACTGTTCGAGCCTGTCGCTCGCGGCAATGAGGATGTCCTTCCCATCTTCCTGGATGCATCCCGCCTTGCGAAGCCGATCGAGCACCTCCTGCACTTCGTACGGAGGCAACCTCGCCTGAGCGGTGATGGAAACGTGGACCCGGGACGCATCGAGGCGAACGAAATCTCCCTCGCGTTTGCCCTTGGGGAGCAGCCAGCGAAGGACTTCGATGGCTCGTCCCACGCCGCTTTCCGCGAGAAGGTTCTGGAGACGAAAGTCGAGCTCTCGCACCCTCGATGCCAGCGCGCGCATGATGCGGAGGGCGATTTCTGAGCTGTTGTGGATCATGGCCTCGAAGGTCTCGGCATCCACTTCGATGAGCTCGCAGGGCTCGATCACCTGGGCGTTTGCCGATCGAGGCAGGCCTTCCAGCAATGCCATTTCGCCGAAGAAGTGGCCCGGCCCGAGGGTGGCAAGCTCGACTTCGTCCTTTCCCACTCGCCGGAAAATGCGAATCCTGCCCGAACGAATCACGTACATCCGCTTGCCGGGGTCGTTCTCCTCGAAGAGAACCGTACCATCGGGATATCTGCATGTGACCTCGGACCAGGATGTGCGATTCTCCATGGTCGCCTCTCCGCCCGGGCTGCGGTTGGGATTCTGTCGAAAATTGAGGCCGATACCTGGGCTGGGACGAGTTTACCGAACGAAGGGTTCCGGGACAATCTCTCCCCCACAGGGGAGTCTCTGACGGCCGACGATTATTCCTTCGCGGATACTTAGACCGGTGCCGGCGCCGAGCCACTTCGAATACCTTCGGAAAGCGGACATGAGCGTATTGGTTCACGGCCGACGGGAGCATTCTTGGCCTTGGAATGGCTGCTGCGGCATCGGAGGAAACCTGCGACGCTCACGTGGATCGGATGGCACAGGAGCTCTTGGAGCGCCTGGGAACCGGCGCTCGCGCGGATCGCAATCGCGTCGAGAATCTGGTCTTGGTCTCATCGGTGGTATGGTAGGGCGCGATGGCTGAGAGCTCTTCTCCTTCCCTCACGCGAACCCAGTGGCTCATCTGCGCCGTCGCCGCGATCGGATTCGCGTTCGATATCTACGAAATCCTCGTGCTGCCGCTCATCGTACGGCCGGCGCTCTTGGAGCTCGGCCCTCTGGCACCGGGAACGCCGGAGTTCAACGCCTGGGTGGGTTGGCTCCTCTGGGTCCCCGCGGTCGCCGGCGGCATCTTCGGCCTACTCGGCGGCTATCTCACCGACCGATTCGGGCGGCGGAGGGTTCTCGTATGGAGCATCCTCCTGTACGCGTTCTCCGCTCTCGGCGCGGGCTCCTCCACGTCGCTTCCCATGCTTCTCTTCTTTCGCACGACGACGTTCGTCGGGGTTTGCGTCGAGTTCGTCGCCGCCGTGGCCTGGCTCGCGGAGCTCTTCCCCGATCCGAAACGCCGGGAAGCGGTCATCGGATACACCCAGGCGTTCTCCTCCCTCGGCGGCTTGATGGTGACGGGCGCCTACTACCTCGCGGTGCACTATGGACCCATGCTGCCTCCGATCCACGGCGGCCACGAAGCCTGGCGCTACACTCTCATCTCCGGTCTCATTCCCGCGATACCCCTCATCGTGATCCGCCCGTTTCTTCCCGAATCGCCGAAATGGCGGGAGAAGAAAGAGGCGGGAACGCTCAAACGCCCGAGCATCGCGGAGATCTTCCACCCCGCGCTCCGCCGGACGAGCCTCGTGACCGCGCTCATGTTCGCTTGCAGCTATGGAGCGGCCTTCGGAGCCATCCAGCATCTGCCCCGGATCGTTCCCGGCCTTCCCGAAGTCCAGGGACTCGCGCGAGCGGCCGTCGAGACGGCGGTGAGCCAGGTCCAGCTCTATCAAGAGCTCGGCGGGCTTCTCGGACGCCTGGCGCTCGCGTTTCTCGCGGTGCGCATCGTCTCCCGGCGAGCGCTCCTCCGGGTATTCCAGGTTCCGGGGCTCATCCTCGTGCCGCTCGTCTTTCTCTATGCCGCGGTCGGAAACCTCGATCTGCTGAAATGGGGCGTGTTCGTCGCCGGATTTCTGACCGTCGCTCAATTCAGCTTCTGGGGAAACTACCTTCCCCGGGTCTACCCCACGCACCTTCGCGGCACGGGCGAAAGCTTCGCCGCCAATATTGGGGGTCGGATGCTCGGAACCTCGGCAGCACTCCTGACGACGCAGCTCGCGAACGTGACGCCGGGGGCGACCCCGCCGATCAAGCTGACATACGCCGCGGCGATCGTCGCTCTCCTCGTCTACGGTTCCGGGTTTCTTCTCAGCTTCTTCCTCCCCGAGCCCGAGGAGAAGCTCCCGGAGTGAGCTCTCGGGTCCAGGTACGGTTCCTCGGAAGCGGCGACGCTTTCGGAAGCGGCGGGCGGCTCCAGACCTCGATCCTCGTCGAGTCTAACGGGTTTCACGCTCTCCTGGATTGCGGCACAACGACTCTCGTAGGGTTGAAGCGGGCGGCAATCGACCCCGCCAAGGTCGACGTCATCCTCGTGAGCCACCTCCACGGCGACCACTTCGGAGGGATTCCGTTCTTCGTTCTCGACGCGCAGTTCTCCCGTCGCCTCCGCCCGCTGGTCGTGGCCGGCCCTCCAGGTCTCGCCGAGCGATTACGGCAGGCGATGGAGGTCTTCTTCCCCGGCTCTTCCCGCGTCGAGCGAAAATTCGAGACCCGGATCGTGGAGATGAAAACGGAGGTACCGACCTCTTTCGAAGCCCTGACGGTAACGCCCTACGTGGTTCGACACGAGAGCGGGGCTCCCGCCTACGCCCTTCGCCTTTCGATCGGG
>Ga0209619_10003107_pt1 | contig 11960 bp, 7 predicted proteins | sample Rifsed16ft3_FD_184011 | JGI IMG/M metagenome (GOLD analysis project Ga0209619, IMG submission 184011) | Soil microbial communities from Rifle, Colorado, USA - sediment 16ft 3 (version 2) | ecosystem: Environmental > Terrestrial > Deep subsurface > Rock core/Sediment | place: Rifle, Colorado... | reverse complement strand
GCAGCCGGCCGAATCCCTTCGATTCCGGGCTTTGGGGAGAAGGTTGCCCTCTTCTCTTTGATAACGAGCGAATGAAGAATCTTTGCCTTTCCGGCAGCGGGGATCAAGTCCCTTAGCTCCTTCATCGCCACATTCACGAGCCGCTCCTTTGACCACTGGAGATATTTCCCTGCGCCGCTGATCACCAGAGAGAGGTATTGTCCGCCGCCATTGTTCTGACCGTACATCCCGCTCTTGTTGAATATCCATTGAATCGTTGAGTCCAGCGTCGCAACAAATTCATGTTCAATGACGGTTTGATCAAGCCAGAGGTGAAGGGTTATGATGGGGGATGTTTCAAACCTTTCGAGGTGATCGACGACCCCCATTTGCTTTCCCCCTGCCAGGAGCGCTGAAAGGTCATAATGAGGGAGAGCAGAGATGTATGATTCCGCCTTGAATCTTTTTCGCCCCATTCTGAGCGCATCGATATGCTGACCCCGGATCTCGAGGGCATCCGCACCCGAATTCTTCAGGATTTCTCCGTCGTGCGCCTTGATGAACTTTTCGGCGGGGTCAACCAGAAGGTCGGAGAGCCCGACCTTTGGCACCAGCAGACTCGAGTTGAGTCGCGCCCCCAGGAACGCCGCTTTCAGAACGCGGTAGAAGAGCAGCGCAGATACGGTCGATGGGTCGTCATTCAGAGTCCCCACCGCAAGAATGTCCCAGAGGTACTTTCTGTTCTCGGGGGTCTGTTTCAAAGACGAAAGCCATTGATCCACCGTGAGCCGTTCCAGTTCCTGTTCCTTTTGTTTCGACGAGGCCAGAAGTTCGGTGCCGATCCTCAGAAGCCGAAGGCGGTGTGAGAATGGAATGGTTTTAAGGCGAAGGAGACCGACCAACACATGCAGGGGAGCAGGGAGCGGGGGGCAGCGGAGCGATGCGAATCCGTTTTGCGGATGGAGGAATTCGATGTGCAGATTCGGCTGCAGGGCGGCGAGATGATCGGAACCGATCATGCGCAAATACCGGAGCGTAGCGTGATAGCACCCCATCATGAGATGCTGGCCGTTGTCCACCGGATCGCCTGTCCGTTTGTCGACAAATGAGTAGGTTCTACCGCCGAGGTGGGGTTTCTGTTCGAGAAGGAGAATGTGGCGGCCTTTTGAGGCAAGGTCGACCGCAGCAGAGAGACCTGCGAGTCCGCCTCCGATGATGATCGCGTCGTAGGTCATGGGGACAAGGTAGAAATTAAAAATGAAAAGTTAAAAGTTGAAAAAGGCGGGTGTGGAACCTGCGCAATTCAGTTTACGGCCCACCGTCTGCCGTTCACTGTTCACCATTCACTCGGTCTTCTTATGCTGGGAGCTCGGTGCGAACGTAGTTATGGAAATTCTTTGGAAGTTTGGTACGAAGACGGAGGACAAATGCAACGAGGAGTTTTACGGGAGAACCAAGCCGGATCCGTTTGGAATAAACGTCGTAGTTGGCGGCCTTGATCCGTCTCAGGAGAAGATAGTAGATATTGCCCATTGTCCGTGCGGCCGTAAACAGGGGTTTATCATCTTCTGCAAGGTAGGTCTTGGCCTTCTTGAAATACGCGTGGGCTCTGTCGCACTCGTACCGCATCAGCTCAACGAATCGCTCGTTGTACACGTTCGCCAGCAATTCATCTTCCGAATATCCAAACCGCTTCATGTCTTCCCTGGGAACATAGATTCTACCGCGCGTGGCATCGGCCTTGATATCCCGAAGAATGTTTGTCAGCTGGAGCGCTTTCCCAAGGTTGATCGCGTATTCTTTCGTCGTCGCATGATGGTAGCCGAAGACCTCCGCGCAAATCAACCCCACGGTTGAGGCCACGCGGTAACAATACCCTTCGAGCTCCTCGAACGTTTCGTACCGGTTTTTCCGCAAATCCATTTCCATCCCCTTCAGAAGGTTCTGAAAATGAACGATGGGGATATCGAACCGGCGGATAATCGATCCAAGTTTGTTCAGCACAGGATAATGAGAAGCCCCTGAAAGTGCGAGCCGGAGCTCAGACGTCATCTGACGCAGGCGGCGATGCTTCTCGCTCGGGTCGGTATTGTCCTCATCGACAATGTCATCCGTGTACCGGCAGAACGCGTAGATCGTTTCAATCGCCTCCCTTTTCTGTTCCGGGAGGGAAAGAAACGAAAAGTAGAAATTGCTCAGACGATTGTGCGAAAAATCAGGAGCCAGTATGTGAACGGATTGGGACAATAGAAGACCGGAATTAAGAATACAGAATCAAGAATTCAGAATTGGGAATCTAGAATTTGAAGATCGAACGCGCTAAGAGAACCAACTTGTCTTTCTTCGACAGGACCGGACGTTTCGTGAGGACATCATATCCCCGGTCTTCGATCTTCCGAAGGATCTCCATTCCTCCCCGCCACGTCAATCGCAGTTCCAGTTTCAGATTTCTGCCGACGTTCTCGAGGAGCGGTTTTCCTTTTTCAAAATATTCTCGTGTGCGGGTAACCTGGAATTCGAGAAGGTTCCGAAACGCCGGCGTGAAGGATCGCGACGACAGCTGCTGCTCTGAAACGCCAAACCGCCGAAGATCTTCCAACGGAAGATACACACGATCCTTGTCAAGGTCAACCGTCACGTCCTGCCAGAAATTCGTCAATTGCAGCGCCGTACAAACATGGTCGGAGTATTCAAAGAGCTTCTCATCACGGTAACCGAAAAGCAGCAGCACGAGCCGTCCGACGGGGTTCGCGGAGTCTGTACTGTACCGCAGGAGGTCATGAAAAGTTGCGTGGCGACGGGTAGTTACGTCAGACCTGAAGGCCTTGAGGAGGCGCAAGAAGAGATCGCGGGGAATACTGTATGCCTTAATCGTCTCTTTCAATGCAACAAATATCTCCCGCCTTGCTGAACCCCCATAGCAGTCTTCAAGCTCCTTTTGCCAATCATACAGTCTCCTTATTCGTTCCCGATCGTCAAGTCCCGGTTCGTCGGCAAAATCATCCGCTGTTCTAGCAAAGGCATATATGGCAGCGATGTGTCGGCGCTTCTCTTGCGGGATGAGAAAGGAAGCAACGGGGAAATTCTCGTAGTGACCGTACGTCAAGTCTTCGCAATAGCGGAAGGATTGGGCGATTGAGGGAGGATGACTCGTCGAGGAAGGTAGCATAGGTCAATGACAGAATATGGATTAAAGAATAAAGAAGTAAAAAGAAAGAAGGAAGGGAAAAGCGACAAACGGGCGGAAAGACAGGGGAAAGACGATTCGAACAAGAATTACTCCGAAGATTGAATCCTGTGTTATCTGTCTTGGTTTTCTGAGTATTGTTTCATTACTATTCACCGGTTGTTGATTTGTGAAATAGGAGGAATCGTTTTGATATCTTGGATGTTTTTCCTCTTGTCCTGTTTTCAATCTGCTTTTCCTCCTGATCGTGCCGGCATTATTACCTCCTCTTCATTCTGTTTTCCTACAACTTCAACACCGGAGAAATCATGAACATCAGCGTCATCGATGGGAGCAATTATTTCAAAGGGCTACTGTTGCTTGTGAGAAAAGACATGAAAGTTTCCGAACCTGAGACCGAGATGATGACCCGCATCGGAAAGAAATTGGGCTTTGAACAGGAGTTCTGTGAGAACGCGGTTCGCGATGTCCTGGAGAATGCCTATATTGTCGACTCGCCGCCGGAATTCTCGAACAAAGATCTCGCGATGAGATTCATCAGAGACGGTCTTGTGCTTTCACTCTCCGATCGGGAAGTAGTTCACCCTTCAGAAGAAGAATGGCTGCGGTCCACGGCGGAAAAGAACGGACTCGATCTGGAATGGTTTCGTCAGGAGTGTGCCAAAGCAGTCAGCAGGAAAGAGTGCCCGTTGAAACTGCAAGTGGATGATCTGAAGGTTGTGTACTCCAGAAAGGGGGACAAGAAACCAGTAGGAAAAAGAAGGTGATGTGAATTATCGTTCATCGGCCTACGGCCAGACGAAACTGTTTCTCAAGCGAAGTCTGGGTCATCGGATAATCGGATTACCGAATCATTTGTCAACTGACTCATTCTGATACACGCGGACGCCGGACCGCCGGTGTGATAGACGGGATGTGAGTTAACGCACACCCGTTCTGTACGGCTTGCGGTATAGTTACTACGCAGGGGAGGCTGCAATGCCCCTCCTGTTTCCTCTCCAACGCCGAATTCGAGCTTTCTCACATCCACACATACCAAGAGTGCCCTATGCGAACTTCGCTTACTGCATCTCTCCGTGCATTTCTCATTCTCTTTCTCCTTCCCGCGCTGGCTATCGCCCAGGTCCCGCGAGTCATCTCGTACCAAGGTGTCCTGACCGATACACTGGGAGCTCCGAAGGCCAATGGAATGTACGACTTCACGTTCCGTTTCTACAAATCCGGTTCGGGAGGGGCCGCCATTTGGTCGGAGACCAAGTCTCTCCCGGTGGAGGGGGGACTCTTCTCTACTATGCTCGGTGATCAGACGTCATTTCCCGACAGTGTGACCTTCAAGGAACCGTACTGGCTCAGTGTGCAGGTGGGAACCGACGAGCTGGCACCCCGCATACGACTTGGAGCCGTCGGATATGCAATTCGGGCCATCAACGCCGACACAGCGAAGTTTGTCTCAACGGCCGCCAGCGTGGCCCGTCCGATCTCGCCCGGAATCTCAAGTTCGGAGTTGGCAGACGACGCGGTGACTTCGGCAAAGATTGCTGACAGAACGATCGTCACTGCCGATGTCGCGTCAAATTTTAAAGCCCCAAAGGCCGATACGGCAACGTTCGCCCTCTCCTCGACATTGACGGGAACCGCCGGGGGAGACCTTTCGGGATCGTACCCGAATCCGTCGATTGCTGCAAATGCGGTGACCAGTTCGAAAATCGCAGACGGTACTATCACAACCGCCGACGTTGCCGCGAATTTCAAAGCTCCCAAAGCAGACACCGCAAGCGTTGCTCTGGCAGCCCTTACGTCGGCCCCATCGGGCGGAGCAGGTGGCGATCTTTCGGGATCGTACCCGAATCCCGACATCGCCTCTGGGGCAGTGACAAGCTCGGAATTGGCCGATAATGCCGTTACCTCCGCCAAGGTTGCAGATGGAACGATCACTACTGCAGACATCGCACCGTCCTTCATAGCACCGAAGGCGGACACAGCCAGTTACGCCCTGGCCGCGCTGATCGGCGACGGCGCCGTTGGAACGTCCGCAATCCAGGACAGTGCCGTCAATGGATCAAAGTTGGCGCGCAATGCTGTAACGGCGGTAACAATCGCGGACGGGACAATCACACCAGCAGATGTTGTTCCCTCATTCAAAGCCCCAAAGGCAGACACGGCGGACTACGCGTTGGCCGCCCTTATTGGAAGCAATACAGTTTCCACATCTGCTCTTCAGGACGATGCGGTGACGTCAGCTAAGATCGCCAACGGAACTATTACGACGGCCGACATCTCTTCGAACCTCGTTGTTTCGAAGGCCGATACGGCCACGATTGCCCTTACAGCGCTCACTTCGACGCCGGGCGGCTCCGCCGGCGGGGATTTGGCGGGATCGTTCCCCAATCCCCTGATTGCCGATTCTGCTGTTACCTCCGGCAAGGTGCGGGACAACGCGATCACCGACGCCAAAATTGCCGGGATGAGCGCCTCGAAACTCATCGGGGTGCTCCCGGTCGGCAACGGGGGGACCGGCTCACTGGACCGCAATTTCATTCTTTTGGCGGACGACGACACGGTGCAAGGAGCCAAGGTGTTTTCACCGACGACGAACGTTACGGGGCTTACCGTCCGTAGGAATTCGGCTGGCTCTGAAACGCCGGCCCCCGCATTTTCCGTTACCACCCAGGATGGATCGACCTCGTTGTTCGGGGTTGCCTGGAATGGCATTCTTTCCGGCTATGCCTCGGGTCTTACGGGCCTCAATGCCAGCGAGCTGAGCTTCGGGACGATTCCCAGCGGCGTTCTTTCGGGATCATATTCCAATGCCCTGACCCTTTCAAATGCCTCCAACAGCTTCAGCGGAGACGGAGCGGGGGTTACGAATCTGAACGCAGGGAATCTTGCTTCAGGTACTCTTCCGGATTCACGCCTGGCCGGAACGTATTCCAGCGCAGTAAGTCTGAGCAACCAGGAAAACGACCTCAAGGGGAGATCGCTCGCTATCGATGACAGCTCTCTTGTTGTCGACAAGGTCAGCAACCGCGTTGGGATTGGCACGACAACGCCGGGTTCAACGCTTGATGTCCAGGGATCTCTTGGCCTCAAATTCAGTAACGTTACCGGATCAATCACCGCAGGTGAAGAATCGGTGTACCTTGTCAACACATCGGGGGGCGCGGTCACGATCACGCTCCCATCCGCCTCGAGCTCGAAAGGGAGGATCTACTTCTTTAAGTTGGTGGAAGGTCTCTCAAACCTGACGATAGACGGCGCCTTCAGCGAGCTCATTGACGGGGCAGAGACGTTTGTCCTCAACGCCGTTTTCAAATCAGTCACGCTCCTCTGCGACGGTACATCGTGGTATAAACTTGCGCTCATCTGACAGGAAGAAAAGACAATGAGAGCCCTCTTCAGTCTCAGTTTGATTGCAATGTTCGGTGCAGGGCTTTCTTCCGCTCAGAACAGTGCGATTCGCTGGTCCGCGTTCGGCTCAGCTTCGGCAATCTCTCAGTCGGGGAATACGGCCCTCGCCTCTTCAGTCGGCGAATCGTTCATTGGACTTTCGCAGAATGGGAATTCATGGATAGGGACGGGCTTTCTACCCGGACTCACAACCCAGTCGGGTGTGACGGCGGTGGAGAACGAAGCCACCCTTCCCCTTTCGTTTGAGCTTTACCAGAACTTTCCGAACCCGTTCAATCCCTCGACAACCATCATGTTTGATATCCCGTGGCAAAGCAGGCTCACGATTGCCGTGTACAATCTGCTGGGGCAACAAGTCGTAACGCTGGTGAACGAAGAAAAATCCGCCGGCCGCTATTCTCTCATGTGGCACGGAAGAAACAATGACGGAGCACCGGTGGCTACCGGGGTCTATTTTTATCGGATTCAGGCCGAGTCGCTCGGGGGGCAGAAGCAGACGTTTGTTCAGACGAGGAAGCTGGTGCTCGTGAAGTAAAAAAACGCAGATTCCGCTGATAGTCACGCCTGCCTGCCGAAGTGCTTCCGTCTAATTTCAAGGACAACGAAATGGCCGGCACGCAGGCAGGGATTCTCGCGGATTCGTACCATTGAAATGATGGGGAAATGGTTTCGCATCTTCGTACTCATTGAGCAATTCGGACAAGTTTCTCTGGCGCTCCGGCGCTCTTGGTTCGCCACCATAGCAATCGTTCCCGTCATTCGTCCCTCTTCTCTTGACAACACATTCCCTCGTCGTTACCTTATCAAGAGCCTGATCCATGTGGGTGGATGAGGCCCCTATTCCTTCCGATTCGACACGCCGATTGAAAGAATTCATTCGAATCAATCAAGACAAGCGGGGAAACAATGAAGACGCGCGTTCTCTGCTTCATCATCCTTCTCTTTTCTACAGGCGGAAACGAAATCCTTTCCCAATGGAACCAGATTCCCGATCTCGCCTATGTTCCTGTCACATGCATGGTCACGGTGGGCGACAGTACGATTCTCGTTGGCGGACAGATGGGCACCTTGCTGAGGTCTATCGACAACGGGGCCACATGGACAAGCGTTTGGGGAAACGGCATCTCCATCGACACAATCCTCTCCCTCGGGGCCGGAAACGGGTACATCTTTGCCAGTGCCGACAGAGTGAATTCCCTTTTTCGATCCTCAGACGACGGGATCACTTGGAACCAACCCGGTTTGCTCGATCCCCGGGTTTGGGGATTTGCCTATGTGGATACCATCCTCTACGCTGCGACCGACTGGGGTGTCTATCATTCAGCAAATCACGGTGAATCGTGGTTGATAGACACTCTGGGACTGGGATATGATCCGGCGATTCCGGCGGGCTATTCCAACGGGACGATTTCTATTGCGTACCTAAGTTCAAGACTCTACGTAATCAAGTATTTTGCAAAAGGCATTTATGTCTCAGCCACGGACACGATTCGTTGGAAGAGAATCGGCTTGAATACGTGGCAAGGATCGCTTGCGGCTGTCGACACAAATATTTTTGCCCTTGCCGGCGGGGTCTACATGTACAGCGGCAGCGATACAACCTGGCTTTCGCGCAATAACGGGCTTCCGCAAAACGCGGAGCCTGTGATTCTGCGTTCTGTCGACTCCCTTCTTTTTGTTTATACCGCATATGACGGAATCTATGTGTCGGGTGATCTGGGGCTGCATTGGGAATCGATGCAGAGTCCCAGCACGAGCCCCATCGAAACGATGGCCACGACAAAGACTCACATGGTTGTTGAAGGGGGCATGAGTGCGTGGCGACTGGCTGCCAATGACGTGGTGCTGTCGGTGGGCCATGAGAATCCGAGTCTGCCGTTTCGATTCGGATTGGAACAGAACTTTCCCAATCCGTTTAATCCCACGACAGTCATCAGCTATCAACTCTCAGCGATCAGCAATGTGAGGTTAAGTGTGTATGACGTGCTTGGGAGAGAAATTGAAAAACTTGTGAATGCAAAGCTTGGACCGGGAAATCATACAGCGAAGTGGGATGCACAGGGTCATCCAAGCGGCGTTTACTTGCTGCGATTGCTGACCGATCAGAATTCTGAGGCCCTGAAGATGCTTCTGGTGCGATAGCAAATGCAACAAAGGTCAGTTCATCCGATCAATAGATTGGAGTCAATGATCTGATACTTCGAAGTATTGTCATCGATGCGAACCCGTTCACGACAAATCCTCCCCTGTCTTATCATCAATCTGATCTGCACGGCATCTCTGCATCCGCAGGAAATGCGCCTTCAGCGCGGTGACCCACGCGTTTCTCCCGGGAAGGTAGACCACGCTCCGACTGTCCCCTTGACATTCGTCGAGGCCAAGCCGAATTCCAACAATGTTGGCCAATGGAAGAGCTTCAAGAATTGGAATGAGGGACGGGCCGTGGCGGCGGAGAATGACAGTATCGTATGGGTCGGCACCAGCGTTGGCCTTGTGCGATGGAATGTTGTACTCTCCACATTTCAAACCTTCGATGAAACGAACGGGCTCCCCTTTTCGTCAATCTACGCCCTCGAGTTCGACAAAACGAATCGCCTTTGGATTGGTACCAGCCAGGGGATCGCTGTATATGATGGAAGGACTTTTTCTCTCATCGATCACACGAATTCCCAATTGCCAGAGGCCCCCATCTATGAATTGATCATCGACAGCCTTGGCAGGACAATCGCAGCATGCGGTTGGTTTCTAAACGGTGACAGCTGGCAAGAAGGCGGAATATGTGTATTTGATGGTTCAAGGTGGACTACATATACGATTCCATATGTATACACATCGCTGGGTCCTCCTGAAGCAATGATCGAATACAACGACACCATTTGGATTTCGTGGCATTCTCTCTATGTGCTGGCCGGCGGAGAGTTGAAATTGTTTCGTGATTGGCCCTTTTACACACTGAGTTCGTTCGCAGTTGACTATCAGGACAGTTTGTGGGCGGAAACGAGTATGCGGACGGTGAAGTACAGAAACCATCAATGGGTTACTGTTGTAGATCGGGAAAAGGAAATGCTTGGAAACGCCCTCTGGCTTGATATTTGGAACGACCCGAGAGGCGGACTATGGCTCTCGGGAACCAGTTATGGCCCTTATCGTCTCGACATCGATCAGCGAATGGGCGGTGCGTTAGGTATTACCGAGGTTCAGGGATTGCACGGACAATTACTTTCCCATGACGCCATCAATGGCAACATACAGTTCTTTGTTGGTCCCGGCGGACTATTCAAGTTCAACGGTTCACAATGGATGACTTACCGCATTCCTTCTAGTCTGTCCGAAAACATGATCTATGGGCTGGGTTGCGGGCCAATGGGCGAGGTCTATGTTTCGACCCCCTCGTACACTCAACGGACCGACGGAGAAGGTTGGTACACAATTGGCGATGGCACAACAGGAGTAAGAAGCTGGAACAAGGATTTTCGTTTTTCCCGAAGCGGCGCGTTGTTCACGAATCACGGGGATCTCTACTCCAATCGAGATTCGTATTCTGGGTATGTCACGGGACTTGATTTCGATGGATATGGCAACCTCTGGACTACCTACCCCTTAACGAAGTACGAATGGCCAGGACCGAGCAAGACCGTTTTCACGGATTCGGTTGTGGGAATCAATACTCCGCCCGGTTACTATCGGCCGCAATTCATGGACGTTGTAACGGACAGAGACGATCGCGTTTGGGCCGCCAGTTGGTACTTTGGGGCCGTGATGTACGATCACGGTACCTGGCACCTCTTCCCGAGGAGTGATTCAACTCTTCTGAACTACAGCTATGATTTGGTTTTTGCCGACTCGAGAGGCCGCGTATGGTTCGCCACGAACCAATGGTTCCCAAACCGCGGGTTGTCGATGTTCGACGGTAGCAGGTGGAAGATCTTTCATTCAGCGGAGCCGTGGTTTCTCTCTGTCAACGGACTCGCCGAAGATCACTTTGGGAACGTTTGGATCGGAACGAGCGGGGGTCTGCTGAAGTATGACGGATCGACGTTTGAATTCTTTGGCCCCAACAACAGCCCTCTGAAGTCATCCGTCAATGCGGTGACAGTGGATTTCAGAAATAACATTTGGATTGGCACAAATTCCGGCATGCACGTGTACAATCCTTTCGGGCCCGTGGAATTGGGTTACTATTCGTTCTCATTGCCACTTTCCGAGCTTTCCGTGACATCTTCGGGTAGACATGCCAGGGTGTCTTTTACGACCCCGTCGGACGCGCAAGCTCCGGTAAGTTTTCAGCTTGAGCGTGGACGAGGCCCCCATAAGTTCTGGCCGGTGGCGAAAGTCGAGTTTGATACCGCAATCCCGAAAAGCATTGAAATAACTGACACTACAATAATTGTCGGCAGAAATCTCTATCGAATCAAAGAGGTCTACCCGGATGGAAAGGAAAAACACTCATCTCTAATCGTTCAATTTGAGGGCTTGCCATCACAGGTACCGACAAGTTTCAGGATTTCTCAGAACTACCCAAACCCATTTAATAGTGCGACCATCTTTGACATTGATATGCCTGCACCAGGACTTGTGAAGATTCGATTCTTTAATATTCTGGGTGCCGAAGTGAGACCGTCCGTGCAGCAGGAACTCACCGTGGGATACCACAGCTTGCAGGTGAATTTTTCTGAACTCGCGACAGGTGCGTACTTCTATGTCGTAGAAACCTTGGGTCTTCGCAGAGGAGGAAAACTTCTTCTCTTGAAATAGAGTTGATTCCAAAAGGAGACAAGGCAGAGCCCTTGAATACCGTTGAATTTGTATTGCTTCTCACAATTCTGACCGTCGCCAATCTCGTCGTTTCCTGGTACGTTTCCATCAAACCACGACGTTACCATGGTGTCTACAGATTCCTTTCTTTTGAGAGCATTCTCCTCCTTCTCCTCCTCTGCACACCAGTCTGGTTCGTAAATCCATGGAGTTGGAATCAACTCATTTCGTGGGCGATGTTGCTGGCATCGATTCCACTTCCCGTCTACGGATTCCGTGCACTTCATTCCAAGGGGAAGCCGAAGGGACAGTTTGAAGATACAACGGCGCTCGTCACGACGGGAGTTTACCGGCATATTCGCCATCCCCTGTACGCATCGCTCATGCTCCTCGGAACCGGAATCTTCTTCAAAGACATCACTGTTGTTACCTCGTTCTGTGCTGTCGTGAACATCGGGGCGCTTGTCGCTACGGCGAAGACGGAAGAGGGAGAGATGCTCGAGAAGTTTGGGGAAGAGTACAAACGATACATGGAGAGGACGAAAATGTTCGTGCCGTTTGTGATTTAGAGCAGCGGTCAGCTGTGAGCGGTCCTGAAACTTTGCGCCATAGGCGCATCCGCCTTCGGCGG
>Ga0209619_10003094_pt1 | contig 11988 bp, 13 predicted proteins | sample Rifsed16ft3_FD_184011 | JGI IMG/M metagenome (GOLD analysis project Ga0209619, IMG submission 184011) | Soil microbial communities from Rifle, Colorado, USA - sediment 16ft 3 (version 2) | ecosystem: Environmental > Terrestrial > Deep subsurface > Rock core/Sediment | place: Rifle, Colorado... | reverse complement strand
CCCGTTTGACCCGCTCTTGGCCAGCCGTTCGGAAGGACCCGAGCCGACGGGGGTGCCTGCCGCATTCATGTCGTCACCATCTGCCCTAAGTCACCGATGATGCTGAGCCTGTCATGCGTGGCGTTCGGAAAGGTGCCGCGCGCGTTGTTGTTCGCCGTCACCTCGTATTCCATGTCGTGGACGCCGAGGGCGAGTGCGGCTGGCAGAGGATCGCCTGTCGGCGCCCAGTCGGTGAGCAGCCATGCATAGCTCACGATCCCCTGGGTCGCGTTGTCCATGGTCATCGTGCGCGAGATCACGGTGCTCGTCCCTGCGAGTTTGATATGGAGCGTCACAGCGAGGGCGCCCGTCAAGTCGTGCGCGCTGCCGTCAGGGTTGCGCAGGCGCACGCGCATGATCGGGCGGGTGTCCCTGTACTTGAGGTGGAAGGTGTTGACCGGACTGCTCACGATTCCTCCCCTAGAAACTCTGTCAACGTCTCCGAATCGTCGAGTTCGGTCAATAGCCGAGCCGCTCCTGGCTCTGCGATGAGCTGCCACGTCGCCCCCGTGAAGAGCGAGGGCGTGGCCGTCGCGGTGGCGCTGACCGCCGCCGCCATGATGATCTCGGTATCGAGCGCCGCCGAGCTCGTCGCCGAGCCAATGACGGATGCCGCGGGGGCGATCGCCGTCGTGAGGTCGCCGGCCATTGTCGCCGAACATGAGACTGAGGACGCAGGAGAGATCGCGGTCGCGAGATCTGCGCCCACCGAAGCCGTCCCCGAGACCGCCGCCGCGCCAGTGATCTGGGTCGTCAGGGCTGCAGCGATGCTCGCCGTTCCCGAGACGCTCGCGGCTGGGGTGATCTGGGTCGTCAGGGCTGCAGCGACCGACGCAGTTCCCGTCTGAGAAGCCGCCAAGCCCGTGCCGGCCAGCAGATCTGCCGCGACTATGGCCGTTCCCGAGACGCTCGCGGCGGGCGCGATCTGAGTGGTGAGCGCGGCGGAGACTGCCGCCGTACCGTCCACATCGGCCGCGGGCGCGATCTGAGTGGTGAGCGCGGCGGAGGTCGTCGCAGCAGCGGAGACCGACGCGGCTGGGTTGATCGAGGTGGAGAGAGCGGCAGCCGTCGTGGCCGAGCCGGAGATGTCCGCCGACGCAGTGATGGCAGTCGAGAGCACGGCCGCGACTGAGGCAGATCCGGAGACCGAGGCCGCTGGGGCGATTTGCGTTGTCAGCTCGGCCGTTGAGGTCGCCGTTCCCGAGACGGCTGCGGCAGGCGTGATCTCGGTCGTGAGCGCGGCGTTGACGGCGGCGTTGCCCGTGACATCTGCTGCTGGATTGATGGCCGTCGTCAAGGCGCCGGAAGTCGTCGCGGATCCGCTGACCGCGGCTGCGGGCGTGATCTGCGTCGTGAGCGCAGCTGCCGTCGTCGCAGCACCAGCGACGTCGGCCGCGAAGGCGGCAGCACCCGCTGCCCCGAACGTCGCGAGCAATCGCTGAACGGCGAGGATTCTCGGGTACTCGTACTCGGGTTCGGCTTCGATCCCCGCGCTGATCGCTGGGGCGAGAAGGTCGGCGGCGACCGCGGCGGATGCGCTCGGTGCCGCGGCGAAGCTGATGGCCGTCGTCAGGACCGCTGCAGTCGTCGCGGATCCGCTGACGTCGGCCGCAGGCGTGATCGCTGTTTCAAGCGCGGCTGCCGTCGTCGCCGTGGCTACAACGGAGGTTGCCGCCGTAATCTCGGTACTGAGGTCTGCGGCTGTCGAAGCGGAAGCATCCTGAGCCGATGCGAGCGTGATCGCCGTACTGAGCGCCGCCGCTACGACGGCGGATGCCGCGACGTTGGCGGCAGCCGTGATGGCCGTCGTCAACGCCGCAGCGACGGTTCCTGCCCCAGAAACCGCCGCAGCGACGGTCGTATCCGCCCCGCTGGATGGCTTCAGGGGTTGATAGAGCCAGCTCACGCTTCAGCCCTCATCTTCATGTCGCCTTTCGAAGACTCCAGGCGATGCTGCGATCCGTTCCGGCGAGCTTGATGACGCCGACTTCCCAACCGTCGCCAACGATGAAGGCCGGCATCACCCAGGGGTTTGTCTGAGCCCCCGTCACGATGGCTTCGAAGACCGTGCGCTGAGTGCCGGCGTTGATCTTTTCGACGAGCCGGATCTTGTATTGATCTCCGGCCGCCATGGCACCGAAGTCGATCCAGACGGTGAGCATCGCATCGTCTGTCTGGTCCGTCTTCGCAGTACTTGCGGAAGCAAGCCAGTACTCGGTCGTGCTGATCGTCGCGCTGCCGTTCGTGAGAGAGATCGCCATCGCTAGCCTCCAATCCCGACAGCGTCGGCGTTGTAGCCGGTATCCGGAGCATTGTTGCAACGACCGCGAACGTAAAGATTCGATCCGGCCGGTACGCGCATGTAGCCTTCGACCAGGTGAGAATCCATGATGTCTCCGATCCCTTCAGCGCCCGCTCCCGTGGCTGTCGCGCTGTGCAGAAGACGAAGAATCACGTGCTTGTTCGAAGCATCTCCGTAGGCAAGCTCGATGTAGGTGTACTCGGCGGTCATCACGGTGTTGTCGAGCTGGTAGCCGAGTTGCCACCACCAGCACTCACGGGTCGTCGTGCCAAGCGAGGCCCAGGAGCCATCAGCGGCGTTCCCGGGAGTGAAGCTCGTGCCGAGCGTACTTGCTCCCGCACCGATCGTCTCGCTGTACTGTCCAACGGGCTGGAGCCAGGGATGGCTCTGCTGTCCGTAGGCGCGGATTCCAACTCGCACGGTCCCGGCGGTGGCGTCGCTGCCCTGGATCCTGAAGCCAACGGTGGCTCCGCTGGGGATGCGGATGGGGAAGAAGTAGCGCCGTCCGCTTCCGGTGAAGGCGACCGTGCCCGACGAGCCGCATACGAGGTCGCTGATGATCGGGACGTAGGACGTCCCACCCGCAGGATCGACACCGATATCGAGGAAATGGTTTCGGGCTACGCCAGAAGCGTTTCCGTCAGAGACCCTGACGAGGATGCAAGAGACTTCCTGCGCAAGAGTCCCAAGCCCCGAGTCCGTCCACGAACCCTCGGCGCTCGAGGCTCCGGGCGTGACAGATACGCCTGGCGTCGCAGACGGATTCGCCCCCCAGTTGTCTACGACGTAACTTCGGCGAGACGCCGGAGTCCAGAGGGGCATCGTCCAGCCACCTTACGCGAACGTGACGTCAAGGGCCCCGATCGGGAACGACGGCGCCGGATCGCCGCTGTTGATCGTCTTCGGCGTCGTGAGCGCGCCGTGGATGAGCAGGTTCCCAACCGTGTCGGCGTCGAAGATCCCGAAGTGCGTCACGACACCCCAGTTCGCTGTGGGCGCCGGGAACGTGATCGCCACGGCGTTGTCGGTGTGGCCGTCGCCGGCTGCCACGTTGGTCCAGTTCGCGTCGAGCGGATCGAGCCCCGCCCGCGCGTAGCTGCCGCCGCTCACCTCCGTGCCGCCGCCCGCGTCCGATGGCGCCGCCGTGAACAGCGCCACGGCTAGGTTCGTCGGCTTCGTGAACGAGCCTGTCCGGAAGACGTGCTTGACGATCTCGCCCTCGAGGTAGTCTGACATCGCGCTCATGTTTCTGCTCCTTTACACGTTTGTGAAGTAGATGCCGGTGTACTTCGCCGCGTGGCCCGTGGTATCGAAGGCGACGTTCGTGTTGTTCCTCACGACGATCCCCCACTTGCGGGGCAGGATCCAGTCGAATGCCTTGGCGACCGACATCGGTTGGCTCTCATAGGTGAGGCCACCCGCGGCCGGGCACCGGATCCTCCCGATCTCCCTCACGTTCGGCGGATCGGTCAACGTGATCGCCGCGTCGGCTCCTGTCGCGTTGTCCGTGAAGGTCGTCCCGTCCTCCGAGCCGTAGGCATAGACATAGACGGCCTTGTCGGCTGAGGGCGTGCCTGCCGCCAGCTTGATGGCGATCTGAACGAGCGCGTCGATGAACTTGTCCGTACCGTTGTCGATGGCGGCGCTCTCGCGGCCCGCATTGTCCGAATGCGCGAGCGAGGCGAGCGTGATCGTGATTGCCGTGCTCGTCCCGTATGCCTTCTTGATGTCGGCCATGAGCGGGGCCCCCTACCTGGTCGCCGTCACGCGGAAGGTCGCGGTCTGAGCGGTGTCACAGATGGCGCCCAACCCAGGCCAGCCGCTTGTGCTGCTCCCGGCGACTTCGATGAAGTCCATCTGCCACGTTCCGCCAGGGTCGATCGCGGTATCGGAGGTCGTGGCGGTCGTGTCCTTGAGGTCGAAGTAGCACGTGTTCGCGCTCGTGCTGAGCGAGTAGACGACCACATGCCGCGCCAGGAAGGCGACGGACGAGCCGCCTGAGCCGTTGTCGGTGAAGCTCACGGCACTGTTCGTGCTCGTGACGCTCACGGACGAGTTGAAGAACAGCCGCTGCGCCCGGATCTGGCCTTGGTAGGCGAAGAGATCGAGGAAGATCAGGGCCGCCAGTAGCGCCAAGATCCGCTTGCGCATCGTTTCTCCTTCCGCTCAGTTGGTCCCGGCGATCGTGATGACGATCTGCAAGACCCCCGGGGCTGCTGGAGCACTCGGGGCTGTCGCACAGGCCACCGGAGAAGGCAAGGAGCTACCAACGACGTTGAAAGCCACGATTCGCCAGCAGAACGCGGCTCCCGGCTGGATTGGCTGATCCACGAAGCTCACGACGTTCGGCCCGACCTGGCCGACCTCGGCGAACGTGGGAAGTGGCCCGTCCAGCGCCCGCTGGATCTTGAATCCGTCCTCGTTGTTCGAGTTGTCGACCCAGGTGAGCGTTGCCTTGAAGGTCGTCTGCGCCGAGACGGGGCCGCCGATGAGCACGAACAGGAACAGCGCTGCGAAGAAGAGCACGAGACGCTTCATGGCTTCACCTCTACCGTCAGAGGACCGGGAGCGCAGGGGCAGCCTTGCCCGCCGAGCGCCACGGTCAGGGAAAACGGCTTGCTGCCCGAGATCGGTTGCGCGTGCGAGTCCGTCGCTTGCATCTGGAAGTCGCAGGTCTGGAGCGTGATGGGCGTGCCCGAGACGCATCGCCCGGACAGGGCTAGACCAGCGCAGAACTCCCCGCTCAGCTTGCTCCACGAGTACGGCTGCACGCCGAGCGCCGCGTCGAAGCAGGCCGAGTAGGGACTGCCAACGATGGCCTGCTGGAGCGGGGACGCGGTAGAGATCACGGGCCGGTCCTGAGACGTGAGCGAGTAACCCCGGATCGTGCACTCCGAAGCCGCGTCGCACGCGCGGATGCCGACAACCTTCGTCGTGAGCTCGGTGGCGGTCCCGCCGATCTTCTGGCAGCCAACGAGAATCAGGCCCGCGGGCAGCGTGCCGGATGCCATGCCGCAGGAGTAGGGCGCCCCGACACCGCCGACGATCGAGAGCGGCTGATCGTAGGGCTCGCCCTTCACCGCGTTCGCCAGCGCCGCGGTGATGATCGTCACGGCCTGCGGACGAAGATCCGCTACATACAGATCGACGGTGCTGGAGCCTAGCCAGTCGGAGCTGAACAGAACTCGGTAGCCGTCCTTGCTGATCTGGGGGTGAGGCTCTCCCCAGTAACCCCATGGACCGTTCTCACCCGAGTCCGATCTCACGTGAGCGATGCGGCAGACCTCTCCCGTCTCGGTGTTGGCCAGGACCAACTCTTGGTCCAAGAGCGTCGCCCCCGTCCTCGTCCCCAGCGAACTGACTGCCAACCACCCCGGATTGCTTCGCGCCGTGAGGCTGACGTGCGTGCCCGAGAGGGGATACGGCCAGCCGTTCTCCATCCCGATGATCGTCCTTGCTGCGCCGGTGTCGAGGCGCCGGCTAATCAGGGTGCCGTAGGGTTGATCGTCGAACGCTACGGAGTTGAACGTGTTGTAGCCGCCGGGTGTCGCTCCGAGCGCCTGGTGCTCGCGGCAGTGCAGGACCGAGGGCAGGGTCAGGACGGTCGAGAAGCTGAGGTTCGTGACGAGCGGTGGGCACTTGTCCGCCCAGGTCGAGAAGAAAGCCCCGCTCTCGTTCGGAAGCGCCCAAGGTGCTAGGACCGTACCCTCGGCGGGAGCATCGACCGTGGCGATCACAGAGTTCTCGGTGATCGAGTAGAGGATCTTCCGGGTCCCACAGGCAAGACCGATGATCTGTCGTGGCCCTGTGGTCTGAGCGTGCGGGTCAGAGCCGAGTGTCAAGACAGACGTCCAAGCTGTTGCGCAGTTTGTCGGAGCAGTCCCGAAGTCACGATAAAGCGTCGTCGTGTCTGCGCCGCTGAGATTGATTGTGTGTTTGAAGAACTTCGGCTCGGCGTTGTACATGGCCGGGAAGTAGAAGACGAGAGGGTTGGTCGCGTCCCAGATGACCTGTTCGAGATCGGAGGGCCCGTAAGTCGTGAAGCTGATCGTCTTCCGGTGCGTGTAGGGCTTGTCGCCGTCGTACAGCTCGTAACGACCGCCGCGATGCCAGGCGATGATGAGCGACTCATCGGCATTCCAACCGCGCATCGTTGAGTAGGTCGTCTTGATGACGGCGTTCGTGCCTTCGGCCGGCTGTGCATTGGAGATCCTCGTGATGAGCGTGCCGAACGCCGGATCGACGTAGGATCCGCCAGCAGTCGGCTTGGCGACCGCGCCTGCGTTCATCGGGTGATTCAGCTTGTCTGTGATCTTCCCGTCGCAGGGCGATTGAGCCCAGGCCAATGAACCGCCCAGACAGACGAGAGAGATCGCCGCTAACACCTTTCTCATGGGTCAGTACCTCGTCAAGCCGGTCATGTTGATGTAGGCGTAGTCCGCTGCACAAATCCTCGATGTTGATGCGGCCCTAGCCCAGCACCCGAACATCATCGCTAATTCGCCTGCCGGCTCTGTGCCGAGCGTATCGTCGCAACCCGAAGAGCAGAACGTTTTCTCGGTCTCGTCGTTGACTCTGAAGTAGTAGGTCTCGTTCCCGCCCACGCCGCTGTTGCGATGCCTGATTCTGAAGCGATACCAAGTGTCGGCAGAGGGAGTTATTGAACTAGCGACCACGGTGCTGCCAGAAGCGTCGCCAGACTCGAGACAGCCGTTGCCTACGTTGTTGCCGATTTGGAAAATGAAAGTCGTGTCGGATTCGTCGGTGTCATAACGAACCCTGATGCAGCCGTACTGGCTGCCGTCTATCGAGAGACCTAAGCCTGTTGTGAATGCGAAGTCGGTTAGAGAGGAGGCGTCCAGCCTAGCGATGGCATCGTAGTCCCAGTCGTTACCGCTGATGTTGCCGATGGGGATGTCGTCGCCGTCCTGCCGTGGCAAAGAAACGAGATATCCGCTGTTGTCTGCTCCCGAACCCGAGTTGAGCAATATGGCTCCGGGGTGTCCGGTGACCGGAGTGGCGATCCAATAAGTAAAGCCAGCCCCAGAAGCTACCCCGTACCAGCCGTGCGTGCCGATCAGCCCCCCCGTTGTCGCGGCGGCCAAGAATTCCTCATAAACTTGGAATGTGGTCGATGGGTCGAAGGACCCACCAGTGTCGGTCGAGCACGTTATCGCTCCCAGCGCCGACACCGCCGACACCTTGTCTGTCCCCGAGCAGGTCTGCGGCTGCACAGCAACCGAATCCGCGTTCGGAAGCGTGAAGTTCCGCGCCGAAGTGGGATCGGTCACGACTACGGTGGTGTAGGTGTTGTTGTTGGTCGTGCCCTCAAACCTGATCGGGCTGCCGGCGAGCAGCTCGGCCCCGGAGAAGTCGTGGGAGCCGGTGAACGTGTTGCCGGCCACCTCCGCGAGCTGCACCTGAGTATTCGTCGTGCCGCAGAAGTAGAAGTCCAGCGAGTCTGTCTCGAAATGCGTAACACCGACCGAGCATGTGGCGGGTGCACCCGTGGTCCCGGAGGTGTAGCGGCCGAAGATTGAGTTATCCACCGTGAAGTCCAGGTCGGCGATGACGATCGAGCCGTCCGCTGAGGTGAACTGGCCGCTTATCGCGACCGTACCGCTCGCGTTGGGCATGGCCCAACTCCGGTTGGCGGTCAGGTCGTCCGAGGTGAAGGTCCCGGCGAAAGAAGTTGTACCCTTCGCAACCGGAACAATCCTAATCTGGTCGTAAGCTCCCGCATCACCAAAATCGAAACCGTTTGCACCATCGACTTTGAACCTGACCTGACCATCCGCGACCATGTCGGCCACATTGTCGAAGGCCCTAACCATTGAATCCTGTCCGACCGCATCATAAAAGATGAGCGCTGCGGAACCAGTACCGAGCGAGAGTGCGGAACCGGTTGTGGATCCAGCAGTAGTTTGTAGCCTTAAACTATTCGCTGCCGACGAACAAAGCCCGGCGTTCGTGTCGGCCGTAAAGCTGTAGGGTGGGGTGGTGCAACCCGTAGCAGCGCGCAGTGGAAGCACCGGCGGGGTATACCTCGCCCCTCCAGCGATGTAGACGGTTTGTGGAGCCGCAGGCAGCGCGGCACTGAGCAGCGAGAGCCCGATCAGGATGAATCGAAGTGGCGTTCGCGTTCTCATCGAGTGCTTCTCCCGAAGAACCACAGCAGTGTTGCGCCGAGCGCAGGTAATGCCCCGGCGATCAGTCCCCAGACGCCGGCCTTGACACGCAGGCCCGCCACGGACTCGCGCAGCGCTATGATCTGCTCGCCCTGCGCATCCTGGCGTGTGCTCACCCGTTCGACGACGGCCTTGATCTCGTCGAGCCGATACAGCACCAGGTTTTGGCCCTGCGTCTCGCTCTCGGTCATCACTTCACCTCTACGTGAGCCTCGGCCCTGAATCCCTTGGGACGACCGGAAAGCTGCTCCCTCACCAGCGTCGCGCGGACTATCAGCACCCCCGGGTACGTCACGTACCTGATGTACCGGACATACTGGATTGCGGAGTCACCGTTGATCGTCCAGAAGGAAAGACCTTGCTCTCCCCTCTCGCCGATCCACCATTGAAGGTACACACCACGGTTAGCCGGATGCGGTGGGACGAAGACCGTGACTCTGACTTGGACAGCCGGGCCAGCGATGACGATGGGCGGCCAAGCAGTGACACTGATTGGTGGGCGCGCGGACTCAGGCTTGCGGTGCTTCGCGGGACTGGCGAGCAGGAACAAAGGCAACGCCGCAAGCAGATAAGCCTCACTACTTGCCATGCCTATAGATATAGAAAGCCACCGCAACAAGTGCAGCAACCGCTACGACAAGCGCAAGTTTGCGCATCATGGATTTTTCGCCGCGCTACCTCGGCATCCCCGCTTTGACGAGCACGAACGAGACAACGGCATAGAGCGCGAGTACCGCGACGATCATTGCTTCGACGAGCATCACGTCACGCTCGGAATTGCTGAGCACGCGGAACTGCGCGCCCCACGCGCGCAACCTTCAGCGGAGCCACTTCAGCAGCTTGTGGACCAGCCCGAGCGCGATCATGCTCTTGGCCGTGATCGCCGCGACGGTCGCCGCCGGCACCCCGAACGCTGGCAACGCCGGCAGGATGAGCGGCGCGACGTCAGCCACGAGCTGCAGCGCCGCACCGATCGCCGTCTTCTTGCCGTTCAGGAAAGCCCACGCGCCCTTGATCAGTTCCATCTCGCCTCCTAATCCTGCAACCCTCAAGATCAGCCGCACGCGCCAGTTGAACGGGTCGTTCAACGTCACCACCAAAAAAAGTGCCCGGCCAGGAAGCCGAGCGTGAACGCCAGCCAGACGAAGGGCCCGGGATGGGCCTTCACGGCCTTCCGGACGACAGCCGTGATGTGGTCGTCTGGCGTGTCGTTTCGGAGCGTGACGATCTCCAACACGATCCAGACCAAGAACATCAAGGCCACGGAGCCGATCAGCACCATCTCCGTCCCCATCACTCCCTCCAGTCCACGATCACGAAGCCGCTGCAGCCGGCGTCACCGGGTAGGCACGCCTGAACCGCGCACTCGCGCGGCGCCCCGGGACACTGCGGCATCACGAAAAAGCCGGCCATCGGCCCGAACTCGTCGCGCTGCAGACCGCAGGCCTTCGGCTCGCCCTCGAACTCCGGCGTCTGCGGGTCATCGCGATGTACCGGGTCTCCGAAGTGATCGCACGACACGGCCGCAGTCACGCGGTCGTCGTGGCACCGGCCCTGCTCGGTGCCCGAGCGGTAGCGCCACACAGGACAGCCCCCCGCGATGAACCGCTCGCAGCGGTCCCGGTTCGGCCAGCCCTCGAGATGGCAGTCGTTCGTGTCAACGCCATGGATCAGCCGGCAGAACTCGCGGTCACCGCGCACACGCACGGTCGAGTCGACACCGTTGCCGTATCGCTTGGCGTTGACATAGACCTCGGCCTCGGGGGCGAGTGGTTTCGGGCAGTCCGTAACGGTGGGCGGCTCATCGCCGGGCGGCGGTGCAGGCCCCTTCACCACCTGTTTGAAGCGTGCGAGCGTGTCCTCGAAGTCGGCATCGCTCATGTCGTCGCGCCAGAGCGCCCACCCGAGGCCGAGCCGCCGTGCGTCGGCGAAGTACCGTTCTTCCTCGGCTGGGCTGAAGGCCGGGTTGTGCTCGTTGTTGAGCGTCCAGCGATCAGCGAGCGGAGCCGTCAACGGCGCGCGGTCGTGGTTGATCGCATAGTCGACCTCGACTTGTAGATCGCGGACTCCTGTGCCGATCAGATGAACGAAGCTGCAGCCGCTCTTCTGCTCCTCGTCGCGAATCACCTCGCGCAGCTTGCGGAACCATTCGACCTTCCAGCCCACGACGTTCTCGCCTTCGTTGTCGAGCGCCCAGATGACATTGCCGAAGCAGCCGAGCTCCTCGACGACCTTCCGGGTGTACCGCTCATGCTCGGCGTGCCACGTCCGGCCGCAGGCATCGATCGCATCCTGTGGCCAGGGGAGATAGGGATGCCCGGCCTGGCTGCGCTTGCACCCCCAGGTATCGATCACGACCTTTTCCACGTAGCCGCCTGCTTGGTAGGCGTGCCACACGAGGTCGCGTTCCTTCTGCCAGTACGCCGGATTCCAATCGAGCGATCCCGGCAGATAGGCGCCTCCGATCGCAGCCCACTCCAGCTCCTCGCTCGCAAGAAACGGACCGCGGAAGTGGAACATGTTGGCGGCGCCGTTCGCCGCCGTGTAGTCCATCCACGCCTCGGAGGCGAGTGGCCAGAGCGTCGGCGTGCTCATGCCTGCGATCAAGAACGCCTTCGGCCGCCGTGCGACAGGCGATGGCGTGCTCCACGCCTGGCAACACGGCTCGGCCATCACCATACCGAAGGGCTTACCGTCATTCGTTCGTAGACGGGTCCCATCCGGCCGTAGCAAACGCCCGGGCCCGGTGGTTTCACCTTTGGGGGGCGTCTGTCCTGGAGGAGGAGGCGAGGGCCCGTCGCCTTCCTTGACGTAGAGCAGGAGGTTCGGCGATCCCTCGCCGATGCCGGTGAGCGTGTCCTTCGTCGCCATCGCCACGAGTCCGTCGTGCACCTGGGAGACCGGAGCCGTGGGATGGCGCTCGAAATAGAGCGCCGCGGTGCCCGCCACGTGTGGCGAGGCCATCGAAGTCCCGCTGAAGGTGGCGGTCCCGCCGGCCGGCGTGTCGCTCTCGATGTCCACACCTGGCGCGAAGAGGTCCACGCCTAGTCCCGTGTTCGTGAAGGAGGCGCCCTTGTCGGTGCGATCCATGGCGCCCACGGTCACGACCTGGACGACGCGCGCCGGTGTTGAGCTGCGCGAGTCCTCCCCCTCGTTTCCAGCGGCCGCCACGAACACCGCCCCGCTCTCGATCAGCTTGCAGACCGCAGCGTCCACTGCTGGCGCCGGGCTGCCACCCCAGGAGGCATTGACCACCTTCCGGACGCCGGGCCCGGGATCATGGGCCGCGATCCACTCGAGCGTGCGGATCGCATCACCATCCGTCCCGGAACCGTTCTCGTCCAAGAACCGCGCGGAGTGGACGATCGCCCGCTTGGCGACGCCCCAGGTCGTTCCGGCAGCGGTGCCCGCGACGTGCGTCCCGTGGCCATGACCATCCTCGCAGCCGCGGAACACGAT
>Ga0209619_10003091_pt1 | contig 11995 bp, 10 predicted proteins | sample Rifsed16ft3_FD_184011 | JGI IMG/M metagenome (GOLD analysis project Ga0209619, IMG submission 184011) | Soil microbial communities from Rifle, Colorado, USA - sediment 16ft 3 (version 2) | ecosystem: Environmental > Terrestrial > Deep subsurface > Rock core/Sediment | place: Rifle, Colorado... | reverse complement strand
AATCTTGCGAAGATCAAGATGGCGAACGGAAACGAGGTGTTCAAAACGGCGGTCCGGGCCATGGAGGAGGCCGCTGTAGCGGCACTCAAGGCCAATGGTGTAGAGATCTCTGACATCGACCTCTTTGTGCCGCACCAGGCCAACGGCAGGATCATCAATGCGACCGCCCAGCGGTTAGGTTTGCCGAGGGAGCGGATCGTTGTCAATATCGACCGCTTCGGCAACACCTCCGCGGCTTCGATTCCGATTGCCCTTGACGAAGCGGTCAGGGCAGGGCGGCTTAAGCCAGGCGACCTGCTCCTTATGGTCGCCTTTGGGGGAGGTCTGACCTGGGGCTCGGCCCTGGTCCGATGGTGAGCGCGGTCCAACCTTCCAGGCGATGACCAAAATCGCGCTTGTCTTTCCTGGCCAGGGTTCGCAGCAGGTTGGAATGGGGCGCGATTTCTGGGAACAGGTCCCTGAGGCTCGTGAGCTCTTCGAGATGGGGGGACAGGCGCTGGGTTTTGACTTGGCTCGCCTTTGCTTTGAGGGACCCCAGGACACACTCACCCTGACGGCGAACGCGCAGCCCGCCATCCTGGCGGTCAGCATGGCTGCCTTTGCTGCGTTCCATCGTGAGGGGATTCGGTTCGACTACGTCGCCGGTCATTCCCTTGGCGAGACATCCGCGCTCGTGGCCGCCGGAAGCATCCGGTTTGAGGATGCGATCCGTATGGTCAGGAAGCGGGGCGAGTTCATGCAGGAGGCGGTCGCGCCCGGGATCGGGGCGATGGCCGCCATCCTTGGCCTCGAGCGTGAGACCATCCTTGAGGTGTGTGAGGAGGCGGGCCGAACCGGGGTCGTCGAGGTCGCGAATTTCAACGGCCCTGGTCAAATCGTCATCGCCGGGGTGACGGAGGCGGTCGAGCGTGCTATCGACTTGGCCAGGGACCGTGGGGCCAGACGCGCCGTCCGTTTGCAGGTGAGTGCACCCTTCCATTGCTCTCTCATGCGACCGGCGGGGGAACGGCTGGCCGGCGTGCTGGAGACGTTCCCGATCGTCGATCCAGCGGTTCCGCTTGTGAACAATGCTGACGCCGAGCTCCTGACGAAAGGCGTTGAGATCGCCGGGAGTCTCATCCGGCAGGTATCAAGTCCGGTCCGCTGGGAAGAGGTGGTGCGAAGGTTGGTGAAAGAAGGCGTCAGCCTCTTTGTGGAACTGGGCCCAGGAAAGGTGCTCACCGGGCTCATCAAGCGGATCGCCAAGGAGGCCTTCGCGCTTCACGCAGAGGATGTTGACTCCCTGCGCATTGCGCTGAAACAGGTCAGGGCAATTGCCTGATGGTGATGGCGGGCCGTCATGCGGGGAAGGTGTCCGTCGTCACGGGTGGCTCGCGGGGAATCGGTCGAGCAATCGCCCTCATGCTCGCAGCGGAAGGCGCAACAGTCATGATCTGCTCGAGGCGACAGGAGGCGGCGGAGATGGTGGCATCCGAGATCCGGTCAGGGGGCGGCGAGGGGACCGCTGTGCGGGCAGACATGGCACAGCGGTCGGATGCAGAGGCACTGATTACGGGATGCGTCGAGCGATTTGGGCGCCTGGACATCCTGGTCAATAACGCCGCGATCACGAAGGATGCCTTGGTGCTCCGGATGAAGGATGAAGATTGGGACGACGTGCTGGACGTCAATTTGAAGGGGGCATTTTTCACGACGAGGGCGGCGCTTCGACCTATGCTCAAGCAGCAGAGCGGGCGGATCGTGAACATCAGCTCGGTTGTCGGGATCATGGGTAACCCGGGACAGGCGAACTATGCTGCGTCAAAGGCTGGCCTCAATGGCTTCACGAGAACGGTGGCGAGAGAGGTCGCGTCGCGGGCGATTACGGTGAATGCCGTGGCTCCCGGGTTCATCGAGACCGAAATGACCGAGGGCCTGTCCGGAGATCTCAAGGCCGGATATTGCAAGCAGATCCCCATGGGGCGATTCGGCGATCCGACGGAAGTCGCCGCCCTTGTTTCGTTTCTCGCCTCAGAGGGGGCGAGTTATATTACGGGGCAGGTCATCAACGTCGATGGCGGGCTGTGAATGTAATCGATGGGACGGCACCGAGGCCGTAGGGAGGGGGGGGTGATGGCTGGCGTGGAAGGGCTAGAGGAAAAGGTGAAAAAAATCATCGTGGATCAGTTGGGAGTCGATGCAGCGGAGGTAACCCCAGAGGCCTCCTTCATCGAGGATCTGGGCGCCGACTCTCTGGACACAGTAGAGCTGGTGATGGCCCTGGAGGAAGAGTTTGGAATCGAAATCCCGGACGAGGAAGCTGAGAAGATTATGACCGTCAAACATGCCGTCGAGTATATCAAGGCGCATTCCGCGTAATGAGGTCCGGCCGGCGAAGATGGGCCCTGAATTGCGAAGGGGATGAGAGGACATGAGGCGAGTGGTCGTGACAGGCCTAGGCGTGGTCGCCCCCAACGGGATCGGGACCGAAACCTTCTGGGAGAACCTGGTGGCGGGAGTCACGGGTATCGATCGAATCACTCGATTCGATGCCAGTCACCACGATTCGAAGATCGCCGGAGAGATCAAGGGCTTCGACCCGCTCCTCTACATGGAGAAGAAAGAGGTCAAGAAGATGGACCTCTTCATCCACTACGCCTTGGCCGGCGCGATTATGGCAATCGACGATGCCCGATTGAAGTTTGAGGAGAGCGAGCGGAGCCGAATCGGCACACTGATCGGCACCGGCATGGGTGGGGTGCCGGCCCTGGAGGAGTCTCACAACGTCCTGTTGGAGAAGGGCCCTGGCCGGATCAGCCCTTTCTTTATCCCTTCTATCATCACGAATTTGGCTTCCGGGCAGATCGCTATGCGGTATGGGTTTCGGGGACCTAACTCATGTGTCTCCACAGCCTGCGCAACCGGCAATCACGCCATCGGCGATTCCTTAGAGCTGATCAAGCGGGGGGCGGCGGACGTGATGATCGCGGGCGGAAGCGAAGCAGTCATCACCCCACTCACGATCGGTGGGTTCAGCGCCATGAAGGCCCTTTCTACGAGGAATGATGAGCCTCACCGGGCCAGCCGTCCCTTTGATAAGGGGCGGGACGGTTTTGTGATGGGGGAGGGCGCGGGAGTCCTGGTCCTCGAGGAGCTGCAGCACGCCCTGCGGCGTGGAGCGAAGATCTATGCCGAGTTGGTCGGTTACGGGATGTCGGCCGATGCCTACCACATGACGGCGCCAGAGCCGGAAGGGCTGGGAGCGATTACCTCAATGCGGCTCGCGCTAGAGGCTGCGAGACTGAGCCCTGAGGATGTGGACTACATCAATGCACACGGAACCTCGACACCCGTGGGCGACACCGCCGAGACCAGAGCGATCAAGCAGGTGTTCGGAGGCCATGCCTATCGCCTGGCCGTCAGCTCGGTCAAATCCATGACCGGGCACCTCCTAGGGGCGGCGGGCGGCGTCGAGTCGCTGGCGACCGTCCTCACCATCTATCACGGGCTGATCCCGCCTACGATTAACTACGACGAGCCAGACCCGGGCTGCGACCTCGATTACGTCCCTAACAAGGCGCGTCAAGCTGAGGTGAGGGTCGCCCTCACCAACTCCTTTGGGTTCGGCGGAACCAATGCCACCTTGGTGTTCAAGCAGTATGAGTAAGTGATGGGCAGCCTGCCGCTCTTGCTGACCGTTCGAATCCCGCCCTTCGCATTGATCCATCCACACGCTGCGACAGCGACAGAGTCATAACTCCCCTTTCTTGAGCTGAAGAGGCTGCCCTAGGCCAGAGGTGCCGTGGAGCGGTCGTCGGCGAGCGTTCTGATCTTATCAAGGACGCCGTTGACAAAGGCACCGGAGTCCTTCCCTCCGAATGCCTTCGCTAATTCGATCGCTTCGTCGATCGCGACCTTCGACGGTGTGTGTGGCTGAAAGAGGAGCTCATAGGCGGCTAATCGAAGGATGCAGAGATCCACGAGCGCCAGACGGGAGAGGATCCAGTGCTCAATCAGAGGGGAAAGAAGGCCATCGATCGAGGTCCGATGGGCTATCGTGCCCCGCACCAACTCCTCGGCGAAAGATCGGACCTCGGGCTTGACAGGGTGCTCCCCCCAGAAGGCATGGAGGCGATCCTCGAACGCCCCCACGGGGTGAAATTCCGACTGATAGAGGAAGGAGAGTGCGAGCTCTCTGGCCCGATGCCGCTTTCCCATTCGAATTGTGGGGGGTGGAGACCCCCCTTCCTAAAGATCACTTGAGTTGGGCGAACAGGCTGGCCATTTCTATGGCTGAAAGGGCTGCGGCAAACCCCTTATTGCCACCCTTGGTGCCGGCCCGCTCGATCGCCTGATCAACCGTATTCGCGGTGATGACCCCAAAGATAATCGGGACACCGGTTTCGAGGCTGGCCGAGGCGATCCCCTTTGCTGCCTCGCCGGCGACGTACTCGAAGTGGGGGGTGGCTCCCCGAATGACCGCTCCGAGAGCGATAATGGCGTCGTAATTGCGCGAGACGGCCAGACGCTTTGCCGTGTAGGGCAGCTCGAAGGCTCCAGGCACCTTGACCAGATGGAGGTCGTCCTCATCTGCCCCGTGTCGGAGCAAACAGTCAACAGCTCCCTCCAGAAGCTGTTTGGTAATGACGTCGTTGAATCGACTCACCACAAGGGCGAATCGAAAGCCTCTGGCTGCGTAGGTCCCTTCAGTGGTTTTCAATGACCCTCTCCGCCGATCCCCTTCCAGGGCATCGGTCTTGCTGTTCCAGGCCACGAGGATGCCTTCGCATCCGTGCTGCATCCAGATTCACAGGTTGCCCGAAACAGGTTGAGAACGAAACTAATACAAACGCGATAAATCCTGTTACACTCGTCCTTGCTTAGAAGATCCTCGTCACTGTGGGGCAGGTGTTCCGCAGCGACGGACCGAGATTCTTCGCTACGCTCAGAATGACAGAGAGCGAAGGGCTCAGAATGACACCTCACTTAATGCGTTTGTATTAGACCTTCTCGAGCAGATGGCCCAACTTCTCGTGCTTGGTCTGCAGATAGGCGCGATTCTCGGCATTCGGGCGGATCTCGATGGGGAGTCGCTCCACCACATGCAGACCGTATGCCTCAAGCCCTACGATCTTCCGAGGGTTGTTGGTCAGCAGCCGAATCTTACACAACCCGAGATCCGACAAGATCTGAGCCCCGATCCCGTACTCTCGTAGATCGGGTTTGAAGCCCAGCTTCGCATTGGCTTCCACCGTGTCCAGTCCCGTGTCCTGTAGCTCATAGGCGCGCATCTTGTTTGCGAGGCCGATCCCTCTCCCTTCCTGTCGGATGTAGAGAAAGACCCCCTTTCCCTCTTTCGCGATCAGTTCTAGCGCCTTGTCCATCTGAGGCCCGCAGTCGCACCGGAGCGAGCCGAATACGTCCCCGGTGAGGCACTCTGAGTGCACCCGCACGAGGGTGTCCTCGACGGCGTTCACGTTTCCCATAACCAAAGCCAGATGGTGTTTCTTATCCACCTGGCTGTAATACAGGATCGCGCTGAATCGGCCGTACCGTGTCGGCAGAGCCGTTGTGGCGACCCGGCTCACGAATCGCTCGCGCTTCAATCGAAACTCGATCAGGCTCTTGACAGTGATCAGTTTGATGCCGTGTTCCCGAGCGAAGCGGTGCAACTCAGGTGTCCTGGCCATTGTCCCATCGTCATTCATGATCTCACAGATCACCCCCGCGGGGTACAGGCCGGCCAATTTCGCCAGGTCCACAGCGGCCTCCGTCTGCCCCGCGCGCGTCAGCACACCACCCTCCCTTGCTCGAAGCGGAAAGGTATGCCCGGGGCTGGTCAGGTCGTCGGCGGTCGCCTTAGGGTCGACGATGATCCGGATCGTCATCGCTCGGTCATGGGCGGATATCCCGGTCGTCACCTTGCGCTTCGCATCGACGGAGACGCAGAAGGCCGTCTCGTACGGTGAGGTGTTGTCGGTTACCATTGGCCGGATCCGGAGCTCATCCAGCCGCTGCCCAGTGACGGCCACACAGATCAACCCTCGCCCCTTCGAGGCCATGAAGTTGATTGCCTCGGGCGTCACCTTCTCGGCCGCCATCGTGAGGTCGCCTTCGTTCTCGCGATCTTCATCGTCCACCACGATGATCATTTTGCCGTCATGGAGGTCTCGGATCGCTTCTTCAATAGTGTGAAACCGGATGGCGTCCTCCATTGCTACTCCGTTGACCCGGGCTCAGATGTACCCCCACTCCCGGAGGACCGACTGGGTAAGCACCGCCTTTCTTCCTGAAGCCTGAAGTCCTTCAAGGTATCGGATGACGTATTTTCCTAGCAGGTCGGTTTCCAGGTTGACGCGTTGCCCCACCTTTTTGCTCCCTAATGTGGTATGCCGATAGGTGTGCGGGATGATGGCAACCCCGAAGGAGACATCACAAAGGCTGGCAACCGTCAGGCTGATCCCATCCACGGCAACAGATCCCTTCTCCACGAGCAAAGGGCGGAGGGGCTCTGGATAGGAGAACGAGAACCACCACGTCCCGCCGCTCTCGCGAATCTCCAGGAGCGTGCCCACCCCGTCGATGTGACCGGTGACGATGTGCCCTCCGAGTCGGTCGGTTACCCGACAGGGCCGCTCCAAGTTCACGTGATCGGCAGGGCCGAGATCGCCCAGGGTTGTACGGACCAGGGTCTCGTCCGACAGCTCGACCTCGAAGAAATCGTGCTCGGCCGTGGTGACCGTCAGACACGTCCCATCGACTGCGATGCTGTCGCCGATCGAGAGGTCGGTTAAGGCATCCTTTCCCCTGATGGCCAGCCTCGTGACGCCGCCCTCCCGTCGAACCTGTTGAACCACGCCGACTTCTTCGATGAGGCCTGTGAACATCGGTTCGGCCTACCCGCTCACCTCCTTCGGCGAGTGATATCCCTCGATCAGGAGGTCCCCGCCCAGTTGTTCGATGCGTACACGCTCTAGGCGCAAGGCCTGGACGAGATGTTCGATCCCCGCCCCCCCAAAAAGACTCGGGGCCGTTTTCCCTCCGATCAAAATCGGAGCCACGAAGACGAGGAATCTGTCGATGATGCCCGCTTCAATGGCAGAGGTAAAGATCCCCTCGCCGCCCTCGATCATCACGCTTGTGACCTCGCGCTCTCCAAGGCGTTTCAAAAGATGCTGAAGGTTGACCCTCCCATTGGAACCACCCGCCTCGATGACCGTGAGGCCATGCCGCTCCAGGGCATCGATCCGTTCATGGGGCGCATCGGCGGTGACCGCAACCCAGGTTGGCGATGAAGAGGTGGAGTGAAACACCCGCGCGTCTAAGGGGAGAGAGCCCCGTCCATCGACGATGACCCGGATCGGATTACGCCCACCCGACGGAAGCCGGGTTGTGAGCATGGGGTCGTCGCGCCGGATCGTGCCGAGCCCGACCATGACCGCATCGATCTGATCCCGTAACTCGTGCACCCGCTGCCGCGATTGTTCGCCGGAGATCCAGTGAGAGTCGCCGGTCCGGGTCGCGATCTTGCCGTCAAGGCTCACCGCAGCCTTGAGCACGACGAATGGAAGGCGGCTCTTGATGAATTTCATGAACGCTTCGTTCAGGATCGTCGACTCCTCGGACAGGAGTCCTAGTTCCACCAGGACCCCTGCCGCACGCAGCGTCTCAACGCCTCTGCCGGAGACCAGCGGGTTCGGGTCCAACACCGATGTGACGACTCGTCGGATGCCCGCGGCAATGATCCGATCGGTGCAGGGCGGCGTCCGACCCTGATGGCAACAGGGCTCGAGCGTGACGTAGAGATCCGCTCCCGCAGTGGCCCCGGCAGCGGCCTCCAGCGCAACCACCTCCGCATGTGGCCCGCCGGCGTACGCGTGATAACCTTCTCCAAGGATGCTTCCGTTTCGCGCGACGACGGCGCCCACCATAGGGTTGGGGCTGGTGCGGCCCCGACCTTTTTGGGCAAGATCCAACGCCCGCCGCAACAACTCTTCATCGAGTGTCATGTGCATCTTGTCTCATCAAGGGACGAAGCTTTGTGAAGAAATACACTGAGTGACACTAACACCGCGTCACAGGGGTGTCAAGGTGAAAACCCCCGCCGGGGCGGCTAAGAGCTTACAAACAGGGCGTCTGTGAAGGCTTCTGGCGAGAATGGTTGAAGGTCGTCGAGCCCTTCGCCAAGCCCAACGAACACGATAGGAACCTTCAAATGCTGAGCGATGGCGACGACGATGCCGCCCTTCGCCGTCCCATCCAGCTTGGTCAGGACGAGGCCGGTGAGTCCAACGGCATCGTGGAATTCCCTGGCCTGAACCAGCGCGTTCAGGCCGGAGGTGGCGTCGAGAACCATGAACCGCTCGTAAGGGGCCCACGACATCTGCCGGGAGATGATACGGTGGATCTTCTTCAATTCCTCCATCAGATTTCGCTTGGTGTGAAGTCGGCCCGCGGTGTCGATGAGAAGGTGGGTTGCCTGTCGCGCCACAGCGGCCTGCAACGCATCGAAGACCACTGCGGAGGGATCAGCGCCAGCCTGGTGACAGACCACATGGGCCCCGACGCGCCTACCCCAGAGCTGAAGCTGGTCGATGGCAGCGGCGCGGAAGGTGTCGGCCCCGGCGACGATCACCCTGCCACCTTCATCGATCAGGCGTTTCGCGAATTTTCCGATGGTGGTGGTCTTGCCTGAACCGTTCACTCCCAGAAAGAGAAAGACTCGAGGTCGGGCATCGGAGTCTGCCGTCGAAGAAGGAGGGCGGGTTGCTCTCAGGACGGCAAGAATCTCCTCCTTGACCGCCTCTTCCACGTGGCGAAGCTCCTTGAGGTCCCGACGACCGAGACGTTGATGCAGGGTGGCAATGATCTGTCCCGCTACAGCCGGGCCGAGGTCGGCGGCGATCAGGAGCTCCTCCAGCGCCTCCAACGTCGGGGCGCTACCGGCCTTACCGGCAAGGAGCCGCTCGATCTGCCCGATCAACCCCTGACGGGTTCGTACGAGGGCAGACACCAGCCCGCTGAAGAGACCTGTGGGAGAGGTACCGTTGGGGGACATCGGTCGGAGGGTGCGCCGTTAAGCGGCCCGGCCCATTCGAAGAGAGAGAAGTCTGGAAACACCATGTTCCTCCATGGTGACCCCATAGAGGATATCAGCGGCTTCCATCGTCCGCTTGTTGTGTGTGATCAGGATGAACTGGGAGGTCGCGGCCATCTCCTTCAGAAGGGACACGAAGCGCTCTGCATTCACGTCGTCGAGTGGGGCATCCACCTCGTCCAACAGACAGAAGGGGCTCGGGCGAGTCTCGAATAGCGCCAGCAGCAGCGCCAGGGCCGCGAGCGCCTTTTCGCCTCCAGACAGAAGATTGAGAGTGGCGCGCTTGCCAGGGATGCGCACCACCAGTTCCAGCCCCGGCTCTTCCTCTCCCGGCTCAAGTTCAACCGTGTGGAGCTGCGCCTCGCCACCGGAGAAGAGTCGCTTCCACAGCCGATCCAGATGGCCGTTGACGGTCATGAGTGTCTCGTTGAACCGTTGCTGAATAGTGGTGTTGATCTCAGCGATGGCAGCGCGGAGCGATCGGGCAGAAGAGTGGAGGTCCTGGGCTTGGACCGAGAGGAAGTGGTGCCGCTCAGCCAACTCCTGGTATTCCTCCAGGGCGGCAAGATTGACCCCACCAAGCTCCGCGATCTTCGCGGTGAGGTCCGCCAGTTCAATCTTGGCCTCCTCGAGGCCAAGGCCGTTTTCGGAGAGCCGTGCGGCGATCGCCTCCACCTGTTCGAGCCCTTCATCGCGCAGCGCCTCTTCGAAAAGGGATATGGTGTTTCGCAGTTCGGCGCGCCGTATAGCCGTCGCGCTCAGGGCCTGCTGTACGTGGGCGAGCGACTGCCTCAGCGCTCGAATGCGCTCCTCTAACGATTCGCGCTCCTCGACGAGTTCCTGATGTGCCTTGTCCTGCTCAGCGGCCGCCCGCTGCGCCACTCCTTCTTCCTGTATCAGCGCCGTGAGGCGCTCATGGAGATGAGCGATGGTCGCCTCCATCTGTTTTCCCCGCGCCTCTTCCTCGGTCAGCTCGGCTTCGAGCGCTTCCATCTCGCGAACAAGCTGACCGCTCTCGTCTTCGATCCTGGCGAGTCCAAGAGCGAGGAGATCTCGCTGCGCCTGGAGTGAGGTGAGCTGCACGCGGAGTTCACCGACATCACCGATGAGGTTGTCGCGGGCCTGCTGGTGGACGGCTGCCTCGGCCTCGAGCCGGGCAGCATCGGCTTGCGAGGCAGCGTATCGTCCCTCGTCCTCCAGCAGACTGGACTCGAATCTCCGGATCTCATCGGTCAAGACCCGAAGGTCCTCCTCATGACTTTTCGCTTCGTACGTCAACACCTCGATCTGCTGAAGGAGCCGGCGCCGTTCGCCACTCGTGTGGGAGAGCTCCTTTTCGGCCTTGAGGCGATCGATCTTCACTTCATCAAGTCGGCGGGTCAGCGACTCCAGGGAGTCTGTTAACTGGGATGAGCGGCGACAAGAAGCCTCCCATGAGGCGTCGACGGCCAGGAGGCTCTCGTGACGTTGACGGGCCTGTTCCTGGAGCTCGGAGATCTCGCGACGGCGCGAGAGGATCCCACCGCCACCTCCCGGGCCGCCGACGATGATTCCACGGCTGGTGACCAACTCGCCAGCCAGGGTGGCAATCGCGAAAGGGGGAGGGAGGCGCCGACGGAGGGAGAGCGCGTCGGAGAGCTCTTTGACGATGATTCCGTCGGCAAGCAGGGCTGCGATCAGAGGCCGATCGCCCTCGGCGCAGTGGATCAGATCGATGGCAACGCCTTCCAGCATAACCCCGCCTGCCAATACCACTGAGGGCGCCGGACCAGTCTGCCGCGCCAGGGAGGGTATCGTTTCGGGGCCGGAGCTGCTTTCGGGAGAAAGGATGAACGTCGCGCGACCCTGGCCCCGCTCGGTCAAGAGACGAATGGCCTCCTCAGCGTCGTCGGCACGCCCGATCACAAGCCCCTGCAGTGTGTCGCCGAGCAAGACCTCTACCGCTCGCTCATAGCGGGGCGGCACCTCGATAAGCTCGGCAAGAGAGGCCTTCAGTCCTGTCAACCGAGACTCTCCGCCGGCTTTTCGCTGGAGGAGGAACCGGTGACCGCCATCGTACCCCTCGAAGTTCTCACTTAGTTCGATAAGGGATGCCAGGCGGCTATCGAGCCGTGCGGTCTCCTCCCGGAGGCTATCCCGCTCAGGCCTGATGGCGTCTCTGCCGAACTCCTCCGCGAGCGCCTGCTGGGTCAGCTCATCCCGTTCCCCATGGAGCTGGGCGAGTTGTTCGACGACTCGAGCAAGGAATCGGCGTTGTTGCTCCTCTAGGGTGGCGAGGTCCCGATCCTGCTGCTCCAGCCCATCCTTACGCTCGCCGGCGATGTCGCGTTGTTTACCATACAAGCGCTCTCGCTCTCGGAGGCCGCTGAGGTGGTTTCGGCGCTCGGCGAGCAACGCGGCGTCTTGGATGAGACGTCGCCGCCGGTTCTCAAGCCCACTCACCCCTTCCGCGATCGTCTCCTCCAGCCCTCGAAGCATTGATGACTTCAGGTCGAGATGCCTGCGCTGGGATTCGAGCTCTCCAGAGAGGAGCCGCTCCTGCTCTCGCGTGGGCGCTTCCTCCTGCGTCAGGACAGCCTTCCGCTCCTGCAGTCGCGTCAGACGGCGCCGCCGCTCCTCGAGTTGGCTCGCCGACGCATCGAGCATCTGTCGCAGGTGGCTGAGCTCGGCCTCATCACGGGACAAGCGGGCCCTGGTATCGTAGAGCCGCTGTTGGAAGGATGCCCTCGCTTGACCTTGTTCCAGCTCGCGGATCCGAATCGATTCCTGCTGGGCTTCCAGGGCGACGAGTGCAGCCTGCACGGAGTCGACGTCCTGCTGCGCTGCCCGTTCCGAATGCTCCGCCGCATCAAGCTGTTGTCGAAGCTGCCGGCCCTCATGGAATTTCAGAAAACCCTTGAGTTCTCGCACCCGTTCCTG
>Ga0209619_10003090_pt1 | contig 12003 bp, 14 predicted proteins | sample Rifsed16ft3_FD_184011 | JGI IMG/M metagenome (GOLD analysis project Ga0209619, IMG submission 184011) | Soil microbial communities from Rifle, Colorado, USA - sediment 16ft 3 (version 2) | ecosystem: Environmental > Terrestrial > Deep subsurface > Rock core/Sediment | place: Rifle, Colorado... | reverse complement strand
CGGCAAGTATTCTGCCGGGCCCCTTTCCGTCCTGCCGGTAAAAAACAGCCCTCAAGCATGCACAAAACGAACAGTTTCCCCTAGGAAACTGCAACTTCCCTTCGTGCAGACTATGTAAAGAGGGGGTAGGGGTATCCGTCCCAAACCGGAGAAAAAGAAGACGAAGCAGCTCACGACTTTCCCTGATACAGCTTCGGAAGGAAAGACGGTGCTTACTTCAGCGGAACATACATGCTAGACCGGGAGGCGCCGATACCCGGCGTCCCATGGACAACCTTCTGGTTGGTAATAGCAAACTCGCCCAAAAAGTGGCCGATCATCTCCGGCTTAACCTCCACCGGCGCATACTCCTTGCCAGTATGAAGGTGCACTGTCAGCCCCACCATTTCCGGGATGATAATCATGTCCCGGGAATGCGTCTTCACAGGCTGCTTCCCACCGTCCTGCTTCCGAGCCTTTCGGATGTGTTCTAGGAAGATACGCTGGTCGTTGGTCAGCCCTTTCAGCAATGACCGTCGCTGCCGTGCCGGGAGCAGTTTGATGAACTCGTCCATGGACATTTGGCGCAGCTCGTCCGACGTGTGTCCACGGTAGCTGAACTGCTTCGGCATCGCCTAAACGTCCACCAAACACATCAAGCCGATAATTAAGATTGCTGCGCCCGTTAACGAGCGCTTCTCCTCTTCGCTCTACCAGTCTGCCGCGCCGCTATGTGTCCAACCTTCCGCCCTGGGGATGTCCAGCGTCCAACTGTCGTGGGCTTTCCTGCGTGCTTGTGGCGTCCCCCGCCATGAGGATGCGAGGCCGAGACCATAGCCTGCCCCTTCACAACAGGCCATTTCCGTCCACGTGACCGCTGGAGGAACCATTTTGGCCCAGCCTTGAGGAAGGGCTTTTCAGTTCTACCGCCGGCAGCCGCCACCCCTATCATTGCCCTGCAAGTGTCAAGGAGGAAGACTGTCCGTCCCGATGGCATCCGGAGCTCCGTGCCCTGGGGCGTGTGCGATACCACCAAGGCAAAGGAGCCAGAGGAACGGGCAAGAGTGCCCCCGTCGCCGGGACGGTTCTCAACATTGCATAACATCGTCCCCTCAGGAATCTTGCCAAGAGGCTTGATGTTCCCAGTCTCGGTCGGCGCATCAGACCCGATGTGTATCCGCTGCCCTACAGCCAGGCCCTCAGGAGCCACAAGGTACATTTCTCTCCCGCCATCCATCGCCAGGCGAGCCAGCGGCGCTCCTCTAGCTGCTTCGTGAACGAGGTCGCGGACCATGCCCGAACCATGGCCGTCAGCGGAGTTGTAGCCAGTGGGATGTATTCGTCTGTGTGTCGGAGCTCTGAATATGAAGTAGCCGCGGCCACGACGCTGAACAAGAATATTCTTGCCCAAGATAGTCCCACTCAGAGGATTCCGAGCTTCACTGCGAGCTCTGACGCTTTTGACTCAGGGCTCAGCCTAACCATAGCTTTCTTTCTCCCATCAGGCGTCGTAAGCGTCGACACTCTGTCGACCTTGACCTCGTACAGCTCCTCCACAGCCCTCTTGATGTCGTGCTTGGTAGCCTCCTTGCGGACTATGAATGTGATCTTGTTCTCCGACTCGATGAGTTTCACACTGTCCTCCGACATCATCGGGTAGACTATGATAAGTTCCGACTCTAACCGTGCCAATCCTTTACTCCCAGCTCCTTCCGCCAATCGACTTCACGGCCGACTCGCTCCATATGGTGAGGCGTCCCGGGTGGGTTCCAGGAGCTAGAAGCTCGACGCTAAGGTCCCTGGCCCGAATCACATCCACTCCCTGAAAGTTACGGAACGCTCTATCGGCTCCCTCGTAGTCTCCTAGAACAACAAGTGGACCCTTTGCATGGGTCCTCCGCTTCCCTCTGATGTTGCTGCTTCTGCTCACTCGTTCGATGTCCTCCCATACGCCTAGAGTCGTTAGGAGACGACGTGCCTCGGATGCCTTCGAGAGGCTCTCTGCTTCGTCGCTGACAACTAGTGGGAGTTCGATGTCCTTTTCGAACTTGTGCCCTCTCTTCCGGACGAGTTCGGAGGAAGCGGTGGCCGCTATGGCTGATCTCAAGGCTGCGAATCGTTCCTTTCTGTTGACCCGCTTAGCAAGTTTCTTCGTGGGCACAGGCGGGAACGCCAATCTGCCACCCACTGTTCCAGGCGCGAAGGCCGCTGTCCCAGAGAGGGGTCCTCCGCCTCCGACCCTCGGAACTCTCGATATTCCTCGTCCGACCCCGAAGCCTTCCGCTGTTGTCCGTTTTCCTGCCATTGGGTTTCGGCCTTGAGGCTGGAAGCGATGGGACTGCTGGGCTACGACAGCTTTCCTTATGATGTCGAGCCGAACAAGGGTTTCGAAAACAACCGGCACGGCAATCTCACCAATGGGCTTCCCGTCTACTCCGATTATTGGAACGGTCCGGAGGCCTGGCTCGGTCATTCTAGCTTACGCCCCCTGTTTTGAAGCGAGGCTGACCATTTCCAGTTTTGGAGCTTCTCCATCGAGTCTTCCACGGGCTGGATGACGCAGGGCCACCAGTCTTCTGGCGGGTCCTGGTATGGTTCCTCGGATAAGAGTGTAGTCCGTCTTCAACGGTCCGTAGTGGAGAAACCCTCCCTTGGGCGTAGCCTCTGCAGGGTTGTCTCCAATCTTGAGAATTTGCTTGTTGTATTCGGTTCGCTGGTTGAAGCCCATCTGTCCCGGCCTTGGGACTGAGTACATGACGAAATGGGGATGCCAGGGTCCTATGGACCCGACTCCCCGGACGGTCTTTCTCGACTTGTGTTTGAGTTTCTTGACGCCAAACCTCTTGACCGGCCCTTGAATTCCTTTACCCTTCGTAATCGCAACAACGTCCACATTGCCTCCCTCCTTGAAGATGTCCGAAACCTTAACCTCCTTTCCTAGGATTTTCCTTCCGAACTCGATTCTCTCGTTGAGTGACCCTCCACCGATTTTTACCTCGAACAGGTCGGGCTCCTTTTTGCCAGTTCTGGCAAGACGAGGCTGGCTAGCAGCTATCGCTCGGATTTCCACAAGCTGGTCTTTTGTCTTCGCTAGCTTCTCCCAGCCCTTGGCGTCGTCAAACTTTTCAGGAATCTTGATCGCACGTCCCAAGTCTCTATGTGGCTGTGGATGCCAGACTTCACCTAGGCTGCGAAGCCCACCGTTCCATAGACTGTAAAACCTGAGGCCCGCAATAACTAGAGGGGGAGTTTCCACTATAGTGACTGGAAACGCTACCTCTTTCCCGTACGTAAGGGACCCTTGTCTGTTGTCGATGATGGTGACGTGGCTCGTTCCTGCTTTGAAGCCCGTGAAGGCCATGAGTTTCGGAGGACCTTCGTAAGCTGGCCAAAACCTGATTCTGGGCACCCACCTCGACGCTCTTCCCCGGGGTAGGTATGCGAGCGAACCTCTTCGTGGCGCGCTGTATTTTCTATGCCCCAACGCCTAGTCCTCCTCAAGCAGGTTCAATACTGCAAGCGTGCCGAGGAGTGCTTCTTCTGTTCTCACTGTTTCGACCCCTTGAGTGGGAATTGCGTTGAGGTTGAAATCTAGTTCCGAAATGCTGGCACTTTCTCGGGCTAGTATCTCGGGTACTCCTTCGCGGGGCGACCCGAACACTAGTAATGTCTGGCTCGAAGTTCTCCACTTCTCACGCAATCGTTCCATAGCCTGTCGTATGTCAGCCCCTTTTTTCGACGTGGATATCGACAGGTCCTGGTGGCCTCCCTTGATTATTTCTCCTAATGAGCGAGTCTCCCGGTTAACCTTAAACCCCCAATATATGTGTAACCTGCTCATGTCAGCCTGTTCTCCCTCAAGCATTGGAGAGGTCCGGGTAATTCTGACGGTCAGGCGTTCAGATTTCTCCAGGCTTGACCTTATTTCTACTGTGCTATTGAAGCCCGCGTCAACTCTCGAGTTCAGGCCTGACGAGACTACGACTGCCTCTCTTAACTGTCCTATTCTTGGTTCTTCTCTGTTCGGATGGTGGGGGCTTCTGAGGGGGGGGAGGACTCCAGCATATTTCAGTTCGGGGTCCATCCTGAACAGGTGTTTCCTCAGGTACTGGGGCGTTTCCTGAAACCTTAGAACCTTCTCGAAAAGCTTCGACTCCTCCAGGGCTTTCTGGTTCTTCTGGTCTGGGTAGATAATCGCCTGGTCTACTCTGAAGGTTGCGAGAATTCTTGCCACTAGTCCGATTCGCGATGTCTTCTCACGTAGGTGAGGTATGTCTAGGGTCAATGTTCCAGGTAGGGCTACCGCGAGGCTTTGCCGCCTACGCGGGACTTGTTCCATGCCGCGTGTCGGTGATGGCGAGGCATATGATGCTTAGCCATGAGCGAGCTTTTTACATTCCCAGTTTGCGACATTCGAAGTATGCTGCGCGGCTTGGATGACGTTGAGGGGCTTTCCAGAGTCGACTCAGGCAACATGCTGGGAGCAGTTAACAGGTTTCCCGATTATCTCGCCGAGTCTGCTCACGCTGCGAGGGTGGAAGCCGGGAATCTTCGGGCCTATCAGAGCGTTGTCTTAGTGGGAATCGGTGGCTCTGGGTCGGCGGCCGATGTTCTTTCGGAATGGCTGGGTCCTAGGGCTAAGATTCCTTTCTTTGTGGTGCGAGACTCTATTCTTCCCAAGTTTGTTGGCCGGGACAGTCTGGTTGTTGCGATTAGCTATTCTGGCGAGACATGGGAAACTTTGGACGTTTTCCGAAGGGCCGGAAGGCGTGGCTGTGCGTTAGCAGGTGTGGGGTCTGGTGGGAGGTTGGCCGAGCTCTGCGGTGGGGCTCGGGCTGCGTTTGTTCGGGTTCCCCAGAATATTCTGCCTAGGGCCGCGTTGGGTCCTATGGTCGGGGCTGGTGCTGTCCTGCTAGAAAGCTTCGGAGTTGTCAAGGGTGTCCGGGCCTCCCTCCAAGAGGCTGGGCGGGAGTTAGGTCGGCTTCGGAGCATGGTGCGTGCGGAGGTTCCATCTTCTAGAAATCAGGCGAAGAGGCTTGCGCTTGGACTGCATGGGAGGATGCCGGTTGTATATTCTCTTCAACGGATGTCCTCGGTGGCGCGTCGGGCGAAGAACCAGTTTGCCGAGAACAGTAAGGTGGTTGCTAAGTACGATCTTCTGCCGGAGGCCGGGCATAACGAGATCGTTGGCTGGCAGGGGCGGAAGACGGGTATGGTTCCGGTCCTGGTTCGCGACATGGGAGAGTCCAAGGAGGAGAAGGCTGTTATCGAAGCTTTCAAGACGGCTCTTGTAACGGTGGCTCGGGGAAAGCCCTTGGAGGTTAGGACGCGAGCGACGTCGGAATTGGGCCGGTTGCTTGGCCCGATTCTCTGTTTTGACTATGTGTCTGTCTACCTTGCGTGCCTTATGGGTGTGGACCCTACTCGGACGGAGGGAATTCAGCAGTATCGGCGCTTCTTCTCGTTGAGGATGCGTGGCTAGTAGGACGCTTTTTTCGAGAGTTTTTCGATTACTGTTTTCATTGGCTGGAGTGAGAGAGGGCTTATATCCCGTCCCTGTCTCCCGGCTGGCGGCCCTGTGTAGAGGAGCTGGGAGGCTTCTCGACGGGTGTCGAATTCGAATACATAGAGAGAGGTGGAGAATGAAATGAGAGGTAGGAACTGGAAGGGTAGGAATGTCCGTACAGAGATGAAGACGCTTGAGTGTCCCCGCTGCCATGGCCATTTTCGTCTTGACAGGTACACGGCTCATATTGCGTCCTGTCCGCAGCCTGTTGTGGAGACTGCCCGCCCAGCAGGGCTGACAGGTTAGAAACGTCCTTCTTCTTCCCGCCGGGCCTTTCTCCGGTCTGCTTCCGGGACTGTTGCTGTTTCGGGGTCTTGTGTCCTGGGACTCGTTTGACTTACCCACCTTCTTTCGACGATGAGACTGGCTGCTCGGGGCTTGTTCTGGGCGTGTCTGGCAAGTCTGGGGTTGAAATTGCGGCCTCTGGGGCTTGCAGTCTATCAGCACTTGGGCGGGTTTTCCGCGTGAAACTCGTACAGTCTAGGAGCGCGGGCTTAGAGTCGTGAAAGGGGCGGATTCTGGGCAAATCAGGGCGGTATGGCTGTGAATCGTGGCGGGTTTGCGAGGACGAGCTGTTGAAGGGGGGTAGAGACTTCGCCGACACGGGATCAGCATCCAGCGCTGAGTGTTTTTCTGGAAAGTGTCTGCCTGTTCCTGGTGGCTGGTGAAACTGTTCTATTTGAGAACGCGCTGCGCGAGGCGGCCGTTGCGGTGAATATACATTGATATGAACTGTTTTTCCCCGCAGCCCTTACACGTGAGGATGACCCAGCCGCCGCTGAGCTCGGGCTGCCTGTCCACCACGTGAACCGAGGCCCTGTTACAGCTCCAGCACCAGAGAACATCGTCCACTGGATCGATGAGCCTGCCCACGCAAAACCCTGACACGGGGCAGGGATGCTGCGAGGGTTAAGGATGAGATGCGGGGAAAAGTATCTGTCCACTATGTGAATCGTGAGTTCGCAGTATTGAAATCGCTGCTATCCTACTCGGACCTTGCCCCTATCGTGCCCGCGGCGACTTTTTCTTCTACTTTTGTTTGCCTGTCTTGAGGCCCTTTCCATTGTCCTGGAAGTAGCCTCGGAGGAGTTGCTCGAAGAATATTGAGAGCCCTCCTACCCGTCCGTGGAAGACGCGCTGTACTTCGTTGCGGACCATGTTCTCCGCCCGGTCGCTCAGGGATATCATCAGTTTGCCCAAGGTAGACTAGTATTGCCGCTACGATGTGGAGGTACCGTTCACAATTCTTGACTGAAAACACTAAATCCGGTGACAGGAACAATCGTATATCTACAGCAACATGCGGGTTGACCCGTAGTTTTGCATGGAACCAGGCAATTTTCCACCCAAGAACGTGCCCACTTAGCTATAAATAGGCTCAGTTTTGCCTGAGAAAAACGCCAAACGCTGCCAGAACAGGCAAGAAAATACCACTACATGCTCGGCGCCAGGCTGAACAGATAAACATCGAGACCACAGACCCCACCTTCGATCCGGCCGGGGAAACAGGCTAAGAACTGAAAACTGGAAGAACGCCAGGAGTAGGTTCCGCAGGACACGCTCTAGCAACGCTGCAGACTCTCCTAGAGAAACCGCAATTCAAGGAACATCGGTATGGCCCGTTGGAAACACTCCCTGTCTCGGTCCGGCCGAACATGTCCCGAGTACAATATTTGTGGAAAACCAAAAATCGGCAATCTTTCCGAGGAATCTTCCCATTGTTTCCAGTTGGAAACGTAAAATCGAAGGCGTTCTAAGATGCTAAATACAGTTAGGGTTCAAACCGCGTAGCCCAAAGCTGGGCTCCTCGGAATGGCTTTCGCGGAATGGTTCGTTCTCGCACTCACTGTTCTCTTCCTGGCCTATTTCGCCTATGCCACGCCGATCATTCTAGTTGGCATCTGGCACTACAGGAGACACGGGTTCGGAGACGATGACCCGGGCGAGGACTGGGACCCTCCCAACGTGTCTGTTCTGGTTCCTGTGAAGAATGAGGAGCGAGTAGTCAGGAGACTTCTCACAGCGATGACTAGGCTAGAGTATCCGCGCGAAAACTTGGAGGTAATTGTTGTCGAGGACGGGTCTAAGGATGGAACCCTGGACATTTGCAGAGAGTTCTCCCAGAGACTCCCGTGGGTCAAAGTCTACCACAGAGAGACAAGCAACGGAAAAGGTGACGCGTTGAACTTTGCCTTTCGCCAGTCTATGGGCGAAATCATCGCGACGTTTGACGCTGATGATGTTCCCGAACCAGAGGCAATTAAGAAAGCGCTGAGGTATTTCGATAGGCCTGAAACTGGGGCGGTCCACGGCTACCATCGAACTCTCAACCTGCGAGAGAGTATTGTGTCTCGTCTCGCGGCCTACGAGACTTTTCTCTACCGGCTTGCTAATGATGGAAAGTACAAGCTGAAGCTGTTTGTGACGTTTTCCGGGTCCAACACTTTCTTCCGAAGGTCAGCACTGGAGAAGGTTGGCCTCTGGGACCCGAACTCGCTGGTGGAGGATGCGGAGCTGGCAGTGCGGTTTGCGAAGGCTAAGATTGCAACACGCCTAGCCCCTGTAGAGAGCGGGCAGGAAATGCCTGCTAGGGTCCGGACCCTGTTCCGTCAGCGCATACGGTGGAGCGGGGGGAACGTTCAGACCGGGATTAAGCACCGGGACGCTTGGAGGTTCATGCCTTGGATTAGGGCTTTTGACATGGAGGTTCTGATGATGAGCCCCATAGTGGCAATACTGGCGCTGGCCGCCTGGATTGTCCTGGGCTTCGGGTTTGTCCGCGTCGGACTGCCATTGGGAACCCTGTTTCCTCTGCTAGCGGTGATGACGGCTCTGAACCTGGTCTATATTGGAATACTGGCTGTCACGGTTGTCTCGCATGCGAAGACTGGGGTCCTGTCCTACCTTGGACTGATCCTGGCCACTTATCCTTACGCAGCCCTGATCTCCGCTGCTAACGTTGTCGGGCTTGTGGCGGTTGCGGTGATGGGTAGAAAGGCGTGGCTGAAGACTGAGAAGACGGGTTTTGTCGACCAACCTGTACTGGTCCCGGCTTGACGGATGGAATTCTTGACAAAGCTACGTTGTGTTCGAATTAGGAAAGACGCAGCAGGCACCGTCTAGTCAGTGAGTCACTCGACTCATGGCCCTACTACGGAGATCATGTCGGTAAGTATTCGGACCGTTTCTGAATCCAGCCCGTGTTTCTCCTCGAGTGCTTGTAACTGGTTAACGAGGGCGTTGAGGCTGTGGAGTTCATGGCCCATGTCTAGTTGGTGTTGCGCAGCCCTGATTTTGGCCTTCAGCGCGTTCTTGACCCCGTCGTTGTCGATTTTTGAGGTGTCTACGGCGTTGATGAGGTCTGTGAGTTCTGGCCTTGCTATAGCGGCGTGTTTGTTGTGGGCTGCTTCCTTGTTTCCGGCAGCGTCCACCGAATAATACTGAAGCGTGTGGAGGCCCATGGCGCCGACTGTTAGAGATACTTCGACAGTCGTTCCGTCTACGTGGAATACTGTCGGGGTCCCGGTGTCGTTCAGTATGATCATGGAAAGGCTGGCGTTGTCTGTGGCCTGGAGGGAGAGGGTGAAGCTTGGATAGAAGTAGGGTATGCTTCCGCGGAAGAACAGCGTCCTAGTGATTATGGTGAGCGTAGTCTGAGGCGATTCCGTGTCTTTCTGTTGGGTTCGGCCGTTGCCACCGCCATTCCCGTTTCCATCGCCGTCGTTTCCGTTATTTCCCTCCGGAGCGCTGAGTGGCGTACTCTTGAAGACGAAGGGAATGGAGAATGCAATGATGAGTGCAGCACTGAAGACTGCGAGTCCGGCTTTCCTGCGCCTATCCATTGGTCTCTCTACCTTGTTCGTAGGTTATTCTTGCGAATCTGGCGAATAAGTGTATTCTCCCATGCGAATTCCTCAAGTCCATCTGGGAATAGAAAGATATCCGTGGCTATACGGGAGGAAGGTGGCTTCTCGAACTGGTTGTATGCTACTGGACTGTGACTTTGAAGGAGTAAGGGGAGGTTGGAAGGAGGGAGCCTATGTCGAACTTGCAGTCAATGGGTTCATTGTTAACGGGCGTCCCTTTACTGCAAGCCACAGCGGAAAGTGCTAGGGTCTTGATGTTTCCATGCTAGTTTGTGATGGAATCTCAACCGGTTTTGTTGCGAGGATTCTTTACATTTTCCTGTTAGTGGTCGGTTTTTCTGACAACGCTTTTATCCGGTTTTTCTGAGCCGCGCTCATGAAGCATAAGAAAATCGCATCAATACTCGCTATCACTGTGCTATCGCTTACCGTGCCGTTCTTCTCCATTCCGAGAGCGCATGCGTTTGACGACAACATACAGTATGCCATGGCTGGCTTCCAGACATACTCTGACCCTCTATTCGGAACCCTGCCGACGGCTCGTGAAGGCTCGACGGTGACCTTGACCGTCATCATAGACGCAAGCGATTTCGGCACCGGACAACAGAACGTCACCGTGGGTCTAAAGCCCAGCTGGACGACCACTTGGACCAACGCGACCAACGCCGACACCGACAGCACGCTGGCCATCACGCGGAATCAGGTTGTCTCGGTCACTGTCAGCCTAGCGCTGCCCACTCTCACAGGTGCCTTCGCCAATTTCAACCTCCAGACTCACAGTTGGCAAGCCCGGGTATGGACTGGCGCACTCAACGCTCCTAGTACAAGCTTCCATGACCAATCTGCGACAACGACCTTCGCACTCTACTCCAATGACCAAGCCGATGGCTTGGCGGCGAGGGAGCAGGCTAACGAAAGGATAAGCTACCTAACACCCGTGCTCGGTTTCGGCTTCGCTCCTGGTCAAGCCAAAGCTGCTTCGGACCTAGCTCAGGCCCAGGCTGAACGCGACCTAGGGAACACGAACTACGCGGCTAGAAATTTCGCGGCTGCGAGGGCAAACTACCAGAATGCGTTGAACCTTGCTAACAGTGCAGCGAGCGCCTTGTCCGGAGGAGATGCTGCCACCTTTACAAATGTGCTACTGGGCGGAATAGGAATATTTCTGCTCGGCGTTGGCGTCTTCATTGCTGGCTTTGGCGGGTTCTGGTACGCTCTTCGCCGTCCGAAGATGAAAGTGGCGTAGTAGAGCTCCGTTCCTTTCCCTCCCTTTCTTTTTTTCCTTAATGTGTCTAGGCCTAGGACTCTTGCCGCTTTAGGGTTAGGGCGAGCGCTGTGGTGTTCCATGCTAGGTAGGCTGTGCTGGTTAGGAAGAAGCCGTAGATTGTTGTCATGGCGGGGAACGGGTTGGGGCTTACTCCCCAGGACCATACTGCCATGGTGTTGGCCAGTTCGAGGAGAGCGGCTAGGAGGATGGTTTCTTTGAGGCGTCCGCGCATGAGGAGTGGGACTGCTGCCCAGACGATGTACTGGGTGTAGAGCTGTCGGAGGGGTAGTAGCCAGGCTAGTAGGCCGAGTAGTACGATGTCGACTGGGTGGATGGTTTTGGCTTTTGTGCGGACTGTTAGGAGGACGGTGGTGAAGAGGGTGGTTGTTGCTATTATCCAGATCTGGTTGATTGTCTGGAGTGGGAGTGTTAGGTTTGCTGTCCGGGGTAGTATGGCGTAGAGGAGGTTCATGATGGTGAAGCTGCTTGTTCCGTTTCCGAAGCCGGTGGAGAGGTTGAAGCCGAGGATGGTCTCGGCGTAGCCTGGTAGTGTTAGGGGTAGGAGTAGGCCTAGGGTGAGGATGGTTGTGGTGGAGACTAGGCTTGGAAGGGTCTTGACTAGGCCCTGGGTCCTGGTTTGCCATGTGAGGAGTAGGGGTAGGGCGAGTATGGGGTGTAGTTTGAAGATGGTGGATAGTGCGAGTAGTGTTGTTCCGAGTGTGTAGTGGCGTGTTGCTAGCGCGAGTAGTGAGGCTGCGAGTATTGCGTGGCCGAAGGTGTCTGTGTGGAAGAAGTAGTAGGGGTTTGCGCTGATGCTGGGTAGTAGTAGGAATAGGCCGGGTGGGAGGAGGAGGGCGAGGCCGGTTGTTCCGCGGTGGCGTAGGGTGAGGTAGATGGTTAGGGCGATGGTGAGGTCTGCGAGTACTGCTATTGTCCGGATGCTTGTGGAGAGGGTGGTGATGGTGGCCGCTGGTGAGAATGTGTTTGTCAGGCGTATTATTCCGGCGATGAGTAGGAGGTGGAAGGGCGGGTAGGGTGCGGCCCAGGGCTGTACGGTGTAGGGGTTTTGGCCGCTGAGGACGATGAGTGCTTTGGGTATGTCTGCGCCTAGTAGGTCTCCGCCGCCGTCGTTCCGGAGGAGTAGCTGGGTCTTGTTGAGTGCTGCTGTGAGGGCGAGGGCTGTGAGAATTGGTAGGGAGGCGTGGCTGATGTGGCGGTTGAGCTGCTGTAGCCGTGCCTGGCTGGGTAGTAGGCCGAGGCGAAGCATCGGGTTTCGGGTTTCGGGTCTTTGCTGCTAAAGAGCTTTCAGAATTATGGCTGCTGGA
>Ga0209619_10003087_pt1 | contig 12013 bp, 8 predicted proteins | sample Rifsed16ft3_FD_184011 | JGI IMG/M metagenome (GOLD analysis project Ga0209619, IMG submission 184011) | Soil microbial communities from Rifle, Colorado, USA - sediment 16ft 3 (version 2) | ecosystem: Environmental > Terrestrial > Deep subsurface > Rock core/Sediment | place: Rifle, Colorado... | reverse complement strand
GTACTTGGCCTGGGTGCGGTAAAGCTCCGCCAGGTTGCTGAGGTTGGTGGCTAGGTTGGGATGCTCCGGCCCCAACGCCTTCTCCAAGATAGTCAGCGCCCGCTGGTAGAGGGGCTCGGCTTCGGCATACCTGCCCTGGTCGTAGTAGAGCAACGCCAGGTTATTGAGGGTGGTGGCCACGTTGGGGTGCTCGGGCCCCAGCACCTTCTCGAAGATGGCCAGCGCCTGCTGGTAGAGCGGCTCGGCCTCGGCGTACTTGGCCTGGGTGCGGTAAAGCTCCGCCAGGTTGCTGAGGTTGGTGGCTAGGTTGGGATGCTCCGGCCCCAACGCCTTCTCCAAGATCGTCAGCGCCCGCTGGTAGAGGGGCTCGGCTTCGGCATACCTGCCCTGGGCGCGGTAAACCTCTGCGAGGTGCGTGAGAGTGGTACCCAGACGCGGGTCTTCTGGTCCGAGCTTTTGTGCTTCTGCAAGCGCGGCCAAGAGCAGCCTCTCCGCCTCGGCGTAATTGGCTTCCCGGGCCGCCTTGACGGCGCCGGTCATAAAGCTCTCCCAACGCGCCTCCTGGGCGGCTGCGGGCAGAAGAGCCAGACACAATACTCCGACGAGCAGCCAGCGTTTCTTGCTCTGCATCATTTCAGTCTGTCATTATCTTGTTGAGAGGGCCTGTCTTTCGCCCGCTATCTTACGCTTCTCCTGCTAGCAAATCCATACGCGGAGGGCTAGTCCGCTCTAACCTGCCGAGTCAACGCGGGCGGGCTGTGCCGAAGGGATTCCCTTTCGGTACGGATGCGGAATCCTGCACGCAAGGGTAGTAATTCGAGAGCCCTTCCGACGTGCCAAAAACCGTTATGCACGAATTTTGCCCTCAGTCTTGCGCGAACGTTCCTTGGGATAACGAGCGATCTTTTCGACAGCTTCACGCCTAAAGGTCCACCTTCACCTCCATTCTGGGGCAATCAACTTAACCCAGATTTTTTCACTACCCGCGGTTAATTCCAGGGTTGGGTTGTCTATTAGGAAGAGTAGAGGGGAGTTCTCGCCGGATTCCTCTCGCGAGCCTGGCGGCCCCGGGTTCCCGCTACAGGGGGCCGCCACCCAAGGCGGGCCAGCCCCAGGGCTGGTTCGGGCCCACAAGACTCATCCTGAGGGGATACCCGCGTGTCACGCGACGCAAAGCAAGGAGTTCTGGACAGCCTGATCAGCCCCCGCCCCCGAAGCTTCGGGGCTGTCGGCCTTGCCCGCCGCGGCGGGCCTGCTCGACCCCGGCGAGAACTTCCCCCAAGCCTTGGCTTGGGAGTGAAAACCGATGCTTGAGCGACTTCAGATGACCGGGTTCCCTAACAGGTTGCTGAAAAAGTGCCTTACGGTGTCATCCCGAGCGCAGCGAGGGATCTGCATTTTGCGAAAAATCAAAGAAAGTGCAGATTCCTCGTCGCCTCCGGCTCCTCGGAATGACAAGTGAAAAAGTTTTTCAGCACCCTGCTAATCGCTATCGAGCAGCAAGGCAGATTGTCCTTGCCCTGGGCGTTTTGTTTCCCTTTGGCACACCTGCTTTCGCTCAAGTTGGTGCAGATCGGGTCAGCCAGTTTCTTTCTAACGCCTTGAGCTATGCACAAGGCCTGGGTATTTTCGGGGCAGGCTTCATGGTGATCTGGGCCGTTGCCAACGTCGCTCGCGAGCGGCCCAGCGGCAAGCAATGGGCTGGCGCAGGCGGGGCGCTATTGTTGTCATCGCTTCTCCAACTCTTGCGCAGCTTCTAGGTCCATGCTGCTCCGCCTCAAACCTGTCGCCCGTTCACTTTCGGCACGTGCCGAATTCTTTGGGCTGGAGCTCGAAGGCTGGGGATTCGTGATTGCCTGGGCCATTGTGATGAGGCTGATCGGCGACCAGATTCACCGTGTTCTGCTGGGCTTCATGCCCCTTTCACCTATTTTGGCCTATGGTTCATCCATCGGTCTCGTCCTGGTCATTCGATGGGCCAAGCAAGGCAAGCCTCGCGGCTTTCTGGTCTCCTGGCTTCAACATCATTTCCGCCTCAGAACTCACGCTGCCCGCTCGGGTGAGGACCAGCAGGCCTATTTAACCGACGAAGTAGCATGATCCAGCCGTCCATAGTGCATCTCGTCTGCGCGCCAGGTTTCCCCAGTCGGACTGCCCTGAGGATGCATCACGCCGGCACGATATCGCCGTCAGGGGGCTTCTCCATTCCTGGTTGCCGGGGAGCTTTTCCTCTTCCACAAGAAATAAAAAGGCACGCCGGTAAGGACAAGACCCAACCCGATGGCGGAGTCACGCAGGTCGGCAACCAGCGTGCTCGTGAGCAAGAACGCCGTAAAGAGCACAAAGACGATTGGCACCGCCGGATAGCCCCAGGTGCGATAGGGGCGCGGGAGATCGGGCCGGCGACGGCGCAAAGCGATCACCGCCGCTCCGGTCAGCCCGTAAAAAATCCACTCGGCGAAGATCACGTAAGTGAACAACTGGTCGTAGCGCCCGCTCAGCGTCAGCAGACTTGCCCAGATCGCCTGAAAGAGCAGGGAGAGGTGCGGGGTGAGATAGCGCGGGTGGACTTGCGCGGCGCGGCGGAAGAAGAGTCGCTCGCGCGCCATGGCAAAATAGACTCGTGTGCCGGTGAGGATGAATCCGTTGTTGGCCCCCAGCGTGGAAATCAAGATCAAGACCGCGATCAACGCCCCGCCCTGCTTCCCCATCACCGCCTGCGCCAGGTCGGTCGCCACCAGCGGCGCTCCCGCCATTCGCCTCACCGAAAGCACCGAGATGAAAGCCAGGTTCAGCGCCACATAGATTACGAAGATGATGACCATGGACAGAATGATCGCCCGCGGCATCGTCCGGCCGGGATCCTTTACCTCGCCGCCGACGTAGGTGATGTCCACCCAGCCGTCGTAGCACCACAGCGCTGCCACCAGAGCCAGGCCAAAGCTCCCCACCAACCCGCCTGACCACTCCTGCGGAAAAAGAGGATGAAAATTTTCGCCTTTGCTCACTCCCGGCAGGAAGCTGAGCGCCAGCAGGCCAAGCACAATCGCCAGCTTGGCCAGCGTGAGCGCGTTCTGAGTGGTAGCTCCAACGCGCACGCCGCGATAGTTCACCCCGGAAAGAATGAAAATCGAAAGCATGGCCACCAGTTTGATGCCCCAGGGACCCAGGGGGACGAAATAGCTGAGGTAGGTCGCAAAAAAGACTCCCACGGCGGCGATCGCCCCGGTCTGGATGACCCAGAACAACGACCAGCCGTAAAGAAAACCCCAGATGGGCGAGAAAGCTTCTTTAAGAAAAACAAAAATGCCCCCGGCTTCCGGCATGGCCGCTCCGAGTTCGGCAAGGATGAGCGCGCCGAAGAGCGAGAAGACTCCGGCTACCACCCAGACCGCCAGGTTGAGAAAGGAGGAATCGAGTTGAAGCGCGATGCTGGCCGGCACCAGGAAGATGCCGGAGGCCAGGATGGTGCCCACATTGAGCAGAGTCGAGTCGAGCAACCCCAGTTCGCGCCTGAGCTCAGCCATCCCCTCGCGCGGGTTCGCCATGATCTTCAGCGAGTGCCGTTCCAACTATTTCGGAATAGGTTTTTCAGGAACGTAGCGCATATAGGCGATTTGTTGCGCAATCTCTGTATTTGGCGCAGATAGTTGGAACGGCACGAGTCAGAGTCAATGCCTTCTGCTGCCGCGTGCCCGGCCAGCGGGCAGGCGCCAGCGCACCCCTTGGTGGATGCCTCTTATCCGTCCCGCCTTATATCACAAGCTGCTTCGCTGGCGGGAGCCCGCGTCACCGCCGCCATCGCGATAGCCGGTTCATGGAGGCTGTCAGCCTCACCAGGTTAGCTCGTAATTTGTTGAGCAACACATCCCGGTCGTTTGTTGACTCGGCTTTGCGCCGTCCGTGCGATGCTGCCCATTCCCCCCGGTCGCGCTCGAAGGTGAGCGATGGGTCCGAGTTACCGGCGGTGTCGTTCGCGCAAGCCGATCCCCTGCCAGCCGCGAACGATATAGTAGGGATAGGCCTGCCAGAGATGGTGCAATCCATACATCTGGCTGAGAACGGCTCGAGGCGGAAAGAGAATGCTTCTTGCTACGCGCCACTGGTCCGACATCCGCCGCATCATCAACCACCAAAGAAGCGAAACGTAAGGGCCCCCGTCCCGACGATAATCGGGCGGGATTCCGTTCCGGCGCAGCCACCAGGCCGTCATCCGGCTCCGCCAGCGCCCCGCTGCCACTGCTTTCCCCTCGTTCGGAGAGAATCGTTCCCCCAGAAGTTCCCGGCACTGGCGTCCCACCCAGTAGAGGATTTGCTCCAGGTCAAACTCAGCCAACCGGGTAGCGAGCTCCTTCCACGCGGGTGCTCCGGACAGCGCCAACAACCAGACGCAGTTCCCGCTCCATCCATTCGCAACCAAGCACATGTGTCCGCCACCAGAGTTTGATTGTGTCGCCGACTTCAACCGGCGGCTCACCCGGGCCCGCCTGAATGGCCCGGATGGCAGCGGGCAAAAGATGATGTCGCCGGGCTCGCCGGAGAATCTGCGGCCAATCCAGGGAGGGGTCATCCCACCGGGCCGGAGCTTTCTCCGGGCCGCCCAACAGCGCAAGGCGGAGAAGCCGCATATCCTGTTCCCATTTTGGCTCGGGCCATGGCTGCGGGGCGGACATCAATCAGAAAACCTCCGAGATTCGCCTGTTGTCATCGAGGACACACGCTGTTGACACTCTGGATACACCTCCATAGAGTACCAACTGCGGTCACGTTCGCGCCACCGAGCCGTGTAAGAGCGTAGTGGAGCGATTTTCAAAGGTTTGCTTTCGGTCACTTCCGAAGCTTCGGGACAGATTGAGGATAGTTAGCGGCACTGGCGGCCGCTGACCGCAGAATTAGTGTAGGCATACAAAGAACGCAACCGCAAAGACTTTGAGGCGGCTTCCTCCCCTTCCCGCCCAAGCCCCGCAGTATTTGTGCGGGCCAAGCCTGAGAACGACTTTCCTCCAAAAAAAACCGTTTGTCGTTTGCTGTTCCCTTGCGGAGCGTATCCGCCCAAGTGAGGATCACCGTGGCAAGGATCATTTGTCTCCTGCTGTTGTTTTTCTTTCCGGGCGCGCCCCTTTGCGGTCAAGAGTTGCAGAAGAGCGCCGATGTCAACACCCAACTCTTTCGACTGCTCCACCTCGACCGAGCAGCCCATGACTACACCATTGGCCCGGACGACGTGCTCCGGATTAGCGTGTTCGAGGTGCCGGAAATCTCAGGCGACTACCGGGTCAGTTCCCGCGGACAGCTTTCTCTGCCGCTCTTGCCCGGAAAAATCCTCGCTGCCGGCCTGACCGCTGCTGAACTGGAGACGGCCCTGGAGGAGAGCCTCCTGGCAAGCCGGCTAGTCAACTCGCCACAGGTAAGCGTCGCCGTGAAAGAATACCGCAGCCACCCCATCACGGTGGTGGGGGCGGTCCGCCGGCCAACCGTGTACCAGGCGGTCGGCCGGACTTCTCTCCTCGAAGTGCTTGCCCACGCCGAGGGATTGGCCGATGACGCTGGCGGCACCGTCGTCATCACCCGCCCAGCCATCCGGCCGCTGGCCGGGTCACCGGCTGACCGGACGGCTGGCAACCCCGGTCCCACCGAGGCGGGATCGCCCGAAACCACCGTCATCCGACTCAAAGACCTGCTCGACTCCGGCGATCCCCGCTTCAACGTTCCGGTTGAGGGTGGCGACACGGTGGCCGTGCCGCGCGCCGGAATCGTTTACGTGGTCGGAGCCGTCAACCGCCCCGGCGGTTTTGTTTTGAAAGACGACCGGGAGGAAATGACCGTGTTAAAGGCATTAGCGCTGGCCGAGGATCTGAAGCCCAGCGCCCTGCGCAGTAAAGCGGTAATCGTCCGCAAAGACTTCCGCACCGGCCAGAGCGCTGAAATCCCCGTCGATCTCAGCAAGATCCTGGGCGCCAAAGGTTCGAACCCGGTTCTTCACGCCAACGACATTTTGTTTGTCCCCGACAGCGGCGGAAAGCGAGCCCTGCGTCGCGCGGCGGAGGCCGCGCTTCAGATCACCACCGGCATCGTCATCTTTCGGCGTTAGCCGGAGTTCGGGACTTGTGGTGAGCGAAGCCGAACCAAACGAGGGAAAAACCAAATGAGCGAGCACAATCAACTAGCCCCTTACCATCCCGCAGGGGTGGAGCGCGCCGATTCCCGGCAACTGGCGACGCCGTACTACGATGGCCCGCCCATCCAAACCCTTTGGCCCGAGCATCCCTTGCGGGAGTACTGGCGGATTCTGTTCAAGCGACGGTGGACGGTTTTGACCATCGTCCTGGTCCTGACCACGCTCGTGACCATCGCCACTTTTCGCATGACCCCTATCTATTCGGCCACCGCCAAGGTGGAGATTGCGCCGGAACAGCCGGACATGCAGTCGCTCAATGAAATGTTCCGCTATTACCCCACCGATGAGTACTTCCTGCGGACCCAGATCAAGGTTCTACAGAGTGACACCCTGGCGCTCAAGACCATCGAAGATCTCCAGTTGCAAAAACACCCTGATTTTGCTTCGCAGGGAAAGAGCTGGCGGCAGTTGGTCAGTTCCTCCCGGGATAAGGCCGAGACCATTTTGGTGGAGCGGTTCCACTCCCGACTGCAGGTTGAGTTGCTGCGCATCAGTCGTTTGGTGGAAATCCGTTTTGAAAGCCCCAATCCGCGGCTCGCCGCCGACGTGACCAACACCTTGGTGCGCAACTATATTGATTACAACTTTCGCCGCAAGTACCAAACCACCACTAAGGCCTCGGAGTGGATGACCGAACAACTGGATGAGCTGAAGGCAAAGGTGGAGCGCTCCCAGCAGGCGCTGGTGGACTACGAACGCCGGCACCAGATCGTGAACCTGGACGAGAAACAGAACCTGGTCACCCAGAGAATGGTTGACGTGAGCCGCGAATTCACTTTGGCTCAGGCCGATCGTATCCAGAAAGAATCGCTTCACAAGATGGCCCGGGGCGGCGATCTCCAAAAAGTTTCCGCCGTCGCCCAGAACCAGCTCATCCAGCGCCTGAGCGAACGCTACATTGAGCTGAGCACCCAGATGAGCGAGGTCAACACCCAATTCGGGCCCAACTATCCGAAGTTCGTCCGCCTCCAAAACCAGCTCACCGAGCTCCGCAATCTAATTGAGAAAGAAGAAACCAAGGTTCTGCATTCCCTCCAGGCAGACTACCGGGCAGCCCTCGAACGCGAGCAACTGTTGCTGGCTGCGGTACAGGCGCAAAAGGCTGAAGCCAGCCGGCTGAGCGAACTCCTCATCCAGTATGACATTCTCAAGCGCGAGGCTCAGTCCAACCAGCAGCTTTACGACGGCTTGCTTAAGCGATTGAAGGAGGCGGGAATTTCCGCCGGACTGAGAGCGAGCAACATCCACCTGGTCGATCCCGCCCGCATCCCCGTCGAGCCGGTCCGGCCGCGCAAGGCGTTGAACCTCGCCCTCAGCCTGCTCGTCGGCCTCGTGCTCGGGGTGATGGTGGCCTTGGTTCAGGAGCACCTGGACAACACGGTGAAGACACCGGAAGAAGTCGAGCAGGTTGCGGCCATCCCATCGCTCGGATTGATCCCCGCGCAGATTTCGCCGAACGGCTCGCGCCGGAGGCGACGCCGGCTCGCTGCCGGGCGGCAGGAATGGGCCCTGCCCGCTGAGCCGGTGGAGTTGGTTTCATTGCAGAGCCCGAAATCAGCCATCGCCGAATCCTACCGCTCGCTGCGCACCGCCGTTCTGCTCTCCGCCTCCGCCCGTCCGCCGCAAGTCCTGCTGGTCAGCAGCCCCCAGCCGGCCGAGGGCAAGACCACTGTGGTCACCAACCTGGCGGTGCTTTTGGCCCAGCTCGGCGGACCGGTCATCCTGGTGGATTCCGACATGCGCAAGCCGCGCATCCACAAGATCTTTGGCCTGTCCAATGAGCGCGGCCTCAGCACCTATCTCACCGGCACCGATCAGCTTGAGCAGACCATTGTTCCCATCGAGAGCGTCCCCCACCTCTCGGTAATGACCTGCGGGCCGCTCCCGCCCAATCCAGCCGAATTGCTTTCTTCCACCATTATGCAAGAGATGGTCGCCCAATTGAGGCCGCGCTTCACCCACATCTTGCTCGATTCGCCGCCCATCATCCACGTTACCGACGCGGTCATTCTCTCCTCGTTGAGCGACGGAGTCATTCTGGTTGCCCAGGGCGGGGTGACCACCCGGGAGGCGCTGAAGCGCGCCCGCAAGATCCTTCACCATGTCAACGGCAAGTTGCTGGGCATCGTGCTCAACAATGTAGATGTTCGTTCGAGCGATTATTCCTACTATTATGGCGGCCGTTACTACTACTATTACGATTCGGCGGAACCGATGAAGGAAAAATCTTCCGCCGAGGTTCCGCTCGCCCCGATGCAATCGGGGAATCCGCCTCAAGAGGGCGGAGGAACGACGACGTAGCCTGGCTGCGAATCGGTCGGTGTCTCCGCCTCAGCAGAGTGGAATGGAGCTTCGAACGCAATCGCCGACTCTACGGGTGCTCATGCTCGCCGGGCTCGCGCTTTTAGCCGCAGCTTTCGCCTACCGGTGCTTCCAGCTTGCTGCGGCGGATACGCTTGCCGATGGCGGTGAACTCGAAAAGCTGGAGTGGGCGGTGCGGCTGGCCCCCGCCCAGGCCGACTATCACAATCGTCTCGGGCGCGCGCTCATCTATTCCGTCACCGTGTTTGAAATGGACAGGGCCACCGAGCAGTTGGAGGCGGCCACCCGCCTCAGCCCGCGTACCGGCCAATATTGGATGGATCTGGCCCTGGCCTACGAAATGCAACACCGCCCGCCCGACGCGGCGGCGGCGATGGAACGAGCGGTGGTCCTCCGGCCCCACGGCGTGGACGCCCTGTGGACTGCCGGCAACTACTTTCTTCGCACCCGCCAAATCGACCGCTCCCTGCCCTACTTCCGCCAGCTTCTCGAATTGACACCGGCCTACAACTGGCTGACCTTTGCCATCCTCTGGCGGGCCAGCGAGAACGCCGAGGCGGACCTCAATCGCCTGTTGCCGGCCTCGGTCCAGGTCTGGCTCGAGTACCTTCAGTTTCTCGTGGCCAACAACCACCCGGAAGCCGCCAGCCGTCAATGGGAGAAAATTTTCGCGCGTAAGGACCCCTACGACCCCCGCATGGTTTTTTCTTATTTCGATCTTTTGCTCAGCCGGGGACAACCCGATGCTGCCCGAGCCGTCTGGCAACACTTGCGCGACGCGGGGTTGATTCCGCCTCGCCCGGATGGGGCTCGCGGCCAGGCTCCCTCACCATCCGCTCCGGGGCAGGCAGCGGGCAACCTGCTCTACAACGGTGACTTCGAGGAAACACCGCTGCTCGGCGGTTTTGACTGGCGCGTGATGCTCTCTCCGGATGTCACCGCCGATCTCGAGAGCCCGGTCGCCCACACCGGAACTTTTTCCCTCAAGGTCGAGTTCACCAGGAAAGAAAACTTTCACTTCGCCGGGGTCGCGCATCTGGCCCCGGTAGAACCGCTGCATCGCTATCGTTTGACCGGTTTCTTGCGCGCCGAAGGCGTTTCGAGCGACAGCGGGCCGCGCTTGCTCGTCACCGACTACTACTCGCCCGACAAACTGCGAGTCATGACACCGGACGTGCTCGGCACAACGGATTGGAAAGAGGTTTCCGTCGAGTTTCCCACGCTCCCCGCCACCCGCTTGCTCCAGGTTGTTCTTTACCGTCCGCCGAGCCGAACGTTTGACAACAAGATGAGCGGGCGCATTTGGCTGGACTCCGTGCGTCTCGAATCGCTCGGCCCGGTGCCATCCGGTGCAGGGCTCGGCCCGGCTCCGGGCAAATCCGTCCCGCCTCGGCGGCGTGGCGCCGGGCGGTCGGATTCTCTCGAACGACGAAAGGTAGGTTGAGAACAATCTTGACCGCTGCATACCCTGCGTCCGAATCGCCGCTGGTGAGGACGGCGGAGCCGCCCTCCCGAAGCTTCGGGACGCATTGGCGAGAGTGGTATGCGCCGTTGCTCCTGGTCTTTCTCCCGGCGGCAGCGTCGCTCGCTTTTGGCGCCGTCGAAGGCTGGGCATGGGGCGCCGTCAGCCTCGGAGGATTGCTGCTCCTGCTCGTCTGGCTCGTGCCCGCCATCGCTCGCGGCCGCCTTTCTATCGCCCCCAACCCGCTCTATGCGCCGGCGCTGCTCTTCGGCTTGCTTGCCGCCTTTCAATGGTTGAGCCGCCGTTCCCTGGACCCGGGCGCCACCGAATTGGATCTGGTCCGGCTTACCGGCTACGGAATCTTTTTCTTCCTTGCCGCCAATCTTCTCGCGACGCCTCGCCAGCTCCGGCGTTACGCCCAGGCAGCCGCTATCTTCGGATTCTTGCTGGCGCTTTTTGCCATCGTGCAGTTGCTGACCTTCAACGGCAAAATCTACTGGATATTTGAGACGCGATTTGGCGGCTATATTGTCGGCCCTTACGTCAATCACAACCACTTCGCCGGCCTGATGGAAATGCTGGTGGCGCTGACTGTCGGCCTGCTGCTCGACCGTGGCGTCGCAAGAGAGCGCAAACCGCTCGTTGCTTTCTGCGGCGTCTTGATGGCGGTATCGCTGATTCTGAGCGGCTCGCGCGGCGGCCTGGTTTCCTTTCTCTTTCAGGTGATCTTCTTTTTCTGCCTGATGCTGCGTGGGAGCCGTCTTGCGACAGGCGCCCGCATCGGGCGCGCGTGGTTTGCCGTGCCGCTTCTCGCCGTCATTTTGATCGGTTTTCTTTGGCTCGATCCGGGCAACATCTCCCGGCGTTACGCCCACTTCATGAACCAGTCGCTTGCCGGCGAGGTGGGGTTGGAGCTGCGTCCCCAGGCCACCCTGGATACGCTCGCCATCTTCCTTGATCACCTCCCGCTCGGGGTCGGCCTGGGCGCCTTCCCCGCCGTCTTCCCGCAATATTGTCGCTTCCCGATGTTTCGCCTCTGGAACTACGCCCACAACGACATCGCGCAGGTGATGGCGGAGATGGGTGTGCCGGGGACGCTCTTGTTGATCTGGTTCTTTGCCGCGCTCTTCCGTAAGGGCATGCTTCGCGCAGCCGATTGGCCGCGCCAGGCCGGCGCCGGTGTGAGGCTCGGAGCGCTGCTCGGTTGCGCCGGGATTTTCGTCCACAGCTTTGTGGACTTCAACCTCCACATCCCGGCGAACGCGTTTTGGTTCTTTAGCCTCGCCGGGCTGGCCACGGCAACCGGCCAAGGCGGGCTCGAGGCCGGTTCGGACGTACAGCGGATGCGGCCCAAATAGGGACGCAAAATGCTGTTAATAAAGGGGTTAGGTCACATATCCCCCTGTGAGTGACAGGGCGGAGCCGTGAACAGACCATGGCCGAACGGGCGCAATCGGAAATCGTGACCGGGGCGGGAATCGGGCTCACCCCGCAATTGTCATCGGCCGCCGTTCTGCCCGTCGTGCTGGCCGGCGAGTCCCAACGCCGCTGGTACGCGCTCGAAACACGCTCGCGCCACGAGAAAGTCGTCCACTCGCAACTCGAGCAGAAAGCCATCGAATCCTTCTTGCCGCTTTATCACTCGGTGCGCCGCTGGAAAGATCGCCGGAAAGAATTGGCCCTGCCGCTCTTCCCCGGGTACCTCTTTGTGAGGATAGGGCTCAATGAGCGGCGGGAGGCGCTGGAGACCCGTGGGGTGGCTCGCATCGTCAGTTTTGGCGGTGTTCCGGCCAGCTTGCCGGAAACGGAGATTGAAGCCATCCGGCACTTCCTCAAGCGGAAAGTGCAGCTCGACCCCTATCCTTATCTCCGAGTAGGCCGGCGCGCCCGCATCCGCAGCGGGCCGTTTCAGGGACTCGAAGGCATCTTGCTGCGAAAGAAAAATAGCCTGCGCTTTGTCATTTCTTTGCACTTGATCCTCCGCTCGGTTGCCGTGGAAATCGACTCAGCCGAACTTGAGCCAGCCTGAGCCATGACCACCGTGAGCTTGG
>Ga0209619_10003086_pt1 | contig 12014 bp, 11 predicted proteins | sample Rifsed16ft3_FD_184011 | JGI IMG/M metagenome (GOLD analysis project Ga0209619, IMG submission 184011) | Soil microbial communities from Rifle, Colorado, USA - sediment 16ft 3 (version 2) | ecosystem: Environmental > Terrestrial > Deep subsurface > Rock core/Sediment | place: Rifle, Colorado... | reverse complement strand
AGCGAGAAGCTCGCCACCCCCGACATCACCATCGCCGATCTCATCGGCGAGGTGGACCCGATCAAGGTCGCCGAGGGGCGCTACCTCTCGGACGAGCTGACCATCCACTTCGGGCTGCTCCCGCGCACCCATCGCGGCATCTTCGCCATCAACGAATTGCCCGATCTCGCCGAGCGGATCCAGGTGGGGCTGCTCAACATCATGGAGGAGCGCGACGTCCAGATCCGCGGCTACAAGGTGCGCCTGCCGCTCGACCTGTTCGTGGTGGCCAGCGCCAACCCCGAGGACTACACCAACCGCGGGCGGATCATCACCCCGCTCAAGGACCGGTTCGGCTCCCAGATCCGCACCCATTACCCGCGGCGGCTCGAGGACGAGATCGCCATCATGGAGGCCGAGCGCACCGACTTCCGCACCGACGGCCTGCGGGTCAGCGCCCCCGACTACATGACGCAGGTCGTGGCGGAGCTGACTCACCTGGCGCGCCGCTCCCCCGAGATCAGCCAGCGCTCGGGGGTGTCGGTGCGCGTCAGCATCTGCAACTACGAGAACCTGCTCTCGAGCGCGCTCAAGCGCGCCATCCGCCTGGGGGAACAAGAGGTTGCGCCGCGGGTGAGTGACCTCGGCGCCATCGTCGCCTCCACGGCCGGCAAGATCGAGCTCGAGACCGCCGGCGAGGCGAGCGAGGAGAAGGTCCTCGCCAAGCTCGCCCAGAAGGCGGTGCTCAACGTCTTCACCAAGCGCTTCTCGGCCGGCGAGCTCGACGATGTCGTGGGCGCCTTCAAGGAGGGCCTGCGCATCGAGGTGTCCGACAGCATGCCCTCGCGGGAGTACGTCCGCCAGATCGCGCGAATCCGCCCGCTCCAGGCCGCGGTGAAGAAGCTCGGCGCGGCCGACCCGGCGAGCATCGCCGCCGCGCTCGAGTTCGTGCTCGAGGGCCTGCACCTCTCCCGCAAGCTCAACAAGGACGTCCAGGCCGGGCAGTCCCGCTACCGCGTCTGACCGGCTGCGCCGCGCCGTGACCGGATGCGCTAGCGTCCGGCGTCGAGGATCGCGCGCGCGATGAGCCGGCTTCCCTCGTAGCACTTCTCGGGCGGCTCGTAGCTGAACGCCAGACGGATGAAGCGCTCGCCGCCGCCGTTGGGGAAGAACGCCGGGCCCGGCGTGTACTGGGCCCGCGCCGCCACCGCCAGCTCCTCCAGCCGCGCGGGATCGGTCCGGGCCGGGAGCCGGATCCAGATGAAGAACCCGCCCTCCGGCTTGCTGATCTCGACGTCCGTGCCCCGGAGCAGCTCCCAGAGCCCGCGGAGCATGGCGTCGCGCTTGGCGCGATAGACGTCGATCAGGAGCTTCACGTGCTCTTCCATGTGCTCGCGCAGGTACCAGGTCGCGACGCGCGACATGAAGGGGTTGACGCCGCCGCCGAAGTTGAAACCCTGGAAGGCCGGGATCATCGCGCGCGGCGCGCAGAGCCAGCCGAGGCGGACGCCCGCGCCGAGGATCTTCGAGAGCGTCCCTGCCCGGATCACCCGTCCGGTGCGATCGAGCGCGTAGACCGGCGGCTTCGCGTCGCCTTCGAACCTGAGCTCGCAGTACGCGTCGTCCTCCAGGACGAGCGTGTCGTATTCCTGGGCCAACTCGACCAGCTCGTGCCGGCGGCGGAGCGAGAGATCGGGGCCGGCCGGGTTCTGGAAGTTGACGATCGTGTAGATCAGCTTGCACCGGCGGCCCTGGCGCTTGAGCCCCTCGAGCCGCTCGCGGACGGCGCTCGTGACCATGCCCTCTCCGTCCACCGGGACGTCCAGGATCTCCGGTCCGTGCCGCCGGATGTTGTTGAGCGATCCGGAGAAGGTGGGCGCCTCGCAGACGATCGGGTCGCCCGGGTCCACGAACGCGCTGAACGCGAGCGAGAGCGCGTGGCCCGAGCCGTTCGCGACGAAGATGTTCTCGGGCGTCACGTCGAGACCCTCGAAGAGCCGGTACTTGTGGCAGACCAGCTCACGCAGGCCGCGATAGCCCTGGGGCGCCCCGTAGGTGAGGGCCTCCGCCCCCTCGGCCTTCATCATCCGCGCGGTGGCCTCGACCATGCCGTCGTACGGGAAGGAGGCCGGGTCCGGGTAGCCGCCGCCAAACTCGTAGAGCGCGTTGGCGACGGGCCGGGCGGTTCCGACCGGGGCGCCCCATCCGATGAGGGCACGGCTCGACAGGAGCTGCTCGAAGCGGGCGGCCTGCGTGTTGGTCATGACGCTAGGATACGACAGGCCCTATAATCGGCACAGCGATGCTCTTCCGCTACTCGCGCTGGGACGGCACGCAGGAGATCGCGGACCTCGACGCCGACGACGTGCTGGCCGAGGTCGCCGACGACCTCCTCTCCCACGGCGATCTCCAGACGGCGCTGCGCCGCCTCTTCCAGCGCGGGCTCCAGCGCCCGCAGGGCGGGCGGCTGCCCGGGCTCCAGGACCTCCTGAAGCAGCTCCAGCAGCGGCGGCAGCAGCAGCTCGACCGCTACGACCTGGGCTCTGCGCTGGAAGACATCAAGAAGAAGCTCGACGAGGTGATCCGGACGGAGCGCGAGGGGATCAAGGACCGGCTCGCGGGGAAGTCCGCGGAGCAGAAGCTCGCCGAGCTCGACGCGCTCCCGCCGGACCCGGCCGGGAAGATCAAGGCCCTCCAGGACTACGACTTCATCGACCCCGAGGCGGAACGGATGTTCCAGGAGCTGCTGCGCTCGCTCCAGCAGCAGATGCTCCAGCCGTTCCTCTCGGGCATGAAGCAGGCACTCGCGGGCATGAGCCCTCAAGATTTGCAGCGGATGCGCCAGATGCTCGGCGACCTGAACCGCATGCTCCGCGACCATGCGGAGGGCCGCGAGCCCGACTTCGAGCGCTTCAAGCAGAAGTGGGGCCAGCACTTCCCGGGTGTGGAGAGCTTCGAGGAGCTCCTCGAGCACATCGCGCGGCAGATGGCCCAGATGCAGTCGCTGCTCCAGAGCATGTCCCCCGACCAGCGCCGCCAGCTCGAGGACATGATGAAGTCGCTCTTCCTCAAGGACGAGCGCCTCGAGGCGGAGCTGCGCCAGCTCGCGATGCACCTCGGCGAGGCGACGGACCTCGACGAGCTGACGCGCCGCTACGACTTCCGCGGCGACGACGAGCTGACGCTCTCCGAGGCGATGCGGCTCATGGACGAGCTGCAGCAGATGACCGAGCTCGAGCGCCAGCTCCGGCGGGCCCAGAGTCCTTCCGATCTCGAGAAGATCGACCCCGCGCAGGTGGAACGCCTCCTCGGCCAGGAGTCGGCGCGCGACCTCGAGCGGCTCCGCGAGCTGGCGAAGAAGCTCGAGGAGGCCGGGTACCTCGAGGAGAAGGGCGGCGAGCTGGCGCTCACCGCCCGCGCGATCCGCAAGATCGCCGACAAGGCGCTCCGCGACGTCTTCGCCCACCTCAAGCGCGACCGCTTCGGCCGCCACCGCGTGGAGCACCGCGGCGCGGGCGGCGACCGCACCGACGACACGAAGCGCTACGAGTTCGGCGACCCCTTCCTGCTCGACCTGAAAGAGACGCTGATGAACGCCGTCGAGCGGGGCGGGCCGGGCACGCCGGTGCGCCTGTCGCCGGACGACTTCGAGGTCTCGCGCACCGAGCTCTCCACCCAGTCGGCGACGGTGGTGATGCTCGACATGAGCCGCTCGATGATCAACAACGGGTACGCGCTCCCGGCGAAGAAGGTCGCGCTGGCGCTCAGCGCGCTCATCCGCGGCCAGTTCCCGCGCGACAGCCTCTCGATCGTCGGCTTCTCGCTCTACGCGCGGGAGTTCACGCCCGAGCAGCTCCCGACGCTCTCCTGGAACGAGTGGAACATCGGGACCAACATGCACCACGGCTTCCAGGTGGCGCGCCGGCTCCTCGCGCGCCACAAGGGCGGGAACAAGCAGATCATCATGGTCACCGACGGCGAGCCGACGGCCCACATGGAGGGCGGCGAGGCGGAGTTCTCCTACCCGCCGGCGCGCCGCACGCTCGAGGAGACGCTGAAGGAAGTCCGGCGCTGCACGCGCGAGGGGATCACGATCAACACCTTCATGCTCGAGCGGAGCCAGATGCTGATGGCGTTCGTCGAGCAGATGGCGCGCATCAACCGCGGCCGCGCCTTCTTCGCCGCCCCCGAGCGCCTCGGCGAGTACGTGCTGGTGGACTACGTCGACAACGCCCGGCGCCGCCGGGTCTCCTCCCGCTAGCCCCCGGGACTCCAGTGGGCGGCATCACGCAGCGGCGGCAAACCTCGGGCGGGCGGCTATTTGACCTTTGTGACCGGCTGGTCGGGATGAGCCGGATTGGGAACGAGGCGCTGACGCTGGCAGTCCACAAACAGGTCAAGCTTCTCGAGCACGGTTTGTCCGATCAGCACTTCATCGCCCAGCACCAGGGCTTCTTCCAGCGTGTCTCTCCCTTCGAGTTCGACGATGAGAGGTTCCGTCACGTTCACAGCTTCCTTGCGGCCGTCGGCGTACTCGGCCACTCGCTGGCCGCGGACTCCGAGACCGAGACGAGAGGCGACCTGCGAAGGCAAGACCATGCGGACGGCTCCGGTGTCGACGAGGGCGTCGGCCTCGCAGGTCCTGACCTGTTCGGGCTTGAGCATGCCCCGTCGGACCAGAGCCTCGTCGACCGCGTTAGTCAGCTTGGCCTTGACCCGAACTTCACCCATGGATTTCACTATGGTCAGGCACCTCCCCTCACGCCTTCAAGTGTGCAATTCATAATACGCCCATCCCCAGCCGTCTCTCCAGCACCCTAGCGAGGCCACGGCCGCCGCGCTCCGCGCCCAGTCGGCGGCGGCCTCGATCGTCGTCACCGACGCTGCGTCCGGACTTGAACCGGGCGATCCCCGCCGCCGCGAGGTGCCGCGCCAGTTCGGGCAGCGTGAGGCTCGTCCCGGGCCGCGGATTCGGGGACATCTACATTCTGCGCTTCTCTCTGAGCACGACCGAGGGCACCGGTACCGTGCTCAGTGTGTGGATCGTCCGCCACGGAGAAGACTTTCCGCGGCTCACGACCTTTGACCACGTCGCAACCACTGGCCCCGTCGTTCTCGAGCTGCTGCAGGGCTGTCGATCGGAGCCCGAACGGGGGCGGCTGGAGCAGTGTCTCCGGGCGCTGCGTTGGCTGCCCGTGGAGAAACGGCTGCTCCCTGCTTCAGCAAGATCGCGACTTCCAGCACATCGCTCGCCACACAGGGCTCTGTCTCGTCGACTCGTAGCTCGAGTGTCGTCAGCCCGCGGGGCGGGCGGCCGGCGTCCCTGGCTCGGGCGCGCACGACTCCTCTCGCGCCAGGACCGAGGTTCTCGACGCTCGTGGGCGCGTCCCGCCAATCCTGAGGCCCTCCGCTCACGCGTTCACGGCTCGGCGTGCCGCTCAGGCAGAAGGGGCTTTGGACCGCCCACGCTGCGTCGCGACCACGTCTGGGCACTCTTTTCGCGGCTCGCCGAGCGGCGGCGGCAGCGCGCGGCCACGATGTCGGGCGGCGAGCAGGGAGACCGCGTTAGAATCGCGATGCCGATGAGCCGACCGGTCCTCCGTACGAGCCTCTGCGACTTCCTCGGCATCGAGTACCCCATCGTCCTCGCGGGCATGGGGGGGCGGGGCCTCGCGACACCGCCGCGTCTCGTCGCTGCGGTCTCCAACGCCGGCGGCCTCGGCGTGCTGGGGGGCTCCGGGCTCGACCCCGAAGAGATCCGGCGCCGGATCCGCGAGGTTCGCGCGCTGACCGACCGGCCCTTCGGCGTGGATCTGCTCCTGCCCGCAAGTCTCACCGAAGTCGAGACGACGCGTTCGGCGGTGCGCCGCCAGCTCGAGCGCGAGTACCCGAGGCACGTCGCGTTCGTGCGCGAGCTGATGGGCCGGTTCGATCTCCCGCCCGCCGCGGTAGAAGACGAGATCGTGATCTCGGCCGCGTTCATCCGCGCGCAGGTGCAGGTGGTGCTCGACGAGCGGGTAGCTGTCTTCGCGGCGGGGCTGGGCGACCCGGCGTGGGTCGTGCCGCTCGCCCGGAAACAGGGGATGAAGACGATCGGCCTCGCGGGCGCCGTGCGCAACGCGGTCCGCCACGCGCGGGTCGGCGTGGACGTCGTCGTGGCCCAGGGCCACGAGGCCGGCGGCCACACGGGGAAGATCGCCAACTTCCCGCTGATCCCGCAGGTTGTTGACGCCGTCCGTCCAACGCCAGTGGTCGCGGCGGGCGGCATCGCCGACGGCCGCGGCGTCGCCGCGGCGCTCGCGCTGGGGGCCGCCGGCGTCTGGGTCGGCACCGCGTTCCTCGTCGCGAACGAGTGCGACATCCCCGACAAGAACAAGGAGCGGATCCTCCTGGCGGCCTCGGAGGACTTCGTGGTCTCGCGCTCCTTCACCGGCAAGACCGCGCGAAGCTGCCGGAACCCGATCGTCGAGGCGTGGGAGGAGTCGGGCCTCACGCCCCTGCCGATGCCGCTCCAGGGCATCCTCATGGGCGACCTCCTCGAGGCGGCGCGGCGCGCGGGGCGCGACGAGCTCCTGCACAACCCGTCCGGCCAGGTCGGCGGAATGCTGACCGAGCGCAAGCCGGCCGCGCGGATCATGACCGAGCTCGTGCGGGAGACGATCGAGGTGCTGGAGGGGCTCCCGCGCGTGGTGACGTTCGCCCGCTGAGCGCCATGGACGAGCTCTCCGTCCTCGGCTTTCACACCCTGCGCGTTCATGGGGTGCTCGGGCCGGCCGCGGGGTGGCGGTCGGCGGTCATTCCGGGGCGCCCCGAGGCTGTCGAGGACGGGCCCCCGGCCGCGGGGCCCCGGGCGGAGCCGTCGCCCGGGGCGTGGGGATCGCCGCGTGAGAGTGCGTCGCTGTGGGCGGCGCTGCTGCGCCGGGTCGTCGCCCTGGACGTGTGTGCGTGTCCGCGCTGCGGCGGCCGGCGGCGGGTCGTGGGGGTGCATACCGGGGGCGAGTTCCTGCAGGCCCTGCTCGAGCGGCTGGGGCTCGTGAGCGCGTCGCCCGCGGGGGAGCCGTCGCGCGCGCCGCCGCGCGGGCCGGCGTAACCGGACAGGGGCCCGGCGGCTCGGACGTCGTCCTCCCCTCCCTGGGAGCAAGCGTTCGCCGGGGTCTGCCTCCCCCGGTCGACGTCTTACGCTCTCTGCGCTCTCCAGTCGGTCGTTACTCTCCGTACATCTCGGTGATGAGCTGGCGAAGCTGCGCCGCGAGCGATGGCGTAAGCCGGTCGACCCGACGGCCGAGACGCTCCTTGCTGACCGTTCGGATCTGGTCCACGGCGACCTCCGCCCGCCGACGCGCACACGCGCACTGGATGCGGCTGCGCCAGCGCGGGTGAAGTCGCGTGGTGAGCGGGCAGACGACAACGGTATCGAGGTGGCGGTTCATCGCGTCGAGGCTTGCCACGACCACGGGCCGGGTCTTCGCGATCTCGCGGCCACGGGTCGGATCGAGGTCGGCCAGATAGATGCCGTAACGCTCGATCGCCCGGCTCACCAGGGTTCTTTGTCGAGGCCGTCGTTCAGGGTCCCGTCAAGGTCGCTCCAGTCCTCGCGCTCGTGAGCCATGGCCTTGAAGGTTTCCTCCCAGGAAAGGCGCCTGTCCTGCTTGCTACGAAGCAGGAGCCCCTCCTCACGCTCCTCGACGACCACGGCGTCCCGGATCGCGTACTTGCCGAGGACGGCCTTGGGCAGGCGCACGCCGCGCGAATTCCCGATCGGTACGACCTTGAATTCCAGCGAGTGAGCGCTCCGTCGTCTCGATCCTGTTCCCCGGCGGACCATCCTGGAGAACATGGTCCTCGCGCAGCTCCTCGCGTGGCGGGAGGTCGAGACGCCGCGCCCGGAGGTCTCCTACTGGAGGACCGCGGCCGGGACCGAGGTGGATTTCGTGCTCGAGGGGCGGGGCCGACTGCTCCCGGTGGAGGTCAAGGCCTCCGCTCGCGCGCGGCCCGAGGAGGCGCGTTCGCTCGAGCTGTTCCTGGACGAGCACCCGCGCGCGGCCTCGGTGGCCTGCTCCTCTACGGCGGGAAGGAAGCCGTGCCCGTCAGCCGGCGCGTCCTCGCGGCTCCCGTCGGCGCCGTGCTCTGAGGGGCGCGCATCGTGCGCGCGGCGACGAGGCCGGACGCGAGCGTGAGCGCGGCGCCCACGTGGATCGCCGCGCCGAGGCCGACCAGGTCGGCGACGAGCCCCGCGAGCAGGGCGCCGACCGCGTAGCCGAGGTCACGCCAGAAGCGGTAGACGCCGAGGGCGGAGGCGCGCCACGCCGGCTGCGCGTGGTCGGTGATCGCGGCGAGCAGCGTCGGATAGACCATCGCGGTGCCGAGCCCCTGCAGGGCGGCGCCGAGCAGCCACGCGCCGTAGGCGGGCACGAGCACGGTCAGCCAGATGCCGGCGGCCTGCACGGTCATGCCCCAGGCGATCAGCCCCCTGCGGCCGACGCGATCGGAGAGCGGGCCCGTCAGGACCTGCAGCAGGCCCCAGACCGCGGGGTAGACGGCCTTGACGACGCCGATCTGCTGCACGCCGAGCCCGTAGGCGGCGAAGAAGAGCGGGTAGAGACCCCACGACATCCCGTCGTTCAGGTTGTTGACGAGCCCCGCCTGGCACGCGGCGAAGAGGCTCAGGTTGCCGACGCTCGTCACGCGGAAGATGTGGCCGAACGACGGGGCCGGGTGATCGCCGGCCCCGGCGGTCGCCGCGGCCTCGACGCGGACGTGGCCGCGCGTCTCGCGGACGAAGAGCGCCGAGACCACGAGGCCGACGACGGCGACGCCGATGCCGAGATAGAACGGCTGCGGCCGCAGTGCCCAGTGCCCGGCGATGTAGCCCGTGATCCACGACGTCACGCCGACGGCGAAGTAGCCGGCGAACTCGTTGAGGCCGAGCGCCAGGCCCCGCCGCCGCGGGCCGACCAGGTCCACCTTCATGACGACCGTCATGGACCAGGCGAGCGCCTGGTTGGCCCCGAGGAGGACGTTCGCCACGTCGATCCACCACCAGGCCGGCGCGCCGATGATCAGGAAGGGGACGGGCAGCGCGAACAGCCAGCCGGCGACGAGGATCGGCTTGCGTCCGATCCGGTCGGAGAGGCGGGCGGCGACCAGGTTGAGCACGGCCTTGGTGAGGCCGAAGCTCACGATGAACGAGGTGATGGCGGTCTTCGACGCGAGGCCGAACTCCTGCTCGCCGATGAGCGGCAGCACCGTCCGCTCGAGGCCGACCATGGCGCCGACGAAGGCGTTGAGCCCCACCAGCAGGGCGAACTGCGGCAGGTTCGCGCGCAGGCCGAGCCGCGGGGCGGTCACTCGCCGGCCAGGTTGTGCCTCCGGTTCTCGGCGAACCCCGGTGGCTGCGGCGGGAGGTCGGACAGCACGAACTGGAGGAAGTCCGCCTTTGCCGAGAGCTGGAGCGCCGGGTTGAAGCGTCGCTCGAAGCCGATCGTCGAGCCGGGCTTGCCGCTCAGCCCCTTGCCGCACGCCGAGCCGCCGAAGTGCGCGGGGAAGACCTCGACGTGGTCGGGGAGCGCCAGGAGCCGATCGAAGAGGCTCGCGTGGAGCTGCTCGGCCAGGGCGCGCTCGTGCCCCGCGCCGAGGAGGTCCGGCCGCCCGACGCCGCCCGCGAACAGGGTGTCGCCGGTCAGCACGAACCACGGCTCCAGCGCGCGCGTGCGGTCGGTGACCAGCAGGGAGGCGCTCTCCGGCGTGTGGCCCGGCGTGTGCAGGACGGCGATCCGGACGTTGCCGAGCTCGTGCTCCTCCTCGTCCGCGACCTCGACGTGCGGGAAGCGGACCGGCGCCGACTCGTGGAAGAGGACGGGCGCCCGGGTCGCGGCGCCGAGCGCGCGCGCGCCGGAGCGGTGGTCGGCCTGGACGTGGGTCTCGAAGACGTGGGTGATGCGCATCGCCTTCTGCGCGGCCGCTTCCAGGTAGGGCGCGATGTCCTGCTGTGGATCCACCACAGCGCAGGCGCCTGCGCCCCCTCAGCCGAAGAGGTAGCTCGCGCAGCCGGTCGTGGGGCTCAGGAACTGGCGGAAGATCATCGTCGTCCTCCTTTCCTCTCCTGGCTTGTCATACCCCTCCTGTGATATAGGGTCCAATACGTAGTTCGGATCTCAAGCATAGGGAAAATCCGAATGACCCTCCGCCAGCTCGAGGTGTTGCTCGCGGTCGCCCGTGAGCGGAGCTTCAGCCGGGCGGCGAAGAAGATCCATTCGTCGCAGCCGACGCTCTCCGAGCATGTCGGCGAGCTCGAACGGGAGCTGGGCAAGAAGCTCCTCTATCGTCGCGGGCGCGAGGTCACGCTGACGGAGGCGGGCCGGGTCTTCGCGGAATACGCCGGCGCCGCGCTCGCCGCGGTCGACGGCGCGCGCCAGGCGGTCGCGGAGCTGGACGGGCTGGCCCACGGCTCGCTCCTGATCGGCGCCAGCACGACGCCGGGGATCTACGTGATGCCGGGGGTCATCGCGACCTTCCGCCAGCGGTACCCGGGGGTGGAGCTCACGCTCAGGATCGCCAACTCGCAGGTCATCGAGGACCGGGTGAAGGCGCGCGAGCTCGACCTGGGGGTCGTCGGCGGGCACGCGATCGGCCCCGGCGAGGAGTGCCTGGCGGCCGGGCTGCTCGACGAGCTGGTCGTCATCGTCCCGCCGGGACACGCCTGGGCGAAGCGCAGGGACATCCGGCCGGCGGAGCTGGCCGGCCAGCCGCTGCTCGTCCGGGAGGAGGGCTCGGCGACGCGCCGGGTCACCGAGCGCGCGCTGCAGCAGGCGGGCGTCCGGTACCGCGTGGCCATGGAGCTCGACCACACGGAGGCGATCAAGCAGGCGGTGCTGGCGGGACTCGGCGTCGCGTTCGTCTCGACCTACGCGGTTCGCGGGGAGATCGCGACCGGGCGGCTCCGGGCCGTGCGCCTGCGCGGACTGCGGGTCCGGCGGCACTTCCACGTCCTCCACCACGAGGCCCGCCGGGTGACGGCGAGCGCGCGCGCCTTCATGGCGGTCCTCGCCGGAGAGGCGTCGCGGCGCCCACGGGGGTGATTGTTTGAACTTTGCCCCCTAAGTCTGAATAACGGCACCCTCGATTCAGGATTGCTGAACTTGGAGGCCTATCAGGTGTGAAGCGTTCGCGCTCGAGAGGACGGGCCGTCGCGCGGGCTCGGCGCTGAGGGTCCACGAGGCGCTCAAGGCACGCCCGATCCAATCCATGCCCGGGGTCCGTGACGCGACTGGCCTCTCGTTTCCCGCCGTCTCCTCGGCGATGGACGTGCTGGTCGAGCTCGGCATCGCGCGCGAGCTGACCGGCAAGCGGCGGAACCGGCTCTTCGTATACGACCGCTACCTCACCATCCTCGCCGAGGGCACGTAAGAGCCACCGGCGCGTGAGACAATCGCCGGGATGCGCGACCCGGAGAGCCTCGCGAACCCGCGGCTCGGGCTCGCGTTCGCGACGATGCTGTTCGTGTCGGGCCTCGCGAACACGTTCCCGATCTTCTTCCCGCCCTTGCTGGCCGAGTTCGGCGGCTCGCGCGCGGCGACGGCCTCCACGGTCACGCTGTTCTGGCTCGGCGGCGCGACCCTCGGCCCGCTCGCGGGCCACCTGGTGGACCGCTGGAACCCGCGCCGGCTGGTCATGCTCGGGCTCGCCGCCGCGGCCCTCGGGTTCGGCATCGGCGCCCTCGCGCCCACGCGGACGGTCTTCGTCCTCGCCGTCGGGCTCGGCGGGGGCGTGGGCGCGGGGCTGACCGGCATGGTGGCGCAGGCGGCGCTGATCGCCGACGCCTACGTCCGCCGGCGGGGCCTGGCGACGGGCATCGCGTTCTCGGGCTCGATGGCGGCCTACGCGCTCGCCACGCCGGCGCAGTGGGCGATCGACGCCGTGGGCTGGCGGGGGACGTTCGCGGGCTACGCGGCGGCGGTCGCGATCCTGCTCCCGCTCGCGTGGCGGATCTGCCCCGCGCGCCTCGGCGCGCGGCGGGGGGCGCCGCCCGCGGGGGC
>Ga0209619_10003083_pt1 | contig 12024 bp, 11 predicted proteins | sample Rifsed16ft3_FD_184011 | JGI IMG/M metagenome (GOLD analysis project Ga0209619, IMG submission 184011) | Soil microbial communities from Rifle, Colorado, USA - sediment 16ft 3 (version 2) | ecosystem: Environmental > Terrestrial > Deep subsurface > Rock core/Sediment | place: Rifle, Colorado... | reverse complement strand
ACGGCGCGGCCAGCCGCTTGCTCCGGCGACATGTAGCCCACGGTTCCCAATAGCACACCAGGCTCGGTCAGCGCCGCGGTCGCCAAGGATTCGGAAACCGCGTCCTTCTGCGGCACAAGCTTGGCCAGCCCGAAATCCAGGATCTTGATGAATCCGTCGTTGGAGACCATCAGGTTCTCGGGCTTCAGATCCCTGTGAACGATCCCCGAGCTGTGAGCCTTGGCGAGACCGTCGGCCGCCTGAGCGGCCCACTGGAGTATCCTTCGCGTCTGGAGCGGCTCGGACGCGAGGAGCTCCCGAAGGGTCTTTCCCTCGACGAACTCCATCGCGATATAGGGAGTCGACTCGACCTGTCCGATGTCGTAAATGGTGATGAGGTTGGGATGATTGAGAGCGGAGGCCGAACGCGCCTCGAGCGCGAAGCGTTTCAAGCGTTCCGGGTCCGAGGCCCACTCCGCCCTCAGAACCTTGATGGCCACCTCGCGACCGAGCTTCAGGTCCTTGGCTCGATAGACCTCGCCCATGCCGCCGGAACCGAGTGGAGCGAGAATCTCGTACTGATCGACCCGTGTGCCCGGCTTGAAAGGCATGCTGTATTGTCACACGGATTTTGCCAAACCCGAACTCACCGCCAGAAAGCTCATTCTCCCTTCTGATACGTCGTGATGAGCTCGCCACGAGCAAATGAGACCGAGACCGGCCCCGACTTCATCCGGGGGTTCGCTCTCTCACACGTGGGACGCTTCGCGAGCTACGCCTCGAGAACTAGAGAGTGTAAGAAGGGGGATGGGGAGATGGAGGGGATAGGGAGATAGCCAGAGGGTTCGTCTCCAAAAGCAGCATTCCGTTATCTCCCAATCCCCTTCTATCCCCATATCCCCTAGCATTTGTCTTTCTGCGTCAGTCGCCGCGTTCTACGGCCTCGCGCGGGCCAGAATCCTTTTCGCCTCCGCCAGGTGGAGCGCCTCGACCATCTCGTTTCCAAGAGTCGCGACGTTCCGTCCCTCGGCGGCGGCCTTGTCCATGACCTCGACGATTCCACGGGCGCGCTCAATTTCCTCGAGGGTCGGCGAGAACACCCGGTTGAGGGTCGACACCTGGCTCGGGTGGATGGCGGTTTTTCCGTCGAAGCCGAGAAGGCGGGCGCGACGAGCGCTCGCCTCGAGCCCTGCGAGGTCTTTGTATTCGAACCAGGGAGTGTCGAAGGCCTCGATCCCGGAGGCGCGCGCGGCATGGAGGATCGAGCTCCGGGCATAGGAGAGCTCGGATTCGTCGGAGGACCTTCCGGCACGGAGGCTCTCCCGATAGTCGGCGGCACCGAACAGGAGTCCCCGGACTCCCGGGTCTCGCGCGAGGGACCTCGCTTCGAGAACACCGAGCGCCGTCTCTATCATCAAGAAAAGAGAAAGACCCGGGAGGGCTCCCGCTAACCGTTCGACGGCGTCCCCGCTCTCCACCTTGGGAAGGACGGCTCCCGCGGGCATCGCCTGCGCCACCATGGAAACATCGTCCTGAAACCAGGGGCTCGCCACCGCATTGACCCGAACCCAGACCTCGGAGTCCCCGAAATCGACCCGCCCCAGCGCGTCCAGAACCAGGGCCCGGGCCTGGTCTTTCTGATCTGGATGGACCCCGTCCTCGAGGTCGAGGACGAGGACGTCGGCCCCCCTGCTTCCCGCCTTTTCCATCATGCGCTCGGAGGAGCCGGGCAGATACAGGATGGACCGCCTTCGTCCCTCCGCCATGGCACGTGGATGGTAGCACTTCGGGGGACGGGGAATCTCTGAACCTTGGCGCCCGCCCCTCCGTATGAGAAGAACGAAACCGTGGAGGAGCTCGAATGAACCGAACATTGCTCGCAGTCTCGTTGGCCCTGACTTTCGCGGCCATCCCGCTCCAGGCGCAAACGCCCTGGATTCACATCGAAGTGGACGAGAACGAGGCCGACGCCTCGCACGTCAAGGTCAACCTTCCGCTTTCTGTGGTCCAGATCGCGCTCGAGGCCGCCCCCGAGAAGATCGTGGACCACGGCAAAATCCGCATGAATCACATTGACGAGGACCTCGACGTCGAAGACCTTCGGCGCATGTGGAACGAGCTCCGGAGCGCCCCCGATTCCGAGCTGGTCACGATTCAGGAGAAGGAAGAGACGGTCTCCATTCGACGCCAGGGGGATCAGATTCTGGTCGAGGTCGACAATCGCAAAGACGGAGACACGGTTCACGTCCGCGTCCCCGTGACCGTGGTCGATGCGCTGTTCTCGGGCGAGGGCCAGGAGCTGAACCTGAAGGGCGCCATCTCCGAGCTCAAGAGCCTCCGCGGCGACATCGTCCGCGTCGACGACGGCGAGACCAAGGTCCGCATCTGGATCGACGAGAAGGACTAAGGCCATGTTCCTGCTGAAGACCGCCGCCGTCGTCCTGCTCTCGATTCCACTCCTTCTTCTGGGCCTCGTCGCGAGCTCCGGCCTCGTGGTCGTGGACGTGAAGACCTCGGACGGGCCGCGCATCGTCGTCCCCGTTCCCCTGTTCCTCGCCCGTGCCGCCCTCGGGTTCGCTCCCCAAGAGGCGAGGGAAGTCGAGATTCCCGAGCTCGGCGAGTACCCTGAGATCGCCTCGAGGCTCGTGGCGGAGCTGCGGGACTGCGCCGACGGTATCCTGGTGGAAGTGGACGACGGGGACGACCACGTCCTGATCGAAAAGGTCGGAGACGAGATCGCGATCGAGGTCTCGAGCGACGACGAGGAAGTCTCGGTCCGGATCCCGCTTGCCGCGGCGTCGGAGATCCTCGACAGCTACGACGGAAGCCGGCTTCGGGTAGCGGGCATTCTCGATGCCCTGTCCTCGTCGTCGTCCCTTTCGGGGACCGATCTGGTGCATGTGAGAAGCGAGAACGAGGAAGTCAAGATCTGGGTGTGGTGATAGACTGTCGAGACATGGAGCTCGACTCCGTCTACGCCAGGAACGATCGCGTCGTCTCCCGCAAAATCGTCGACGAGCTCATCCTCGTCCCCATCCGCCAGAGCGTCGCCGAGATGGAGACGCTCTACACGCTGAACGAGGTGGGGGCGCGGGTCTACGAGCTCATCGACGGGAAGCGGCCGGTGCGCGAGATCGTCGAAGCCATCGTGACCGATTTCGAGGTCGCCTTCGAGACCGCCGAGTCCGACGTCCGCGAGTTCATCGCCCAGCTCCTCCAGATCGAGGGTATCCGCGAGATCCCTTCCTGACCCTTCGGGATCGACCCAGGTACGGTTTCAGGAGCGACTCGAGATCGGAGCGCAGGTAAGCTCCCGCCGTCCCCTCCCGAAAGAACGCCCACGTGAGAGGCTAACTTGACTAACGGCGCTCTCGCAGCTTCGAAAGCAGACGCAGGATCTCGATATACAGCCAGATCAAGGTGACGAGGAGGGCGAAGGCCCCGTACCACTCCATGTACTTCGGAGCTCCCTGGGCCGCGCCCCTCTCGATGAGATCGAAATCGAGAACCAGGTTGAGCGCGGCAATGGTGACGACGAATCCGCTGAACAGGATTCCTACCAGACCTGCGTCGAAGAGGCTCGGTATCTGGATTCCGAAGAAGCCGAGGATGAACGAGGCGAGGTAGAGGAGAAAGATGCCGCCGGTCGCGGCGATGATGCCCTTCTTGAAGGAGGGCGTCGCCCGGATCAACCCGGATTTGTAGGCGAGAAGAAGAGCGGCGAGAGTCGCGGCGGTGAGGCCGACGGCCTGGAACGCGATGCCAGGATAGCTCGCTTCGAAGATCGCAGAGAGCCCACCCAGTACCAGCCCTTCGAGGAGGGCGTACACCGGGGCGGTGAACGGGGCCCAGGCCTGCTTGAAGGTGGTCACCAGGGCGACCACCAGACCCCCGATCGCGCCGGCCATGAGCCAGGGCCCGACCGCCGCCGCGTTGCCGCTGGCGGTATAGAGGTTCCAGGTCCACCCCGCGCTGAGAAGCGCGAGCGCGAGGAGAACGGCGGTCTTGTTGACCGCTCCCTGGATGCTCATCGCTTCCTCGCCGCGAACGCGGCCAAGAGCAGTGAATACCTTTTCGTTAAGTGCCGGGTTTGCAGTTCGCATGATTTTTCTAGAAACGAAAGAGCCGCGTGAACTTCACCACGAAGCTCCGGCTCTCGAGAAGCGGGGAGCTCCAGGAGAACGTGTCCCGGCCCTCGCTGTAGACGAGGAACAGGTCGCTTCCCGGCTGGTACTCCCAGCGGAATCGGACGTTGGTCGAGAACGAGTCATCCTCGGAATTGTACTGCAGAAGCGCCCCCACGAAGCTTCGAGGGGAGAGGTTGTAGGTGGCGCGGAGTCGGATGAGCTCGGTGGTGAAGGACTCCGTCGGCAGGTCCACCCAGTTGATCGCGATGTTGGGCTCGAGCGAAAAACGGGAGCTGACGTCGACGCGGCCCCAGTAGTTGAGCTCTGTCCTCTGGCCGCCGAAGAAGCCGCCGAAGTCCGCCACGAGCCAACCGGAGACCGGACGCTGGCGCCCGAACCCGTAGGCCGCCCGGTAGCGGTCGAACTCGTACGCGCCTTCAGGAATGAAGACGCCCTCTACGATCTCGAAGGGGTCGAACAGAACCTCTCGATTGCGCCCGTAGCCGACGTTGGCGAAGTCGGAGTTCTCGAAGTGCGTTCGGAACTCGACGTCGTAGAGCTCGCTCTCGAGATCCCCGGCGGTGGTCTGGTAGCGCTCGTAAGCCCCCTCGATATCGAACTTCCGCACCGCCTCGAGAGATTCCGGGCGCGGGCTGAATCGCGCCCCGACGCTGGACTTTCGGATGTCCTCGCGCAGCACGAAACCGATCTCGGGGTTGAAGTCGGGCTCGACGACGAGATGCTCCGCGTCGAACCCGTAACGATCCCCGTCGTAAGCGATGGCGGCGCGGTAGCTCTCGTCCCGCCCGGTGCGCCCCGGAGTGCCGGTCTTGGCGTAGTACGCGTTCACGTTGAGGTTCTCGTAGAAGTTGAAGTTCCCATCCAGGCCCATGGCGGCATTCGCCCCGGTACCGTCGAGGTTCTCGCTGCGATAGGTGCTGATGAACCCGATGTTGCTTCTCCTGAGGATGTCGCGTTTGACTCGCACCACGGAGAAGTTGGTCTCGGGGACCGCGGCGGAAGCGAGCTCGCTGGTCGAGATGCTCAGAAGCCCCAGAGTATAGGGGCCGGCGCGGCCGGTCAGGCGGCCGCCGGCGAGGATGGGCACCTCCTGCTCCTCGGCGAGCCCGATGCGACGGCTGAAGAACAGGATGGGGGTGTCGGAGCCTCCTTCGAAGGGATCGCTCTCCGGCGAAGCGAAGTTGAAGATTCCCTGTCCCTCGAGGAAGAACTCGCGCTTCTCGGGAAAGAACAGATCGAAGCGAGTGAGGTTCACCTGAGCTTCGTCGTCCTCCACCTGGGCGAAGTCGGTGTGATAAGTGAAGTCGAAAGTGAGGCTCTTGGTGAGCCCGTACTTGGCGTCGAAGCCGAAATCGGAGTCGAGGTCGTTCTCGATCGGAGGCTCGACCGTTCGGTCGGTCGAGACCGAGCCCGTAGCATAGGGCTTCAGCTCCAGATTCATCGACCGTTCGGGAGTCTCGATCCCCACGAGCGTCGCGGCGGAGGATAGCCGCTGTATGCCGTTCCGGCTGAAGGCCGCAGCGACCGGAGTGAGATAGTCCCACTCGTTTTTCCACTTCACGATCCGGCGGAAGTTGATACCCCAGATCTGCGTCTCCCCCTGCCGGTATCTCAGGGACTTGAACGGGATCGCCATCTCGACCGTCCAGCCCTCGGGGATTCGGGAGCTCTTCACGTGCCAGATGGTGTTCCAGTCGCTGTTGGTGTCTCCTTCGTCGGTCACCTGGCCATCCCAGAGAGCGCCGAGCGGGTTCGTCTGGAACAGGAACCCGTTCCTCCGGTCGTAGAACGTATCGAGGATGACGGCGAAGTTCTCGTTGTTGAAGATCCCGCGATTGTCCCGCCTCATCTCGTTCGCGATCATCCTCTCGGGCTCGGAGTCCCAGAGGCGCGCGGCGAAATAGACGTTCGTCCCGTCGAAGAACACCCAGACCTCGGTCTTCTCCGTCTCGGGTTTTCCCTCGTTCGGCTCCTGCTGGATGAAGCCCGACACCGAGGGAACGTCCAGGTAAACCCGCTCCTCCAGCCGCCCGTCCACCTGGAGCGGCTCCGGAAGCCGGACGGCTCGAAGCGTCGCGCGACCTCCCTCGTCGCGGGTCACGACCTCAGGAGCCTGAGGAGCCGGCGGGCCGTCGATGAGACGATTCAGCTCCTCCCGACTGAGAGCGCTGCTTTCTTCCGTGCCCCCCCGGGCGTCATTCGCGAGCGACGCGAGCACCAGGGCTGCGACCGCCCCCCGCAAGGCAAGATTCGTTGTCGATACCAAAACAATCTATTTTATCAAGTCGCGCCAGGAGGCGACGTGCTCCAACGTCAGGATTGGGGTGCGACAGCCTTGATTAATGCTCGCCTCGCTCTTCGCTCGGCTCGTCCCCTCGCTCCTCGCTCGGGGAGGACGGCCGGATTCCCGCGGTCTTGCGCCTTCGGCGCGACCGCTTCCTCCCGGCCGGGCTCGCTCCGCTCGCTCAGTTGCCGTTCACCTCGATCACCTGTCGAGAGACGAGACCGGTCCGCGTAACGACCGTTCCCTCCTTGAAGGTGACGCGGAGATCGTACGTTCCGGCAGGATCCACTCCGAAGTGCAGGAGCGACGGGTCCTGGCTGCAGTAGCCCGTCGCCGTCTGGACGACGCGGTAGCCGACGAGCGCCTCGCCCCGGTACAGGGCGACTTCGGCGCCGATCGCCCCTCTCTCGCCGTTCGGAGCGGTGAGCGCGACCTTCAGCCATCCGCCCGGGGAAGCCTCGTTGACGAAGAACGTGTTCGGTCCCTGCTTGCTCGCAATGAGAACGTCGAGGTCTCCGTCGTTGTCCATATCGGCGAAGACCGCGGAGCGGGCGTCGAGGCCGACCCCATCGAGACCGACGCCGTCCTGGAAGCTGAGCTCGCCCGCCCCGTCGTTGAGGTAGATGCCGGTGTCGCCGGCCAAATAGAAGTCGAGATCGCCGTCCAGATCCACGTCTCCGAAGGCCCCGGTGTAGTGCACGCCCTCGAAGCGGCGGACGAGGTTGAAACGACCTTCGCCGTTGTTCCGATAGAGCTTCGAGCCGTGATATCCGGTGATGACCACGTCGAGGTCGGAATCGTTGTCGATGTCCTGAAAGCTGAAGCCGTTCGTCCCGCGGTAGTCGCTGGTAACCTTCTCGTAAGCGAGACCGCTGAACTCGGTGCGCTCCACGAAACGATCGGAGACGCTCTCGAGGAGCGCTACGGGGCCGAGCCCCGAGCCGCCGTCGACGTACTCGAAGGCGCTGAGAGCGATATCGGGCTTCCGGTCCCGGTTCACGTCCACGATGGTGATGCCCTGGTTGGCGAACCGGTCGTCGGCGTCCCCCGGGAGACGGATGCGCTCGAAGCGAAGACCTCCCTGGTTCATGTATAGGTTCGGGATATGTCCCGCCCAGGCGCTGACCACGATATCGACAAGCCCGTTGCTGTCGAGATCGGCGGCACCCACCCCCCGGGGACCTAGATCCCGCTGGTCGATTCCGGCGCTGTCCGAGATATCGACGAAACGGGCGTCTCCGTCGTTGCGATAGAGGCGGTGGTGGCCGTTCCAGGTGTGTCCGTTGAAGAGATCGAAGTCTCCGTCGTTGTCGAAATCCGCGAATACCGCCGAATGCGACTCATCGGAGTACTCCTCGACGGTGCCGTCTTCGAGGGTCACGGGAAAGAAGCCGTCGTCGGCGACCCCGGCGGCGAGACCGATCTCCTCGAACCGAGGAGGGCTTCCACCCAGGTTCCGGAACAGGAGATCGGGCCGGTTCTGCTTGGGGTCGAAGATGTGGGTGACGTAGACGTCGAGGAGACCGTCCCCGTCGACGTCCGCGACCTGGATGCCGTGGCCGCCGTAGCCCTGGATGCTGAGGAAGCCGGACTCCGCCGTAGCGTTCCGGAAGCGCGGCTGCGTCGCCGCGAGCGAAGGAAGAAGGAGAAAACCGACGAGGATGGGGACTCTCATAGTCTTCGGTCTCGGAGTTTCTTTGGTGGGCGGTACAGGATTTGAACCTGTGGCCCCCTGGGTGTAAACCAGGTGCTCTCCCGCTGAGCTAACCGCCCAATCTCGGGAACCTCTCAGTATAGCAGGCTCAGAAACTCAGCAAATGGGTGTACTTCACGATGAGCGCCCGGTTCTTCGTCGCCCCGGTCTCGTCCCGCAGGTCGTTGTAGACGATGAACAGATCCGAGAGCGGGTGGTGGATGAAGTTGAACCGGATGTTGCTGTTCCACTCGTCGGTCACGTTGTTGTACTGGATGAGGCCGTTCAGGAACATCGTGGTCGAAAAGTTGTAGGCGAAGCGCGTCGTGAGGAGGTGAGTGGTGAAGGCGCCCTCATCGAGAACGATGTCGTTGTAGGACCAGTCGATCTGGGCCGAGAGTTTCTCCCCGAGCTTGAGGACTCCGCCGAGGGAGATCGAATCTTTGGTGCCGGAGTAGAAACCGCCCGTCGAGACCCGGGTGTTCGCGGAGAACGTCCGGCTCGGGTCGGTAAAGAGCATCGCGAACCATTCGTCGAAAGTGTAGAACCCCGGCGGGATGGTGACGTCAGGGTAGATGGGGAAGTCGGCCTGGGGCTGCTCGAGGTTGGTGTTGAGCCCGAACTCGACGAACCCCCCGTTCTGGAACTGGAGCGAGAAGTGGCTGTTGAAGTAGCGGCTCACCACCACGTTCTCCTGGTCGGTGAAGTACTCGAGCTCGAAGTGAGGGTTGATCTCCCGGAGGAACCCCGTCCACCAGCCCGGGCGGTAGTGATAGCCGAGAAAACCGCTTCCTCTCTTGACCCCGATGCGCGGAGCGAATCCCATTTCGGGGTTGAAGTTGTCCTGTAGGGTCGACCCCGCCGCCCTGAGTTGGAGGAGCCCTCCCTCGTAGCTCCACTCGACGCGGCCTGCGAGATCGTCGCCGCCGACGCCGGGGGTCTTCGTCTTGGCGACGTAGCCCGTGAGGTCCATTTCCGGGCTCAGCCGGAAGTTCGCATCGAGCCCCAGGCCGCGGTTGTAGTGGTCGGTCTCCATGTTCTCCCGATTCAGGAAGATGACTCCGACGTCGGAGTTGGTGAAGACGTTGCGCCTCACGCGCGCCACGGTGAAGTTGTCGCCGTTCGGCGCGAGGCCCGTGAGCTCCGGCGCGTCTCCCGTCTGAATGTTGAGAAAGCCGACGTCGAACCCTCCCACCCGGCCGGTGAGCCGTCCTCCCCCGAGAACGGGAATCGGCTGTCCGTCATCGGAGAGACCGACCCGACGACTGAAGAAGAACAGGAGATCCTCCCCGCGGCTCTGGCCCCCTCGGAGGTTCGAAATCGCTCCCGCGGCGCCGAAGCTGGCTTGGAATTGCTGCACCCTCTGGTCCTGAGGCGGGCCGAAGCGAAAAATGCCGGAGTTCTCCAGGAAGAAGTCGCGCTTCTCGGGAAAAAACAGACTGAACCGCGTGAGGTTGATCTGTTGGACGTCGGCCTCGACCTCGGAGAAGTCGGTGTTCAACGTGAGATCGAGCCGGAGACCGGCGCCGATGCCGATCTTGGCGTCGATGCCCGCATCGAAATCGCTTTCGGTCGACAGATCCGCGGCATCGTTCACGTCCGCCTTGCCGTAGGGCGTCACCTTGACGTCCCGATGCGGCTCGAGCCCTTCGAGATCCTCGAGGGTCCCCGCGAGCGAGAGCCGGGTGAACCGATGGATGCGGGGAAGGGGCGCCCAGTATGAATCCTCGTTCAGCCGCCTCGTCCGCCTCACGAAGTTGACGCCCCACGTCTGGCGTTCGAGGTGCTGGAACCGGACGGTCTTGAGCGGGATGGCCATCTCCGTCACCCAACCCGCGTCGGTCACCTGGCTCTTCACGTACCACACCCCGTCCCAGTTCTGATTGAACTCGCGTCCCTCGTTCACGAACTGGGCGTCGAACTTCGCCCCCGCGGGGTTGGTCTCGAACATGAACCCGTTGCGCTCGTCGTGGAACGTATCGAGCACGAGCCCGAAGATGTCGCCCGAGCGGGTGTTGAAGTCCCGAGTCAGGTCGTTGACGATGATCTTGGCGGGCTCGGCGTCGTGAGCGAGGACTCCGAAGTAGAGGTTCACCTCGTCGTAGAGAAACCGGACCTCTGTATCGTAGGTGGCCGCCTCACCCTCCCTCGGCTCGTTCTGGATGAAATCGGTCGCGACCGGGGCACTTTTCCAGTCCGGCTCGCCGAGGTCGCCGTCGACCTCGATCGGACCCGTGGCGCGCTTCGCGATCAGGCGGCGCTCGAACCGCGCGGTCTCGTAGTCGATTGCATTGCTTTCGTCGGGGGCGGCGCGAGCCGCGGAGGCCAAGACCAGGAAGGAGGCAACGCGGCAGAACGTCTCTTTCACGAGCGCGGATTCTAGCGCGAATTTCGTCAGGACGACTTCGTCAACCGATACAAGTGCCTCGATAGCGGACGCTATTTCCTACTCGGTCCTCGCGCGGACGCGGGAGATCGGAATCCGGATGGCCCTCGGCGCTCGGGCGTCCGAGGTCCTGAGCTCAGGCCGAATACCACGGCGCCCGGCTTCCGAAGCTCCTGGTGATGATCGCGAAACCCGCAGGTCTCCGGCGTGCAGCCGCGAGCTCCGGGAATCGCGTCCCACCCTTCGGGGGTAGGAGCATCGGGTCTTCCGGTTCGTGGATAGCAATACACGACGATCCGCGAGCAGAAGGTGCGGCGAATCTGGCTGTTGAACCGACGGACGCTTCCAAAACCGGAGGCGAACGCGACCTCGTCGAAGCCAAGAGAGGTCTCGTCGAGGAGCTTCTTCGCAAAGTGAACGCGGTGCGTTAGCGCGACCTCGAGCGGCGCCGCGCCGAGGTGCTGTCGGAAGAGCCTTCGCAGATGCCGGCCGGTGACTCCGAGGCGGTCCGCCAGCCGTTCGACTCCCTCGCCGTCCAGAGCGCCCTCGCCGATGAGCCGAAGCGCCCGGGACACGACCCCCGATGTGCCGTGCCAGGCGGGTGTCCCGGGAGAAGCTTCGGGCCGACAGCGCAGACAGGGGCGGAATCCCGCGGCCTCCGCGGCGGCGGCCGTCGGGAAGTACTTGATATTCTCGTCCTTCGGCGCACGCGCCGGGCAGATCGGCCGGCAATAGATGCCGGTGCTGGTGACGGCGATGAAGAATCGGCCGTCGAACCGCGCGTCGCGCGAGCGGCGGGCGCGATCGCAGGCCAGGCGATCCAGATGCATGATGCCAACAGCTTAACCCCATGCCCGGCTGGTTTGTCGTCAGAAACGGACCTCGTCGCCGGCGTTCCAAGCAACTTGATTGAGATCGGAGGCAGTGCTAGCTTGAGCTATACGGAGGTTCAAAGAATGCAGCCCCTATACGATCGCGAAGCCGTCCGCCCCATGTGGGAGGAGCTCGCCCTTTGTGGAGTCGACCCTTTGACGACGGCGGAAGACGTCGACACGGCGGTGAAAGCCAAGGGGACGACGCTGATCATGGTGAACTCGGTCTGCGGATGCGCCGCGGGCTCGGCGCGTCCGGGTGTGACCAAAGCCCTCCAGCACAAAATTATCCCCGATCATATGAAGACGGTGTTCGCGGGAGTCGATCGCGAAGCCACCGAGCGGGCTCGCCACTACATGGTGGGGATCCAACCTTCGTCTCCTTCCGTCGCTCTCTTCGAGGACGGAAAGCTCATCTTCATGCTCGAGCGGCGTCACATCGAGAGAATGAACGACGACCTAGTCGCGCAGACCCTGATCGAGGCGTTCGAGAAGCACTGCTCCCGACAGGGACCTTCGGTGCCGAAGGAAGTCTTCGAGAGCCTCGTGACCTCGAGGCAGTGCGGCTCTTCGGTTCCGCTCTTCAACCCGTTCCGCTGACCTAAAGGTCTACGACTTGATGACCCGGAACAAGAAGTAGTCGAAGCACAACCCGCGGGCGC
>Ga0209619_10003080_pt1 | contig 12027 bp, 14 predicted proteins | sample Rifsed16ft3_FD_184011 | JGI IMG/M metagenome (GOLD analysis project Ga0209619, IMG submission 184011) | Soil microbial communities from Rifle, Colorado, USA - sediment 16ft 3 (version 2) | ecosystem: Environmental > Terrestrial > Deep subsurface > Rock core/Sediment | place: Rifle, Colorado... | reverse complement strand
CCGCGCCGCGCCGGTCGATCGCCAGGCTGATCGCCCGCCGCACCTGGATGTTGTTGAACGGGGGCTTGGTCACGTTCAAGAGCAGATTATCGTTGACGTTCTGGCTGGCGATGGTGAGCTTGATCCTGGGTTCGGCCTTCGTGACCTGCTCGGCGATGGTCTTCGACTCGTCGCCCGGGAACGACACGTCGAGGCGCCCCGCCTGGAGCGCCGCGAACTTCGTCCCGCGGTCCTGGATTGGAATGTACCGGAGGCCGTCGAGGTAGGGACGGCCCTTGATGAAGTAGTCGGTGTTCTTGACGAAGTCGACGTACTCGCCCCGCTTCCACTCCTTCAGCTTGAAGGGCCCCGTGCCGATGCAGCCCGTGCGGTAGTTGGCCACCGGGACGTGCGCGGCATAGACGGGGGTGTAACCGGAGGCGAGCATCAGGAGGAGGGAGGGCTGGGGCCGCTTGAGGTGGAAGACCACCGTGTGGGGATCGGCCGCCTCGATCGTGCCAACGTTGGCGTACCAGTCCTTGCGCGGGTTGATCCTGAGCTTGTCCTGGGCGTCCTTGGCCTCCCGCACCATGTCGAAGGTATGCTTGACGTCCTTCGACGTGAACGGCTTGCCGTCGTGCCACTTCACGTCCTTCCTGAGGAAGAAGACGAGGTTCCGGTAGTTGTCCTGCCACGACCACTTCTCGGCCAGCTCGGGAATGATCGTCTCCATGCTCTCCGTCTTCTTCAAGGGGTCGAAGATGACGAGGTTGCTCAAGCACGGCATGCCCGGCCACACGGTCGAGATCGTGGAGGTCTCGTGGATGGAGAACCCCTGGGGCGGGTCCTCCCGCTGCATCACGTTGAGGATCCCTCCGTACTTCGGGGCCTGCCCGGTCGCCTGGACAAGGGAAAGCGCCATAACGCCGAGCAGCACCAGCCCGGCGACGAGAACCAGGGAGCGAAATCGAGCCATGAGAGGCCTCCTCATTCTGGGGGTTGACGAGGGCAACGCGTGCTGACTTTACCCGAAAACCCGACCCAGCCGCAAGGGCTGGGTGCCCGGCAGGGAAGGCTCGCTCCGCTCGCGCATCACGTGCCGGCAAATCCGCGCCGCAGTGCGTTAGTCGGGGCCAGGACCTTCCGCCGCTTGACGTCCCAGACCCCGCGGGCCGTCAGGCGGACCTCGGGCAGGAAATCGGCCGTCAGGAAGAGGAGCGTGAAGACCGGGTCGTGGTAGGGGTAGCCCCGCGCCGTCAGCAGCCCCAGGAGCTCCCGCTCGCGCGCGGCCAGGGCCGGCAGGGGCGCGGCCGCCATGATCCCGCCAAAAGGGAGCGCCAGCTCGTAGATCGCCCGCCCCCCCTCGACGACGACGATCCCGCCCTTGAGAGCGAGCAAGCGGTTCGCCGCCTGAGCCATGGCCGATGGGTTTCGGCCCAGGACCAGGACCTGGAAGTCCGTGCTGAGCGTCGTCGCGAGGCCGTCGAGTCGCGGGGCCAACCCGGCGACGACGCCCCGGCAGATCCAGCGCCCCCGGCGGTCCAGGAGCGCCGCCCGCAAGTCACCCTCGGCCGGCGCCCGCTCCTCGAGGCGGGTGATCACGGTGCTGACGAACCTGAGCACCGGCACGCGCTCGCCCGCGGGAAGCCCGAAGTCCTCGGCCGAAAGCCGGAGGCCGCGTGCGAATCGCGCCGCGGGGGCCGAGAAGATCCGCTGCCAGGCAGGCTCGGGGACGCTCCCGACAAGCTCCCCATCCCGGGCGACGACCCGCCCTCGCGCCATGACGGTCTCGGGCGCCGGCTCGCTCAGATCGCGCAGGAACAGGATGTCGGCGAACCGGCCGGGGGCGATTCCGCCGATCTCGTGGTCCAGCCCGTAGTAGACCGCCGGATTGAGCGTGACCATGCGGTAGGCGTCGATCGGCGGAACTCCCTCCTCCATGGCGACGCGCACGAGATGATCCACGAACCCGTGCTCGGCGACGAAGGCCGGGCTCGAGCCGTCCGTGGTGAGCATGAGGCGCGAGGCGAGTCCGGGGGCGTCCTTGAGCGCCGCGAACAGCGACTTGAGGTCGGGCCGGAGGGAGGACTGCCTCAGCATGACCGCGATCCCGGCGCGGGCCCGCTCCAGGGCCTCCTGGGCGGTGATGGGCTCGTGGCAGGAGGCGATCCCCACCGCGGCGAGCCCCTGGAGCTTCTCGGCCGAGGCTCCCGCCGTATGCCCCTCGATCCGCTTTCGCCGCGACGCCGCCAGGGCGAGCCGCTCCAGAACGCCCCGATCGCCCTCCAGGGCCTCGGGCCAGCGCGTGATCTCCCCCACCGCCACCACTCGCGGGTTGTCCAGGAGGCGGGCGAGCGTGCCGACGGAAAAGCGCCGCGCCTCGCCGTTCGAGCGGGACTGGGCGTGCACGCGCGCCCACCAGTAGAACCTGAGCGGCAGGCGGGCCAGCGCGCTGACGGCCGCCTCGAAACCCCGCGCACCGGCGAGCTCGTACACGGGAAGGTTGTCGGCGAAGATGGTGGTCGTGCCGAGCGGCAGGACGTGGCGGGCCAGGACCGCCGGCGTGACGAGGTTCCACGGGTGGGAGTGGGGCTCGATGTAGCCGGGGCAGAGAATCCGGCCGCGGGCCGAGATGACTTCGGTGCGCGGCCCGACCATATCGGCGCGGCTCCCCACGTAGGCGATCCGCTCCCTCTTGATCGCCACGTTGGCGGGGTAGCACTCCCCGGTATAGACGTTGAGGAGCGTCCCATCCCGGATGTAGCGATCGGCCGGGGCGTCCCCCCGCGCCACGGCCGCGAGGGCCTGCCGCTCCAGGACCCAACGGGAGGGAGTCATCGCCCCCTCACCTTCATCCTCTCCCCCCCGAGGGGGAGAGGAGAAGAGGTGAGGGGCATCTGAGTTGGGCAGGGTGAGGGGGGAGAGGGAACTCAGCTGCGGACGTCAACGACGATCTCCCGCTGGCGCGGCCCGTCCAGCTCCACGAGCGCGATGCCCTGCCAGGTGCCGAGCAGGAGGCGCCCGTCCCTGACGGGGATGACCTGGACCGGCCCGAGCAGCGCCGCCCCCAGATGGGCAGCGCCGTTGTCGTCCACCTTGTCGTGCTCCCACACGCCCTCGGGGATGAGCTTGTCGAGCAGGCTCAGGATGTCGGCGCGAAACCCCGGGTCCGCGTTTTCGTTGATGATGAGCGCCGCCGTGGCGTGGCGCGCGAATACGGTGCAGACGCCTTCCTTCGCCTTCGAGGCCGTAACCACCGCCGTCACCTGGCGCGTGATGTCGAGGACCTCCCGCCGCTCGGTCGTCCTGACCGTGATGGTCTGCTGCAACCGTTACCCCGCGTCGTCGATGAGGCCCACGACGGTCCCGACCGGCACCGTCTGCCCCGCCTGCGCCCTGATCTCGCTGACCACGCCGGCCACCTCGGCCTCGATCACCACGTCGGCCTTCTCGGTCTCGACTTCGAGGAGCGGAGCGCCGGGGCCGACGCGGTCGCCGACCTTCACGAGCCAGGCCTTGACGTCGCACTCGGTGGTGTCCATGCCGAGTTTCGGGATCCTGATCTCGTACATACCCACGAGATGCTCCCCTCACCTCTTCTCCTCTCCCCCGGTGGGGGAGAGGTAGGGTGAGGGGGCCAGGAGCGCGCGGGCTTCCTGCAGCAGCCGGTCGCGCGAGGGCAGGACGTAGCTTTCGAGCGGCGGGCTGAACGGCACCGGCACGTCGGCCCGCGTGAGACGGCGGATGGGGGCGCGCAGCGATTCCCACGCCTCTTCGGCGATCACCGCCGCCAGCTCGGCGGCGTAGCCGCAGGTGCGGTTACTGTCGTCGAAGAGGATCACGCGGCCGGTCTTCCTCACCGAGGCGAGGATGGTCTCGTGGTCGAGGGGCAGGAGGCTCCGCGGGTCCACGACCTCCGCCGAGATCCCCTCCTGGGCGAGCTGCTCGGCGGCCTTGAGCGCCTCGGGCACCAGCGGGCCGACGGCGATGATGGAGAGGTCGTCCCCGGGGCGCTTCACCTCCGCCCGCCCCAGCGGGATCGTGTACTCCTCCTCGGGCACCGGGCCCTTCATGGCCAGCAACGCGCTGGGGGCGAAGACCACGACGGGATCGTCCTCGCGGATCGCCGTCTTCAGCAGGCCCTTGGCGTCCCGCGGGGTCGAGGGCATGACGGCCTTCATCCCCATGTGGACGAGGAGCGGGTAGGGATGATCGGAGTGCTGGCCGGCGAGCCCGCGGCGCGCGCCCGAGGCGGGCACCAGGTACGTGACCGGGATCGTCCCCTGGCCACCCATCATGTAGCGAAGCTTCTGCGCCTGGTCCACGAGCTGGTCGAAGGCCACGAAGAGGAGAGCGTTGATCTGGTATTCGACGACCGGCCGCATGCCCGCCATCGCCGCGCCGGTGGCGAGGCCGGTGAAGCCCGCCTCGGAAATGGGCGTGTCGTAGATCCGGTCTGGGCCGAACTCCTGGAGGAGCCCCTTCGTCAGGCCGCGCATGCTCACGCGGACGTCCTCCCCCAAGACGATGACTTTGGAGTCGCGCCTCATCTCCTCGCGGAGCGCCTCGCTGAGCGCTTCCAGGTAGCGGATCTCTCGCATGATTGTGCCCTCTCTCTCTACCAACCACGTGCGGGAAGGCCGGGGTACGTGACCGCGTACATGCCGTCCAGGGCCTCCTCCGCCTCCGGGAACGCGCTCTGGCGGGCGAAGGCCACCGCCTCATCCAGCAGCGCCTCAACCTCTGCGTCCACCATGGCAGGGTCGACACCCTGCTGACGGAGCCAGGCCGGGTAGGTCACCACCGGGTCGCGCTCGCGCCAGCGCGCGATCTCTTCATCGCTCCGGTACTTGATGCCGCGGGCCTTCTCGGCCGTGAAGTGGCCGACGAAGCGGTAGGTCCGGCATTCGAGGAGCGTTGGTCCCGCGCCCGTTCTGGCACGCTCCACTGCTTCGCCGGCGGCGGCGTGGACGGCCAGGACGTCCATCCCGTCCACCGACGTCCCCGGCATCCCGTAGGCAGCGGCTCGATCCGCCAGGCGCTCGACCACCGCCATCTCGCTGATGGGGGCGCTGATGGCGTAGCCGTTGTTCTCGCAGACGAAGACCACCGGCAGCCTCCAGATGGCGGCGAGGTTCAGCGCCTCGTGAACGACGCCCTGATTCATCCCCCCGTCGCCGAAGAACGAAACGGCCACCCGGTCGCTCCGCGCCAGCTTCCCCGCCAGGGCCGCCCCGCACGCAATAGGGGCGCCGGCCCCCACGATGCCGTTGGCGCCGTAGATACCGAGGGAGAGGTCGGCGATGTGCATGGAGCCGCCGCGGCCGCGGTTGTAGCCGCTCGCCTTTCCCATCAGCTCCGCCATCATCCGCCGCGGGTCGCCGCCCTTGGCCAGGATATGGCCGTGGCCCCGGTGGGTGCTGGTGATGACGTCGTCCGGGCGGAGGGCGGCGCACACGCCGGTGGCCACCGCCTCCTGCCCGACGTACTCGTGGGTGACCCCGGGAATCTCGTCCCGGTTCACCAGCTCCACCACCCGCTCCTCGAAGCGCCGGATGAGGCGCATGGTCCGGTAGAGGCCGATCAACTGGGTCTTGTCGAGTGCCATATGAGACTCCTTCACCTGGGGCGGGCACCCGGGCTGTCTTCACCTGCTCGTCTCGGACGGCGGGGCCCCAGCCCCGCGACGTCCTGCGACTCACCCGGCCGTCACGCCCGCCCCCTCCGGATTCTCGCGCTTCGTCAGCTCCCGTGCTCAATGTGAGTCCCCGCAATCGCGGCGCAGCCATCCCCGACCGCGTGGCCCTGACCACCATAGCGCCCCGGGCGCCTTCTGTCGAGCCCCCCACCGGGGCCCGATTCGGGCAAAATTCCTGAGGCACCTCGCCCGATGGGCTCGAAAAGCAAGGAGTAAGGACAACCGGAAGAATCAAGAAGGACGGGCAGATACAATGGCGTCCCGAACCTGGCATGCCGTCTGCTACTTACAGGCCGGGAGCCCTGGTGTGAACCGGTCCGATCAGAAGGAGGAAGGCGATGTTTGAGTGGTACGACCTTCGAATGATCGACCTGTATCCGGAAGACGAAACCCTGGACGGCAGCCCAACAGCCCCCGCGGGAGTCATCGGAGAGCCCCGGGAAGAGATCGCGGAGGACGAGGGGGACCTCGCCCCCGAAACGATCAAGGCCGACTAGCCCGACTTGGGGGTAATGACGAACTCCAGGCGGCCGTTGGCCTCCCTCAAGGCCGCCTCCACTTCCTCCGGAGTCTCCCTCCGCGCGAAGATAAACCCCAGGTAGCGCGACCCCTCGGGAAGCGGCACCACCTCCTGCCCCTGGTGGATCGTGATGGTGATTTCTTCAATCCCCGGCACCGCCTTGGCCGCCTCCTGCCCCCGGACCTCCTCCAGAATTCCCCCCCGCGGGATCGGGATCATCATGACGCCGGCCGGCCGGCGCTCACGCTCGAGGCTCTCAATCTCGATCCCCAGGGCGTGGCGGAGGATCAACTCCTCCAGGGTGAGGCCGGTGCCGAAGCGGAGCGTCCGGGAGCAGAGTCCGCCAATCGAGCGCGCGGCGATCTCGATCACCCAGGGCCCGGCCTCGTTCACCCTGAGCTCGGCGTGGAGGGGCCCCTCCCTCAACCCGAGAGCTCTCGCCGCCCACGCGGTGAGGTCGGCGACGGCGGTCTGGGTCTCCCCCGGCAGGCGCGAGGGCGTGACGTAGATCGTCTCCTCGAAGAACGGCCCATCCAGCGGGTCGGGCTTGTCGAAGAGCGCCAGGACGCGGAGCGCCCCTTTCACGAGCAGCCCTTCCAGCGCCACTTCGTTTCCGGGGATGAACCCTTCAACCAGGATCTCGTCGCTCCCGGAGCCCAGCGCCACGACGTCTGCGGTCTTCAAGATGGCTTCGATCCTCCTGAAGGCGGCCACAAACTCGCCCTCGCTGTCGGCCCGGATCACCCCGCGGCTCGCAGCCAGGATGGTCGGCTTCAGCACGCAGGGGTAGGGCACCGTTCGGGCGGCCCGCGCCGGGTCGTCGGCCAAGGTGAAGAGGAAGTATGGGGGCGAGGGGACGCCGGCCTTGCCGAGGGCCAGGCGCATCTGGTGCTTGTTCCGGGTCGTGGAGACGGCGGCGACCGGGTTCGACGGAAGCCCCAGCGCATTGGCGATGGCGGCGCCCACGACGGTCGTACGGTCATCGACCGGGACCACAGCGCTAAACGGGTTGAGGCGGGCAAGGGCCGCCACCTCGCAGGCGGCCTTTTCGGGATCGTTGAAGTCGAGGGTCAGGAGGTTATCGGGGAGCCGCTCGCCGAAGACGTTGGGGCGCTCGGAGGCCACCGCCAGGTCCACGTCCAGTCTGGCTGCCGCCTGGACAAAGTCCTCCGTCCGGTACGTCGTGGTGGGGACCAGGAGGAGCAGGCGCAGCATGACGGAAAACCCCCCTCACCCGACCCTCTCCCCCCGCGGGGGGAGAGGACAAAGGTGAGGGGGGGCGCAAGGCAGGATGACGCGTGGAACCGCTAGCCCTTGGACGGCGAGTAGTACGGGTTGCTGCCCGACGCGTGGTCGGTGACGTCGAGGATCTCGGTCACCTCGGGGATCTCCTCCTTGATCATCCGCTCGATCCCCGCCTTCAGCGTGACGTCCGCGGCACCGCACCCCTGGCAGCCGCCGGACATCTGGATGTACACAGTGTTGTCCTTGACGTCGATCAGCTCGATGTACCCGCCGTGACCCGCCACCGCCGGGTTGATGGAGTTCTCGATCAGGGCCTGGACCCGTTCCTTGAGCTCAGCCATTGTTTCCCCCCTGTGGTTTGTGTCCCTGGTTCCCCTCGGATGCTCCCGAGGAACCTCATAATACCACACCCGCCACCCCTTCGCGCATCGCCGGCTGGAGAGGGCCGAACTGGCCCTCGGTGGGCTCCGCTCAGCAGAACCACGCCTCGGTGAGCCTGGGCGGGCGCCGCCTGTCGGGCGTGAGGGCCGACCCGGGCGGGGCTGGCGCGCCGAGCGGCGCGTAGGCCAGAGCCTTCAGCCGATAGAAGGTCACCCCCGGATCCTCCTCGGCCTTGGTGGCGGCCGCCACGAGGCGGCTCGCCTCCTGCTGGAGGCGGCCCATGCGCGGGTCCGGATGGGTCCAGCGGTAGCTGAAGGAGGCCTGGTCGAGTGGGCCCAGATACGGCTTGATCGCCTCTCGCGCCAGGAGCGCCGAGGCCGGCGGAATCAGGAGCCGCAGGGAGAACTGCACGGGGTCCACGTGGTCGATCAGCCCCTCGTGCTCCACGAACTCCAGCATGTCGACGTAGTCCTCGAGGGTCGTCCACGGCGTGAACGGCACCCAGGTGGGGCGGAAGGCGATCCCCGCGTCCCTGACGATCCCGAGGGCCCGGCCGACGTCGGCCCGCGTATGCCCCTTCTCCAGATTGGCGAGCACGGTGTCGCTGAGCGACTCCACGGCGGAGATCATGAACACGCACCCGAGCCGCCTGAACTCGGGGAACAGATCCTCCCGCTCCAGAATGTGCTCCACCTTTGCCGTGAAGTCGAAGGTGAGGGACGGGAACTCGGCGTGCATGGCCCGGACGATCGCGAGAGAGTGGCCGGGGCCGTTCAGGAAGTCGGGGTCTCCGAAGCTGATGTGGGTCGCCCCGTTCCTCACCAGCCTGCGGATGTCCTCCAGCACGATCTCCTTCGGCACCACGAAGAAGCGCCCCCCGTACACGGGCGGGATGGGGCAGTGCAGGCACATGTGCAGGCACCCGCGGCTGGCCTCCACGTAGCCGACACGCCTGCGCTCGCCGTCCTTCTCGAGGTGGGCGTACTTCTTGAGGCTCGGCAGCGCCCCCCGGCTCGGCAGGGCGAAGGCCAGGCGCTCCAGCACCGGCTCGGCGGGGTGACCGCGGAGGTGGACGCCCTCCACGGGGCCCGAGCGCCCCGCCTCCAGGTTCTCCACCAGCGCCACCAGTGCCGACTCGAACTCGCCGCCGATCACCGAATCCCCGCCGTGGGCGAGGAGATACTCCGCGTTCAGCGACGCGTAGAGGCCGTAGAAACAGATGTGGCAGCGGGGGTTCACCCGGCGCGCCTCGGCGGCCACGCGCATCCCCAGGCGGAGGGCCGTGTGCATGGGGACCGAGATCCCGACGAACCCGGCGCGCGCGACCTTTCCGGCGTCGAAGTCCTCGACGGAGATATCGAGCGCATCGGGAGAATACCCCGCCTGCTCGAGAAAGCCGAGCGGCGAGGCTAGGGCCAGCGGCTGGTGGCCCAGCTCGTAGCAGGAGATCAGGAGGACGGCGCCGCGCTCCCTGAGGTTCACGGGGGTCAAGTATACCGCGGGATCAGGGGAGAAGCGCGGCGACAGGGATACGAGCTTCCGGAGCGGCGAGCGGCGAGACGAGGTCGGTCGCGCCCAGCGACTGGACCTCGTTGTAGGCCCGGCCGAAGGGCGCTTCAGAGGACGGAGCCGGCCGTCGGTAGACCTCGAGGACCCGGTCCACGAGGTTGAGGATCCAGTAGTCGGCGAGGCCGGCGCGGGCGTAGAGGCTTCCTTTGTGCGTGCGGTCCAGGGCCAGGCTCGTCTCCGCGACCTCCACAACGAGGACCGGCCGCGAAGGGTGAGCGGCCAGGTAATCCCGCGGCCCGCCCGGCACCACGGCGACGTCCGGCTCGGGCTCCGACTCGTCATCCAGGGCCACCGGCAATTGGACCCGAACCGCCCACCCTGCGCCGAAGGCTTGTCGCAAAGCATCCTCCACGAGCTGGATTCCTGCGGCGTGAGGCGTCTTCTGCGGCTCCCGGACAACCAGTTCGCCGGCCAGCAGCTCGATCCGCTCATCGGGCAGGAAGATGCCCTTTTCGATCAGCCGGTCATACTCAACGCGGCTCCACCGCCGGGTTTTAATTGCTGGGACGCTCATGGAGTACTCCTTCACCCCACAAGGTACCCGGACAGGAAGCGGGGGTCAATGTCCACAGCCGGATACACCCCAGGTTTTTTCTTGACTTGTGAAGAGCACATGGAACAGAGTGGGGCAACTTATCAATCCTGCCGGGGGAGCGATACCCGATGAGCCTCGAAGAGAAGGTCCAGAACATCCCGGAGGACGAACGGCTGGCCGCCGCTGTGTACGCCCTGAATACTGTGCTCATGTCGCGGGGCATCATCACGAGGGAAGAACTGGAAGAAGGATTCGATTCCTGGGTGCACCGCAAGGAACTACTTCGAGAAAGGGCGACCGCTTCCTCCCAAGCCTGAATGCTCGTCCCCCGATGTTCATGCGAATGTGCCGCCTGTGATATCGGGACACATTGCCGCAGGAAAGCCAGGGGGTGAGAGTTCTAGCCCCTCGTCGAGGGGAACTGCCTCCGCCGCCGAATAGATACGCCCTCCTTGAGAAGCGCGTGTAGCTCCGTCAGGGATGCGACGCGGAGGTGGGGGCGGATCCCCGCCTGCGTCTTCGAGCGCGGCGGCGCCACCCAGACCGTGAACATCCCCGCCGCACGCCCTCCCCGAATATCCGACCTCAGGCTGTCCCCGACCATCGCGGCCTCTCGCGGGCGGCAGCCCAGGCGCTGGAGGGCGGTCTTGAAGATCGGCGGCTCGGGCTTGCCGATGACCAACGGCCGGACCCCCGAGGCCACCGCCACGGCTTCAGCCAGCGCTCCCGCCCCCGGATCGAACTCGCCCTTCTCGAGCGGGAGCCTGGGATCGAGGTTGACCGTGATGAAGTTCGCGCCGTGCGCCACGGCCTCTGACGCGGCCTTGAGCTTGGCGTAATCGAACGTGGGGTCGTTTCCCACCGCCACGACCCTCGCCTCTTGCCAGCGCTCCAGCGGGACCACCCGGTGGCCATGGGCCTTCAGGGCCTCGGCCATCTCGTCCACGCCCAGGATGAGCACCTCGGTCCGGCCGAAGCGCCGAGCGATCTCCTGACCGAGCAGTTCGAGTGCCGTCAGGACCTCCCGGGGGCTGGCCTCCACGCCGAGACGGTTCAATTTCCCGGCGACGGACTCGGGGAGCTCGCGTGAGTTGTTCGTGAGGAAGGCGACACGCTTACCCCGCCGGCGCAGGGCGGTGAGGAGTTCTGCGGCCCCGGGAAGAAGGACGGCGCCGGTCCAGATGCAGCCGTCCAGGTCGAACGCAAACCCGCTGAGATCCGCGAGCCTCACGCCTGGGCGCGGCCCAGCTTCCGTTCGGCAAAGCCCTCCTGCATCGCCTCGCCGACCCCGTAGAGCTCGAACCCCGGCCCGAAATCCTTCTCCTCCCAGCTCGCATCCCGGGGATCCCAGACGTACGGGAGGGTGAGCATCATCCCCGGCGCCCAGAACAGCTCGAAGGCGCGGAGCGCGTCGAGCAGGATCTGGCGCTGGAGCCTGGGGTCGTTGGCCTTGCCCGTCTGGTGATTCAGCGGGAAGTTCACGAACACGGCCCGCGGCGGGCGCACCGCGAAGGTGACGTCCCAGGCCGAGCTCATGCTGAGGGTGGGAATCCCCGCCCGCTCGATCTCGCGCGCGATCAGTCCCACGGACTGATGGCAGACCGGTCAGACGGGCACCAGGAGGGCGGCATCCGCCTTCGCGGCCTTGAGCTCGGCGACGATCTTCGGGGCGCGCTCCTGGATCTCCTTCCGGTGGGAGTAATTGATCACGAACGTGATCGCCGGATCGACGAGGGCGCCGAGGACCCCGGCCGCCTCCAGCTCGCGCAGGCGATCCAGGGGGAAGACGCAGTTGGGATCGAGGTCGGCGTCCGCGTCGCGGTAGCCGTGATGGTAGATGCGGAGCTCCTTGAGATCGGTGTCCTTCGGGATGGCCCGGTACGACGTGTCATCCTTCTCGAACGGGGGCTGGCTCTTGAGGTAAAACCCCCCCGAGCTCACCAGGGCGAGCCGGCACTCCTTGATCGGCTTGGGAAGCGGGGTCCAGGGGGCCTCGGTGTTGACGGCCCACTTGTAAGGCGGGTAGTCGGCGTAGCGCTCCCGGGTTCGCTGGATATACGCGATCGGCATGACGCGCCTCCTTACGTATCTAGCCTGCAT
>Ga0209619_10003078_pt1 | contig 12033 bp, 11 predicted proteins | sample Rifsed16ft3_FD_184011 | JGI IMG/M metagenome (GOLD analysis project Ga0209619, IMG submission 184011) | Soil microbial communities from Rifle, Colorado, USA - sediment 16ft 3 (version 2) | ecosystem: Environmental > Terrestrial > Deep subsurface > Rock core/Sediment | place: Rifle, Colorado... | reverse complement strand
GCCTTGGTGACGGCCTGTTGGATCTGTTTCTGCGATTTGAGCAAATCTTGCGTGCGTGAAAAGCTGGTCGCATGGGTTTCACGCAGCTGCTTCAGCAATTCGGTGCGCGCCTTCTTGTCTGCCCGGCTGGTCATTGAGAGACCTCCTCGAGTTCTGGCAGCTCTATGGCGATGGCTTCCACCATGGCGTCGTACTGGCCCAGCGTCCAGCCCTGGATGTCGATAGCACCATTCGGGCAGGCTGCCACGCAGGCGCCACAGCCCGTACAGTTAGCAGGGGTGACCACCGCGCGGGTGAGGTTCCTGCCGTTTTCCGAGAAGGTTTGCAAGGTTAAAGCGCCTTCGTACTCACAAGCCTTCACGCAGGCCCCGCTACCAGAACACAGCTCTGTATTTACGCGAGCCACAAAGGGTGGCAGTTCCACGCGGCCTTTGCCGAGCAGGGAGCTGACCTTAGCTGCGGCGGCCGAGGCGGCCAACAGGCTTTCCTTAATATTCATGGGTCCCTGCGCGGTGCCAGCCAACACGATGCCGTTAACTGCAGTCTCTACCGGTCGTAGCTTGGGATGGACTTCCAAGAGGAAACGATCGCTGCCTCGTGAGATCTTCAGCATCTTCACCAGTTGATCGATGTCGCGCGGCATCATGCCGACAGCCAGAACTACCAGGTCCACGCCGATCTCAATTTCCTCGTGGTAGGTCAGCAGATCATTCACTTTCACCAGGACGGGATAGTCGTCGTCTTTCGATGCCGCAGTGACTGTGGGGCGCTGCTCGCCGGCGAAGCGCAGGAAACGTACTCCGTCTTCGAGCGCGTTGTAATAAAGTTTCTCGTGGCCGTGCCCGTAGGTGCGGATGTCTTGGTGCAAGTCATAGATGGTCAGCTCTGGGAAACGTTCATGCAATTCGCCGCACGTTTGCAGCGAAGCCGAGCAGCACACCCGGGAGCAATAGTTATTGACTTGTCCATCGGCTTGCGGTTCGTCCACGCCTTCGATCTCGCGGCTGCCGACGCAATGGATCAGCGCCAGGGAACGCACCGGTTTCCCATTCCATTCAAGCTGTGTGGCTTCTTTTTGTAGGACCAAATGGCGGATTAGCTGGGGCAAGGTGACAACTTCAGGGAGTTCACCGAACCCGTATTCGCCAATGCGCGGCGTGTAAGGGTCAAAGCCCGTGGCTACCACGATGGCGCCCACGGTGAGATCGAATTCCCTTGGTTCATCCACCAACTTGGCGGAATATCCATCTACCTGGATCGGCGTGCCGTCGAAGAACTCCCAATCCACTGCCGGGCTGGCTGGATAGCAGCCTTCATAGGGGCGATAGACGACCTTGCGGCGGGTGAGCCCATAATTGAACGGATCGGGGACTTCCTGCATGCTGGCCGCCATCAGCGCTTCAGCGCGGTCATCGCTAATCCCGCGGCTGTGCTGGCGTACCTGTATTGAATAATTGCCCACATATCCAGTTACCCCGCTGACGTCCGCCTGGGTAAAGATCGTCACGTTGGGGCGGGTGGTTACCTGGTGGATCAACTCGGTGACTAGCTTTAGGGCCGGATCCTGATTGGGGAAAGTCTTATCGAGCTGGGCAACCCGTCCTCCCAGGAACGGCGACTTTTCCACAATGATGACTCCCAAACCTTGCCGGGCTAAGTCCAGAGCCGCGCGCAAGCCAGCCACCCCAGCCCCAATGACCAGGGCCTGCTTTTTGGCTTCTAAGCGGATGGGCTCTAAGGGGTCGAGCAGGCGGGCTTTGGCGATCCCGGCCGCCATCAGATGCATGGCCTTGTCGGTAGCCGCAGCCGGTTCGTGGGGATGCGCCCAGGATGCCTGTTCGCGCAAGCCCACGTGGTTATATAGGTAGGGATTCAAGCCGGCTCGGGTCACTGCGGCCCGGAAAGTCTGTTCGTGCAGCGCAGGGGCGCAAGCTCCCACCACCACGCGGTTGATGCCCAATTCCTTGATGTCATTTTCGATCAAGGCTTGGCCGACGCTTGAGCACATGGAGATATCGGTGCGTGAAACGGTTACCCCCGCTTGGTTGCCCATGACCTGGGCCACTTTGTCGCAATTGACGACCCCGCTGATATTGCCTCCGCAATAACAGGTGTAGACGCCGATGCGCACATCCTTGTCTGGCTGTTTATTCTCAGGCATAAATGGCTTCCTTTTGAGTCTCCGCTGGCTCTGCAACTAATCCACCAAATTCGCGGATGTAAGCCGAAGCGGCGGAGGCCGCCGCGCTGGCGGTGACAATGCTGTCCACGATATCCATGGGCCCCATCGCCGTGCCGGTGGAGAAGATGCCCGGCTGTTCGGTGGAATTGGGGGCGGAATTTGGATTGGGGATATGAACGAAGCCGTCAACCCCGCGCTGGTTGCCTAGATCGAGGGAGAGATCCTCAGCAGGTAGCATGCCGAGGGAGAGGACGACCAGATCGTGGGTGCGTTCCTCCACGCGGCCTTCTTCGGTGAGTTCCACTTTGACTATCGGATTGTGGTTTTCGTCTTCGTGAATAGCAGCGACTTTGCCGCGTACGAAATTCACGCCCATGGCTTTGGCATTCTGATAGAATTGCTCGTGGCCTTTTCCAAAGGTGCGGATGTCCATGTAATAAATGGTCACCTCACCCAGAGGCAGGGCGCCGGTTATCAGCATGGCCTGTTTAATGGCGTACATGCAGCAAACCCGCGAGCAGTATTCAACGCCTAAGCTTTTGTCGCGCGAACCTGCGCATTGCACATAAGCAATGGAAGTCGGTTCCTTCCCATCGCCCGGCCGCAGGATGCGGCCATAGGGACCTGTCGGCGCCAGCAGGCGCTCCATCATCAACGGATCGATCACGTTACGCAGTTTGTTGGCGTTGTATTCCTTCTTAGCGTCAATGGGAGTCAGCTTGAAACCGGTAGCCAGGACCACAGCCGTTGCATGAATGCTGAAGGTCTCTGGTTTTTGGGTGAAGTCGATGGCATCCACAGGGCACACGGTTTCGCACTTACCGCAGAAAAGGCAAGATTCTGCATCCAGTACAGCTGTTTGAGGTACCGCGGTGGGGAAGGGAACGCGAATAGCCCGATAGGCACCCAGGTCTTGGTCGAATGCATTCGGCACTGTGATCGGACAGGCATATTCGCACAACCTGCAACCAGTGCACTTGGCGCCATCCACAAAGCGCGGCTTTTGCAACACGGTGGCTACAGAACCAGCGCCCTGCTTGCGGATGGATTGCACCTCGGCATAAGTAAACATGCGTATATTGGGATGGTGTGCGGTTGCAGCCATCTTTGGGGTGGTGATGCAGCTGGCGCAATCCAAGGTGGGGAACACCTTGCTGAGCGTGATCATCTTGCCGCCCACGCTGGGTTCGCGCTCCACCAGCGCTACCTGGAAACCCTGGTCGGCCAGGTCAACCGCGGTTTGCAAACCGGCGATACCGCCCCCAACCACCAGCGCGTCAAAGTGGAGAGCGCTCATACGGCCACCATGGTCGCGGCTTTCTGCATTTCGTCCCCGGCAAGGCCGATCTCGGTGAGCAACGTGTTCATTTGGTTGACTTCCTTAAGGAACGGTTTGACGCATACCGTGCATATGGCCGTAAGTCGCAGGCGGCGGATATCCAGGCCGCGTTGCTTCATCAGTCCATAGCTGGCATTGATCAGCTTTGCTGTCCCATCCGCTTCCACCGAGAATGGGCTGTCCGTGCCGCTGTACATCACAATGATGCCGTCAATACCTTGCTCGAAAGCCCGCAGATAAAACTCCGGTGGAAAGAGCACCGGGCAAACAACCGGCAGGATATAGGTGTTTGCCGGGTACGCGGCATGGGCCTGGCCGGTGGTGTTAGCGCCGGCATAGCCGCCCGAAAACGTGGCCAGGATAAGGATCTTAGGTTTTCGCGCCTGCTTTGAAGCCGTCATCGATGGGTCTCCAGAATTTCTGTTTACCTCTACTTCAGCCGGCGGACGTACAAGCGCTCAAAGCCTTCGCCAGGTGCAGAGCCGAGAAATTCATGACCGACCTTCTCACACCAACGTGGCAGATCCACCTTGGTGTTCGCTTCACCTGACCAAATCTCCAATACTTCACCGACTTTGACGGTGCCAATTGCCTTTTTGGCCTCAAGCAACGGACCGGGGCAGGACATGGCACGGGCGTCTACAACTTTTGCTGCCGAAATTGCTGTTAAATCCTGGGTGGTCATCTTCATCCTCCAAAGTGAATGGGTTCTTCTATACGTTCCAGGCCTTGGCCTGAATTTGCCGACATGGCCATACAGTTGTTTAAGGTTTCGGAGTGGTTGATGTAGTAGTAGATATGCCGGCCATCACGGCGTGAGGCGATGATCCGGTGCGTTTTGAGCAGACTGAGATGCTGAGACACATTTTGGAGGGAACCGCCCACGCGGGCAGCGATCTCATTGACGGGTAACTCTCCATCGGCTAGGCTCCAGAGGATCAGCAAACGGGAAGGGTTGCCCAAAAGGCGGCAAAGTTTTGACTGTTTTTCGGCCCGTGTGTGTGCCATCTGGTCCATTAGCGTGCTCCTGGTGAATTTGGATATTTGCGTTGGGGCTTAATCAAGAGCTCGCTTTACTATATGAGCACCCCCTTCAAGCCAGTAGGGCAGATTGTCCCTGCGGGTTATCGATTTTCCTATGGCTGGGTATAGAAAAATGCTATCGCTATGGATTTCTGAACTAAGTGTTTGTATCCCTAAATCCTTCCCCTATGGGCTAGTTAAGCGGGTACAGAGCTAGCTGGGCTTTGATTCGGGTCATTTAGGGGAAAAAGACTAGCCAAAAGATTACCCTAAAGAGGCATTTGTCCCTTTATTCACGAACGGGTTTGTTCACATAATGAACCCGGAGGCAACAAGCATGAAGACAACGATTGATCAACGTAGCGGGGGCAATGTTTTCCACAACGGTAAAGTCCCCCCAGATATCGAAATCGCTCAAGGAGCTATCCTACAGCCAATTCAAGATATTGCCCAAGCCGCAGGGCTGCTCGAGGAGGAACTTGAGCTTTATGGGGATACAAAGGCTAAAGTCCACTTAAGCGTCCTGGACCGTTTGCAAAAGGAAAAACTAGGCAAATATATCCTGGTCTCTGCCATCACCCCGACACCACTTGGGGAGGGCAAGACCACCACCACCATCGGTCTGGCCCAGGCACTGGGTGCTCACCTGGGTTTACGCAGTTTTGCCTGCATCCGCCAACCCAGCCAGGGTCCCACCTTTGGCATCAAAGGCGGGGCTGCTGGCGGCGGGTATAGCCAGGTCGTGCCCATGGAGGAGTTCAATTTACACCTCACTGGCGATATCCACGCGATCACGGCCGCCAACAACCTTCTGGCGGCAGCTATCGACGCGCGTATGTATCACGAGGCGCGTCAAAACGATAAGCAGCTTTTTGACCATCTGCTCCCCAAGAAAAAAGGTGCGCCTCGCAAAGTGGCTCCCGCCATCCGCCGCCGCATGCAGCGTCTGGGGTTGGGGGATGATGTTGAGGTATTAGAAGAGGAGCAGCGCCGTATTTTAGTGCGCTTGGATATTGATCCTCGCACAATTACCTGGAAGCGGGTGATCGATACCAACGATCGCTTCTTGCGCAAAATGCTGGTGGCCGAACCGGCGGACGACACCGCGCTGACCCGACCGACCTCCTTCGATATCACCGTTGCCAGCGAGGTCATGGCCATCCTGGCTCTGTCCAGCGACCTGGCCGACATGCGCGAACGGTTCGGGCGCATCGTGATCGGCCTGAGCAAGGCCGGAGACCCGGTGACTGCCGATGACCTCGGTGTGGCTGGCGCCATGGCGGTGCTAATGCGCGATGCGATTAAGCCTAACTTAATGCAAACTCTCGAAGGGACTCCAGTTTTCGTGCATGCCGGACCCTTTGCCAACATCGCCCACGGCAATAGCTCGATCATCGCCGACCGTATCGCCCTTAAGCTGGCTGACTATGTGGTTACTGAAGCCGGTTTTGGCGCTGACATCGGCCTGGAGAAGTTTGCGGACATCAAATGCCTGTATTCCGGCCTAAGGCCGGATGTCATCGTGTTGGTGGCCACAGTACGCGCGCTGAAAATGCACGGCGGTGGTCCAAGAGTGGTGGCCGGCAAGCCGCTGGATTCAGCGTACACAGAAGAAAACCTGGAGCTGTTAGAAAAAGGTTTGGCTAACCTCAGGCACAACATCGGCATCGCCGTGGGTTTCGGGGTTCCCGTGGTGGTGGCAGTGAACCAATTCCCGACGGATACGGAAGCCGAACTTGAACTGGTGCGTCAGGCTTCCGTAGATGCTGGCGCCACCGCGGCTGCCATTTCCAGCCATTGGGCAGACGGTGGGGCCGGAGCGGTCGCGTTGGCCGAAGAGGTGGTCAAAGCCGCGGAACAACCCGGCGAATTTCAGTTTACTTATTCGCTGGACCTTCCCATCAAAGAGAAGATCGAACGCATCTGCAAGAAAATTTACGGAGCCGATGGTGTGGATTATTCACCGGAGGCCGAGGAGAAGATCGAGCGCTATACTAAGCTTGGCTATGACAATTTGCCCATCTGCATGGCCAAGACCCATCTAAGCATCAGTCACGACCCAACGTTAAAGGGAGTACCAAAGGGCTTCCGCATTCCGGTGCGGGACTTGCGGGCGGCCATGGGCGCCGGGTTCCTCTACCCACTAGCCGGCGAGATCTCTACGATGCCCGGGCTTTCCACCCGGCCGGTGTTCTTCGATATCGACTTGGAAGTGGAAACAGGGAAAATAATCGGATTGTCTTAAAGCGCGTTGCCTCTAGGAGCGGTTGGGCGTTTCTTCACCCGGCCGCTCCAATGCTTTAATCGCCCTCTGCAGGCGCGCAATCACTGTTTCGCGTCCTACGATCTCCATACTCTCAAATAGCGGCGGGCTAACTTCTTGCCCGGTGACCACATTGCGCAGCATGCCGAACAGTTGGCCAGCTTTCAGGCCGAGCTCATCGGCCACCGCCCGCATCGGTTCCTCGGCGCTGGCCGCATTAAATTCGGGCAGCACTTCGAGGATGCCCAAAGCCTTGCGCAAGGCGGCGGCAGATGCGGTCGCGGTAAGGCCCTTGCCTATCAACATGTCAACGGAGGGCTCGACCTCCTCTTGGAAGAAAAAGCCGGCCAGTTGCGGGCCTTCATCCAGGGTAGTCATGCGGGTTTGGATGATGGGAATAATCGGCGCCAGTTGCTTGGCATCCACCGCATAGCCTGCAGTTTCGAAGTACGGCACCAGCCGCTTGGCTAATTCTTTTTCGCTCAAGGCGCGGATATGCAAGCCATTAAAGTGATCTAATTTCTTGAAATCGATAGCCGCTGGCGAAGGGTTCATTTTTTCCAGATCGAACTTTTCAACCAGGTCTTGCATGGGGAAGAATTCAGTGTGATCGTCGTAACTCCAGCCCATCAGAGCGATCCAATTCACCACCCCTTCGGGTAAATAGCCCATGGCGGCCAGGTCTTTAATGAAAATAGATTGGCCGGTGAGCCGCATCTGTTCGGTGTCGCGCTTGCTCATCTTTCCCTTGCCACTGGGTTTGAGGAACACCGACAGGTGCACCCAAATCGGTTGCTCCCAGCCAAAAGCTTCATAGATATGAGCGTGCAGGGGCAGGCTGGGCAGCCATTCTTCACCGCGCAGCACGTGGGTGATCCCCATCTCATGGTCATCCACCATGGCGGCCAGGTGGTATACCGCATGCCCGTCGGATTTGAGCAGCACTCGGTCGTCTATGCTGCGGTTCTCCACGGTAATCTCGCCGCGCAGCTTATCCGTCACGGTGATCGAGCCTGATTTGGGCGCTTTGAAGCGGATCACGTGGCTCTCGCCGGCCTTCACGCGTTGCTGCGCGTCTTCAGCTGGCAGGTCGCGGCAGCGCCCCGAATAGTGCGGTTGCTGTTTGTTGGCTTGTTGCTGTTTACGAACTTGTTCCAATTCCTGCGGTGTGCAAAAACAGTAGTAGGCTTTGCCTTTTGCGACTAATTCCTCAGCATATTTACGGTAGATCTCCATCCGCTTGGATTGATGGTAGGGGGCGTGCGGCCCACCTACATCCGGTCCTTCATCCCACTTTACGCCCAGCCATCTTAGGCTGTCGATCAGGTCTTGTTCCGCCTGCGGATCGTAACGTTTTTGATCGGTGTCTTCGATGCGCAGGATGAATACCCCATCGCTTTGTTGTGCGATCAGATAGTTATAGAGTGCAGTGCGGGCGCTGCCTAGGTGGGTCAGACCAGTAGGGGAGGGCGCAAAGCGCACCCGTGCATTTTTGATGGCCATAGGATTCAGGAGAAGTTCAGGGCGCGGTGCCGCGCCACAACGCTTTCCACCAGGCCGATGCCGAACATAAAGGTGAGCAGCGAGGAACCTCCGGCGCTAATGAAAGGCAGGGGCAGCCCGGTGACGGGCAGCAAGGAAATATTCATACCCACATTGACGATAGTATGCAGGGCAATGATGACAGCCACCCCATAAGCGATTAGCGATCCGAACGTATCTTGGGATAGCTGCGCGGCGCGCACACAGCGCCAGATGACGAAGAAGATAACGCCAAGCACCAACAGGGCGCCAACCAGGCCGAACTCGGCGGCAATGGCAGAGAATATAAAGTCATTGTGGCGCACTTTGAGGAAACGTAATTGCACCTGCGTGCTTTGGCCATAACCCTGGCCTAACAAGCCGCCCGAACCGATGCTGATTAGCGATTGGGTCACGTTGTAATTTTCGGCAAGCGCGGCTTCCGGGTCAGGGGCAAAGAAGTTTAGGACGCGCTCCTGCTGATAAGGTTGCAACAAAGGGAAGCTGAGCGCGGCCAGCAAGATCCCGCCAACGGCGAATAAGGCCAGGTGTTTCAGCTCCAATCCGCTGATCCATAATAAGGCAAACCAGACGGTCAATAACACAATCGAGGTGCTTAAGTTAGGCTGGATCAAAATAAGCACGACCAATATAAGGGTTAGCACCACACTGCGCGCGATCCACTTGAGGTCTTTCGGCGCTTCCCGGTTACGCGCAAAATAATCCGCCAGGATAATGATCATGGTAATTTTCGCCAGTTCCGATGGCTGAAAGATCAGCAAGCCGATATTTAGCCAGCGAGCAGCTCCAAAGCTGGCTTCCCCGACCACGAAGATAATGAAGAGCAGGAGCGCCAAAATCACATACAGCACCCGGCTAATCGAGACCCACAGGCGATAGTCCACCGAGGCGGCGATGACAATGACCGCAAAGCCAACCAATCCGTAGGTGATCTGGCGTCCAACAATATCAAGCTCTATAAGCTCCGCGTTGCCCGCAATGGTGGAGCTGATCATAGCCAGCCCAAAAGTAACCAACACGGCCACCGCCCCAAGCAGCCAGAAATCAAAATGACGCCAAATAGCAGTTCTCAACGGAATTCCTTTGCCGCCTTAACCGGGCGGGATATTAGTATTCTTCGGGCAGGCGGCGGTCGACCCGCTTCAGCGGGATGTCTGCCAGCAAACGCTGGGAGCGTCCATCCTGGGTGATCTCCAGGCGCACCGCGCCGCGGTCGACATCTACGTGCCGCGAGATGACTTCGATCAGCTCATCGCGCAATTCTTCCATGGCGCCGGGCGGCAGGGTGCTTCGGTCGTGGATCAGCACCAGGCGCAGGCGCTCTTTGGCCGTATTGGCGCTGCCTTTGACGTTGAACAATCTGGCAAGGGTTCGCATGGTTAGTCTCCGCCCGCGCGTAGGAGTTTGGACAATCGAGTAATAAAGCCACCACCGCTGCCGTTAGGCGAGGAGAGGGGTACTTGCTCGCCCATGACCCGTCTGGCAATATCTCGAAAAGCCTGGCCGGTCCTACTTTTAGCATCCAGGGCGATCGGCGTACCGCGGTTGGTGCTCACCAGCACGGCCTGATCATCGGGCACGATACCGATCAGTTCTACCGCCAGCAATTCCAGCACATCGGCCACCGCCAACATATCGCCGCGGTTCACCAGGTTTTGGTTGATGCGGTTAACCACCAATTTAGCAGGGCCTTTCTGTTCGGCTTCCACTATCCCAATGATGCGGTCCGCATCCCGCACGGCGGACACTTCGGGGTTGGTCACAATGATGATCTCATCCGCAGGAGCGATCGCGTTCTTAAAGCCGCGCTCGATGCCCGCAGGCGAGTCGATCACGATGAAATCGAAATCTGGGCGAAGCTCGTCGCACACCCGTTTCATGTCCTTGGGCGAGATGGCGCTTTTATCGCGGGTCTGAGCCGCCGGCACCAGATACAGTTCTCCCAGGCGCTTGTCGCGGATCATTGCCTGGCGCAGCTTGCAGCGACCTTCCACCACATCCACCAGGTCATAAACGATGCGGTTTTCCAGACCTAGCACCACATCCAGGTTGCGCAGCCCAATGTCAGCATCGATGCACACCACCTTGTTGCCCATGGCTGCCAGGGCTGCGGCAATATTAGCCGCCGCGGTAGTTTTCCCAACGCCGCCTTTGCCAGATGTAATCGTAATTACGCGTCCCATAGCTTATTGTCAAAGCGCTATTTGTTAAGCGCCAGGGCTCCATTCTTCTGCAACAACTTTTCCATCCTTGACGTACGCGATCTCCGGCCGCGGCTCGCCCTGGTCCTGGGGCGGGATGGCGATATGCCCGGCGATCCGTAATTGGGTGGGCGATAAATCCATGGCACATACCACGGCGCCCTCGTTGCCTTCAGCGCCGGCATGCACCAGGCCGCGTAAGCGGCCCCAGACCACCACGTTGCCGCTGGCAATGATCTGAGCCCCGGGATTCACATCCCCGATTACGGTTACGTGTCCGGAATGGCTGAGGTTAAAACCAGATCGCAAAGTCTTCCTAAGCAAAACGGCATTGCCTTCCTGCGATGGCTGAGGCGTTTCTTCTTCCTCCCGATCATCCACTTCAGGCTCAAGTTCAGCCTGGTGAATACGGGTGGCCAGTCCCATAGCCTGGGCGCTTCGTTCCGTAAGAGGAGACTGGCTTAGCACAGCCCACAACGAAAGGCCTCGCTCTGAAATTTGGTCGCGCAGCCTGCCCATCGCCGCGGCGTTGATGTGGTGTTCGTCCACATCCAGGATCAACCTGGCCCCTTTTAGAAAATCCTTTTGGCGGCTCAGTTCGCCTAGCAGAGATTGCTCGGCTTCAGTCCAGTCGCCTTCCCCCACGGAGACCAGCAAACCTTCGCGAATTCCCTTGATTTGTACTTCCGGAAGCATCAAAAAATTATAGCATCCAGGCTTGTCAGCCGTGGAAAAAAGGCGGCTGACGTTCAGGGGTTGCCCAACTGGGCGTCGATCTCCCGGATGCTAAAGTAGGCTTCGATCACCTGGCGTACAATGGGTGCAGCGACGGTAGCTCCTTCTTTGCCGTTGTACACAAAAGCAATCACCACGATCTCGGGGTCGTCATAGGGCGCGTAAGCCATTGTCCAGGCATGGCTGGGCCAATTGCCGTATTGGCATAAGTTCTTGCTGAAGGCCGTTTCGTCGCAATATTCTGCGGTACCGGTCTTGCCGGCCACCGCGATGGTCACGTCAGCAAATTCCTCTGCCAGCGTGCCAAACTGAACGGCGCCGCGCATGCCCTGTTGCACCGTTTCGATCACCCAAGGCTCCACGGTTACCAGCTCACCCGTTGGACGACAAGCGCCGATCCCGGCGGGGTTTTCATATTTTTCGATCAAGGGATCGGTGGTGATGTCCCAGCGCACCTCGGGAGAAAATTCGCGTACGATGTTTCCGTCGCCATCCACGATCTGGCGCAGCAAGGTAGGGCGCATTTGCACCCCATCATTAGCGATGGTGGCGGCAGACATCAGGATTTGCAGCGGAGAGGCCAATACAAAGCCCTGGCCTACGCTGGTGATATAGGTATCGCCGGTGGACCAATTTTCGCCTTGTGTACGGCGTTTCCAGGTGGGGTCAGGCACCAGGCCATCCGTCTCGTAGGGTTGTTCGATACCCAAGGCCTCTCCATACCCCAAGGCGCGTGCATATGTTCCGA
>Ga0209619_10003075_pt1 | contig 12034 bp, 9 predicted proteins | sample Rifsed16ft3_FD_184011 | JGI IMG/M metagenome (GOLD analysis project Ga0209619, IMG submission 184011) | Soil microbial communities from Rifle, Colorado, USA - sediment 16ft 3 (version 2) | ecosystem: Environmental > Terrestrial > Deep subsurface > Rock core/Sediment | place: Rifle, Colorado... | reverse complement strand
CGGGGAGGTAGCCGCTCAGCTTCCCCGGGGATACTCGATCGTGCCCATCTACGCCCAGCGGGTGCTGATCCGGAACGGAGGGCTGCACTGCCTGACCGGGCTCATTCGCTCGCCCTCAGAGTGAGAGCGCTCACGCCCCGGGCTCCCTCACGACCAGCACCTGGTTGGCGGCAACGTTATCCAAGGTCTGGACGACTCCGCTCGGCCAGGTGATCTCGACCCTGGCCGCGCGGTCCTCCTTCCCGAGGCCGAAGTGGACACGACGGTCGGAGGCCCCGCCGTAGCCCACCGCGCTGTTGACGTGGCTGTGGAGCGTCCCTGACCGCGTCGTGACGGAGATCTTCGCCCCGATGCCGTCGCGGTTGCTCCTCGCGCCGACGGTCAGGATGCTCAGCCAGTGGTTCGAGGTTGGGCTGACGTTCCTCCAGACCTCGATCGGCCCGTAGAGGTCGGTCACGACGGCGTCCACGCGGCCGTCGTTGTCGAGGTCGCCGAAGGCCCCGCCGCGGTGGACCGCCTTCTTCGTGCTGAACTCCGGTCCCGCTCCGGGAGTGGCGTCGGCGAACTTCATGTCGCCGAGGTTGGCCAGCACGAGGTTCGTCTGGGGTACGCGCCCCCGGAACTCGCCCTCGGGGTCCATGACGCCTCCCCCGCAGACGAAGAGGTCCTTCTTCCCGTCGTTGTTGAAGTCGACGATGGCGTTGCTCCACCCCGAGCGCGAGAGCGTGAGGGAAGCGGCACCGGACCGCGCCGTGACCTCGGCAAAGGTGTTCTTGCCCATGTTCCGGAAGACAGGCATGGTCTCGCCCACGAGCGCGGTGTGGAAGATGTCGGGCCGCCCGTCGTCGTCGATGTCGCGGGCGTCCGCGCCCATCCCCGAGAGCGGGCGGCCCGTCTCCGGGTAGGCCACACCGGCCACGAAGCCGATCTCTTCGAAGGTCCCGTTGCCGAGGTTGTGGAAGAGGTAGTTGGGCTCCGCGTCGTTCGCCACGAAGACGTCGATCCACCCGTCGCCATCGTAGTCGGCGATGCCCAGGCCCATGCCTTTGCCGACGATCTTCCAGATGCCCGAGGGAGCCGACACGTCGGTGAAGGTCCCGTTCCCCTCGTTGCGGAAGAGCATGTTGGGGAGGCCCCGGTAGTTGCGGGGGTGGCAGTAGTCGGGCAGCCCCCTGGGACCGCAGAGAGGCTCGGTTGCGGGATCCCAGACACAGTAGTTCGAGACGAACAAGTCGAGGTCCCCGTCATTGTCGAAGTCGAGGAATGCCGCCGCCACCGCCCAGAGCCTCCAGTCTTCAGGATCGGGTCTCGCGAGACCCGCGGCCTCGGTCACGTCGGTGAAGGTCCCGTTCCCCTCGTTGCGGAAGAGCACGTTCTCGCGAAGGCCGGCCAAGAACAGATCGGTGTCGCCGTCGTTGTCATAGTCGGCGGCGGCGACGCCGAGGTCGTAGCCCTTTCCCTTCACCCCCGCCTTCTCGGTAACGTCCTCGAAGGTGAAGTCGCCCTTGTTCCGGTAGAGGCGGTTCCAGAAGACGGGGTCGGTCTTGTCGAGGCTGGTCATCCGCGCTCCGTTGACGGCGTAGATGTCGAGCCGGCCGTCGTTGTCGTAGTCCAAGAGGGCCACACCCGAGACCATGGTCTCGGGCTGGTGGCGGCGAGCGGTCCGGCTGGAGTTGGTCACGAAGTCGACGCCGATGCCGCCCCGCAGCTCGAAGACGATCGGATCGAAGGACGCCTCGCGCTCGGGCGGGCCGGCATGGGTCGCGGGCGCGGCCAAGGCCGTCGCGAGGGCTACGCACGGGACGAGGGGAGCGAGACGCCTCATCCGGAGAAGGCTTTGCGCAGGACCTCCAGGCTCTTCGGGACGCCGGTCTCGGCGCTCTCCTTGCCCTCGAACTCGAGCGAGACGTAGCCCCCGAAGCCCGCGTTCTCGAGGATCCTCGCGACCCGGGCGTAGTCGATGTCGAGTGTGTACCACTCGCCGCCCCCGAAGTACGTCTTGGCCTGCACGAGGACCGCGTGGGGGGCAATCCTCTCGAGCTGCTCGTAGGTGTCCTCGAGGAAGTTCCCGGTGTCCATGGTGATCTTGAGCCACGGCGAGCGGATGGCGTCGTGGATCCTCAGCAGGCCGGCGGCGGTGCGGCCGAGTCCCCAGTGGTTCTCGAGGCCCATGGTGACGCCGCATTCCTCCGCCTTCGGCAGGAGCTTCTCGATCGCGGCGGTCACCCAGGCGAACCCCTCGTCTTCGGTGTGGCCGGGGAGGATCGGCTCGATCCCCTTGTGGGCCATCAGCTCGTCGAAGCTTGCGATCGTCCCCCAGCGACCCGTGTTCAGGCGGAGGGTGGGGATGCCGAGCGCGTAGGCGAGCTCGATGCAGTGGAGAGTGTGCTCGACGTCTTTCTGCCGCTCCGCCGGGTCCGGCGAGACGAACCCCTGGTGGATCGAGAACCCCATGAGGTCGAGCCCGTTCACGAAGGCGCGGCGCTTGAGGTCCTGGAGATAAGCGTTCGACTCGCTCGACATCTGGCGGTGGAGGATCTCGACCCCGTCGAAGCCCATCTCCGCCGCCTTCTCGATGCAGTCCGCCACCTCCACGCGGTGCTCTTTGAAGTGCCAGAAGGAATAGGTCGAGACGCCGATCCGGGGCCGCCGGCGCGTCGAGGACCTCGGGCCGGCGGGCGCCTCAAAGCCAAGAGAGACGGGCGCGACCGCGGCGGCTCCCGCGATCGCGCCGAGAAAGGACCGGCGAGCTTGGCGCATGAGTAATCTCCTTCATCGACCCCCCACCCTATCCCTCCCCACGTCGGGGGAGGGAAACGCGGTGGCGGGACCGTCACTGGATGGGGTGGAGCTTGATGTTGCGGAACCAGAAGACGCTGCCGTGGTCCTGGAGCACGATGCGCCCCGTGGCGGCCAGCCCCCAGCTCGGGTAGTCCTTCCACTTGCCGGAGTCGCGGAGCTTCTTCCAGTCGTCGTTCCAGCGCTCGAACTCGAGGATCTTCTTCCCGTTGAGCCAGTGCTCGACGCGCTTGCCGTTGACCACCAGCTTCGTGTTGTTCCACTCTCCCACCGGCTTCAGCGTTTTCTGGTCGTTGGGGAGATGCATCGCGTAGTCGGCGCCGGCCTTCTGGTGCTCCTCCACCTTCTGCGGGAAGCCGACGTCGTCGAGGAACTGGTACTCGGGGCCGGTCATCCAAGCCGCCTCGAGCTTGGGGTCCTCAACGACCCCGTACATGAGGCCGCTGTTGCCTCCCTTCGACGCCTTCCAATCGATGCTGATCTCGAAGTCCTTGTACTCCCGGTCGGTGACCAGGTCGGCCCGCAGGTCACTACCGTAGTTGCCCTCGGCTCCCACGGACTTGAGGGCGCAATCCTCCACCTTCCACGACACGGTGCTCTGGCCGTTGTACCCGTGCCAGCCCGTCTGGCTCCTGCCGTCGAACAGGAGCTCCCAGCCCGCCGCCTTCTCCGCGTCGGTGAGGGTATTGACACCCTCGCACGGAGAGGAGGCCTTTGCCGCTCCCGGTGCGGTCTGCCCCCAGGCCAAGGGACCCGCGAGGGTGACCGACGCCAACCAGAAAAAGACTCTCGCTCTCATCATTCCGCTCTCCAGCCTCCGCGAGGCTACGTTTTACCTTCCCTGCTCGACCGGCGGGTCGCTCCCGTGACTGAGCGTCCCCCGACCCGGGAACGGTAACACGCGAGACCACCCCCGGGAAGGGGGGCTCACCGTCCCAGCCACCACGCCACCTTGACCATGAAGACGTCGTCGGCAGGCGCGCTCAGGAGGTCGCCGAGGTCGCGACCGAAGGAGAAGTCTCCCGGGTTCGCGCCGTCCTGGAGGCGCCGCGTCCAGACGACGTAGGCGGCCGAGCCGGGCCGGAACTCCCAGCGAAGGACGGCGTTCACGCGCAGGGACTTGAGGTTGAAGTCGGGGATGGGCAGGCGGAACGGCGGCGCGGCGCCGCCGCCATCGGGGTCGATGAGGTAGGCGCCCCCGCCGGCATCCGTCTCGATCGTGCCCACGTCGACACCGTAGATCGGGAAGTCGTACGTCCGCGGCGCCGCCAGCTCCTTGATCGCGGGGTAGTCCCCGGCCGACAGCAGCGCCTGCGTGTAGAGCTGCAAGGAGAGCCTCGGCGAGAGAACGAGGTTCACCCGGAGCGGGATCGAGACCTCGGTCTGGTCGAGGGCGCCGAAGACGTACCGGCGGCCGAAGGTCGAGGTGGCCGTCGGGTCGGCCACGGTGGCGAGGTATTGGGCCACCGTGTGCACCTTCAGGAGCGAGGGCGCGACCGACAGCGTGAGCGCCGTCCAGGGCCGGGCGTTGAGGGTGGCGACGAGCTGGCGGCTCCAGCTCCCGAACTCCCGGTCCTGCAGCGTCGCCTGCGCGTTGAGCCAGTACCGCCGCCGGCTGTCGCTCGAGAAGACGAGGCCCAGGCTGCGGATCCCCGGGCGGATGGTGGTCGGCCCGCCCCGCGTCAGCTTGTCGTCCCAGGTGTTCCAGGACCGGCCGAGGGTCAGATCGAGCTGCCAGTAGTTGCGGAGCTGCACGCCCACCGCCGCCTGCACGCCATCGCCCTGGGACTCGCGGCCGTAGTTCCAGGTCCACCACTTCGCGACCCAGAGCCTCCGGCTGCGGGTGAAGCCGTCGGGCGTCAGCTTCCGGAGCTGCACGAGGCCGTGGCCCCCCGCCCGATCAGTCTGGGTGGCGAAGCCGAGGTCGTTCGGTTCGAAGCCCGGGCTGATCCCCCAGAGCCCGGCGTTGAACGTGACGTTGCCGCTGTTCTTGTTGAGCCCGAGCCGCCCGCTCCAGCCCGAGAGGGACGTCGCCGACGGATCGAGGTGGACATGCGGCGCGTCGGGGCGCTGGTAGTAGCGCTGCGCGGCCAGCTGGAGGCGCAGCACGGCGGCCTCGCTCCCGGACACCGTGCTCCCGGCGAGTCCCCCGAAGGCAACCCAGTCGCGCTTCGCATCCAGGAAGACGTGGCCGTCCACCCCCCCCACGAAAGCCCGGTCCACCAGCAGTGCGTCGAGGTTGGGAGCGTCTGTGTCGCGGACGACCGCCGTGCCCAGAAAGCCGATGGACGCGCGGGAGCCCAGGCTGTGCTGCACCCGCCCCGTGAAATAGTTGGTGAGCGGCTCGACCTCGATCTCCTCGCGAGAGGGGCCGGTCGACAGCCGCGCGAACTCGCGGCCGGTCACGGCGTCCAGGAACCCGACGTTCCAGCCGCCTACCGTGCGACCGACGAGCTTCGCCGCGCCCAGGATGGTCGTGGAGGGAGGCGCGTCGACGTACTCGCCCGTCGCCCCTCCCTGCGGCGTGCGCCCGATCCGGCGCGAGTAGAAGAGCAGCGGCTCCGGGTAGAAAAACGTCGTGTAATCGCTCGCTCCGCTGCGGCCGAAGCGCAGGAAGACCTGGCTGCCCTCGGTGAAGAAGGGGCGCTTCTCCTCGAAGAAGGTCTCGAATGCGGTGAGGTTGACCACGGCGGGATCGACCTCCACCTGTCCGAAGTCGGGGTTGATGGCACCCACCAGGCCCATGCCGGTGCCGAGGCCGTACTTGAAGTCGACCCCGGCGCTCCCGAACAGACGGGAGCCGTCGTTGAAAGGGTCGCCGGGTTTCGCGGGAGCGACGTACTCCGCGCGGGCCGCGGCGTACGGCAGCAGCTCCAGGTGCCGCCCGGGCTCGACGCCGTCGAGGCCCTCGAGGGGCGCCATGCGCGAGGCGAGCCCGCTCTCGTTCTTGGGCACGAGCACCAGCCACGAGCTCTCGTTCTTGCGATGCACCACCCGGCGCGCGTTGATGCCCCACGTGTGCCCGGCCGCTGTGGGGAAGCGGAGCTGCGAGAACGGGATCCGCATCTCGACCGTCCAGCCGGAGGCGTCGACGCTCACCGCCGACTCCCAGACCGCGTCCCACGTGTCGTCCTCGAAGTTATCGTCATAGATCACGGCGTCTCTCTGGACGCCGGCCGCGCTCACCTGGAGCACGACACCGGTTCGCCGGTCGCGGTGCGGGTCGAGGTAGAGCGTGAAGCTGTCGGCCTCCGCGACCGCGTCGCGGCGTGAGAGCTGCCGCACGATCCGGCCCGCGTCGCCGTCGTGGAGCCTCGCCCCGACGTAGAGGGCATGGTCGTCGAAGAGCAGGCGCAGCTCGGTCGGCTCGGTCGCGGGCTCGCCCTGGTTCGGGTCGCGCTGGAGGAACCCCCCGCCCGCCGGCGCCGTCACCCACGGCGACTCGTCGAGCCGGCCGTCGAGCACGATCGCGCTGCGGGCGAGCCCGGCCTGCAGGACGTGATCTTCCGGAGGCGGCGGCGAGGCGAGGGCGAGGGTGGGGGCGAGGACACACCCGACCGCAAGGAGGCGCGACAGGAGACCTCGCCGTCGTCGGCGAATCGGAGCGGTGCGGGCGCGCAGGCGGTGATTGTAGGCCGGGGCGAGGTGCGCTCCGAGGCCCAAAAGGGGTAACTTCTGTCGGAGGAGAACGTTTATGACAAACCGCCGACGGATCGGTCTCTTCGCATGCGCCTTCCTGGCCACGGCCATCCCGCGCCCCGTTGGGGCACACTGCGACACGCTGGAGGGGCCGGTCGCAAGGGACGCCCGGGCGGCGCTCGAGGCCCGCGACGTTGCGCTCGTGCTCAAGTGGGTGAGGGCCGTGGACGAGGAGGAGGTGCGGGGGGTCTTCGCGCAGACCCTGGCCGCGCGCGGTGGGGGCGAGGCCGCGCGGGCCGTGGCCGACCGGCTCTTCCTGGAGACGGTCGTGCGCCTGCACCGCGCCGGCGAGGGCGCGCCCTTCGAAGGTCTCAGGCCGGCGGGCGTCGTCGATCCGGCCGCGCGTGAGGCGGACGAGGCCCTCGAGGGCGCCTCTGTCGACGCCCTGGCCCGTAGGATCACCGACGCCGTCGAGCGTGCCATCCGCGAGCGCTTCGCGCGGGTCCGTGACACGCGCGAGCACGCCGGAGAGAGCGTCGAGAAGGGTCGGGCCTTCGTGGCCGCCTACGTCGACTACGTTCACCACGTCGAACGCCTCTGGCATGATGCCGCGGGCGTCCACCCCGGCGAAGAGGGGCCCCGGGCGCCGGAGCGCCACCACTGAGCCCGTGCCGAGAGGACCCCTCTTCCGCTTCTTCAGCGAGGACCACCGGCGGCTCGGCGAGCTCCTGAGGCGGGCCGCGGCGACGCCGGGGCGTGTCGATCTCGGGCCTTTCGGCGAGTTTCGCGCCGGCATCCTTCGGCACATCGGCATGGAGGAGAAAGTGCTGATTCCTGCCGCCCTCCGGGCGCGGGGCGGTCGTCCCCTGCCCGTGGCGCCGTTGCTGCGCGTCGATCACGGCGCGATCGCCGCCCTCCTCGTCCCCACGCCGACGCCGGCGATCGTCGCCGACCTCGTATCGGTCCTCGAGCCCCACAACCGCCGCGAGGAGGAGGAGGGTGGGCTCTACGAGACCTGCGACGAGGCGGTCGGCGAGGCCGCCGCCGAGGTGCTCATCGAACAGCTCCGCTCCTTCCCCGAGGTCCCGCTCAATCCCCACAACGACGGGCCGCAGGTGATGGAGCACGCGCGGGCGGCGCTCGCGCAGGCCCGGCGACAATGGGAGGGCTGGTCGCCCGGGTAGGGTCAATGCGCGCTCAGCCGACGAGCTTCTCCACGATCCGGCCCGACGCCTTGTGCCGGAGTATGAGTTTGCGCGAGCCGTCCGGCAGGGTCTCCTCCTTGAGAAGGAGATGCTCGGCGTCGTACTCGCGCTGGGCGGCGAGGCTCGGTACGCCCGTCCGTCCGCGCCAGACGGGGAGGGCCACGGGCTCCCACCGCTTCGAGGCGGCGGCCGCGTAGGCGGCGTCGATGATCGCATTGACCACGTAGCCGTCGTAGAAGGTCTCCATCGGCGCGCGCCCGGCGTCGAGCGAATCGAGCATGTCGCGGAACATCGCGAGATACCCCAAGGCCCCGATCTCGTCGCCCACCGGGAAGAGCCAGCCCTTCGTCCCCTCCGCCTTCTCCGCCACGTAGCCGCCGGCGCCGACGGCGGTGAACACCTCGAACCCGGTGCGGAGCCAGTGGTTGAGCCAGATGGTCCCCTCCGTCCCCGCCACCTCGTCGCGGAGATCCATACCGCCGCGAAAGGTCCAGCTCACCTCGAACTGGCCGAGGGCGCCGTTCTCGTAGCGGACGAGACCGACCGCGTGGTCCTCGGCCTCGATCGGATGCACCTGCGTGTCCGCCCAGCACGCGATCTCGACCGGTCGAATGTCCTTCCCAATGAAGTTCCGCGCGATCTCGATGCAGTGGCAGCCGAGGTCGACGATGGCGCCGCCCCCCGACTGGGCCTTGTCCCAGAACCAGTCACTGTGCGGCCCGGGGTGCGTCTCGCGCGAGCGGGCCCACAGCACCTTGCCGAGGGCTCCCGCGCGCACCTCGCCGAGGGCCTTGAGGGTCTTGGGGGTGTAGGCGAGGTCCTCCAGGTACCCGTGGAAGACGCGCGCCTTCTCGACCGCCTCCAGCATGCGCAGGGCTTCCGCCCCCGTGCGACCGAGGGGCTTCGTGCACAGCACCGCCTTGCCCGCCCGGGCCGAGGCCACGACCGCCTTCTCGTGGAGGTGGTTGGGCAGGCCGACGACCACCACGTCCGTCCCCGGATCCTCGATGGCCTTCGACATGTCGGTCGTGACGCGGGGGATTCCCAGCTCGGCTGCGAGCCGCCGTGCCCGCTCCTCGGTGCGCGAATAGAGGACCTCCACCCGGTCACGGCTCCTCTGCCCGTGCAGAGACTCGACGTAGAAGCGACCGATCAGCCCCGCGCCGAGCATGGTGATCTTGCGCATGGCCAGCTCCTTCGGCCAAAACATCGCCGTCCGCCCGAAGACCGGGGGATCTTCGGCCGGGCACGGGGTTCCGTCAAGGGGACCTCGGTCGACATGGGGGGGCGACATGACGGCCGTCATACACGGGCGCGGGGCGACTTGGTAGAAGGCGTGGAGTCCGTGCCCCCGCGCCATCGGCGACGGAGGCGGAAAGGAGCCATCCATGAAGACACGGCTCGCCCTCGTCGCCCTGCTCGCTCTCGGCATGGGCCTGCTCGCCCCCGCTCTTGCCCAGGACAAGGACATCGTGGACACGGCGGTAGCCGCCGGCAGCTTCAAGACCCTGGCCAAGCTGCTCACCGACGCCGACCTGGTCGCGATCATGAAGGGACCGGGGCCCTACACCGTCTTCGCGCCCACCGACGAGGCCTTCGCGAAGGTGCCGAAGGAGACGCTCGACGCCCTGGCGAAGGACAAGGCCAAGCTGCAGACGGTGCTCACCTATCACGTGCTGACCTCCCGCTGGACCTCCGACGACATCAAGCTCGTGAAGTCGACGGGCACCGCGCAGGGGAAGCCGGTTCAGTTCGGAACGAGTGGCGGGGCGCTGACGGTCAACGGCGTCAAGGTGGTCAAGGCCGACATCGGGTGCGCGAACGGCGTCATCCACGTGATCGACACCGTGCTCATGCCTCCGAACTGAAGGAGCACGCCTCCGGCAGAGCTGCGTCTCTCCAGGCAAGGGGGGTCGCGCGCGAGCGCGACCCCCGAGCCCCTCAGCCTTTCTCCACCTCGTAGCCGGCGGCCAACCAGGCGCTCGTGCCCCCGACGACGTTCGACACGTCCGCGAAGCCGCGGCGGGACAGGAGGCTCGTGGCGGTGCTCGAGCGATAGCCGCTCGCGCAGATGAGGGCGGTGGGCCGGGCGGGATCGAGGGTGGCAACTTCCCGCTCGAGCCGGTCGAGAGGATGGCTGATCGCACCCGGCACGCGCGCCGCCATGTACTCGCCGGGCCGGCGCACGTCGACGAGCTGCACCGCGCCCCGGCGCTCGCTCAGCTCGGACACGCTGACCTGAGGGACGGTGGCGAGCGGCCTTCGCTCGCGCACCCAGGCGGCGACGCCTCCGTCCAGGAAGCCGACGACACTTTCGAGGCCCACCCGAGCGAGGCGCATCACCGCCTCCCGGACACGAGCGTCTTCGTCGGCCACGACGATCACCGACTGGTCGGCCGGGATGAGAGTTCCCGCCCAGGAGGCAAACTCGCCCCGCAGGCCGATGTTCAGCGAGCCCGGCACGTGCCCGCCGCCGAAGGCGGCGGCGGGCCGCAAGTCGAGCACGAGGGCCCCGTCTTCCATCCGCCGCGCCACCTCCGCCGCGCCGAGCGCGGGGGGCATCGGCCGCTCGGCCAAGGGCGCCGCCCCGCGGCGGTTGACGGCCACGTCCAGGGGGAAATAAGGCGGCACCTCGGGCAGGTCGCTCGTCACCATCCGGACGAACTCGTCCTTCGGCATCGGCCGCAGGGCCCCGTTCGTGCGCCGCTGCTCGCCGATGGTGGAGGAGGTCTCCCTCGAGATGTTCTTTCCGCAGAGCGACCCCGCCCCGTGGGCGGGATAGACCTCGACCGGGTCCGGCAGCCGGAGGAGCTTCTCGTGCAGCGACTCGTAGAGAAGGCCGGCCATCGCCTCCGGTGAGTGGCCTTGGGCCCCGACGAGGTCGGGTCGCCCCACGTCGCCGACGAACAGCGTGTCCCCGGTGAGGACCATCCGGGGCTCCGGCGACACCTCGGGCTCGATGACGAGGACCGAGATGCTCTCCGGGGTGTGGCCGGGCGTCTCGAGGACGCGCAGGACCACCTTTCCGATCCGGATCTCGTCGCCGTCGCGCACGGCGCGGTGGGGTAGCGTCGCCTCCGCCCTCGCGCCGAAGACGACCGTGGCCCCCGTCCGCTCTGCCAGCTCGCGGTGGCCGCTGACGAAGTCGGCATGGAGGTGGGTCTCGATCACGTACCGGATCGTGAGGCCCTGCGCCCGCGCCTCCTCGAGGTAATCCTCGACGTCGCGGCGCGGGTCGACGACCGCGGCCTCGCCCTCGGAGCCGATGAGGTAGGACGCCTGGGCCAGACAGCCGAGGTAGAGCTGCTTGAAGAACACGGCTCAGCTTCCGGGCTTGCGGGAGGCCCGCAGCGCCGCCAGCTCGGGCCGTGCCCCGTCGGACTTCGCGCAAAGGGCCTCGAGCTTTGCGTAGGCCTCCCGAGCCCTGGCCTTGTCCCCCGCGGCCTCCGCCGCCCGCACCGCTCCCACCAGGCTGTTGAAGCGGCCGGGCGCCGTCTGGAGCGACGCCTCGTACTCGGCGAGCGCCGCCGCCGGCTGCCCGGCTTCGAGCAGCATGTCGGCCAGCAGTTCCCGCGCGGGGAGGACCGAGCCCGGCGTAACCGGGTGCTTGTCCGTCGCGTCTTCGAGGTCCGCCGAGGCCCGCATCAGCCGGAGGGCCTCGTCGCGGCGCCCCTCGACGAAGGCGATCCAGGCCTCACCCGCCAGCCGTTGGATCTCCACCTGGCTCGCCCAGTAGACGTTCTTGTCGTCGGCGAGTCCCTTCTGGATCGACGCCAGGCGCGCCAAGCCGTCGCGCGCTGCCTCGAGGTCGCCCGCCCGCGCCCCTCCGATCGCCCGGGCGAATTGAGTGATGGCCTCGGCATAGGGGTACCCCGGCCAGGGGAACGAGGCGGGCCGCACCGTCAGCGCCGCCGCCTCCTTCCATTGCCGGCGCTCGAGCGCGTAACGGGCGGGCACCGCGGCCAGGGCGTAGGCGGCCGCGAAGTTCGGAAGATCGAGCCTCTCCACCGCGGTGATCTTCCCCATCACCTCCTTCGCCTTGTCGTCGCGGGCCTGCTGGAGGTACGCGTAGGCGAGATAGTCGAGCGCGTGGAGCTCGTCGAAAGACGCGGCTCCCGGCATCGTCTTCTCGACGTACCGCTCCGCCGTCGTGGCGGAGGCGATATTCGACTGGATCGAGTCGTCCCAGAGCGCGAGGCGCGTGAAGATGTGCGAGGGCATATGGAGCGCGTGGGGCGAGGAGGCGGCGATCTTGGAGTAGGCGTGCGCCGCCGGCAGCGCGAGCTCGGCGAGCGCAGGGTAGTCGAAGCTGTGGATCAGGTAGTGGGCCACGCCGGGATGCTCGGGTGCGCTCGGAAGGATCGTGTTGAGGATCTCGGCCGCCTTCTTCT
>Ga0209619_10003073_pt1 | contig 12036 bp, 10 predicted proteins | sample Rifsed16ft3_FD_184011 | JGI IMG/M metagenome (GOLD analysis project Ga0209619, IMG submission 184011) | Soil microbial communities from Rifle, Colorado, USA - sediment 16ft 3 (version 2) | ecosystem: Environmental > Terrestrial > Deep subsurface > Rock core/Sediment | place: Rifle, Colorado... | reverse complement strand
GCGGGGAGGTTAGGATTCCAGCATTAATTTACCGGCAAATCCATCTACTTCGAGCTGACGTCGATGCAAGCGGTCAGCCGGTATGCAACCAGCCTTGGGCCTTGAACCCCCCCTATCCACAGAGGTTTAAGACCCGAAGATCCGGGGATATTCCTGTGAGCCCCTCTCGGAAAGAAGTTGTGAAAGTGTTGGTGACTCTGGCCCCGCCGTTCAGAGAACCTCCAGGTTCGGGGAAACCCAAAGATGCCTATGTTAAAACGATTGGGAAGCTGGCTCCAACAAGCTGGAAGCTTGTCATACCTGACCAATCCACAGAGGAGAACCTCGTCAGCCTTGCGAGGGATGTGGAGGCCGTACTCTGAACCAGTATCACAAGAAAAGTGATCGAGTCTGCTGACCATCTGAAGATTATCCAAGCAACAGGTGCCGGTGTTGATAAGATAGACCTTAAGGCCGCGGCAGAGAAAGGCATTATCGTATGTAATGTTCGGAGCTATTCCCACGCCGTTGCTGAGCATGTCTTTGCCCTAATCCTCGCATTGGCTAAGCATGTGGTTCAGCATGATACAGAGATAAGGAAAGGAGTGTGGAATCCTAATCCATCGCTCATCCTGAAGGATAAGACAATCGGGATAGTCGGGCTCGGTTCGATCGGGAGCGAGGTCGCCAAAAGGGCTAGAGCATTCGAAATGAGAATAATAGCCAATAAGAGGCGTCCTTCAAGTGAGATAAGAGCATCTCTTGGGTTGACTTTCCTTGGCTCGGAAGAAGATCTCAGCTATATATTAGGAGAGTCTGACATAATTGTGCTGTCTGTCCCTCTAACCGACAAAACAAGAGGATTAATTGGTAAAAATGAGCTTAATTTGATGAAAAAAGAGGCTTTGCTGATCAATGTCTCTCGTGGTGACCTAGTCGAAGAGAAAGCCCTTGTATGGGCCCTCCAAGCTGGTAAGATAAGCGGAGCAGGTTTAGATGTGTTCGGGAGGGAGCCCTTAGCAACAGATAGCACATTGATTGCCTTACCCAATGTCGTGCTTACTCCACACGTAGCTGGCGGGAGACCGAATCCAGATTCGGATGAGTGGTTTACACGCCTTGGTTTCTGCATCAGAAACATCGAGAAGGCTATGTCAGGGCAGATGCCGGAAAACATAGTGCAAATTCCGTAACGAATGCGTACCAAAGATATCGCGATGCGGGTATAAGCCGTGGGGAGACCTCTCAGCCAAGTCATAGAAAATCCATAGTTTACCTTGAGATTTAGATTAACTAGTGCGGGGGGTGGGATTTGAACCCACGAACTCCTAACGAGAAGGGATTACCCAGCAAGCCCATTTGATCTTGAGTCCCTCGCGGTTGACCGGGCTTTGCGCGACAGTTCTCGTTTCGCTACCCCCGCACGAGATAGCAGTCAGGAATCCTACAGATATATGAATCGATATTTGCAAAGCTTTACCTTTATCAAGCATAAGTTTAGCGCTAGTAAATTGATGCAGAAGATAGTTGTAAAGGGACCTGCTTCCAGTGCAAATTTGGGCCCGGGCTTTGACACTTTCGCCATTGCAATTGATGGTATTTACGATTTAGTCTCCGTAACATTGGAGAAGCAAAAGGGCATAAGGATTAAGGTAAGGGGAGCAAAGATTCCCTCTGAAGTCAGGGAAAATACCGGAGGGCTAGTAGCATCCAATATCTTTGAAGAGTTTAAAATTTCTGAGGGGTGTACAATTGAAATTCAAAAAGGAGTACCCGCTGGCTACGGTTTAGGTAGCAGTGCCGCAACGGCTTCTGCAGTAGCTTATGGTCTTAACAAACTCCTCGATCTCAAATTAAGCAATTCAGAGCTCCTGCGCTTCGCGGCCAGCGGTGAAGTCGCTTCTGCAGGTGTCAGCCATTACGACAATGTTGCAGGTTCTTTGTTCGGAGGGTTCGTAGTAGTCCGCTCTGCAGAATCTATAGATATAGTTAATTTCGCTGCTCCAAAGAACCTTGGCATCTGCATAGCAACGCCAAAGATTCCCACGCCTCCAAAGAAGACAGGCCAAGCAAGAGCAGTGCTTCCAAAATCCGTACCGCTTGCAGACATGATACACAACTTATCCTCAGCATCGATGATGGTTGCGGCCTTTGCCAAAGGTGATATTGATTTGATAGGAAGAGCAATGTCAGACAAGATAGTCGAACCCGCAAGAGCATCTTTGGTACCTGGCTACCATGAAATCAGAAGGATGGCACTCAAAGCCGGTGCATGCGGTGTAGCGATAAGTGGTGCGGGCCCGTCGATGGTAGCTTTTGTAAACTTGAAGAAGGTAAAGGCGGCTAAGGTTGCAGAGGCGATGAAAAAAGGCTTTGCCTCGGCAGGCGTAGGTTCCGAAATCATTATCACGAAGATTGGCAAAGGAGCTAGCGTACTAAATCGATGAAACTCAAGTGCATAAGTTGCTCCAGAGAATATCCAATTGACGAGATGATATACTACTGCAAGTCGTGCAACGATCTGCTCGAGGTCGTTTATGATAAATCCGAGTTTGAAAAGAAAGCCGATTCATCAGACTGGAGGAAGCTCCCTCTCTCCGTATGGCGCTACCATCCATTCTTGCCCTTCAAGGACGGAGCAACCCGCATTGCACTGAACGAAGGAGGAACTGGACTGCACAAGTGCGAAAGGCTTGCAGCATTTCTTGGGTTGAAGACAATTCACATAAAAAATGAAGGTGAGAATCCTACAGGCTCCTTCAAGGACAGGGGTATGACAGTCGGAGTTTCAAAGGCTCTCGAACTGGGAGTTTCATGGGTAATCTGCGCCTCTACTGGCAACACATCTGCTTCTCTTGCAGCATACGCTGCCCGTGCAGGTCTAAAGCGCATAGTGCTGATACCGTCTGGCAAAGTTGCTTATGGAAAACTAGCACAGGCGATGATGTGCGGCGCTCAAGTTGTGCAGGTGAAGGGAAACTTTGACGAAGCCCTCGAAATGGTGATGGATCTAGCGGAGAGGTACAAGGATGTATATCTTCTAAATTCTGTAAACCCCTTCAGGCTCGAGGGACAGAAGACTCTCGCATTCGAAGTTTGTGAACAATTGGGTCATGTGCCGGACTGGATAGTCGTGCCAGTAGGCAATGCTGGGAACATAAGCGCGATATGGAAAGGGCTCCAGGAGTTCAAGTCTCTCGGCTACATCAGCAAACTACCAAGGATGGTCGGGGTTCAGGCTGCAGGCGCAGCACCAATAGCAGAAGCTTTTGAGAAAGGCTCATCAGAAATCAAGTTTATTGAGAAACCTGAAACCATAGCAACCGCGATTAGGATTGGAGCCCCACAGAGCTGGAAGAAGGCTCTGAAGGCAATCCATGAATCCAATGGATTGGCAACAAAGGTCACTGATGAGGAAATACTCAGCGCCCAAGGTTCAATGGCAAAACTGGAAGGAATTTTTGTCGAACCTGCAAGTGCCACACCCGTTGCTGCTGCAAAAAACCTTATCAGAAATGGCACGATAAAGAAGGACGATGAAGTTGTATGCGTAGCAACAGGACACGGCCTGAAAGACCCAGACGTGATTACGAAGTTCTTCGAGAAGCCCATAGAAGTCGAAGCAGACATCAAGGCACTTGAACACATACTGGGTCTATCGTAATCTTGAAACTGCTTTCTGCCCTGCTAGTTGCCCTGATAGCTTTAGACCTCCTATTGCCCATCTCTGCTTATGCTGATGTTTCCAATATAGCACATACAGGTTCGCTGAGAAGAATTACGCTGGAAGTCAAGCCGAACGGTTATTCATTAAATAAATTGCAGGAAATTGGCTTTAAGTTTGAATTACAATCAGATAACCTGATTCAAGGAACAATACCAGAGACAAAGCTAAGCGAACTTGCTTCCTTGCCTTTTGTGCTTGGCTACACTTTTGCAGAGCCAGCAGTTCAATATGCATTGACCAACGAAGCTGTAAATTATACAAGGGCTAACATAGCACATTCATTTGGTCTTGCAGGAAAGGGCATCAAAGTTGCAGTCATCGATATCGGATTCGAACCATCACTTATACAATTTACCCAAAACGTCAAGGAAATGCGCTCATTCAGGTTTGATGGAAACATAAGAGCAGAAAATCCTCAACATGGAGTTGCTGTTGCAGAGGTACTTGTAGGCATTGCACCTGACGTTGAACTGTATCTCTACAATGCCGAAACAGGGACGGAATTTGTGAACGCTGTTGATTTTGCAATCCAACGCAATGTCAATATAATTTCAACATCAGTTGGGTTCTTGAACCTTGGACCTTACGATGGAAGCAGTAGACCTTCGAGGGCTATGGATAAGGCAAGGTCTATGGGCATTCTGCCTATTGCGGCTGCTGGCAATTCAGGAGAAAGTCACTGGGCTGGCAAATTCAAAGACGATGACAGAAACAACCTCCACGAATTTTCTGGACAGGATGAAAGGAACGCTGTTGAGCTGATGAGAGGCGAGCCTGTCGACATAAAGCTGAGCTGGGATGAGTGGCCTTTTACAGCTCAGGATTACGACTTACTTCTGACAGATTCTCAGGGAAGGATCGTTGCCATTTCGGCAAATGCTCAGAGCGGCTCTCAGCCACCAACAGAGTCGTTAAAGTTCACTCCATCCTCATCAGGCACATACTACATAGAAATAAGGAAGACTAAGGCAAGCAGGGATGTTAGCTTCGACCTTTTTGTTGCTCCCAACTTCATACAGTACTTTGTGCCAGAGGGTAGCATCGTTCATGTGGGAGATGCAAGGGGAGCGATTACGGTAGGAGCAATTTCCATGCCCGATGATTTGATACGACCCTACAGCTCGAGAGGCCCTACCAAGGATGGAAGGATAAAACCAGATTTAGTAGCACCAGATGCTCTCACGACATCTGCCTTTAGATCACCATTCAGAGGGACCTCTCCCTCTGCACCTGTTGTTGCTGGTTTGGCTGCACTGCTCCTAAGCGGAAACCCTACTCTCGCACCAGATGAGCTTCAAATGCTCCTAGAGCGAACTGCGGTAGATCTTGGGATTAGGGGCAAGGACGGTGTATATGGTTCGGGGAGAGTAAATATAAAATTCCCCTACCTGAATTCAGTACCGAAGGTTTCTTCAATTTTAGTAGATGGGATCTCATACGGACCATCTGAACTTCCAAAGGCGTTCGTATGGCAATTTGGTTCCGAGCATGTATTTACAATACAGTCACAGAATATCGATGATGGTCCCCGGCGATATAGGTTCAATGGATGGAGCGATGGTTCATCTCAACCGCAAAGAAGGATAACTTACGATGGCTCCCAAGAAGCCATCAGCGCACTTTTTTCCGGGCAGTATTTCTTGACCATAGAGTCTCCTTTCGGAAGACCGTCAGGGGGAGGCTGGTACGATGGAGGGAGCCGAGCTCACTTTTCCGTTCCAGCAGTTGTTGATCACGGAAATGGGACTCGGAGAGTCTTTGCAGGTTGGGAGGGCGACTTTATGAGCAAAACGGCAAACGAAACTTTGCTCGTGGACGGACCAAAGAAAATCGCCGCTGTGTGGGGGACACAGTTCTTTGTAAACATCAAGACGAATGGAGGAGATGTTGAAGGGGGAGGCTGGCATGACAAAGGCATCATTGTAATTCTAAACGCAAGATCTTCCGAAAAGGCATCCAATGCTTCGAGGGATGTTTTCATAGGCTGGTCTGGCGATGTCAATGACAAAGCATCAGAGGTTTCCGTTCCAGTTACGAAGCCAATTTTTGCTGAAGCAAGCTGGAAGACTCAGCACTATCTAAAGGTGGTTTCGAGTATAGGTAACCCGGAGGGAGAAGGATGGCATGATCAAGGCGCTGTGGTGCAGTTTTCCATAGAGTCCCGAATTGGGCTTCTTGGAGAACAAGTATTCGACGGCTGGGAAGGAGACTCTAGTGCCCGAACGCCTGCAGCCTCAATAGTTATGGACTTGCCCAAAATTGTCACTGCAAGATGGAGGGCTGACTACAGCAATATCATAATCGCAGTAGCATCAGTAGCCGCAGTGCTGGCAATTGCGTTTATTTTGAGAGGCAGAACTAAAAGGGTAAACTAGATGGGCAGTTCTGAACCATCGTTTCTTGAGCTTGCAGCGTCGCTCGACATAGCATCACTTCATCCCGGGGGACGTAAAGCTACCAAGGAGCTTCTTGACAGGCTTGGGATTGTTGCAGACGATTATGTGCTCGATGTTGGGTGCGGGACTGCTAGGGATTTGGTCGAATTGGTACAAAGCAAACGGTGCAGTGCTGTAGGGATGGACCGCAGCGAAAAGATGGTCGAAATGGCACAAAACAGAATCAAGAAGCAAAATCTGCAGGATAGAATTACAGTGCTAAAAGGGGACGCGCAAAACCTGCCATTTATTAATTCAAATTTTGATGTGGTTTACATACAGTCTGTTTTGTTGCAGGTTGACAAAAGCAGGGTAGTAAAAGAGCTTGCAAGGGTTCTGAAAGCGGGAGGGAGGCACGGCTCGCTGGAATTTGCGTGGAGTGATGAGCCAGACAAATCTCTGATGCAGAGAATAATGGAGCTTACAGGAGAACCTTTTGTGCCGTTAAGGCACGAAGAATGGAAGAGCACCTTTGAAGCGGCAGGGTTGAATGAGTACTATTCATTCTTCACAAAAAAGGCTGTTGTACCTTATCCGCTCAGCGAGATCGTAGCTACCGAAGGATTATTGAACACGCTCAAAGGCGTACTAAAATTCGCAACTCTACCATTAGCGACTCGAAACAGGGTAAGGTACCAGACTCGATATATGCGCTGGATAAAGGAGAACGGGAAGCTGGGCTACGCAATTTACTGCTATAGAAAATAGCTCAGCAAACCATATATCCTATTACCACTGAATAGTGGTTTATGCAATCTAGCTCGAAACTTGTCACATCAGTAATCGTTACAGCTTTAGTCGTTTCGCTGGTCTGGTATGCCGCTTTACCTATGCTCGTGCCGTCAAAGACTGCTCAAGAGGCTCCCGTTACAACGCCAGAGCAGAGCAGAGTGATAAAAATTGGAGGGACATTGCCTCTTTCCGGGCAGTTTTCACCAGTAGCTGGAACCTTCAATAGGCTCTATGACGCTTGGGCGACTCAAATCAACGAAAGGGGAGGATTGTACGTAAGCGAATATGGTAAGAGGTTACCAGTAAAAGTGATAGTATATGATGATCAAAGTGATGCTACAACAGCAACAAGGCTCTACGAGAAGCTAATCTCTGAAGACAAGGTTGATGTCCTTATCGGACCTTATTCAAGCACTCTTACTGTTCCTCTTGTTGCAGTAGCTACAAGGAACAGCATTCCTCTTATTGCAACTTCTGCGGGTGCTCCTCCAATATTCAACCAAGGCTCTGACTGGGTCTTCGTTGGGATTGATTTGATCACAAATTGGCCGAAGACGTACTTCGACATGGTAAAGGCAAAAGGGCAGGCCAAGACCATCGGGTTCGTTGCTACTGATGAACCCTTCGGACAAGGGGTGCTTGCGGGGGGCAAGACGTTTGCTCCTCAAGCTGGTCTTACTATAACCAGCGAGAACATTGTGCCAGTAGGCACGAAGGACTTTACCGCAGCAATAATCAAGCTCAAGGAAGCAAACCCAGATATTGTTTTCGTTGCAGCACTTGCACCTGACGCAGCGACTTTCGTCAAGCAGGCAAAGGAGCAGGGACTGAAGCCACGGGAGTTTCATGTCCCGCAGCTGGTAAAAGGTTTCATCGAGTCCGTTGGCGTTGATTCTGCAAATTACATCACGGGGGAATGGTACTGGACTGACGACGTTTTATACGGAGGGGTCTGGGGCAAAGAAATGTTCATGCAGGCAATGGCAAAAGCAGGTATTACAAACGTTGACTATCCTTGGGCAGCAGTACACTATTACGGTTTAGAGATAATCGGAGCAGCAATAGAGCGCGTAGGCACACTTGACAAAGCAAAGCTGAAGGATGGCCTGAAGAATCTGTCAATTCCAACAATAAGCGGGGAGGTTCACTTCAAGAGTTTTGGCAACTTCAAAGGCGTCGGAACACTAGTGCCATTCCCAGTGCAGATGCAAAACGGGAAGGTAGTAGTAGTCTGGCCTTCAGAAACGAAGAAAGGCGACTATACATATCCTTCGCCTTAGGTAAGCAATGACGCTTGCTCCCCTGCTAGAGCTCCTAATCTTCGGCATACTTTTGGGCGGCATCTACGGCCTATCTGCCATAGGCCTGAGCCTGATCTTCGGCATTGCAAGAGTTCTGAACCTTGCTCACGGAGCCTTTGCGGTTTTGGCAGCGGCAGTTTCTTTTGTCGTTATTCAAGCCACAGGTCTAAACCTGCTCTTTGTTGCAATGCTAGTAGTTCCTCTGTTCTTTGTTGCTGGTTATGTATATGAAATACTGCTGATTCACAGGATGCTGTCTTTTAACAGGGAACGCAGGATCGAGGCGCTAATACTTGGCACTCTTGGCTTCGGTCTTGTAACAGAATCCATTGTATCGATAATAATTCCGAGGAACTTCGGTGTCAACTATCAATTTTTGCCAATTTCATTCGGAGAAATAACAGTTTCTACGCTTAGATTGCTGCTCTTGGCCGTGGTTGCAATAACGACGGTTATTCTTCATTTCATAGTTTACAAAACATGGTATGGAAAGGCTCTCCGAGCGACTATAGACGATGCAGAGACTGCGCAGTTAATGGGGATTAACTTCGACAGGATTACTTCTATAACCTTCGGTCTTGGCACAGCATTGTCAGCTCTTGGAGGAATACTCCTGCTTCTTGTTTTTAACATCTCACCAAATATGGGGTTCCCCATAACTCTCAAGGTTCTTGCGATTATAATTCTTGGAGGCCTTGGCAGCATACTCGGCTCCCTTGCAGCTTCAATAGCCTTAGGCATAAGCGAAACCTTTGCAGGTTTTTTCCTTGACACTGCGTGGTCTAATTCCATCAGCCTTGTAGTGCTTCTTGTGGTTGTGCTCATAAAATCTGAAGGGCTTTTGAGGAGATGATTATTATGAAGACAGCTGAAGATATCGTGATAGCAGCACTCGCCTTAGCAACCATGTCAGCAGTTCCCTTTGTTTCAAGTTCGTACATAGTTTTCCTGCTGAACGGCATAATGGTTCTTGCACTTTGCTCGCTGTCCTTCAATCTGGTATATGCAGACACAGGCTACATGAATCTAGGCAATTCGGTACCATTCGGCGTTGGCGCATACGCATTTGCCTTTGCTTTGAGCCATAATTGGTCTGCTACTCTGGCTGTAGTCGTTTCAATATTAGCAATCTTGTTCTTCTCTGCTCTTTCGGGAATTTTTATAGTAAGACTGAAGGGTGCGTACTACGCCATAGGAACTCTTGCACTTGTCTTATTTGCACAGGCCCTTGCCTACAATTTAGGATGGCTTACAGGAGGCTATCAAGGAATAATTGTCAATGTTGCAGGAGGTTCTGCATATTCTGCATATTACATTCTTGCATTTCTTAACGCTGTATTGCTCTTGCTGACAGCAGCAATACGGAAATCCTCTTTCGGTTACAGGATGAGGAGCATAAAGGGCAATGAGATTGTTGCAAGCACACTAGGAATCAATGCAGCGGTGAACAAGGTCATCGTCCTCATTATAGGTTCGTTATTTGCTGGCATTGCAGGAATTTTATCTACATCCTATAACGGCTTTGTGACGTCAGAAAGCTCATTCGGAATTTCTATCACCTTCCTGCCAGTCATAATGGCAATTCTCTTGGGCTCCTTCAGCATAGTAGCGCCGCTAATAGGAGTTACAATAGTTGCACTTGCGTCAGAGATATTTGTAACGACAATTCCCCAGCTCACTGATTTTATGCTTGGGATTCTGCTAATATTGGCCGCCTTATACCCGAAGAACCTTATCGTCTTGAAAAATTCGAGGTTTCTTAAAAACAAATCAGGTGTGAGAAGTGCAAGTTCTTAAAATTGAAAATCTATCCCATGCGTTCGGGCCGCTCAAGGTTCTTGAAGACGTGTATTTAGATCTTGAAGACAATACAATAACTGCCATAATAGGCCCAAATGGATCAGGTAAATCTACGCTGTTCAACCTGATAAGCGGAACTCTTCGGCCTCAAGGAGGCAATATTCTGTTCAACGGGATTAACATTGCAGGCTTCAAACCATACGTAATTGCAAGAAGAGGCCTATCCAGAACGTTTCAGGATCCGCAACCCCTTTGCGGAATGACCGTTTTGGAAAACGTGAAGACTGCATCGCTCCTAAATGGTACTGCATCTAAAGAAAGCCTATTGCGTATTCTGGTGCAATGTAGTCTTGAAAATGAAGCAGACACAGATGCCACGGGTTTAAGCTTTGCAAAACTTCGATTCCTTGAACTTGCCAGAGTTATGGCCATGAAACCTAAACTACTGCTCGTGGATGAACCCTTTTCAGGCCTTAATACTTCAGAAATAGAACGTATGTCAAATTTGCTATTAAGGATGCGTGATGAATTTGGAACCTCGACTCTGATCTCCGGTCATCTGGTAGGGCATTTGGCAAAGGTCGCAAAGGAATTCGTAGCTCTCCATAGAGGGAAGGTAATAGCAAAAGGCTCGTTTGACGAGGTTCGCAACAACCCTGCCGTGATAGAAACATACTTGGGCGAAAGCAATGTTGAAAATTAGTGATGTAAGCGTAGTCAGAAACAGTAACACTATAATCTCCGACATATCCCTAAACGTTGGCGACAACGAGATAGTAGCGATCTCTGGACATAATGGAGCTGGCAAGTCAACCCTGCTAAAAACAATCTGCGGCCTTGTGAGACAGTCAAAAGGTTCGATTTCCCTAAATGATGTTGCAATGGATAATCTGAAGCCTGATCAGAGGGCAGGGCTCGGCATAATATACGTTCAGGAAGGCAACAGAATATTCCCTTCCATGACAGTCTTGGAAAATATAGAACTTGGAGCCTTCAGAAAAGACGCAAGGAATAGCATAGAAAAAAACAGCGCAGTTGTTTTCTCGATGTTTCCGAAATTAGCCGAAAGGAAGCATCAGAAGGCTGGAACTTTAAGCGGAGGTGAGAAGCAGATGCTCGCCATAGCGAGAGGGTTGCTGTCAGAACCGAAGCTACTGATGCTCGACGAACCCTCGCTGGGTCTTGCACCCATAATTAAGCAGCAAATATTCAGTACGATAAGAAGCATGAAGGGTAGGTTTTCAGTCATCATAGTAGAGCAGGACATTATAGGAGCTTTGAATGTTTCAGACAGGGCAATTTTCATGCAAGAGGGCAGAATAATACTTGAACGTTTCAGCACCGAATTGCTGAAAGATCGTCAAACTATACGCAAACTAATAGGATTTTGAAGTTTTTGCGCCATTCCCGAAATGCTTAATATACCGCCCTATAGGCTTGCCTCCGAATAGAGGCCCTGAGTTGTCATCAGCAGCCATTGAGGCAAAAAATGTTATAAAACAATACGGTTCGTTCAGGGCAGTCGACGGTCTCACCATTGACATCGAAACGGGCGGAGTCGTAGCACTTCTTGGCCCTAATGGCGCTGGTAAAACAACTTTCCTAAAGTGCATTCTTGGTCTGATAGGTTTCAGGGGGGATATTTCGGTAAACGGAATCTCCGTCCAGGATCATGGAAAAGAAGCACGAAGGTTTGTGGGCTATGTTCCCCAAAACCCTTCACTATACGAGGGAATAAGTGTCAATGAAACTTTGAGGTTCTACGCAGACGTAAGAGGCACTCCTTATGGAAAGATACGCGAACTATTGGAATTTGTCGGTCTTGATTTGTGGGGAAGAGCCAAGGTTACTGCATTGTCGATGGGTATGAAACAGAGGCTCATGCTGGCAACAGCATTACTTGCCGATCCACCATTACTTTTGCTCGACGAACCAACAGCAAACCTTGACATCAGAAGGCAGCTCGAGTTCAGAAGCCTTCTTAACACGCTAATAGGACAGGGAAAGACCGTCGTATTCACGACTCACATCTTGGGTGATGTTACGGAACTAACTAGAAACA
>Ga0209619_10003070_pt1 | contig 12040 bp, 13 predicted proteins | sample Rifsed16ft3_FD_184011 | JGI IMG/M metagenome (GOLD analysis project Ga0209619, IMG submission 184011) | Soil microbial communities from Rifle, Colorado, USA - sediment 16ft 3 (version 2) | ecosystem: Environmental > Terrestrial > Deep subsurface > Rock core/Sediment | place: Rifle, Colorado... | reverse complement strand
CGGGCATCGTGATAGAAGTGGGAAGCTTCGCGATTATCCGCATCATAGGAGGTTCATTCCTTAGCCAAGGTATGATCGTGATTCTCCAGCCTGTGTTTGTAGCCTTCGCGGTTCTAACGATGCTTGTGGGAAACCTGTCAGCGTTTTGGCAGGACGACCTGAAACGACTTCTGGCTTTCAGCAGCGTTGCCCAAGTCGGCTACATTCTTCTCGGAATCAGCACATTCACAGCCGCTGGCATATCGGCCGGCATGTTCCATATTTGGAACCATGCTCTCCTCAAGGGACTGTTTTTCCTCCTCGCCGGTATCATCAGCTTTTCTCTTGGAACAAGAAGCCTAAACGACATGGCAGGGGTTGGTCGAAAATGGCCGGTGCTGGGACTGCTATTGTCAATGAACGCTCTGGCAATGACGGGTGTGCCTCCCTTTGGTATGTTCTGGAGCGAGTTTCTCATCATCCTCTCAGCGATACAGACAAAGAGTAGTCTGTTGTATGTTGCAAGCCTTCTGATGCTCCTTAACATAGCCTTCTCCGTCGGATACTATTTCAGAATAATCAGATGCATAGCCTTCGACAAGCCAAGCGATTTTCTGAACTCGACCAAGATGAGGCCGCAATCGGCGATAATGTTGACAGCATGCACTGCATTGCTGGGATTGAGCCTGCTGACGGGGCTCTACCCAGACTGGTTCTACGCACCAGCATTGCAAGGAGTCGCGACGATGATAGGAAGCTAGCATGATGGGGGTGAGAGAGTGTCTAGAACACGAGTCATCAAGGACATCGAGAACCTCGACCAGGCCATAAAGGCCGAGCAAGACGTGGAGTCAGGCTACCATTCGGTCATCGACGAGAACCTATCATATTGGATGGCAGTTGAGGAGGACGTAATCGAAAGCTACACGAAGCTAATCGAAGCGAGCCAGAGTACAGAGATGAAAAAGACCCTCCAGCAGATTGTGGACGATTCGAATAGGCATCGGAGAATATTGGAACAGGTATCAGGGATGCTCCGAGATATTGTCACGGACGAGGAGAAGCATGCGAGAATGCTGACGAACCTGAAGACCCATCTTGAGAAGTCTGAAGGCAAGAGCCGATAGCGAGTCAAGGGATGACGCTTCCAGCCATGCAGGCAGGCTCCACCATTCCCCCGAAGACGGGTCTCGGCCGGGGATGGACTAAGCAGCGGATGGGCCTCGTCGCGGGCCCTCTGCTGTTCGCTGTCATCATGCTGATGCCTCCACTGCCGGACATGTCTTCCGTTGCAACGGCACGTGGCCTCCCGACCTGGGGACCCCAGTTCGCCCTGGGACTAATGCTATGGATCATGGTCTGGTGGATAACGGAATGCGTCCCACTGGGCCTAGCGGCTCTCATAGGACCCTTCGGGTTCAGTGTCTCCGGGCTCGTTCCCTGGCGTGAGAGCCTTGCATCTTACACGGACCCAATAATCTGGATATTCTTCGTCGGCTTTGCCCTGGCGGCCGCGTTTCAGAAATGGGGCCTTGACCGCCGCGTGTCCTACCGCCTAGGCTCCATGTATCGTGGTAGCAGCCCACGAATTGCCGCCCTGTTTGCCGCGGGTCTTCCCGTGTTCCTCCTGACGATGACTGGGTCGATAACCGGTTCCACGGCTGTGGTATACCCGATGACTGTAGCCTTTCTGGCAGCACTGGGACTTTCCGGGAACAGTCGTTACCGTTCGGGGACACTACTGCTGCTCGGACAATCGGCTACGGCGGGGGCGATGCTACTCCTAATCAGCACCGTCCCTAACCTTGTGACCAAGGCTGCCATCGAAAGAGCTGTTCCCGGAGCTACAATCACTTTCTTCGACTGGTTCATTGTAGGCACTCCACAAGCTATCGCGGGCCTACTCATCTCTTGGTTAGTCGTATTTTCCGTCATCAGACCCGAGTTCAAATCCTTGCCAGAGATGCGAGAGACTTTCTCCGAGAACCTGAAGAAGCTGGGCCGGCCCTCGCCCGGCGAAAAATTAGTGGCAGCAGTCCTACTGTCAGTCATCGTGCTCTGGATAGTTCCCTCGGCTATCCGGGCTTGGAGTTATTCTGACCCGTCTCTGACCCCGACAGCAAACATTCTAGCCCAAGTACTTCCGGAGGCCGGCCCAGCCCTGATCGGACTAATTGCCCTCGCTCTCCTGCGTGCGGACGGAAAACCACTTCTCGCGTGGGATGAGGAGCTGCATGCTATTGACTGGAACATTATCTTCCTCTTCGGCGGTGGCATTGCCCTCGGACTGGGACTGGAAAGGTCCGGGTTTGCTGCATGGCTTGGCCGTGTCGGAACCGGGTGGGCTGGACCCGCCCCCTCACCCTTCACAATATTTGTCATTGCCGCCACTATCGGCTTTGTTCTTACCTACGCCGCCTCAAACACAGCTGCTGCGATAATCTCGACGTCGGTCGCCGCCAGCCTAGCATTAGGGGCAGGCGTGAATCCGATTCCTCCGATTCTTGCTGCTGGCATTGCCAGCTCAATCTCCAGTGCCTTGCCCGCTACAACTCCGCCTATGGCCATTGTGTACGGTTCTGGCCAGATTCGGATGTTGGACATGTTGCGAGCAGGGCTGACCTCTGACCTTTTGCGGTTTGGGGTCCTGATCGCGACTGGTCCGTTGCTTGCTGAGTTCCTCTGAAGCCATGAAAGATTGGCCTAGGGCACGGTTGACCCTAGAAGGACACCTATTACGTAGCCGAAGACAGCTGCTGCAAAGCCCACCAGGGCCATCTCGATTCCGCTCCTTCTCCAGTCTCCGACAGTAAGCCGGGCCTTCATACCTCCGGTTCCAAACAACACGACGACCGAAATCACTACTGATGGGATTATGGCTAGTTTTGGAGCCCAGACGAAAAAGGGAAGTAACGGAAGGAGTGAGCCGATTGCATCACTCAAGCCCACTATTCCGGCGCTTCTTGCAGGGTTTTGGTATTCCTCGGGGAATAGGCGCAACTCTTCAGCCATCATGGTCTCAACCCAGAGCTTCTTGTCAGACGTGATCCTTCGGACTATGCTCTCCAGCTCGCCTCCCCCGAATCCCTTCCTACTGTAGATGTCTCTAATCTCTCGGACTTCAGTCTCGGGAATTTCCTCAACCTCTCTCTGCTCTCTCCGGAGCTCCCGGAAGTAGTAGTCCTGGGCAGCCTTCGACGATGTATACGCCACGGCGGCCATGGACGCTGCCTCTGCGAACAACGATGCCAGTCCTGCGATTAGGACGAGACGTGTGCTGTCGGTGGCCGTAGCCACTCCTAGGACGATGCCAAGAACGCTCACCAGCCCGTCTTGCCAGCCTAGGATTATGTCCCGCAGGATCGGCCTTTTCAGCCAGCGGTTTCCCTGTTTCATCTGGGACATGTCTGACAGGATTTGTCAGACGGGCCCAGAAGGCCTTGGCTGATAAACCCCAAGCCCTATACGGAGTCCAGCTCCAGCCGTGTTCGAGATTCCCTGATGTCCCTGAAGACGGAGGACACTCTTGCCTTCATAATGACGAAGAAGGTCATCACCATTTCAGCTAACGAGAAGGTTTCGAAGGCCCTTACCCTCATGGCGGAGAACGATATCGGCAGCCTAGTCGCCACCGACAAAGGTCAACCTGTGGGAATCATAACAGAACGGGACATAACACGCCGACTCGTGAAGAATCAAAACATATCCAAGGCCTCAGTCCGCGACCTCATGTCTCAACCCCTTGTTACTGCGGAACCTGACACGCCATCTTGGGAGGCTTTCCGCACTATGCTGAAGAAGAGAATAAGACGACTCCCTATAGTCGAAAAAGGTAAGCTAGTTGGGATCGTAACGGAGCGGGACCTTTTCCGCTGGGTCCTCTTGGTTGCCTACGAGCCCAACATTCCCGAAGACATCAGGGAAATCGTGGAGAAGGGCTATCCAAGATAACTGTCAAGCCCGTCCCAGTATCAGGAAGGCCAGAACAAGCCCGTAGACGGCTATGGCCTCGACAAAAACAATGTAGACAAAGCTCAGGCTGAACATCTCAGGCTTCTCGGAAACGGCCCCTATCGCCGCCGCACCCGCGATGCCGAGTCCGATACCTGCGCCGAGGAATGCTAGACCGGCGACGACCGCGGCCGCAAGCGAAGTATCACTGGTCCCGGTGGTTTGCCCGTAGACATGTGGAACAGTGAAACCAGCTATGACAAGCCCGGAGAGCAGCGCTGGCCAATGCTTCTTGCGACTTCGCAGTGTCAACGACCGAACGGGCTTCTCGACCACCTAAGTTATTTAGAATTGCCGTTCGACTCGTAGTGGTACAAAGAGAGCGTCGGATGATTTGTCGGCCGAATCGGGATGGAAGGCCCTAGTGTACGGCGTAGGTATCTCAGAAGTACCCCTCATGATACTGGTTGGGTATGTCGTGGGCCGAAGAATAGGCAGAGAGGAAGAAGGAGTTGCTCTGGGGACGGTATTGGGGCTTGTCCTCTTTCTGGCCTATGTCCGATGGGCCTACAGGAAGTCTAAGGAGACGCATGCTTCCGTCGGTAAATCTTCAGAACCAACCACCAAAGGATAACAGAGCCACCAGCAAGCCCGACAGTAGTTACGGCAAATATTGTGATGGTTCGGAGCGGTTCGGCGAGGCCGGCCGTCGCGACATCTGATGCGTAGAGCGACAGCAAGACAAGTCCTGGCAGGATAAGGCCAAGGAGCAGAAAACCAATCTTCTGCCAGAGACTGGGTCCCACCAGAGGCCACACCTAGCCCGTGGCCGTGAATTCTCTGGTGACCGTGAAGGGGGTGAATGGATGACCCGTACCTTGGTAGAATTTTGAGAACCATTCGATCCAGTGCAGCCTCAGAGTGTGGAGAAATGCCAACATGGTCTCAAAGATCAGAATCAACGCAATCGTTCCTATCGTGAAGGGTACGAACCCGATGATGCTCGTAGGCAAGAGCAGAGCGCTGAAGGAGGAGCTGACCATTTTCAGCGCGAGAATTCGCGCGTACGAGACGGAGTGGGAAAAAGAAACAAGCAGTGTCTCAATAGCCTCGCTCAGGCCTGTGGCTCCGTGCCAAAGAAGCTTCAGCGATACCATCACAATCAGGGGCGGAGCAAGGAAGACGCCGAAAACTGCGGGGTCGAAGATTACGTCGAATACGCCGAACCCGTACCTTACCACGAGGTAGGCACCTCCTGCGTACATCCAAAGCCAGACCAAAGGTCCAGACAGCGCGTCTCTATAGCTTCTAGAGAGTAACCTGTTAGCTAGCCCTAGTCCGAGGCCAAAGGAAACATGAGCAATCCCAACATAGATTGAATATCTGAGCAGTGTGTTAGGGTTCTTGATGGGTGAGAACCAGATGGGCTCCTGTATGCCGGTTAGGGCTGTGAACCATTCCTCGCTTCCAAAGGCCTCACCATACAGGACCCCAAAAACGATTGATGAAACAGCACACAGTATCAATAGAGGCGAGCCGTTGATTGCATAGCTTGAAATTGACCCCGGTCTTAGAATTGTACGGTTTTTGAGCCGGTAGAGTCCGATTGCTGCTACGAGCAGCAGAGCGCCGTGGCCCAAGTCCCCATACATCATGCCGAATATGATGGGGAAGGATACTAGGAAGAAGATTGTGGGGTCAATCTCATAGTAGCCGGGCAGCCCGAAAGCTCTTCCCAGAGACGCGAATATCTCGAAGACTGAGGTAAACCGGGGATAGCGGAGAAGCGTCGGTGGTTGTAGTTTGCCGACCTTGCCTCTTTCGAGAAGCTCTTCAGGATGCCGAAGCTTCAGCAAATCGCCATATCCCTTTGACACTGTCCTGATGGTCTGAAGCGTCTCGTCCAGCCTGTCTTCCGGGACCCATCCTTCGAAGAGATACGTGTCTCCGGTGCGCATCATCTTCTGCTTGGCATCTTCGACCTGCCGCTGTGCTTCCAGAACCTCCGAGATGGTGAGTAGCTCGGTCTCCCACTGACCTGCAATCTCATGGAGTCTAATCTGTAGATTCTTGGCTTTCAGCGTCCTTCTTGGAAAGACCCGGCTGGTTCCGGCCTGAAGCTTTGCCATCTCTGCTTGAAGCTGTTGAACACTTGCCTCGACCTGAGCAACGTTGGCGTCGGCCCGTTTCAGAAATGTCTCAACTTCACCTCGAGGAATAACCCTCCTCTCCGCATTTCTGACAGTGCGTCTGATTCTCAACGCAGCGATAAGACCCGCGACCCTTGAGTGTAGAGAGGACCAATCGTCTGAGGGTCCAGGCTGCTCAGCGGGAGCGAGCACCACTTCTTCTGCCTCCAGTGTAATAGACTCGTCAACGGATGTGAGCTGTACGCATCTGAGCTCTCCCAATCTGTGAAGAACGGCGTCGACATAGTCTCTGTGGATTAGAGCTGTTACTTTGACCATTCCGATAGAGTGCTGCAGTCTGGCCATGCTGACCCCTCTATCTCTGCAACGGCTTCTGGTGTAGTGTAATGCTTCTCCGAATGCTCTGGGCGGGTAGACTTCTAACCTTCCCGGTCAGGATTGCTTTCAAGTCCCTGGCCTCGAATTGTTTCAGAAACGCGAAAGCCACTGCAACCCCGGCGGTGAACCTCCATCCAGCGAAGGCCCGGAAACATTCTTGGGCGAGGTATCTGTCGAAGATTATCTCCAGAGATGAAGCGTCCAACTCCGGAAAGGCGACAAGGTCAGCGGCAGACATAGCCTTCCCGTAGCGGCTCGCGGCGATGCGTCTGTACAAATCGATAGAGGACGCAGCTACCATGTCTTCGATTTCTGGTCCAGATAGCCGGTAGTGCGCCGGAAGCATGAGAGCCCGAATCCTCTTTGCAGATATTCCTAGCGTCCGAGACCTCGCCACCAAGAGGAGGGTTCTCAGGTCAAACCACTGCCCCAAGATGTGCTTGACAGTTTCGGAGTCTTGACCGGAGAGAAGGGTCCGCAGTCCTCTCCACAACCGGATTGAGTAGACTCTTTGGATGGAAAGATCCACCGCGGACGAGGGGTCGGCTCCGAACTCGCTAACTGCCTTGAGAAGTGTCTCTCGAAGGTCTTGGTCCGTAACCATCTCCGAGGCTCTCCTCACGGACCCCGCCTCGGCCATCTGTCGGATCCGTTCTTCATCATACTCGCCTCTCGGGGTTATTCCTGATAGTAGGGTGTTCGGATCAACGCGTTCTCCGGCAGCTTTCAGCACTGTCGCGAGAAGCTCCAATTCCCCCCATTGTGCCATGAGGCCAATTAGCCTTCCAAGTCCCGGCGGGGAGAGAGACTTGACTCGCCTCAGAGCATCGTAGTATTTGCCGTCAATACTCTGGTGAATCCGATTCTCATCCTCGGCCTGGCGGAAGACCGCAACCAGGCCATACTTGCTCTGTAGGAAGTCTAGAACCTGCTTGAGGTCTGAAGCAATCAGCTTCTCATATGCCTCGGGCCCGGCGAGCTTCGATTTCAGTGCGCAGACTAGGCTTGACACTCCAGCGTATCTAGCTGCCCCTTCTATGCTCAGGTCTGGAGACTCCGGACCTGCCTTTGCGGCCTGATGAGAATCACCGCTGAAAGCGCGGCCAGCAGAGCAGCGGCACTGCCAGCGATTAAGGCGAAGAAGTGGTCTTTGTTCGTGATGTCGAGAATGTATCCCGTCGAGATTATGACAACTATGCCCCCCAAGTTCCCTCCGAAATTCTGAACCCCTCCCATCGAGCCAGTTATGGCCTTGGGCGTGGCCTCAACAAGAGCGGCCCAGAGCGAGGGAGTGGCGAGACCCCAAGCAGCTCCTGCCAGGCTTAGCGTAGCTACGGCGAAATATGGGTCGGGTGCGTAAGCAGTGGCGAAGAACATTGCTGCTATACCAATCATTCCAATGGAGAAAAGTCTGCTTCTCAGCCCGACGGGGGAAGCCCCCCTGCGGACCATGTAATCCGAGAACAATCCTCCGACGAGAAGTATCGTCGCTATCGCAGCGATGAATGGGAGGCTTGACAGGAAGCCTGCCTGAAGAATCGAGAATTTACGCTGGTCGATCAGGTATGTGGGAAGCCAGGTGTTGAGGTAATAAGCGATGTACCCCTGGCCGAAGCTGGCTAGAACCAATCCCAGGGCCAGAGGAGTGGTCAAGAAGGGCAGGCGTTCACGCCAGCTCACCCTGTCCTCTGCAGGTGAGCCGATGCTCGGGTTGACCGGGGTCCGTTCTTGGTAGCCAAAGAACCATAGGCCACACCATAGAAGCCCGAGAATACCGGTTCCGTAGAACGCCCATTGCCAGCCGAACGCCACTCCCAGGGCCGCTGCGAGGGGAAGAGTGAGGACAGTTCCCAACCGTCCCCCAGCTATCCATATTGACGTGGCACGGGCTCTGGTTTCCTTCTGATACCAGCCCGAGGCGGACACTTTCGCTCCGGTGACGAAGTTTGGGGCCTGAGCTACGCCCAGTGCGACCCGCAGTGCGATCAGGGTGATGAAGGACGTCGCGAATCCCGTGAAGATGGTTATGATGGAGGAGGCGAGCAGTCCTGTGAACATGGTGAGTTTGGCTCCCCACCTATCGGTGGCCCAGCCTGCCGCCGGCTGGAGGAATGTGTAGACCCAGAGAAATGCCGAGAAGACAAGTCCCAGTTCAAAGTTTGAGATCTGAAGCTCGCCTCGAATCTGGGTTGCTACGGGGGAGAGGTTGAGGCGAAGCATGAAGGTTGTGAAGATTCCGCTGGCCGCTAGACTTGCCATTGTCCAAGGGTTGCGGAAATCCAAGACATGCACGCCCTGCGGGGTTAACGGTTCATTCTGGAACTGGCACCGTGTTCGCCAAGCGCATCGAAGCCAGAGTGTACGTCTTCAAGTCTTCAACTTGCACGGGGCTCAGAACTTCGCAGGCCAAACCCCAGTGGGCCGATACCCAATCTCCAGGCCTCGCATCAGACATGAAGGTTGTTCCGTTCACCTGTCTGGCAAGCTTCGTTCTCGCAGGTGGGCCTAGGGCAAGCTTTCCGTTCTGTCTCACAACGGGCTCATATTCTACGGCGAAATCCTGCTCCTGGACGTCCACGATACGCCCCCAGGAGATTCGGCACTTATCCATTAGCTCTCCCACCTTGTCGTCGGGGCCTATTCCGCTGGCAAACGCGTCGGAGACGGTGCCCATTGTGGAGAATGCGTTGAATACGTGGAGGGAATGGTGGGGGAATGAAGCGTAGGGCTTTGTCTTGAAGAAACTCTTCACGTGTTCTCGGGGGAATTTTGCGCTGAACCGTTTCTGGAGATGTTTGTAGAACGCGTCTGGAGGAATATCCTGGAGTAGGTTGTTTCCTATCCAGTAGGCTTCTGTCACTCGATAGTCGAAGGGGTCTCCGGACCCGTTGTGTTCTGCTAGGAAGCGTAGGTAGGGGTAGGCCCCGTGGAAGCCCCGGAGCACTTCAAGTAGACGAGCGCTGGGCCTGTTCTTAGCGCATGATTCCAACATTACCTCGTTCTCATCAGGGCCGCAGTAGCCGAGGCGGTTGGGCATGAGGCTGTGCCGGGCTGAAAGAATGGCCCCGTTCGTCGTCTTTGACGTCAATCCTACATTATTTCTCCCGCGTCGAGTTCCTGACGGATAATCTTCCAAGCCTCCAAGGACTCACGGGCCTCCCTCTCAGTTAGGACCTTAATGGCAAAGCCGCCTTGGACCAGGACAAAACTGCCTGGTTTCACATCAACGAGAGAGATGTTGACGTTCTCCCTCGACCCCTGCTCTCCATAGTCCACAGTGGCAAAGCCTCCATTTATGGCGACGACCTTGCCCGGGAGTGTTAAGCACATGATCTGTCTATCTCATCTAATTGGTCGGCTTTCGCCACCTGGCCCAGCAAGGATTCAGCTAATAGCCGTTACCGGTCGGTTTTCGCAGCGTGAAGCCAATCTCGTAGCCGGTCTCGCAGACCATCTCAATCAGCCCTTCATCAAGAAGCTTGACGATTGCGGTCTGGATGCGAAGCTCGGAGTAGAGAGGGAGGAACTGGTGTCTCAAGTCTCTGATTCCTGGTGGGTGCCTTGCTGGGATTCGGAGCAGGTCGAGGATCTCCCGCTCTATTGCAGAGCTTGGACCCTTCGATTGGGTAGCCTCCTCGACCGTCTGCCCCGCTGGCTCCAGCAAGGTGACCGCACCCCGTCTCACCCCTCTAAAGGGCTCCTCGGTTGCGATTGCGACCGGCCCGCTGTTCACCGTTCTTCCCCAGGGGAGTCTTAGGCTCTGACGGTATTTAGATGGGGCGTCCACACTTCGCAGCATTATTCCGAAGTGTATTTCATTGAGATACAGGTCCCGGCAGGAACGAATCGCTGAGTAATGAAAGGGGGTCAATGAAGTGCAATACGTGAAGAAATCCATACTCACGAGGATCTACCCGAGAAGAGAACCGTGGGTCCACAAGGGACGGTTCGGACGTCTGCTTCTGGTATGTGGTAGCGAGAGGCTCACAGGCTCCGCGTGCTTTGCCGGAATGGCAGCATACAGAGCGGGGACGGACCTTGTCTACATTGTCGCTCCGCAAAGGGCGGCGGATGTGGCTGCGAACTATTCTCCGGTCTTGATGACGAGACCGTTGACGGGGACGAGGCTGGAAGAGAAGCATGAGCAGGACGTCCTAGAGACGATATCAGAGGTGAAGGCCACGGCGGTGGTTATTGGTCCGGGGTTGTGGAGAGAAGAAGAAACCATGAGGACCATAACGAACTTGGTCCGGCAGATCCGGCTTCCGATGGTTATCGATGCCGACGCGATACGGGCCATTGGAAGGCTAAGGGAACCGATTAGACTGAAGAAGGCAGTCTTTACTCCTCACGCTAACGAGTTCAAAGAGTTAACCGGCAAAACTGTGACAGACCGCCTAGATGAGAGGACTCGAACGGTAGAGGAAGCGGCCCGAAGACTGGGTTCAGTAATCCTGTTGAAAGGCCACATAGACATCATCTCTGACGGGACAAGGACCGCTCTCAACCGGACTGGAACTCCCTTCATGACCAAGGGAGGACTCGGAGACACTCTTACCGGCATATGCGGAGCCTACCTTGCAAGGGGAGTGGACGGGTTTACCGCCGCGTGCGCTGCAGCGTATGTCAACGGTAAAGCTGGAGAGATTGCGTCAAAGAAGTATCGCGAAAGCCTGCTCCCGACCGACTTGATAGACCATATTCACGAAGCGATACGGGTTGCTCGATGAACCCGTCTTGAGTTCAGCCGTTCACGGAAGCTCACATGGCCCCTATCGCAATCTCTGACCTTGAAGGCTGTCTCCTGTAGCTCTGCTTCTTCTCCGGCTTTGTTCTCAACCTCCTCAGCTTGCTGCAAATCTTGTCGAACGTCTCCGCGAGGGACCAGCCTTCCGCTGTGAACTCGAACTGCCTTCCAGGAAGCCTGATTAGGGCATGAACTTCGAACATTCTTCGCTCACCCAGTCGCGAGGAAACTTTCACCGTGGCCCTGGCCTCGCTAATCTTTGGAAAGGTGCGCTTCAGCCCTTCGACTGTCCTCTCGAATTTCGACCTGGCCAAGGGTGCCTCGTCATCGTCTGCGGGAAGGTCTACGATGTAGGCGGAGGATTCAGAGACGGGCATGATTGGTGGGTTATTGGTTTCAACTCGATTTGGTTTGACCATTGGCACGTTAACCTACCTGACTACTAGTACAGGGCAGTGGGCGTGAGCTATAACTCCGCTTGAAACGCTTCCGATGAGAAGCTTCCTGAAACCTTCGAGCCCACGGGTCCCCACCACTACCAAATCCGCGTTCTCGGTCTCTGCGCATTCAGTTATGCCCTTCACGGTCGACGGGACAGCCTCACGAATCTCCCATCTCACATTCACTCCTTGGTTTCGGGCCTGCGAGACTATTGCGTCGATGTGTCCCTTGGCGACTTTCTTGGCATACTCGTAGTCTTCGCTGTAACTGGTCGGCGGTGGTTGACCCATGCTCGGAAATACCGGAACATTGACGTAGCTTGGCCGGGCAATTACATGGAGGACGACCAGCTCAGAGCCATACCTCTTGGCCAGGTATGTAGCAGCTTGGGCAG